>Ga0247609_10000034_pt1 | contig 194943 bp, 139 predicted proteins | sample 172DNAGHGlowgp2_FD_193487 | JGI IMG/M metagenome (GOLD analysis project Ga0247609, IMG submission 193487) | Sheep rumen microbial communities from Palmerston North, Manawatu-Wanganui, New Zealand - 1728 DNA GHGlow gp2 | ecosystem: Host-associated > Mammals > Digestive system > Stomach > Rumen...
GGGAAATGGGTCAAGAAATAATCTAAATCTAAAACTAAAACGATATGAAAAAACATTTACTTATCCTTGCCGCGATGCTTGTTTGCGGCGTGATGCAAGCCCAGCTTGTGGAAGGCTGGTTGGAAATGCCGACGGGCGTTACCGAGAACCTTTTTGGCGTGGCCTGTCTTGACAAAAACGAGGTGATTACCTGTGGCGTAAACGGCAAAATCCTGAAAACCGTTGACGGCGGCGATACTTGGATGGTCAAGTTTGAGAAAGAAGGCTATGATATGATTCATGTGGCCTTCGCTAATGAATTCGTGGGCTATGCCTGTGGCGATTCTTGCTGGTGGAACAGCAACAACCACAAAGGCGTTATCGTGAAAACCACCGATGGCGGCGAGACCTGGCAGGAAGTCCCCAACACGGAGTTTGTCTATTTGGAAACCCCTGATTGGAGCCAATCCAGTGATTTGTATGTGGTGGACGCAGAGACTTTCTACCTTCTCACGCGCAATGCCATCGTATGGAAAACCACCGACGGCGGACAGAGTTTCACCTCGACGCCATTTGAATTGGGAAGGGTTTCCCATTGCGAGCTGTTCTTTGAGGATGAGACGGGATACCTAATTGTGATTGAAACTGACACTTCGTTTCAAACATGCGTTCGTGTATATAAAACAACTGATTCGGGACAGACTTGGAACGATGTGGCCGATATCGCGTATTCTGTTTATTCGGTGGTCACGCATTTCTTTGATAAGAACCATGTGGAAATGTTTGGCGATTTCAGCGAAGGCACCCAAAATCTGCTTGTGACGGAAGATGGTTTTGAGACCGTTTCTTATTTGAACGTTGAGTGCCCAATTATGGATTATTACGGTATGGGAAATGTGAGCCATAGCAAATACACTTCAGACACCTACGGCTGCATTCTAATTGGCATGACTTTGACGAAAGGCTCGACAGACACAAACCCGTATATTATGAAAGACGGCTGGGAACACTGCGAATGGGTCAAACAAGGCATTCCGGATTGTGAGAACAACGGTATGGTGCAATGCAGGGATTTGTATGCGGTTGACGGCGTAGACACGGTTTTCTACATTGCCGCTGAAAACGGATTCGTTTACAAGTCGGCGATGATACCTGTTAGTGGACTTGAAGAAAATGCTTTGCAGATCAATGTCTATCCTAATCCGGCAAAGGATAGGGTAATTGTTGAAGGTGTTGAAGCCGCCGAGGTGCAGGTCTACAACGCCCTTGGCCAATTGGTGAAAACCGTACAAAACGCTAACGAAATCAATGTCAGCGACTTGATGGGAGGGATTTACCTGCTGCGCATCACCGCTGCGGACGGGAAATGCTATACGAACCGCGTGGCGGTGAGGAGATAAACCATTGAGCAGTCACGATGCAGGCGTGGAAGTGGGTGAAGAAGTAAATCACATTCAAAAAATTCTTATTTTTGCAGCCATGAAGCCTTGGTTGCACATATTATTGTCATGTTTCCTTTTGGCTGCATGCGCCAAACACGAAGCGTCGCCGCCCGAAGAGGACATGCTCTATCGCGTGGAGTGCTTCTACCAGCAGAATCCCGACAGCGCCATACAAATCCTTGACACATTGGATGTTTCGGTGCTTACGGAGGATGAACGGGCGCATTACGACCTGCTCTTGGCTCGGACGATGGCGATGCTCAACATGGACCAAAAGATGGTGGACTCGTTAATTGACGAGGCCGAAAACCATTATGCAGGCGGCAACGACAAATACCACGAGGCCATGACCTATTGGCACAAGGCATGGAAAACCTCTGAAACCGACAAGTTGGACTACCGCCAAAAGGCCTTGCAAACCATAGGGCAGTGCAGGCACGTCGACGAGCGTTTGGTGCTTTATTCCGAGGAACCCACCGATGAGCAAACCATCATCGACCGCCTCAAATTCGCTATCCATCAGCGGCTTGGGATGTCGTACCTAAGTACCGGCTATGTCACCGAAGCCATCAAGCACCTGAAACTCTCGGAACAGTATTACGAAGCGACGCATCGCCACAAGCTGCATATCGTTTCGGCTTATATGCTCAGCCATGCCTACACGCTCGTCAACGAACACGACAGCAGCTTGCTCTATCTCGAAAAAGGCTACCGTTCCGCCCAGGCCATCGGCAACCTCGCCGAATGCGCTTATTACCACATCGGTGTTTCCGAACATTGCCTCTATCGGCACGACATGCAGCAATATGCCGACGAAGCGGAACGCTTGGCCTTGCTCAACCAATCTGCCAAGGAATGCCACACTGCACTTCGTCTGCTGGATACACTCAACGGTAGGATGGTAAACGACTATCGCATAGACTCATACGGAAACCTCTCGCGGACTTACTGTTTGCTTCAGAAATACGATTCCTGCGTCTATTTCGGCAGAATCGTGTTGGATGCGCTTGGCGACAGAACCTCCGTGTTCCAGCTGAAAAACCTGTATAAGGCTTACAAGGGGATGGGCGACGAAGCCAATGCAGCCTTGATGGCCGATAGACTGATCGGCCTGCCCGACGACCACGGCGCAGAACAAAAAGCCATTGCCGAAGTGAAAGACGAATACGACCGCCAATTGGAACTTCAACGCATTGAGAACGAGCATCAAACCAACCGATTGAAACTCTATCTGCTGATTGCAGTGCTTGTCATCGCCTTGCTGTTGACCTGGCTGTTCGTCAACCGTTATCGGAAAAACAAGGAAATAGAGACACTGCACCTGCATGAGGAGCATTTGCGCCTGCAATCGGACAACCTGCGCATCGCACACGCTGTAAGCCAAAACCTGCTCAAGAGGGTGCACAAGATCTACAACGACGGGAAAAACGACGCCTTCCAGCGCATTCTCGCCGAGTTCAACGCCACCTATCCCAAAGCCCGACGCAACGTAATGGAAACTTACCCCACCTTGAGCGAACAGGAATATGGACTGTGTGTGCTCGGCTTCCTCGCTTTCCGCGCCAAGGAGGTCGCCCAGTTGATGGACCTCTCGGAAAACACCATCAACCATTACCGCACCAATATCCGGAAAAAAACCGGCGTCGACGACCTGAAAAGCCTCATCAAAGCCCAATTGGAGTAAGGATTTTCGCCAAATCAGGCAAGAAAAACCTGTACAATTTTTAACTTAGTTTATTGATTGTCAGTATTAAGTCATCCAAAAAAGTTGTATTACCGCGAGAGCATTGGATTTTTGACGGATTTTTGATATACTTTTGTTTCCACAAAAACGCCACACCAATGTATAATCAAAGACATGCAAAAATGACATCCAACAGACTCTCTTTCCTTATTGTGGCCATGCTGTTATTCGGGATGGCAAAATCGCAAGCACAAGTGCTGCAAGAAATCTTCAGCGACAGCACTTTGGTAGCTTTGGACATGCTGTATATCAACGACGACACTTTTTTGGTCGAGGAAGCCACCTATCAACACATTGGCATCTACAAAATACGCGACGACGGCACCCCTATCGACACGCTCATCTGGCACACCCAAGTAGACAAGGCCGAACTCTGCTGGACAGGGAAGTTGCAACGCTTTCCCAACGGAAGGTTTGGCTTGTTTTACGTCCAAGTCCAAGACAGTCTGGCCCAGCTGAAATCCATCACTTTCGACGAATCGCTCAATCCGACCACCAAATCATTTTGGCCGAAACTTGCCGACTGGTTCATGGACATCCACCATGCCAATGAATACAACACCTATGCCATTCTCAACAAGGACGGCAGCGTGTTTTTCTCCTACCTGCCTGACAGCCTTTACTTTGGAACCGACCAGTTCGGCCATCAAACGAAAGCCATTCGCTTTTTGAAATACGATAGCGAGGGCACCATGGTAGCAGAGCGGCTTTTCACAGACAGCCCTATCAGTAGTGGATGGCGGGATTATTCAATATTCCCCACAAGCGATTCATTGGGCTGTAGTTTTGTCACTGTCAGGCCTAATAACCAGTTTTATTATTTTAGCGGTTATACCATGAATGCCAACTTGGATATCGTTTTATCACGTTTCAACATCTATAACCTTACGCATCCTTTGTTTCCGGAGTCTCGTTATTTCGCAACCAATCCATTTAACGGAAAAATATACTCGATTAGCCCTATGTTCATGCCCGAATGGCAAGGCGAGCCACCCGTAAACCGCGAAATCGTCATGACCGTTTTCAACGAAAGCTTCACACAGACGAACTATGTTTGGGGCGCGGAAGGCCATGAAAACTGCCAAGTGGCCAATTTCAAATCCATTGACTTTAGTCCCGATGGAACTGTGTTCATGTTAAGCAGGTTAGGTTATGTTGGGGGGTATTATCTCGGCTGGGTCGATGAGAACGGCAACAAATTAGGCGAAATCTTTTTGGAGGGCGGTCAACTTTTATACGAACCGATAAGCGTTTCGTGTTGTCCCTCAGGAGGCTGCCTCTTTAGCGTTTATTTTTATGACACCGAGACACATGAAAAAAAAGGCATCATTTACAAACTTACGGATCCTCTCGACGTGGACGAAGCCCACGAAGCTGGCTTTGCCGTGGCCACGGCCTATCCCAATCCTGGCGGCAACACGCTCAACATCCGCACCGCCTTGCATGACGCAATCGTGGAGGTGTTTGACATGAACGGTAGGCTCATCCACCGCCAAGCCATCACTGAGAACACGACATTAATTGACGCAACAGGCTGGGCCGAAGGCGTTTATGTTTGGAAGGTGTATCGAGGCGGCCCTTCGACAGGCTCAGGGACCGCAGTCCCAGCGACCCTCGCGGAAACAGGGAAGTGGTTGAAATGCAAATGATGTAAGGTTTTGGTTTTGGGCTTTTTTGGCCAACATTTGAAAGTTGGCGAGTGGCAATTGATGAAATTCGATAGGGTTTAAATCGAGTTTTTTTGTATCTTTGCGCCCATAAAATCAAAACCTGATATGTCTGAACTACCTGCATTGTTTTCCGACCTTGCTTTGATTCTCGTCACGGCTGGCGTCACCACCGTTCTTTTCAAATGGTTGAAACAGCCCCTTGTGTTGGGCTATATCATTGCCGGCCTGCTCATTGGGCCTTATTTCCCTTGGTTCCCCGTCATCAACGATCACCACAGCGTGGAGACGTGGAGCGAAATCGGCATGGTGTTCCTTCTCTTCGCCATCGGCCTCGAGTTCAGCTTCAAGAAACTGAAGAAACAGGCTGGCACTGTGGGCATTACCGCCCTGACGGAGTTGGTCTCGATGTGTGTCATCGGCTTCCTGCTTGGCAAGGTGATGGGCTGGAGTCAGATGGACAGCATCTTCCTCGGTGCCATGCTATCCATGTCGTCGACGACCATTATCGCCAAGGCCTTCGACGACCTGAAGATAAAAGGGGAAAAGTGGACCGGTAGCGTGATAGGCGTGCTCGTGGTCGAGGACTTGGCCGCCATCCTCATGATGGTCATCCTTTCCACCTTGGCGGTGAGTACGGCCTTGGATGGTAAAGAGCTGATGATGAGTGTCATAAAACTCGTGTTCTTCCTTTTGGTTTGGTACGTTGGTGGTGTGTTCCTCATCCCGACCATCCTGAAATGGGCACGCAAGTTCATGACGGAGGAAACGCTGACGGTGTTTGCGGTCGGCTTGTGTTTCTTCATGGTTTGGTTGGCCAACAAGGCGGGCTTCTCGTCGGCCTTGGGCGCTTTCATCATGGGCAGCATCTTGGCCGAAACGCTTGAGGCTGAGATGATCCACAAGCTCACTACACCCATCAAGAACCTGTTTGGTGCCGTGTTCTTCGTTTCTGTCGGTATGATGGTCAACCCAGCCATCTTGGTGCAATATTGGTGGCAGATTTTGGTCATCACCGTGGTCGTCGTCGTGTTGAAGTCGCTGAGTTCGGGAGTGGGCATGTTGCTTGCGGGCGACAGCCTCCACAACGCAGTTCGCGCAGGCATGTGTTTCGGACAGATTGGCGAGTTCTCGTTCATCATTGCCACGGTGGGCATGAGCTTCGGCGTCATCGACGATTTCCTGTATCCTATCATCGTCTCGGTGTCGATCATCACCACTTTCCTCACACCTTATTTAATAAAAGGCGGTGAACCGTTGTTCCACTGGATTGAGCGCAAGGTGCCGGGGAGATGGAAAGATGGATTTGGCAGCAAAGAGAAGGCCGTGAGGTCGAAAGACGGCGAGGAGGTGACGATGAAAGACTACCTCTTGAGCCAATTGAAGAACTTGGTGCTTTACGCTTCCATCATCATCGCCTTGATGCTGATATGCTTCTCGCTTTGCACCTTCATTGAGACTTATGTGCCACAGCCTTTCGGCGGCTTGGTTTCGTTGGTTGTTTCATTGGTCATCATTTCGCCTTTCCTTTGGGCGGTGGCTTTCAAGCACAGCATGAGGAACATCACGGGCAAATTGATGGCCGACAGCGGCTTCAACAGGCACTCCATACGCCTGATCTTCATCCTTCGTGTCGTTATTGTTTGGGGCGTCGCCGTCAACATCATCAACCATTTCCTGAATGCAGGGTTCTGGAGTTCGTTTGGCCTTCATAACGTGCCTTATCATCTGATAGCCATGGGTTTGGCGGTCGTTTATGTAGTCGTGCTCCGTGTCATTACGCCTGTGATGCATTGGTATGAGCGCATCGAGAGCAGTTTTTTGGAGAACATGAACAAGCGTGATACGTTGCAATCGTTTGTGCTGCCCGAAGTGCTGCAAAAGAACTTTGTGCTGGAAAAGGTCACGCTAAGCCCCAAGAGCCATTATGCGGGTCGGCGCATCCGCGACTGCGATTTCCGCAAGACCTACAATGTCACTGTGGTGGGTGTCGACCGTGCCGACGAGGTCATCGACTTGCCTACCAAGGACTTGGTTCTCTTTCCCGCCGACGAAATCACGTTTCTCGGCACGGAGGAGCAAATCGGCAAGCTGAAGCCTTTGGTCGAGGTGGAAGACGACGTGCTCATCAAGGAACGCCCGGAGAGCGATGTCGACATTTATAGGATGGAGGTGACGAAAGGCAACCGATACCTCGGCACGACTCTCCGTGAGAGCGACTTCCGCCATGTATACAACGCCATGGTGATTGCCGTCGGGCACGGCGACGAATATATCTTGAACCCACAGCCCGACACGGTTTTCAATGACGGCGACACGGTTTGGTTTGTGGCCTCGGCAGCCCATGCCAAAGCCATCCTTGATAGCCTCACTCTCAACTTGGAACCACAAACACAAGCCCCTAAACCCTAAACTCTAAACTTTATCCACTGGATTGCTTCGTTCCTCGCAATGACGCGAAGCGGCAACTGCAAACTGAACAACTGCAAACTGAACAACTACAAACACTAAACTAATATGGAATCCCTACCCGCATTATTCTCCGACCTCGCCCTAATCTTGGTCACTGCTGGTCTCACCACGGTGATTTTCAAATGGTTGAAACAGCCTGTCGTGTTGGGCTACATCATCGCAGGCTTCATTATCGGGCCAAATTTCGAGTGGTTTCCCGTCGTGCAAGACCACACAAGCGTGGAGACTTGGAGCGAAATCGGCATGGTGTTCATGCTCTTTGGCATCGGCTTGGAGTTCAGTTTCAAGAAGTTGAAGAAAGTGGGAGGGACGGTAGGCATCACTGCCTTGACCGAGTTGGTGACGATGTGCGTGGTGGGTTTCCTTTTGGGCAAAGCTTTGGGATGGAGCCAGATGGACAGCATCTTCCTTGGAGCCATGCTTTCGATTTCGTCGACGACGATTATCGCCAAAGCCTTCGACGACATGAAGTTGCATCGCGAGAAGTTCAGCGGCAACGTCATTGGCGAGTTGGTGGTCGAAGACCTCGAAGCTGTCCTGCTCATGGTCATCCTTTCCACTTTGGCAGTGAGCAAGACCTTCGACGGGATGCAGTTGGTTTCCAGTATGTTGAAGCTTGTCTTCTTCTTGCTGGTGTGGTTCTTGGGCGGCATTTTCTTGGTACCCACCATCTTGCGTTGGTCGCGCAAGTTCATGAGTGAGGAAACGCTGACGGTTTTTGCGGTGGGTTTGTGTTTTTTGATGGTTGTGTTGGCCAATTTAGCGGGTTTCTCTTCGGCTTTGGGCGCCTTTATCATGGGTAGCATTCTGGCTGAAACGCTTGAGGCTGAGATGATCCATAAGGTGACGACACCCATCAAGAACCTGTTTGGCGCCGTGTTTTTCGTCTCGGTCGGCATGATGGTCGACCCGCAGATTTTGGTCAACTATTGGTGGCAGATTTTGGTCGTCACGCTTGTGTTGCTCATTTTCAAGCCTTTGAGCAATGTTGTTGGTCGACTCATTGCGGGCTTGGGTTTGAAACAGGCCATGCAAGGCGGCTTCTGTTTCAGCCAGATTGGCGAGTTTTCGTTTATCATCGCCACTTTGGGCATGAATTTCGGCGTTATCGACGATTTCCTGTATCCCATCATCGTTTCGGTGTCCATCATCACGACTTTCATCACGCCATACGCTATCAAGGCTGCGGTGCCGAGCTATAATTGGGTGACGAAACATTTTCCCCAACGCTGGCTCAACCGTTTGGAAAACAAGGATACGGGCATCAAGGTGAAGAGTGGCAAGAAGGTCAACATGGCGAGTTTCATCAGCCGCCAGTTCAAGAACATCGTGGTCTATATCGCCATCATCATCGCTGTCACGCTCATTGGATTCTTCCTGAGCTCGTTTGTAATGAAATATGTGCCAAGTCCTTGGAATGCAGCCATTTCGACTGCCTTTACCCTGATTCTTGTGTCGCCGTTCCTATGGGCGATGGGTTTCAAGCACACCTTGGTCAAGACGACGCGTAAGTTGATGGATGCCAATCATTTCAATAAGACGGTCATCCTGTTGATTTTCATCATGCGATTCGTCATGGTGGCGGTCGTTGCCTATAGTATCCTCCAGCATTTCCTCAACGGTGTTTTCTGGTCGAAACTGCATGTCGGATCGCCGTGGTATCATCTGATCAATATCGCCTTTGCATTGGTTTATACGCTGATGCTCAAGATTTTGAGTCCGGCGATGAGGTTCTACAAGCGCATCGAGGAACGATTCTTGGACAACCTCAACAAGCGCCAGTCGGTGCAGGTGTTCACCATCCCTGAAATCTTACAGGAGAACTGCCATTTGCAGAAGATGACGCTGAGTCCTGATAGTCCTTATTCAGGAAAGTTGATTAAGGAGACCGACTTCCGCGATAATTATAATGTCAGCGTGGTGAGCGTGGAGCGTGGCAAGCAAAACTTCGAGCTGCCCAAGTCTGATTTCCAGCTGTTTCCGTTCGATAGAATCACTTTTGTGGGTCACGAGGACCATTTGCGGCTGTTGTTGCCACGCATTGAGGTATTCGACGAGCAACTTATCCAAGAGCACGAGGAGAGCGAGGTCGACCTTTATAAGGTGGAGGTGGAGCCCAACAGCCCGTTTATCGGCGTCGCCTTGATGGATTCAGGCTTGGCCGACGTATACGAGGCCATGGTCATCGCCATCGAGCGCGACGGACAGTTCATCTTGAACCCTTCGGCACGCATCACCTTCCAACCTGCTGATTTGGTGTGGTTCGTGGCCCAGAAGGAACGGGCTGAGGTATTAATGAATATGACGGTGAATAATGGCTAAAAAAATTGATTGAATGGACGATAATAGAGGACGAAAAGGAAGGACGGAAGAATATAGAGGTGCATTTTTCCCTGTAGCTCCGAATGAGGATGAAATGCCTTCTTGGTATCATGAAATGCTTAATGGTATCAAGGATTTGGTTTTTGAAGGTCGCCGTAAAATTATGTTCACGGCGAATGTCCAAATGTCGATGATGTATTACCATATCGGCAAGCTCATTTTGCAAAGGCAAGAGGCAGAAGGATGGGGTAGTGGCGTTATCGATAGATTGTCTGCGGATTTGAAAAAGTCATTTCCTGAACAACAAGGTTTTTCTCCGAGAAACTTAAAGTATATGCGTAAATTTGCCGAGGAATGGCCTGATGAAGCAATTGTGCAACGCTGCGTTGCACAATTACCATGGCGACATAACATTTGTTTGTTGGAAAAGGTGAAAGAGCCAAACCGTCGTTTGGTGTATGCAATGGCTGCTCTTGAGCATGGTTGGAGCAAAAACATATTGGAACTTCAACTTGAGAATTATACGATTGAACGAACTGGTAGATTGCCATCCAATTTTGGGAAAACTTTGCCTGATTTTCAATCGGATATGGTTCAGCAAATGTTTAAGGATCCTTATTTGCTGGATTTTACGGGTGCCGACTCTAATAGTCGTGAGAAAGACATCGAAGAAGGCTTGACAAACCATATTACGCAGTTTTTGTTGGAACTTGGTCAAGGCTTTTCGTTTGTTGGTCGGCAGGTCCATTTGGAGATGGCTGGGCATGATTATTACATCGATATGCTATTCTACCATTTGAAATTGCGCTGTTTCGTTGTGGTTGAGCTAAAGGCAGTCCCGTTTGACCCTGGAATGATGGGTCAATTGTCTTTTTATCAATCTGTTGTGGATGATACATTGCGGCATGAGTCAGATGCCAAAACCATCGGGCTATTGCTGGTGAAAAGCAAGGATGAAACTATCGTTAGGTATTCGTTGGAAGGAATTAACAAACCGATAGGTGTGGCATCGTGGGAAACTGAAATGGAAAAAGACCTCAAGGATAAATGGAAATCTTCACTTCCAACGATTGCTGAATTGGAAAAAGAATTAGATAAGGAATGCATTGGGAAAAGCCTTGAAGGGGCGAAATAATTTAACGGGCGATTTCAATCCCCGTAAACTGCCAACTGAACAACTGCTAACTGCCAACTGAAATGATCGTCTGTATTGCCGAAAAACCCAGCGTCGCCCGCGACATAGCCAAGGTGCTTGGTGCCAACACCTCCCATGAAGGTTACATGGAAGGCAATGGCTATCAGGTGACTTGGACTTTCGGCCATCTCTGTACCTTGAAGGAACCCCACGACTACACCGACCAGTGGAAGGTCTGGGCTTTGAGCCGCCTGCCGATGATTCCGCCGCGTTTTGGCATCAAGCTGATTCCCAACAACCCGACCTATGAGAAACAGTTCAAAATTATTGAGTCGTTGTTCCAGAAGGCCGATAGCATCGTGAACTGCGGCGATGCCGGGCAGGAGGGAGAGCTCATCCAGCGTTGGGTGATGCAGAAGGCCGCCGTGAAATGCCCTGTGAAACGATTATGGATTTCCTCGTTGACAGAGGAGTCTATCCGCGAAGGCTTCAAGAACCTAAAGGACCAATCTGATTATCAGTCACTTTACGAAGCAGGTCTTTCCCGTGCCATCGGCGACTGGCTCCTCGGCATGAACGCCACGCGACTCTATACCTTGAAATATGGCCAAAACCGACAGGTGCTTAGTATCGGCAGGGTGCAAACACCCACTTTGGCGCTGATTGTCAACCGTTACCACGAAATTGTCAACTTCAAGCCTGAGGCCTATTGGGTGCTTTCAACTGTTTATCGCGATACAACTTTCACCGCCACCAAAGGCAAATACGGCTCCGTTGAAGATGGACAAAAAGACCTGCAAAGCATTGAAGGGAAAGAGTTTACGGTGACCGATATTTCCACTAAGAAAGGCACCGAAGCCCCACCAAGACTCTATGACCTAACCTCATTGCAGGTGGAATGCAACAAGCGTTATGGTTTTTCAGCTGACCAAACTTTGCAGACCATCCAAAGCCTCTACGAGAAGAAATACACCACCTATCCGCGTGTCGACACCACCTACCTGAGTGACGACATTTATCCCAAGTGCCCCGACATTTTGGCCAAACTGACCAATTATGCCGTGTTTACTTCACCTTTGGCGGGCAAAAAACTGCCCAAGAGCAAGAAGGTGTTCGACAACAGCAAAGTCACCGACCACCATGCCATCATCCCGACGGGTGTGGTGCCGACGGGCTTGTCGTTTGCCGAGGAGAAGGTCTACGACGAAGTGTGTCGCCATTTCATCGCCGTGTTTTACCCTGATTGTCAGTTTGCGACGACTACCGTCATGGGCAAAGTGGAAGAGGTGGAGTTCAAGACCTCAGGCAAGCAGATTCTCATTCCTGGTTGGCGTGACGTGATCAAGCCCGTGAAGCAGGAAGACGAGAAAAAGGAAGGGCAGGAGGACGAGGAAAAGACCTTGCCTATCTTCGTGAAAGGTGAGCATGGACCGCATCAGCCGCAGCTGGCCGAAAAATGGACACAACCGCCCAAACCTTACACCGAAGCCACCTTGCTCCGTGCCATGGAGACGGCGGGCAAGCTTGTTGACGACGAGTCACTGCGCGAGGTGATGAAAGAGAATGGCATCGGGCGACCATCCACGCGTGCGGCCATCATCGAGACGCTTTTCAAGCGCAACTATATCAAGAAGAACCGCAAGAGCCTCGAACCCACGCCCACGGGCATCGAGCTTATCGGCCTCATCCGTGAAGACCTGCTGAAGAGTGCCGAACTGACGGGCATCTGGGAGAAGAAACTCCGTGAGATTGAACAGCACAAATACGAGGCGCGACAGTTCCTCGACGAGTTGAAACAGATGGTGACTGAGATTGTCACCACGGTGATGATGGACAACAGCAACCGCCGTGTTACGGTGGCAGCGGTGGAGGAGAAGCCGAAGGCAAAGAAGGCAACACCAAAGAAGGCAGCTTCGCCAAAACCAAAAAAGCCAAAAGTGGAGCCAGCATCTGCCAATCCCGATGCCATCATTGGCCAGCCTTGTCCGCTCTGTGGCAAGGGCCACGTCATCAAAGGCAAGACCGCCTACGGCTGTTCCGAGTGGCGCAACGGCTGCGGATGGCGGAAGGCGTTTTGAGTGGGTAAAAAAATGCCAACTTTGGAAGTGAAAAGTTGCCAACTTTGGAAATGGATTGTTTTTTGGGGTAGCTTCGGTTAGTGGAATAACCGATATTTATCATAAAAAGGTTAGTGGAATAACCGAAATTTATCGAATAATGGTTATTGGAATAACCAAAATTTATCGAATAATGGTTATTGGAATAACCAAAATTTATCGAAAAATGGTTGTTGGAATAACCTTTTTTGTATTTTTGCAGCGAAAATAAACGAAACAAGATGGAAACGCTATTCAAAAAACATCGGATTCTGATTTCTCAAGTGAACATGGATATTGTTCGCGAGACGATGAAAACCGTGGCATGGAATAGGCAGTTGGTGGCTATCCGTGGCTCGCGAGGCGTTGGCAAGACGACCTTGATGCGGCAGTATGTCAGGCAGCGTTATGGTGTGCAGCCTGGGGAGGCCTTGTATTGTGTGCTCGACGGCCTTTACTTTACCAACCATTCGTTGCTTCAGTTGGCCGAAACTTTCCATTTGATGGGAGGCAGGCATCTGTTTCTTGACGAGGTGCACAAGTATCCCACATGGAGCCGTGAAATCAAGGAAATCATCGACCTTTATCCCGATATGAAGATTGCGTTTACGGGATCTTCGCTTCTTCAAATCCTCAATGCCGATGCCGACCTTTCGCGTCGTGTGCTCAGTTACGACATGGAAGGGTTGTCGTTTCGCGAGTTCCTGCACTTTTACAAAGGGATCCAGTTGCCCATACGAAGTTTGGATGAGATTCTTAGTCAGTCGGATGCGATTTGCGATGAAGTGAACCGGCTGTGCAATCCTGTTCAGTTGTTCCAGCAGTATCTGCGCGTCGGCTATTATCCCTTTTATGACGGCAACGACGAGGAATATTACAGCCGAATCGAGAATGTTGTCAGTTTCATCATCGATCAGGAAATCACTCAATTGTGTGGCGTTGACATTTCCAACACGCGCAAAATCAAGGCGATGATGCTCTTTTTGGCCGAAAATGTACCTTTTGAGGTGAACATTGCGAAGTTGTCGGCATATTTAGAGATGAACAAACAGACGGTGCTTGCCTATTTGGCCCACTTGAACCGCGCCGAACTTGTCCATTTGCTTTATTCCGACAATAAGTCGGTGACGCGATTGCAGAAGCCCGACAAGATTTATCTGCACAATCCCAATTTGTTTTATGCCCTTGGCCAACGGTTCCAGATAGGAACTATCCGTGAATGTTTTGTGGTCAACCAGCTCTCCGTAAACCACAGTGTGGAGTACGGCAAGTCGCAAGGCGATTTCCGTGTTGACGGTCGTGTGACCTTCGAAGTGGGCGGGCAAGACAAGACTTTCGACCAGATAGCCGACGTGCCAGACTCGTATATTTTGGCCGACATGTTGGAATATCCCATTGGGAAGAAATTACCTTTGTGGATGGTGGGGATGATGTATTGATGCGAGGATTTTTTGAAAAAATCGTCCGAAATTTATCGGTTATTGAAATTATTGTTATTTTTGCCGCGCTAACTGGTTGTCATGTTAGCAAACATATTAGAGAAGACGTTGAACTGACGTTTTATCTGCGACCGCTTGAACTTCGCAAACTCAATTCTCTCGCACGGTATTACAATGTTCGACGTCCATTGTTTCGTATATACTATTGTATATATAACGAAGCGTGGGCATCGGCATTGTTTATCCTCGAGAGATAGGCAATGCGAAGGCCTAAGCGGTGGGATAAGCAAAGTTAGACTCCCGCGCTTTTTTCTTTTGTGTTTTAATGCTGGTAGAATCAGGTTGGCCGAAGGAGTCAAGTCAACGAAACTGGGAACGAAACCACATTAAAACAATCGGATATGCGTAAACTCACAAAGACCTTGGCAGCCCTGCTGCTTATGCTGGCGGTAGTCGTTGCCGCCGGATGCAAGAAACCTGACGACCCCACCGACCCCAACAATCCCAACAACGGGGGCGGAGGAAACGGAGGTGGAAATGGTGGTGGCGAAACACCGACTACCGAAGGTATTTACCTCGGAATCATTGGCTTCAACTACAACCTTTTCCCGAAAGAAATCGGATTTTTGGACAATTCCACCAAATCTTCCTTCACCTCGTTCATTGACAATCTGACTACGGAGAATTTGACGGCATTGTATTATGCGGACTATACCGCACTTAAAAACCTAAACTTATATAGCGAACCGCCAAGGCTGACCAACGTCGCCTTAGTGACGTTTACCGACGGCTTGGACAATGCTTCGTTAGACGATGACGAGAGGAACCCAGAGAACTATCCGACGAGAGATGCTTATCTTAACGCATTGCATAGCAAAATCAAGACAGAGAAAATACACGGGCTGGATGTCAATGCCTACACGATCGGATTAAGGGGCAATGATGTCCATGATGTGGTGGCGTTCCAAAACAACCTGAAGAAGTTGGCAAGTGACGATCAAAACGTATTTGAAGTTACCAGTATGGATGAAGCCCTTCAGCATTTTGAGGAAATCGCTGAGTCGTTGCATTGGACCAGTGTGACCACATCGCTTACACTGTTAGTACCTCCTGGATATGACGACGGAATGGTGTTGAGGTTCACCTTCGACCAAGGCAATTCCGCTGCCAATTCCGCATTATGCATCGAGTGTACCTACAAAAGAGGCGATAACGTTAGACGGTTGGAAAACATCCAATACATAGGCTTTGAGCAGGGTGCTTCTTCCTTGTCTTCCGTCGAAAAGCTTCCAAACGGTTTCTACAAGTTCGTGTTTGAGCAGTTGGAAAAGAAGAACGGGCAGGGCTATATTACGGAAGATGACAGGAACAGAATGAAACTTTATAGGAGAATATCAACTGGATGGGAACCGGAAACCGAGTTTGACAACAGCAACCAGAGTTCCATTGTCAACGAACAGAACAGTGCCCTGATTATGTTGGTGCTTGACTGCACGACATCATTGGGAAGCCAGTTTTCATCCTTGAAAGTCGGTGCGAAGAATTTCGTTGAAACTTTGGTCAACGCGAACAGTGGTGGTGGAGGCCTCACCAGGTTTACCGTAAGCGTTTCCGCCAACCCGAACGAAGCCGGTACAGTGAGCGGTGGCGGGACGTTTAATTCTGGCGCTTTGCGAACGATAACCGCCACGGCAAACGATGGGTATTCTTTCACGAATTGGACCGAAAACGGCAATGAGGTCTCAACCAATCCCAATTACAGCTTCACATTAAATACCAACAGGACGTTTGTGGCCAACTTTACGGCCACAGCTCCGAACCAATACACGATTAATGTTTCCGCCAACCCGACCGAAGGCGGGACAGTGAGCGGCGGCGGTGCGTTTAACTCAGGAACTTCGCGGACGGTGACCGCCACGGCAAACGATGGCTATTCCTTCACGAATTGGACGGAGAACGGCAATGTGGTCTCAACCAGTGCCAATTACACTTTTACGGTGAACACCAACCAGACTCTTGTGGCTAACTTCACAGCCAATGCCCCGAACCAATACACGATTAACGTTTCAGCCAATCCGACCGAAGGCGGAACGGTGAGCGGCGGCGGGACGTTCAACTCCGGCCCTTCGCGGACGGTGACCGCCACGGCAAACGAGGGCTACTCCTTCACGAATTGGACTGAGAACGGCAGTGTGGTCTCAACCAATGCCAATTACACGTTTACGGTGACGACCAATCGGACTCTTGTGGCAAACTTCACAGCTAATGCTCCGAACCAGTACACGATTAATGTTTTAGCCAATCCGACCGATGGTGGCATGGTGGGTGGTGGTGGAGCTTACGAGCAAGGGGATACGTGCACAGTGCGCACCACTGCGAATAGCGGCTACGCTTTCATAAATTGGACAGAGAATGGCGATGAAGTCTCGACGAGCGCCAATTATACCTTCATAGTGAACGGCCATCGCACCTTGGTGGCGAACTTCGAGGAACACGAGCCAGAAACCTATACCGTTAGCGTTTCTGCCAACCCGAGCAATGGCGGAACTGTTGGTGGTGGCGGGACATTCCAGCAAGGGGAATCCTGCACCGTTCATGCCAATGCTAATGCTGGCTATACCTTCACCAATTGGACGGAAAACGGAAATGTTGTTTCCACGAATGCCAATTATACATTCACCGTTATGGGTAACCGCACGTTGAAGGCGAACTTTACGGCTCAAACGCCCGACACCTATACCATTACAGCAGGTGTCACTCCGACGGGTTCTGGTACGACAACAGGAGCGGGCACATACCAACAAGGACAAAGTTGCACTTTAGTCGCTACAGCAGCCTCCGGCTATGTCTTCCAGAAATGGACGAAGAACGGCACCCAAGTCTCGACCAATGCAACTTACACGTTTACAGTTACGGAGTCGGCTTCGTATATCGCGCATTTCCAGCCGCAAACCTTTACAATTAGCACTAATGCCAATCCATCTTCTGGAGGTACGACAACAGGTGATGGCACATACAATTATGGCCAAAACTGCACTTTGAGGGCCACACCGTCGTCAGGGTATTCTTTCGTGAAATGGACGAAGAACGGGACGCAGGTCTCCACCAATTCCGTCTATACCTTTGCGGTGACGGCTTCCGGCTCTTATGTAGCGCATTTCGACCAGCAATCCTATAACATCAGCCTGTCGGCAAGCCCGAGCAATGGAGGAACGGTTTCGGGTGGGGGAATCCATTATTATGGACAGAGTTGCACGGTTCATGCCACGGCGAACTCAGGTTATACATTTACCAATTGGACTGAGAATGGTAATGTGGTTTCGACCAATGCTAACTACAATTTCACTGTAACGGGAAATAGGACTTTGGTCGCACATTTTACGGCCAACCCTCAAAACTATACAATTAGCGTTTCAGCCAATCCGAGTAATGGTGGAGGTGTTTCTGGCGGAGGCACATATCAACAGGGGCAGAGTTGCACGGTTCATGCCACGGCAAATACTAATTATTCATTTACCAACTGGACAGAGAATGGTAATGTGGTTTCGACCAACGCCAATTATACTTTTACGGTGAACAACAATCGCACTTTGGTGGCACATTTTGCATATAGTCCGCAAGCCCCGACAGGCGCTATAAATGGATTGTTCTCGGTGAGTCCTACCCAGCAAGTGTATTTTTCGCAAGGGAATTTGCAGTATCGAGCCTCAACTAACACCTGGCAATTTGCAACGAATCAATATGATTACATAGGTAGTAACAATAGCAATATCTCTCAAAATTATGGCGGATGGATCGACCTATTCGGTTGGGGTACGAGCGGATGGAATTGTGGTAATACATACTATCGACCTTGGGATTCTGACAATTCGTGTGATTATTGCTATGGCCCTCTAGACAATTACAACCTGACAGGTCCTTATGCTCATTCCGATTGGGGCATGCACAATGCTATTAGTAATGGGGGAGATGTTGTTGGCCAATGGCGTACGCTAACTCTCGAAGAATGGGTTTATATCTTCAATACTCGCAGTACCTCTTCAGGAATACGATATGCCAAAGCACAGGTAAACAACGTGAATGGTATGATTCTGCTTCCTGACAATTGGAGCAGTAGCTACTATACCTTGTACAGCACTAATCAAGTTGATGCGGGCTATAGTAGCAATGTAATTAGCTCTTCTGTGTGGACGAATAGTTTGCAATCTCACGGTGCAGTATTTTTGCCAGGAGCTGGTCTCCGCGACGGAGTCTTGATTAGTAGTTTAGGCTGGGGAAACTACTGGTCGGCCTCGCATTTTGGCTCTTATGGTGGCTTTTCTATACTTTTTAATGGCTTTGATTTCCAGCCAGAATATTTTCATGATCGATATTATGGTCTCTCAGTCCGTCTCGTTTACTCTGCTGAGTGATTAATTTCTGTGCAGTTGAAATCCATCCTTTCATTTCCAATTGTTAGACGGAGTGGAAGGATGGATTTTACTGCTATTTCTTTTCTTCCGATTTTGCAATTTTGAGGATATGAATATCGGCGTTTTCGTTGGAATTAATGCGGCTGCCGTGCTACGACAGCCCTACAACCCCAACGCAGGGGCTGTAGGGCTGTCACACCGTGGCAGCCGCAGGGTATTGGCGGTTCGCGTTCTGCCCGATAGCATTATACCTGCTTTCGGATTATATCATCCCCTCCACATTCCACACGAAAGCCCTCAAACCCAATCCTGGGGCTTTGAGGTCTTTCTCGTGCAGTTGCTTGAGGATGCCGTCCACCTTGTCGTCGTCAACGATGCTGATGATGGCGTTGTTCAAGGTCGGCCAGGCATGGGTGCCGTAGTGCGGCTCGCCCGTCTTGCTGCCGTGGCCTTTGATTTCGTCCCACTCGGTGAAGCCCTTCACGCCATTGTCGTTCAAGACTTTGGCGATTTCGTCGTAGTAGGCTTGGTTGTATGTGATTAGGATGGCTTTCATGGTTATCGAATATTTTCGGTTTTCGTTAAGGCTTCCTCTGCTTTTCTCCTCTTTCTGCGCACGGCTCTTGTCTCCAACGAGCAATACAGGGCAGGGATTAATAATAAGGTGATGAGGGTGGAAATGGTCAAACCCCAGGCGACGGTGATACCCAAGCCGTTCCACATCTCGGCGCCTTCGCCTCGGCCTATGGCCATAGGAATCATACCCAACACGGTGGTGAGGGTGGTCATCAAGATAGGACGCAGACGTGAGCGGGCGGCCTTTACTGTGGCTTCTCTCACCTCCACGCCACGTTCTTCGAGCAGGGTGGTGTAGTCGATGAGCACGATACCGTTCTTCACGACGATACCCATCAAAATCAGGATACCGACCAGCGACATCACGCCCAAGGCGGCGTTGTTGACCCACAGGCCGAGCAACACGCCCGTGAAGGTGAACGGCACGGAGAACATGATGACGAAAGGTTTCATCAGGTTCTCGAACTGGGCGGCCATCACGATGTAAACCAAGATGATGATGAGGATGAGCAAGGTGATCAAGTCGCCGAACATTTCTTGCTGGGTCTCATAGTCGCCGGCGATTTTCGGGATGATTTCGGACGGAATGTCGGTGTCGTCAATCACTTCCTGGGCCATCTTGACCACATCACTCAGCACCATGCCTTTACCGACGACGGCGGTCACGCTGACCATACGCTCACGGTCCTTACGCTGAATGTTGGGCGGGGTCAAGGCCTCGACCACGGTGCCAAGGTCGCCAACGCGCACGGCTTGTCCGTAGCCATTGTAGATCTTGATGTCTTCGATGTCTTGGATGCTCGTGCGGAACTCAGGGGCGTAGCGCACACGGATGTCGTATTCGTCGCCGTCCTCGCGATAATAGGAGGTGACCGAGCCGCTGATGCGGTTCTTGACGTAGGTGGCTGCCGTCGAGCTGTTCATGCCGTTGAGTGCTAACTTTTCGCGGTCGAAATCGATTTGGTATTCAGGTGTGTACTCGTCGCGACCCACGATGACTTGCTTGATGCCTTTGTCGCGCAGTTTCTGGGCGATTTCGTTGGCCACGCGGTCGGTGGTGCCGAAGTCGTAGCCGTAGATTTCCACCTGAACGGTGCTCATGCCGCCCATGCCGCCACCGCCTTCGTTGACGTTGGCTTTCTTGATGTTAGGCATGGCGTTGAGCTTGCTGCGAATATCCTCGGCTACTTCTGTCGATGTGCGCAGTCCTGCCTTGCGGCGCTCGGTCTTGGTGCCGATGCGCAGGTTGTAGGAGATGATGTGTGTGCCGTTGTTTCGCATCGAGGCGAAGGCGTTGTCGGAGTCGGCCTGACCGTAGCTGTAGTTACAAATCTTCACCTCGGGCATGGCCATGAAGTCGTCGGCCAGCTCTTTGGCGAAGGCCCCAGTGACCTCTTGTCCCGTACCCACAGGCAATTCAATAGTGATGGAGATACGGTCGGAGTCGGACTTGGGCATCATTTCGGTGCGCAGTCCAGGGAGGAACACCACCAATGAGATGACGAAAATGCCCATCATGCCGAAAAACACCAACTTGCGGTGGTTGACGGCCCAGTTGATGAGGCGGGCATAACCGTTGCTGATGGCATCCAAACCCTTGTTGATGGGACGGAAGAGGGCTTTGTGGAACTTGCTTTCGTGCGGGTTCATCACAAGCATCTTCGAGCACATCATAGGAACCAAAGTCAAGGCACCCGCAGTGGACACAATCATGATGATGGACACGATCCAACCCAACTGCCTGAACATCACGCCAGCTGTGCCTTTGATCATGGTCAGCGGCAGGAACACGGCCAACATGGTCAAAGTGGAGGCGATAACCGAAAGCGACACTTCTTGCGTGGCGTGCACGGCGGCTTCCTTCGGCTTTTCGCCGCGTTCGATATGGGTCGTGATGTTTTCCAAAACCACGATGGCGTCGTCCACAACCATACCGATGGCAATGGATAGTGCCGACATGGAGATGATATTCAGTGTGTTGCCCGTTGCAAACAGATAGACTAACGAGGCAAGCAACGAAATCGGGATGGCCAAAACGATGATGAAGGTGGCGCGCCAACGACCGAGGAAGACGAACACCACGAGCATGACCAAGATAAAGGTGATGAGGATGGTGTCGCGCAAGCTGCCAATGGAGTTGATGATGCTGGTGGAACCATCGACGATGATTTGCATTTTGACGTCGGAAGGCAACGTCTTTTCAATGGATTCCAACTGTTTCTTGATGCCCTTGATGACGTTGACGGCGTTGGCGTCGGTCTGCTTTTGGATGACGATGGTGGCGCCTTGCACACCGTTGCTGTACGACTCTTGCGAGCGTTCCTCCGGGCCGTCGATAACGCGGGCCACATCGCGGAGATAGACGGGGGCGTTGTTGCGCGAACCCACCACGATGTCTTCCATTTCCCGAGCGGAACGGAACTGCTTCTCAACGCGCAAATTGTAGGTGTTGGAGCCGATGTCGATGTAACCCGACGGAATGTTCTGGTTTTCATACATTAAGGTGGATGAAAGCGACTCGATAGTCAGGTTGTAGGCTTCCAGTTTGTTGGGATCAACGTAGACCTGGATCTCACGTTTCGGGGCACCGCTAGCCGACACCGTACCCACGCCGCTCACACGCGCCAAAGGCGTGGTGATGCGGTCGTCGATGATTTTCTCCAAGGCTGGCAAGCTCTCCTTGGCCGTCACGCTGAGGAGCATGATGGGCATATCCTCGGCGTTGAACTTGAAGATGACGGGGTTGGTGGCCCCGTCGGGTAGGTAGTTTCGCACCATGTCGAGCTTGTCGCGCACGTTGTTGGTGGCTTCCTCAATGTCGATGCCGCTCTCAAATTCCATCGAGATGACCGAAGTGTTCTCGCGCGAAGTGGAGGAGAGGTGCTTCAGGTCGGGCACGGCGTTGAGCGTGTTTTCCAACGTCTTGGAAATGTTGGTCTCAATGTCTTCGGCGCTGGCTCCGGGGTAGGAAGTCAGTACCATGATGAAGTTGGTCTCCATGTCGGGCAATTGGTTGATGGAGAGGTTCATCAGGGAATAAATGCCGAAGATGGCGATGGCGACGAAAACAAGGGCCGTCGTCACCGGATTATTGACTGCTGTTCTTTGTAAACTCATATTCTGTTTTCGTTTTTCTGTTTTGTGTGGTCATTGCGAGGAACGAAGCAATCTAGACAACAAACTTTTTCCTGGATTGCTTCACTGCGTTCGCAATGACGCAAAGCGTGTCATTTCACGGTTACCATCACTCCGTCCTTCAAGCGGATTTGTCCCTCGGTGACAATCTTGTCGCCCTCGTTGATGCCGCTGATGATTTCATACTTGTCGCCAAGGCGCTTGCCGACTTCCACGAGCGTGTATTTCACCGTGTTGTCGGGTTGCAGCACAAAGATGAAGTGCTCGCCCGAGCCTTGTTGCTTGACCACGGCAACGTCGGGCACGACCACATGGTGGTTGGTGCCGAAGTTGGCCGTCACGCGGGCAAACATGCCCGGACGCAGTCTTTGGTCAGCATTTTGGCAGACGACTTCGACTGGGAAGGTGTGGGTCGCAGCACTGACGGTGGGGTAGATGAGGTTCACCTTGCCGGTGAAGGTCTCGCCTGGGTACGACTCCACGGTGATGTCGAAGGCCATGTCCTTGCTGATGTGGGTGAAAAGGCTTTCTGACACGTTGATGAGCATCTTGACGGGCTGGATTTGCTGCACGACGAAGATGGGCATTTGCATACTGTACATGTCACCGGCATCGTAGTTGCGGGCGGTCACCACGCCGTTGATGGGACTTCTTAAATAGGTGTTCTCGGCCAGGTTCTGATAGGTCTTTTTCGTGACGTTCAGGGCGAGACGGGCCATGTCGTAGTCCGATTGGGCCACGGCGCCGATGTTGTAAAGCTCGGTGAGACGAGCCAGCTCGGTCGAGTCGTTGACGTATTGCATACGGGTCTTGGCTAAGTTGACGTCGTCCATCGTGGCCAAAATCTGGCCCTTGCGCACTTGCTGTCCCACCTCAGCCTTGATGCTGACGATGCGGCCCGCTGTTTGCGAGACGATGTTGTTTGTCGCGAAAGGCTCGATGTTGGAGGTGAACGTGTTGGTGATTTCGACGTCTTCGGCTTGTGCCGTCACCACGCTGACCACAGGAGCGGCTGGCGCTTGCTGCTGTTCGGTCGAGGTGGTGGTGTTGCCGTCTTTCGAGCCACAAGCCGTCATCAGGGCGGCTGCGGCTAAAGTGATGATACTGAGTTTGATGTATTTCATTGATGTATGTTTAATATTCAAGAATTCAAAATTTAAAGATTTAATATTCAAAGATTTAAAGATTCATGATTTGACTGTTGGCCATTTGCCATAAGTTATTAGCCATTAGCCAACGGCCAATAGCTTATTCCTTTCCAATTAATTCGTCCAACGAGGCCTTTGCGACCATGAAGTTGTAAACCGCTTGGGCTTGAGTGAGTTGCGCCTGTTGCAAAGCCAATTGCGCGTCGTTGAGTTCCACGAGGGTGGCCTTGCCCACTTCATACATCTTTTCGGAGATGTCGTAGCTCTTTTGTGCGATTTCCACCGTGGCGTTGGCGGCTTTGTAGTTCTTGATGCAGAGTGCCATTTGGTCGTTGTAGTTGCGGATGCCGATGCGCAGGTTGCGTTCGGCGTCTTCGCGTTGCAGGGCGAGCATGTTGCGGTTCACCTTGCTTTGCTTGATGGCGTTGTGTTTTTGGAAGCCATCGAAGACGGGGATGCTGAGGCTGACGGCGGCGGTGGAGGAGGGGAACCATCGCAGCTCGCTGTCGCCCATCGCGCTGTAGTTGTAGTTGATGCTCGCTGCGAGGGTGGGCAGGTATTGTTTCTTCTGCATTCTGATGGTCGATTCGAGCATACGGTCTTGGATGGCTAATTGCAGCAACGAGCTGTTGTTGCTGAGGTCGTCTTCCGAAACGTAAGGCGTAAGCATCATCTCTGTGTAGTCGTTCAGGTCGCCGACCACTTCCACGTCGGTGTTGAGGTCGATGCCCATGACGGCCTTCAGCTGCCATGTGGCGAGCAAGACGGCGTTTTCGGCGCTCGACACGTTGGGTGCCGCATTCATCATCGTCACTTGCGAGCGCAGGCGTTCCACCTCCGAGGCTTTGCCCACGTTGAAGCGTTGTTCGGTCTTCTCGTAGTTCTTCTGGGCGTTTTCGTAGACCGAGACGACGACATCGAGCGAGCGTTGTGCCAAAAGCACGGCATAGAAGGCCTGCTTCACCTGTTTCACCATCGCTATTTTCGACGAGCGGGCTTGCTCGACGGCCAATTCCACGTCCATGCCCGAGAGCTTCAGGCTTTCCCAAAGCTGGGCGTTCACCAAGGGCATGCTTGCCGTGGCCGAGGTGCTGATGTTGTTGTCGCGCCCCACCTTGATTTCCATGGCCTGGCCGCCCATGTCCATCACCATCACCTGCTTCTGCAAGGTGCGTTGGTACGACCCGTTGATGCTGACGTTGGGATAAAGAGCGGCATAGCTGCCTTTTCTCGCATAGCCCGTCTTTTCGACGGTCATGTCGGCGATTTTGATGGTGTTGCTTTCCGAGAGGGCAATCTCCAAGGCTTGCTCAAGGGTGAGTTGCAAAGCCTCAGGGTTCTTAGGCCCCTGAGCCTGCCGAAGGGCCGGTTCGTCTGTCTGCCCAAATGAAAACAATGGCATCGTGGCCAATGTTGTTATGGTCAAAATGTTGAAAATCAGTTTCTTCATAAAAACAAGTTCAAAAAATGGTCTACCTTATTTTAAGGGTGCAAAAGTAGTGATTCTAATGAAGTTAGATACGGATTTTTCAACGAAATATTTCATGTAATCAATGAAAAATTTTCCACTTCATTTTTTGCGCTGACGGCATCGAAAATAAGCTTGCCCCGTCCATGTTCGCTTTATTGAAGATTTGTTTCTTTTCATTGAAAACCAAACTGCATTTGAATGATTCGCCTTATCTTTGCAGCATGAAAATCAAGGATATGAAACGGCCTAACCTGCAAAGCCTGCCGACGGCCAACCTCGACCTGCTGGAACGCCTCTACAGGAACGGTGTCATCTGGATTGCGCTGTTTGTCATTTTCTTCACAGTGCATTCCAACGGCAACTACTTCTTCAGGGCGCTCAGTTCGCTGTGTTTCGTCGGGATGGAGGTCTTGTTGGTCACCTTTATTAATAAGGTGCTGATCGAGCATTACCTGAAACGCAACAGGGTGGTGCTGCTCATCCTGCTGTCTATTCTCATCCTTCCGCTTTGGGCTGCGGCATCTTCCGCCATCGACATTGTGCTCCTGCATTTTTTCACCAAAAGGCCTTTCGCCGAGATTTTCAATTTCGGGGTCAGCTTCGTGGTCTTCATGGTGCGCCTCATCTGGTTCATCGCCACCTTTGCCATCGTGTTGATTTTCTACTATCAACGCAAGGAAAACGAGGAGAAAATCATCGGTGACCAGCTGAAGAGCGAGAAACTCGACATGGAGCTGCGCTATCTCAAGTCGCAAATCAACCCGCACTTCCTTTTCAACGCGTTAAACAACATCTATTCAATGGTTTATACGCACGACGACAACGCCGCCGACGGGGTGTTGAAACTGTCGGAGATGTTGCGCTATGTCCTCGTCGACTGCCAGGCCGAGATGATCCCGTTGAGCAAGGAAATCAAATATATCGACAATTTCATCGACTTCCAGATGATGCGCATGGGCGGTCATCGCGATGTTGTTTTCACCAAAGACGTGGAGAAAGAGGACTTCCTTATTGCTCCGATGCTCTTGCAGCCCATCATCGAGAACTGCTTCAAATACAGCCGTTTGGAGACGCATCCTGATGGCTATGTTCATGTCAGCGTGAGACAGACGGGCAACAGGATTTGCTTCGAGGCCGAAAATACGGTGGCCGAAAACGCGCTCCCGATTGCCGGCAACGGCGGGGCAAAGTCGGGCATCGGCCTGAAAAACGTCCAACAACGCCTGATGTTGCATTATGGTGAGGATTATGTGTTTGATATTGAGCAAAATAAAGATAAAAGTACCTATAAAGTCAAGATCGAACTATGAATGAGAAGTATAACGTGATCATCGTCGACGACGAATATTTGGCCCAAAAGCTGCTTCAAGACTATGTCTCAAAGGTGGAGTCGCTGCAATTGGTGGCCACTTGCTCCAATGCTTTCGAGGCCATGGAGGCCTTGAAAAAAAATTCGGTCGACATCATGCTTTTGGATATCCAAATGCCTGATTTGACTGGACTTGAGCTGGTGAAGAGCTTGGAGAAGAAGCCCGCCGTCATCTTCACCACGGCTTATTCGGAGTATGCCGTCGATGCGTTCAACCTCGCCGTTTCCGACTACCTGCTGAAGCCTTTCGACTTCCCGCGTTTCTTCCAGGCCATCAACAAGGCCATCGGCAACGTGCCTTCGAGGTCGGATAACACGCCGAAGCCCTCCGCCGACACCATCAGCAAGTCGAACGATTTCATCACGGTGAAAGCCGACTATAAGCTTTACAAAATCAACTACGACGACCTTCTCTTCATCGAAGGCCAGCACGAATACGTCACCTTCCACACCACTCAGCGGCGCATCACGGCTCTCTTCGCCTTGAAGGACTTGGAGGAAATCCTTCCGAAGGACAAGTTTGTGCGCGTCCACAAGTCGTATATCGTCTCGTTCAAGCATATCCAGGACTTGGACAAGAGCGATGTCACCGTGGCTGGCAACAAGGTTCCGGTTGGCGCCAGCTATCGCGACGAGTTGTTGGCGCGTTTGCAATGAAAAAAACTCGCTTTTTTCTGATAATGAAAAGAAAAAGTGTATATTTGCAGCCTAAAACAACCTCTAAAAGACAGAAAAAACATGGGAAAATTTGAAATCACAAGCAGGAAGAACGGCGAGTTCCAGTTCAACCTGAAGGCCACCAACGGCCAGGTCATCCTCACCAGCCAGGGCTACAAGACCAAGGCTTCGTGCCTTAACGGCGTCGAGTCGGTCAAGAAGAACAGCCAAGACGAAAAACGCTTTGAGATCAAGGAAGCCGCCAACGGCAAGCCTTTCTTCAATCTGATGGCCACCAATGGCCAAGTCATCGGTTCGAGCCAGATGTATGCCAACGAGGCCAACATGAAGAACGGCATCGCTTCGGTGATGAACAATGCCCCCGATGCCGAAATCGTCGACCTGACGGAGGAGTAATAATTTTTTTTTGGTGAAACAAAAAAGGGACTGTGAAGTCCCTTTTTTTTGTTCCAGGAAGTCAATGTGGGTTTATTCAACCACGAACTTGGCCAGTTGTGTATTCGTACCGTTGCTCACGCGGATGAAATACATGCCGTTTGGCAGGTCGCTGACGTTGAGGCGCATATCGGTTATGCCTTTGGTCATATAGTGCTTCATGGTACGTCCGTTCAGGTCAAATACCATGACATCGGTCTTGCCTTCAAGGTTGGCACTGATGTTCAACACGTTTTTCACGGGGTTGGGATAGAGGCTAAGCTGGGCCTGTCCGTTTTCGCCTATGTTTTCAGTGCCGGGATAGAAAGTCAAGATCTCGGAAGGCTCTGACTCTTGTCCGGCTTGGTCGACGGTGGTGACATAGACGCTCACCTCCTCCTCGTCGTCAACCTCAAAGATCCATTGCGTGCCATACACTTCCACGGGTTGGTCTGGATAGTCAACGAAGTAGAGGTTGAAGTGGTCGAAGTCGTTCATCACGGGCATGTCCCACATGATGGGCGTATAGAAGCCTTGTGCGTTCACTTGCTCGTCGATGCGGAGGTTGGTGGGCGGTTCGGGAACGGCATTGTCAACATGGTAGTTCATAACGCCGTAGTAAGTCGGGGCGAAGGTCTCGTTGTTGTCGGCAGGCCACTTGCCGAACATGGTGGCTGTGGCAGCGTCGCGCACGAAGAGGTAGAGGCCGCTGCTGCCGTTGTCGGTGTTCAGCTTCCAGGTCTCGTCGTTGCCAAGCGGCAGGGCAAACTCGATGGTCTCGTAGCCTTGGCTCATGTCGCAGGCGATGATTTCCTCGGGCAGGTTCATCACGGTGCCCACGCCGCCGTTGTCGTAGATGGGACGGTAGCGCACGGTGCTGGGGTTGCCGTAGTACATCCAGTAGTTGCCTTCGCTGTCGTCGCCTTGGGGCGGATAGGTGCCGTCGTTATTGTCGTCGATGTAGAGGGCTATACCGTCGTTGTTGGTCCACTCGGTGTCGAGACGGTTCTCGGAGCACACATAGAGGAAGTTGTCGTCCATCTTGAAATGGAGGGTGACGCTACCCATCTCCGCAGGAAGGAGGTAGTTGCTCACATCGACGCGGAAGGCATCGGCCCATTCGCCTTCACTCATGATGCCGTCGATGGTGGGGGCAGTGCCATCATAGACGTCGATGGAGCGGACAATGTAGGCGGTGGTGGCAAAGCCGAGGCAGACGTTGGAATAGGGCGTCTCAAGTTCGTTGTCCAATTGAGCTGTGACGGCATAGTAGTATTGTTGGGTAGGAATTACGCTGTGGTCCTCGAAATAGCCTTCTCCAGTGCCAATGGTAGCCATAGGCTCACCAAATGGGGCATTTGGGGCGTTCTTGCGGTAGATGTTGTATCCGTTTGCACCATCCACCTCGCTCCAAGTGAGTTCGACGTAATCGAAGGCACCTTGCGAGGCGTAGAGGTCGGCGATGGGCGCGCCAACGGCTTCCATCTCGATGTTGACTTCGGATGTCTCGCCTCCCGTGATGGCGAATCCGATGGTTTGTGTGAGGTAGCCGGGAATGCGAGCCGTGAGGGTGTAGTTGCCCTCGGGGATGGCGCAGATGACGAAGCCTCCGTCGTCATCGGTCATCTCAAAATAGTCGTCTAACTCGTTGATACTGACGCTGACGCCGCTGTCGTCGTCGTTGCCAATGAGGTCGACGATGCCCCTCAGTGTGCCCATGTCGTCACCGAAACATTTGATGCCGTAGGTGCGGCTACCGCTGCCCATCTCGCGGCAGTGGACGGCCTTGCCACCGAAGAGGCAGTAGGCGCCATCGGCAGAGATGTCGATGTGTTCCATCGAACCGGGAGTGCTGAGTTCGGCGATAGGCTCGTTGCTCTGTTTGCGGAAAAGGAAAAAGTCGGGTGTGGCGTGGTTGATCGGACCCCAAGTGACGAAGCCGACGATGCTGCCGTCGTCGCTCATGGCGGCTTGGGTCACTTCGTCGCCGCAGCCCGTGTAGCTCCAGATAGGCTCGTTGGAATAGTTGTTGAACAGATAGCAACAGCCGTCGTAGCCTGAAGCGACGAAGTCGAGGGTGCCGATGGCGATGATGCTGCCGTCGTCGGAGATGGCGTTGGCACAGCCCCAGGTGGAGCTGGCGCCAGGGCCTGCCACGCTGGCAGTCCACACGCTCTCGTAACGCTCGCCGTTCCATTTGTAGAGGTAGGCCATGCCGCTGAAGTCGGTGTAGACAAGGTAGTCGCCGTTGGCGCTAAGGGCAGGGTCTTGTGTGGGCGAGTTGTCGTAATAATAAAGGTCGTTTTGGAGCACGTCGCCCGTCATTGGGTCGAGCACCCAAATCTGTTTGTAGCCTTGGGCGAAAGCGGCCACGAGGCGCGAACCGTCCTTGGAGAGACTCAATCCGACGGGGTTGACGGTGAGGTCACCAAGGATCCAGCTGGGGTCGCTTTTGTTGATGGCGAAGCTGTAACATGCGATGGCATAGTAGTTCGCCTCATAGTCGCCATAGGCGACGTAGATGGCGGTGCCAGCGGGGTTGAGTTTCATGCGTGTGACGGGATAGTCCAAGGTCTCGTGGAAAACCTCGTTGCCGTTCATGTCGACTACGTAAAGTTCTTGGCTGTCGTTGTAGGCGATGGCATTGCCCAAGAGCGCGACATCGGCATGGCCGCCGTTCACAACAGGAATCTCCCATTTCACGGTCCCGTTGGCATCGAAAAGGCTGAGGCGTTTGTCGTTCAACCCATAGTAGACGAGATAGTCGCCAGTCGCATCGATGTAGAAGACATCGTCGGGCATGGCACCACTCTCATAGTTTTCCCAAAGGATGGTGGGGTCGTCGGTCACGGTGCGTTCCATCGTCGGGTTGTTGTTGGTTGTGGCATACTCACGACTCATGCCCCGAGTGGGGTCGGTCGTGGTTCTCACGTCTTGGTGTTGGGCGAAGACGTTGCCCGAAAAAGCCAAGGCGAACATCAAGGTGAAGAATAACGATCTGTTCATGTTGCTTGTTTTTTAAAAGGTTGTTTTTCGACACTGCAATAATAGCTATTTTTTCCCGTTTATACTGCCGATATTCCAAAATTTTCTATTTTTGCGCAAAATAATTTCGAAATAATGAAAAAAGTTTTTTTGTTCGCCATCGCATTGCTGATCCTGGCCTTGCCTTCGTGCAAGAAGACACGCTATTGCCGCTGCACTACCATCCAAAACGAGGAGGTGGTCAACTTGGGCGAAGACTATTATACCATCGAAGATGGCTCGTCGTGCTCCGACAAGTCGAAGGAGATCGTGGGCTGGGGGCAGGTGATTTGCACTGAGGTCTCCGAGCAGGAGGTCACTGGTGAAGAGTCCAATTGGTGGGATAATTTGTTCGGCGGCGGCAACAACAATAACCACAACAATAAACCGTAATCCTTGGATTCGTCGCGTCCAGTCGGCAAATCGGTTTTGAAGGTCCTGCTGGGCCTTGTGTTCATCGTCTCGGCCATTTTGAAGGTCTTCGACATGGACCGTTTCGAGATTTATGTCTATAGTTTTCATTTCTTCAGCCTGAATTTCAGCTTTTTGGCGGCTCGTGCAGCCATCATTGCTGAATTAGTGCTCGGTATTGGTTTGGTTTCCAATACTTTGCATAAAATGTATTGGTGGGGAAGCATGGCGATGCTTTTGGGTTACACCTTATTATTAATATACGCGCTTCATCTCGGTCGCACCGACAGTTGCCATTGCTTCGGCGATTTCCTCCAACTCGACCCCAAGCAGAGCCTCGTCAAGAATGGCATTTTGATGTTTCTTTTCATATTGATTTACAGGATGGAAGGTTGGCAAACTCCATTCCGCTGGCTGATTCTTTGTTTGGCTGTCATGGCATCCACCATTGGCGTTTTCGTTGTGTCGCCACCCGACAATTACACATCGAGCTATGATCCCGAGAAAAACCTGCAATACGAACTTTTTGACCATGCCTTGGACGAAACGCCTCTTGACACGCTTGGTTTGCGTGAGGACAAGCAGGTGGTCTGCTTTTTCTCCACAGGTTGCGAGTATTGCCAGATGGCGGCACAAAAGCTTTCGCTGATGCAACGGTTTTACGGCTTTCCTGCCGACAACATCACGTTCGTCTTTATGGGCAGCGAAGACGGCATTGACAGATTTTACGAAGAGTCGGCTTCGGCGCATTATCGCAGCGTGCTTTATCCCGATGTGGTCAAGCTGCTGAAGGTCATTAATGGCAACTTCCCCGTCATCGTGTTGATGGATAACGGGGAAGTGGTTCATGAATATGGTTTCCGCAACATGCGCGAAGACGAGATTAAGGCGTTTATGGCCTCCTGAACTTGTCTCCCGTTTGTTCAATCACGGCCTTTTTCCACGAATCGGGATAGCCAGGCTGTTTGGGCTTGGCTGGGTAACCATAGCCGTTGCGCTTGAACTCACCATTTTCCTCTTGCTTGACATTGCTGTCCAAGTATTTCACCAACAGGTAGTTATCCAATTCCTTCCAGCGTCTGACGGTGTTGTGTCCGGCTTGGTTGGAGAAGTAGGTGAGGAGGTTGATGGCCTGTTGTGGGTCTTGGCCGTATAGCTCCAAGGCTAACTTGTCGTTGGCTTTCACTTGCTCTTGATAGCCGTTTTCCAGTTCGTTTTGCACCTTTTGGATGTCGCCGATGACCCTATTATAGAATAGGTATTTGAAATGCGCCACGCGGTTGAAGGTCCAAAAGGCGGCGTTGTCGCTGTAGGTGAGCATGTCGCCGTTGCCCGAGCGGTATTCAATCGGGACCTCGGTGATGGAGCAATAGAAGGGCGTGTAAACCGTCGAGTTGGTGTCGTCGACGCCAAACCAAATGATGCCTCCGATGGGATTGGGCAGCCAATTCCTGCTTTGCGCAATGAACGAAAAACCCGTCTGCACCACTTCGATGCTGCGCTCGTTGAGGTATTTTTTGCCATCATACTCCCAATACAGCGGGTTGAAGCGGAAGGGCGAACCGAAAGGACCCCCGCCAATGTCTTGGGTCTTATCCAACTCGGTGCCTTGGAAGTGGTCGCGCTGGAAGGCCATCATGTCGCTCAAGGTGACTTTGCGGTTGGGCTTGACATACAACGGCATACGGTGGGTCAAGTCCTTGCCGGTCACATAATCCCAATACTCGTCCATGCCGTCGCAAACTTTGTTGAACATCGTCCAAACGCGGAGGTCGCACACGCGGGCCGCACTGAAGTCGACGGGGGCGTAGGCCGCCGAGAAATCGAAGTCCTTGTCCTTGCCGCTGAAGTAACCCTTCCGGCGCGCAAAGTCGATGACGTCGTGCTTGTAGATCACTTCAACTTGCTCGTTGTAAAGTTTTTTCCAGTCCTTGTCGGTGATGGATTTCTTTCCGTCGCGCAAAGGGAAGGTGGTGATGCGGGCTGCGTTGGCGTGACCGCTCACGTAGCCGTCGGGGATGCGGATGGCCACCCACACCGCGCCACGGTCGGCATTGATTGTGTCGCCTGTCTTGGTCACTTGCGGGGTGTAGCCTTTCGGCATGATTTCCATGTACCACACCTCGTTGGCGTCGCTGATGGAGAACGACTCGCCGTCGCTTCCATAGCCGTATTCTTCCACCAAGTCGGCCATCACTTTGATGGCTTCGCGGGCTGTTTTGCTGCGCTCCAAGGCGATGAACATCAGGCTGCCGTAGTCGACGATGCCTGTCGGGTCGATGAGTTCCTCGCGCCCGCCGAAGGTGGTCTCGCCAAGGGCTACTTGGTGTTCGTTGATGTAGCCTACAACTTGGTAAGTGTGAGGCGGTTGAGGCACGCTGCCACGCGGCGCGTTGGTGCCACGGTCGTAGCATACGCGCACGCTGCCCGCCGGCCAGTCGGCGGCAGGGGTGAAGTAGAGTTCGCCGTAGCGGATGTGCGAGTCGGCGCAATAGCTGATCATCGTGGAGCCATCGGCGCTGGCCCCTTTGGTAATCAGGAAGTTGGTGCAAGCCTCGGCCACATTAAAGGCGGCGAGCAAGGCAATGAGGATGAGGGTTTTGATGGATTTCATGATGTTGCTTTCTTTTGGGGCAAAGATATGTTTTTTTTGTTTATCTTTGCAGAAAAATAGTTGTAATGCAATCGACCATTCCATTAGCGGAACGTTTGCGCCCGACTTCACTTGACGATTATATCGGGCAGAAGCACATCATCGGCGAACATGCCGTGCTTCGCCGCGCCATCGAGACGGGGCGCGTGCCTTCGATGATCTTTTGGGGACCGCCCGGCGTGGGCAAGACCACACTCGCCTATATCATCTCGAAGCAGGTGAAGCGCCAGTTCTTCCAGCTGAGCGCTGTCAGCAGTGGCGTGAAGGAAGTGCGCGAGGTCATCGACCGAGCGCGGATGCTCCCCGAAGCACCTATTTTATTTATAGACGAAATCCACCGTTTCAGCAAGTCGCAGCAGGACTCGCTTTTGGGCGCAGTCGAGAAGGGCTTGGTCACCTTGATTGGCGCAACCACCGAGAATCCAAGTTTCGAGGTCATTTCGCCGTTGTTGTCACGTTGTCAGGTGTATGTGCTCAAGTCGCTGGAAAAGGAAGACCTCGAAATCCTTTTGGCGAAGGCCGTGAAAGCCCTCGAATACGACTTTGGAAAGACAATCACCGTCAAGGAACCAGAGGCTTTGATGCAAATCAGCGGCGGCGACGGACGCAAGTTGTTGAACGCCGTTGAGTTGGTCGTTACCTCGTTGAACGACTTGGACGAATCGGCTCAGGAGTTAGTTGTAACCAATGAATTTACAACGAATTGCATCCAAAGCAACCTCGTGAAATACGACAAGCAGGGCGAGATGCACTACGACATCATTTCGGCTTTCATCAAGAGTATGCGTGGCAGCGACCCCAACGCGGCCTTGTATTACCTCGCCCGCATGATCGAGGCAGGGGAGGACCCGCTTTTCATCGCCCGCCGTATGCTCATCCTTTCGTCGGAAGACATCGGCAACGCCAATCCCAACGCGCTGTTGCTCGCCAATGCCTGTTTTGATGCCGTCAACAAGATTGGCTGGCCCGAAAGTCGCATTATCTTGGCACAGACGGTCACCTATCTGGCCTCGTCGCCGAAGAGCAACGCAGCCGTGGCCGCTATTGACGCGGCGCAGGAACTCGTTCGCAAAACTGGCGATTTGTCAGTGCCGTTGCACTTGCGCAATGCACCCACCAAACTGATGAAAGACTTGGGTTACAGCGATGGCTACAAATACGCCCATGCATACGCCGGCAATTTCGTAGAGCAAGAATTTTTGCCCGCCGAAATTTCTGGCACGGTTTTGTATGAACCACAAGACAACCCGCGTGAGCGCGAATTGCGTAAGAACCTCCGCGAGAAATGGAAAGAGAAATATGGTTACTGAAAACAAAGAAAAAAGCCTGACCCTATGGAATAAGGTGCTGGCCACCAGCGTGAAGCTGCCCTTCGTGAAGGTTGATCGCGACGAGTTCTTGACCAAAGAGCTCACCAAGTTCTGCACCCCAATGGAGGTGATAACGGCTTTGAAGGATAGTCCTCTGAAAGTCTTGAACAAGAAGGAGATAGACAAACTTGCCAACCAGTGCATCAGCTATCACTTGACGATGGTTTGTGGCACTTCCGCCTTGATGGGGCTGCCTGGCGGTTGGTGGATGGCGGGTACCATCCCAACAGACCTTACCCAATTCTATGGTCATATCTTGGCTTTGATGCAGAAACTGATTTACCTCTACGGCTGGCCTTCGCTGACCGATGTCAATCACCAGTTGGACGACGAGTCGCTCAACATCATGACCCTATTCGTTGGCGCGATGATGGGCAACAAATTGGCTGTTGAGGCCTTGACCAAAGTGGTGGGTCAAGTCTCGAAAAGCGCTGGCATCAGGATTTCGGAGACCATCATGGCGCAATATGCTATCAAGATTGCCCAGTGGATCGGCATCAACATGACGAAGGAAGGCTTCGCAAAAGGGGTAGGGAAAGTCTTGCCGTTGGTGGGCGCACCCATCTCGGCTACCATAACCTATTACACTTTTCGCCCTATGGCGCGTCGGCTGAAGAAGCATCTCGATGAGCTCTACGACATGCGCCACGAAGGCTTTTAATGCTTGAAATCAGTGTCATACATTTCGTGTAGCTGCTGGTCGGGCGTTTGAAGGATGGCCTTGTAGTTGAGTTTCTTCTCGGTCATCAGCCAGTCGATGTATTCGTCGACGAAAGTCTTGATTTCTGATTGACCCATCTTGATGTAGATCAGGTTAAGCTTGGCTTTGGCTTCGGTTTCGGAGAGCCCGTCGTTCTTGATGATGGCCTCTGTGAGTTTGTCCATGAATTTTCCCATTTTTATATGAATTTTCGATTTAGATTGCAAATATAGTAAGAAAACCGACGTTTGTCAAGAGGAAGACCGAAAAAAATGCGAAAGAGTCCTTTTATTCCTATACTTGAGCTCGGAAAGTGGCATGTAACTCAGTATTTTGTGGAATATTTGTCCAAAATGTCAAATTTTTCTTGATTTTTGAAAAAAAATGTTGGAGCTTTGATTTTTTTATGTATCTTTGCAGCGGTTCTTATCATTTGAACCTGTAGCCGTTTAAACGGCTGCAAGTAAAAGGTTTCATAAATTTTGGTTTTTGGTTCTTGAAAATCCTGGCTTCGGTCGGGATTTTCTTGTTATGCGCGTTGACAAATAGCATCCAATAAAATACTGGATGTCAATGGATATGCAAGATGAAGGTGGATTATTTCTTCCGTCTTTCCATCCTCCTCAGCACCAAAATGCTCATTTCATAGAGCAAATAAAGCGGAATGGTGACCAAAACCAAAGTCATTAAATCAGGCGGCGTGATGATGGCGGCCACGAGCATGATGACGATGAGCGCGTATTGGCGGTAATGCGCCAACATTCCGGAAGTAACGACGTTCAGTTTGCCCAAGAAAAACGCGATGACGGGCAGTTGGAACACCAAGCCCATCACCAAGGTCAAGGTGGTGAAGGTGCTGATGTAGGATTTCAGCGTGATGTTGGGCGTCACCATGCTTGAGACTTGATAGGTGCCCAAGAACCTGAAAGAAATGGGAAAGAGAATGAAATACGACATCAGCACGCCGACGATGAAAAGTAGATAGACCGTGACGGCCACTTGCACCGAGTATTTCTTCTCGTTCTCGTAGAGCGCAGGCGTGATGAAACGGAACAGCTCGACCAAAATATAGGGCGACGCACCGAGCAAGGCCAAATAGAGAGCCGTGGAAATGTGCGTCATGAACTGGCTCGACAATTCCGTGGCAATCATGTTGATATGGAATGGGCTGAAGGTGAAGCTGGAGCCAAGCCGGTGCAAGAACCTCTCGATGTAGCGATAGGTGACGAAATCCCACTGGCTGGGCGCCAAAAGCAACTCGAAGGTCTTGTCCTTGAAACAGAAAATGGCTATCGCCAGCACCATCACCACGGCGATGATGCGGATCAACATTCGGCGGAGCACTTCGAGGTGTCCGCCGAAGGTCAGCATGTTCGGGTCGGTGTTACTGTCCGCCTCCGTCTTCTGGTTTTGGCTCGGCTGTTTCATCCTTTGTTTCTTCGGGTTTTTCCTGCAAAGGCTCGTTCATTCCTTCCTTGAAACTCTTCACGCCTTTGCCCAAGCCGCGCATCATCTCCGGCACTTTCTTCCCGCCAAAGATGAGCAGCGCAATGCCACCGATGAGCAGCAGCTCCGTTGTGCCAATGAATAACAGTGTCATGATACAAGATAGATTTCGTTGGTCTCAAAATTGATTTCCCAGTTGCCGTTTTCAGCCGATTCCCATTGGTACTTCTGCGACATGCGGTCCCACCAGCCTTGGAACTTGGTGCCGGTCTCGCCCATGTCCTTGACGAGCTTTTCGTAGAGTTCGGTGTTGTCGGCGCTGAGGATTTTCGCCAGCTCGTTCAGGCCGTTCCTTCTTTCGAAGAGTTGCTGGATTTCGTTCTTTTCTTCAGTTGTAACTTGTCCTACTAATTTCTTCATAGTAATGTGTTTTTTGTCATAAAACTCTCAAAACCAACAAAACCATTTTCTACAGGAAAGTCGCCAACCGGCTCTTTCCCTGCGGCGACACGGTTGTGGAGCCGCAATTAATCATAGTTTTGCATGTTTTGTAGGTTTTGTGATACATATTGTTAAAACTCTTTCCTGACCTCAAACGGGTCCAAGTAGTTGATTTCCTTGATGTCGATTTCGGGCATGAACTCGCCGACCTTGCGGATGTCGTTCAGCAGGCTTCGGCTCGCGTTGCGCTCGATGTGCGCCATCACGCATTGCTGGTGCGAGGGTGTGTTGATGTCCCAAGTCAGCTTGCGGTTGAGCCAGAGGCAACGGCGGCATTGGTAGGCGTCGCAGTTGCGGCACAAAGGCGCGTGGTCGAGGCGCAGGAGTTGCGGGTTGGGGATGTCCAAGCCGCGTTCCAGGTCGCCGACCGAGTTGTCAGACGATGGCTGGTGGTGGTTCAGTTGGTTGAACACCTTCATCCGCTCGTCGTAGTAGAACGCCGGGCAGAGGTAGAACTTCCCGTTCGGGGCCAGCGTGATGTTGCTCACACCCGCCTCGCAGTTGTGCATCTCCTTCAGCATCATCCTGTCCGTCAGGAGATTGAATTGGGGCGAAAGGCCTTGCTTGTAGAGCCCAAGCAAAACGTCATTCCAATCTTCCAGCAACTGTTTGTAGGCCTCGATTTGCCCGTCAGTGACTTGCTCCACGTCGGTGATGCAAAGGTTGATTCTCACGCCAGAGGCAAAGAGTTTCGCGATTTCGTCCTTCTGTTTCAGCATTTCGCTGAACGGAAGACGAATCAGCAAGTTCTTGGCTTCCACTTTTTCAGGGACTTCGTTGGCCACTTCCACATCCGTTTCGTTGCCATCCTCGATACCCGTAACAGGCTTGCATCCAGCAGGATAAATCTTCACATTGTCGATGCTCTCTATAACTTCAGCATATTCTTTCGGGAGTTCATAGCCCCGTGTCCCGCAGTCCCGTGTCCCGTGGTCTGGAAAGACATACTGGATCATCAGGTTTTGCTTCATGCCGAAGAGGATGCCTTTCTTCAAGGTCTCGATGGACATTAAGTTGTGCTCTTTCAGTGGATTGTCGGCGTGGCAATAGGCCGCGCTGGTGTCGTCCAATAATATGACAAGGTATTGCAGCATGGTTCAGCAGATTTCGGGTTTCACTTCGCGTTTGTTGGCTTCGTACTGCTCGCGCAGGTCTTCGAGTTCGAGCTTGCGGTAGAGCTTGTTCCAGTAGTAGTTGTTGGCACGCACGCGGGCCTTGTGCATGAGGCAGATGGCCGTGGCGCGTTCAAACACGGTGTGGGTCTGTGCCGCGTCGAAGTTCTCGCCTTGGCACCAGGCGCAGCCGCTTGCCACCTCACATTCGATGCACTTCTGCGGGCTTTGCGTCGTGCGGTCGAGGGTGAGGAAGGGGCGCAGTTTGTTCTTGTCGATGCCGTCGTGGATGTTGCCGATGGTCCAGGTCTCCTTGTCGCGGAGCGAGTATTGCGCGAAGCGGGTGCAGGGATAGAGGTTGCCGGCAGCGTCGACGCTGAGCATCTTGCCTGCGCCGCACCAGTTCTGGTTGTCGCGCTCGGGGTCCATAGGCTTGCCGATGTGCTCCGAGAAGAACGAGCAGGCGTAGTCTTGGTAATAGCCACCGTCGATGATGGCGTCGGCGAGTTGCATCAGTTGTTCCTCAAAGCGGAGATCGTCGCCCTCTTGCCACACGTCCTCAAACACCACGTTGATGTTCACCTCGTGGATGCCCAACGAATAGAGGTGCAGCACGCTCTCGGTGATGTACGGAATATCCGCCGACGAGATGGTGACCTTTGTGCCGCCTCCCGGAAATTGTTCCAACCACAGCGGGATATTCTTCACCACATCCTTGTAGCTGCCACGTTCCGATGGTTGTGTCAGACCGTTGGCATCTGCCGTAGGTTGTTTCCAAACCCGGTTGAGGTCATGCTTCTTCTCCGTCCCGTCAATGGTGATACCAATGCTGAGGTGGTCGCGGTTCTTCTTGATGAAGTCTTGCACGGCCTTCTCATGGTAGTTGATTCCATTGGTGGAGAAGGAGAAACGGTAACTGTTGAACCAGTGGTGATTACGTCGGAAAAGTTCCGTCTTGATATAGTCACAAATCTTGTCGATAAGTTCTATCTCAAGGAACGGTTCGCCGCCGATGAAGTCCCACACCACCGACTCGTAGGCGAAATCGGGGTCGGTCTCATGGTCGAGCACATAATCGATAAAGGTCTTGGCCACCTCCCAAGGCATCCGCTCCTTCACGTTCTTGCCCACAAGGTAGCAGTATTTGCAGGCCAACTGGCAGTCCTTGGTGACGATGAAGGTGATGTTTTTCGCCATGCCGGACTGCCAAGAGTCTTGGTTTTCTTTGATTCTCATTTTATAAAAACCTACGATAATCTATTAAAATGAAGTTTGGTCAGCCTCCGTATGTACCTCCCATTTTGTTGCAGTATCCTTTACATGTACCCTTACAGAGAGTTTTGCAACCACCCTTGCAATCGGAACTACAAGTGCCACTACATCCTTTACATGCACCTACACAAGTAGTTTTACAAGTGGTTTTACATGCATTAGTACAAACATCATCACACCCTAAGGAGATTTTTTTACATGATTGAAGTGTTGGTGCAGCAACGGCCATTACAGCCATACCTAAAATGGGTAAAGTCTTTTTTGCCGCTTCCTTGAAGAATTCTCTTCTGTTTTTTAGTTCATTTTTCATATTTTGATAAATTAGTTGATACGATTAGATGCATTAAACTCTCAATCAATTAGCTTTGTAAGAATTGCCTTTGCAACTGCCGTCGCATCTATGTGAGCAACTGCCTTCGCAACCACCACCGCAAGCATATTCGCAATTTCGGCAACCACTAACAGTAGTAGATGAACTACCTTTGCAATTAATTTGGCAATCTGTTTTACAACTACGGTAACATCCAGTATGACACCCGTTTGTGCAATCGTCTTTACAAGATGAGCAATATCCCATGTTCAGACTTCTTACTTGGGCAATGATTGGCGAATTTGCCAATACCACAGCACCAATAATCGGCAAAGCTTTCTTTGCAGCTTCTTTGAAGAATTCTCTTCTGTTTTGGATTTCGTTTTTCATAATGACACACTTGATTTATGAATGAATTAAAAGTTCAAGTTGATTGATAATCCAACAACGGCATTTGTCTCGCCGGTAAAGTTTGTATAAGTCAAATAAGGCGAAAGACCAAAATTTATGTTGGCATGTTGCCCGCGTAAGTCCTGATAGTACATGTTCTTGATTTTTGCAACGTGGACGGCATCAACAATGCTCATAATATCGATGGTCAAAGCGGCAGCAGTAGTGACAAGCATTGGCCAATAAGAATAAGTTAATGCAGTTACAATGCCTCCAACGGAACTTACTAAAACTGAGCTTCCAAAATAAGCAAGTCCACGTCCCCATTCGCCACAAATGGCCTGCCCTAAACCTGGGATGAAAAAAGACGCAACACCAGACCAGCCAGGGCTGTATTGGTCTCCTATTTGGGCATTGTACAGGTGATGGTCGTAAAGGTTCTTGTATTCTTTGTAACGCATTCCCTCTTTTATAGGTCCTTTTGCGGTGGAAATGTATGGTGTTGAGGAGTATTGAGAGGAGTTGTTGCTAAAAACCTCGTTTTCTCCATTTTGATAGCGGACAATTAGGATTTCCGATTTGTTCATGGTAAAGGTAGGGCCGTCTTGGTTGTTGAATTTTTTGTACTTGACCTCGGTGTTTGTGACTTCAAGGATTTTTGCTTGAATGTCTTTGCCGTCTTTTGTCGTGATGAGGTCTTGGGCTTTCACAGATGCCAATAAAAATAGCATCATAAAGGCTGATAGTAATACTTTTTTCATTTGTTAGTCTTGCCAAGGTTATTACCCATTATGGCTCGTCGGGGTTGGGGTTGATAATACGCTGCAAAAATACTGCTACTTCACTATGTACCAACTCAATAACCGTCAAAAGAATTTACGGTTTCGTAAAACCAATTTACGAAACCCGTGCCTGTTTTTCCGCCAATTCCATCGCCAACTGTGTTATCCTATTGGCTTGTTCGGGCGAAAAGGTGGCAAGGTCGAAATTGACACTCAACTGCTGCAAATGCAATTGCGACTCCAGCCCGCTGCTCATTTGCACATCGTCCAAGAAATTATGGTCCAACGCCTCCGAAATGTCAATCAGTTGCTCAATGCCAATGTCGTAGCGCTCGAAGATGGAATACACGTTGGGCCTTGCGCAGTTGATGCGACGCGCGAACTCGGTCACGCTTATGCCTTTTTCATCAAACACTTTTTTAATAAGGTGTCCGATATGTATTCTATGACGCTTTGACATTGGCGGAAGGGTTTAGTGTAATATTTTTATCGATGCAAAATTATTATGAAAGGAATGAAGCGCGTTAAACAATTAAGTTGATATTATTTACGTTTTCGTCAATATAATTTACACTGTGTTTTTCATGTGTCGGAGACGGCACGAAAAAAGCGTGGAAACAGCCTTGCCTGAACTCCGGGTTACCACGCCCACATCCTCAACAAGTTTTCCACGCCGTGAAATACACGACTATCTGAAAACTTGTTCTTGAGGATGCGTCCATAAAAGGACAATTGTGGTAAATTGGAGTTCAAGAACAGCTTCGAATCGCTAATATGTGTCTGTCAATATGATGTTTGTCCTTTTTTTACATAGAGTGTTATTTGATGATGTTGGCAAAGATAGGCAATTTTTCGCTTTCGCAAGGGGAAAAGAATTTTTTTTCGTCAAAATGCTTGCGGAATGGGGAAATGTTTGTATTTTCGCGTCGTTAAGTCCCGACAGTCCCTGAGCAATCAAACTGCCGGGTATTGTTTTTAGGGATTTCTTACGTTTTTTGCATTTTACATTTTCCAAATCATCTCCACCTTCAAATCGGTCTTGTGATTCCCTTCAATCAGCGTCAGGCCGCTGCCAATCTCGTCGCGGTCGCTGTAGACGGTGCGCCCGATGCGGGCGTAAAGGGTCAGCGCGTTGAACAGTTTGACTTTGCCTAAGAGATAGAAACGCATCCCTTTGCCGTAAAGGGCTGGCACGCTGAAACTATACAATACGTCATTTTCGTAGGCATAGATGCGGGCATTGTAGTCCTTGGCGTCGAAGATGGCATAGCGGAAGGTGAGGCTAAAGGGCTTGTCTTCAGGTTTATAGGCGATGTCTTGGCAGAGGGAATAACCGCGTTCATTAGTGCCGTCGTCGTTGCGGTAATGAGCGTATTCGGCCTTGTTGCTGAAGTGGAAGTCGCGGCCAATCTGGTAGTTGATGTTGAAACGCACGGCGTTCTTGGTGTAGAAGATGGGGTAGTGGCTGAAGACAAAGGCATCGGTCGAGTTCTTCATCTTGGTCTTCGAGCGGAATTGCAGGTAGGCGTTGGTGCGGCGGTTGAAGCTGTGGCTGACGCGCAAGTAGTAGTCGTGGCCGCGACTCGGTGCGTTGACTTGCGAGGTCAGCCAGGTGAACTGGAAGTGGTCGGCGTAGGCGAGGATGTTCCAATAAGGCGCGGGAGCGGCTTCAACGCCAAGGTAAATGCCGCGTTGCCCTTGGTTGCGGCTGCCTTCGCCAAAGGCGTTGCCCAAAAGGTTTTGGTAGGTCTTGCCGTAGTCGCGATAAAGCAACGTGAAATTGAGGTAACCTGCAGGTTTGAAGGTCATTCCTACCAAGCCGGCAAAAGCAGGTTTCAGAGCTTTTTGTAAGGCCGTGGTGTCAGGATTATAGCTCATCGAAGCCTCGCCAAAGACAGCAAACTTGCCTTTAACATACTTGAAATCAATGCCTTGGTTGGTGAGTTTCTGGCCTTGGAAATAGAATTGGTTGTAATGCGAAGGCTTGAGTTGTAAGGGTGTGCTGAGCCAAGTGTGATTCAGTGTATAACCCACCTCGAAATGGGCGATGGCGAAAGCCAAATGGCCACCCACGACCTGTTGTTGGATGGCATGACGGTCTTGCAACTCACCGATAGTGCGGTGATAACCAGTCTCTTGTAGGCTGCTGACGAGTTCGGCCTCGTCCAAGCTGTCGGCCACGCTTATGTTGGCATCAATCCAGCGGTTGGAGTAGAAAACCGTGCCGTTGAAAGGGCCTCCGCCCAAAGTGACTGCCGCACCGCGCATAAACGAATACTCGCTGGCCGAGCCTTTGGGTGTTATGCCACGACCTTGTTTCATCACGCTGCTGCCTGCACCCGCCTTGCCGAAACTCATCCCCGACCAAAGTGTAAGCCCTTGACCGAATGAGAGTTGATAGTCGCCCAAAACGGCGGCTTTCACAATGCCCAAGTCCTTGGCATAGAGATGGAAACCAACGAAATCGAAGCCTTTGCGGTAATTCTTGCCCAACAGCTTCTGGATGGTGTCGCTCACCTTGTCGGTGAAAAACATCTCGCCAGCGTCTTTTTCCAAGACGAATCCCGCCCTAAGCTTGTTCCTATAATTATAGGTGTATTTGAGTTGGTATTTCTGCGGACTGCCGAGATAACGCGAGTTGGGTTTGGCCAAAAGTGAAGAGTCGTCAATCGGGGCATAACCTTGCTGTTTCTCAAGGATTTGCTCGTAGCGACCGACGATTTGGTGTTTACCGTAGCGCCCCATGTTTTTTAGGCTCAGCTTGTCCTTGCTCTTGTCTTTCTCGATGCAAATCACTGGCTTGATGATGGCCAAGGTCTGTTCGTCGAAGCCTTCCACCATCTCCAACTCGTCGACGAACATGAAATCACCGTAATAGCGGCGGTATTTTTGCAGCTCTTCGTATTGGAACACGCTGAGCAACCGCAGTTCCACCAGTTGCATCACCTCGTCGCTGTTGATATTGACGGGATTTTCGCTGAAAAAGATGTAGTTGTCCAGCAAATCCTCGAAGTCAGCATCATCGTCGCTGTCCTCGGCCAACCGTTCCACTTGCTCGATGAGCAGTTGGTTCAGGGCTTCGGTGCTGAGTGTGTCGACGGCGATTTGTGCCTTCGCAAACAAGACCGCAAGCAGTGATAATATGATGAGAACCAACCGTTTCATATCACTTTCCGATGCTGAAAATCATTCCGACTTGAAGCGAGGCACCCAATTGGTTGTGCAGTTGTCCGGCCACGTTGATTTGTACAAAGCGGATGGCATAGCCGAGGCCGAAACTCAAGATGCCTGGGTTGGTTTGTACGCCGGCGCGGATGTAAAGGTTTCTCACGGCTTCATATTCCAGTCCGCCACGAAGACTGACACCCTCGCGGTTCGTGTTCTTTTCGATTTCGCACTGCCCGACGAAGTTCTTCGTAAACTTGTAGGCCAAGCCAAAACGAAATACGATGGGGATTTTCTCATGGTTTAGCGTTTGCTCGAAACTGAAGTTGACGGGGTTGAAGATATAGGTGCCAAGGGTCAGTCGGTCAGTGACTTGCGACTGGATACCTAATTCAAAAGTGACTGCACGGAATGAACCATATTCGTTGCCGATTTTCAGCAGGAGGTAGTCGAGTTGGAGGCCGATTTGAAGGTAGCGCCCGAAGTCTTTGGCGTAGGCTAACCCAAACTTGTTCTCGTTATATTTCGACGAGCCGAATTGGTTGAAACTCACTCCCAACGTACCGAATTTGGTGGGCAGGGCGAAGGCACCGCATTTGTAGGCCGTCTCGGGCAGCATCCAGCGGTTTTCGTAGTAGAGCCCGAGGCTGATTTTCTCCAAGTTAGCCATTCCTGCGGGGTTGTTTTGCAGCGCCCAGAGACCTTGCGAAGCCACGGAAGAACCGCCCATCGCCGCTGAGCGTCCACCCATTGGGTGGATAAAATCATTAGCGAAAACCGTTGAGGTTGAAAGGATTATGGTTATAAGGAGTAGAAGTTTTTTCATACAGGTGGTTTTTATCGTGCAAATATAAGGCTGATTTTTGTAAAATCAAAATATTTGGCTGAAAAACTGTATTTTGCACGGTTTTTGTAATTTCGCGTCCCAAAAAAGTAATAAAGACGAACAGATATGATGTATGTTCTTATCGTGGCAGCCGTCATCTTGGCTGTGATTGGATTGGTTGGTGCCGTGGTGCCTGGCATTGCTGGCACTCCGTTCAGTTTCTTGGCATTGTTGGCGTTGTCGTTTGTCGACGCCATCGACTATTCCACCCGTTTTCTGGTAGTTATGGGTGTCATCGGGGCGGTGGTGTTTGCCCTTGATTATGTGGTTCCTGTGTGGGGCACCAAGAAGTTTGGTGGTACCAAGTCGGGGGTGCGAGGCAGCACGATTGGACTGTTTGTGGGGCTGTTCATCACGCTGTTTTTCCCCGTCGGGTTCATTGTGCTTCTGTTGGGACCGTTCATTGGTGCCTACATTGGCGAAAAAATAGCCGGCACCGACGACCATCTGGCATGGAGATCGGCACTCGGCTCGTTTGTCGGTTTCCTATTCGGAACGGGCATTAAAGTGATTTATGCCTGTGTGTGTATTTTCTTTGTGGTTAGGGATTTGATACATCTTTGGGCTTGACAACTTCAGCAATGCATCGGCTTCAGCAAGTCGTTCACGGTCTTCACAGGGTTAAACGTCTCAATGGGCACTTCGACGAAGATAGTGATCCAGTCGGCCATGGCGCCGTTCCAAAGTCCGGGCAGCTCCAAGGCTTTCAGCTCGCGGCCGTCCTTCGATTTGTTAGATACGAAGCCCGTGTTGGCATCGACATAATCCGTTAGGTTGAAGGCTTCGCCCTTGTAGTTCCAGCAGCCGCACACGAGGTCGACGGGGTTGAAGTGGGTCGAGGCCTTGAAGATGGCTTCCTGCGCCGCGTCGCCGTGGTTGATTTGCGACGACTCTATGATTTGCAGCGACACCTCGTCGTCGTCGTTCTTCACCCAGAAGGGACCACCGCCAGGCTCGCCTTCGTTCTTCACCATGCCGCACACGCGCATCGGACGGTTGAGCTTATTGTACAGATAATCAACTTTTTCGATGCTCGTATAGTCTTCCACGAAGTCGGGGATGTCGATCATCAGCTCATCTTTGGCAAAAGAGATGATTTCGTCCAATTCCTCGTCGGTGACTGCGCCTTCGTCGAGCATTTCGAGATAGTCGAAAGTGCGTTGCTGGAGGTGGAGGAGGAGGCCCGCCAACACCTTTTTATATATAATGGTCGTCTCAGCCTTCGTTTCAGGCACGATGTTGTCGATGTTCTTGATGAAGACGATTTCTTCGCCGAGGTCGTTGAGGTTTTCGATGAGTGCGCCGTGCCCGCCGGGGCGGAACAGGATCTTGCCATCGGCTTCGCGGAACAGGTTGCCGTCGGCATCAATGGCCACAGTGTCGGTGGAAGGTTTTTGGCAAGAGAAGGTAATGTCGTAACGCACGCCGTATTGCTTCTCGTAGTCGTCTTTTAGGGCATCGATGGCAGCCTTGAAGTGCGCTTCATGTTCGGGCGAGACGGTGAAATGGAGTTTGGCCACGCCTTCGTTGTCGGTGGCATAATGGGCGGCCTCAACAAGGTGTTCTTCCAATGCCAGACGATTGAAAGTGGGGTAGTGGTGGAACTTGAGCAGGGCCTTGGGCAGTTTGCCGTAGGCCAAGCCATCGTCGAGCAGCAAGGCTTTGACGACTTCCACTTTGCGGTCTTGTTGCAGCATTGTGTCAATGTCGGAGCCATAAACACGTTTTGCGGCTTCGTTGAGGTCGTCGAAGAAAGCGAAGCTGTGGATGTGGGCGAAGAAGATGTCGGTGAATTTGGTCTCCTCGCCGCTGTCGGCGAAAGCGAAGAGGTCCTTGAACATGCGAGAGGCAGCGCCCGAGGCGGGCACGAACTTCGTGAATTGGTAGAACTCCTTGTCGGCCTCAAAAATGGCGTTGAGCATGTTTTTCCGTTCCTCGTCAATGCGTTCGATGCCATCGCCGATGGTGGCGGGACGCATCAGTTGGACGAATTTCGTGCCTCTTTTCAACTGTGCGACTTGGTTTAATACTTGATTTTCAGCGATATTTCTTTCCGAAAGTTGTTGAATGTCTTTTTCTGTAATCATAATTGTGGTTTTTAAACGCTTCAAAAATAGTAAATTAACCAATGCGATGAAAAAAATCTGCAATTTTTTTCCGAAAAAGCGTTGCGGTATTGAAAAAAGCTGTATCTTTGCAGCCGATTTCAAGCCCAGGTGGTGAAATTGGTAGACACGCCACTTTGAGGGGGTGGTGCCGATTACGGCATGCAAGTTCGACTCTTGTCCTGGGCACAATCACCAAGCCCCGATGGCGGAATTGGTAGACGCGTACGTTTCAGGTGCGTATATCGAGAGGTGTGCAGGTTCGACTCCTGTTCGGGGCACGCAAAACAAAGTAACCCTAATTGATTATCAATCAGTTAGGGTTTTTCTTTTGGTGTTTTTGGCGTGGTTTTGTCCCACTTTTTGTCTGTTTTTCAAAATGGTGCTATAATAGCATAAAAATAGTATTCATGTTGCAACTATAAGAAAATGTTTGCCTAAATCCCAAAGATATCAACCATCTATCCAAAAATTCGTATTTTTGCCGCCAATTAGTAAGTATATTTACTGTATATGGATTTACTATTATGGACTATCGACTTAAGGGACAATTAGTTGAGGAACTATATAAGGACTATAGAATTAAGGAGGGACTGAAGGCCTGCATGAACTGTGGCGTGTGTACGGCCGTTTGTCCGGCTGCGGAGTTCTACAAATACAACCCGAAGAACATCGTCAACATCGTTGCACGCAAAAGCGAAGCCGATTTGGAAGAACTTCTGAAAAGCGACATGATTTGGTATTGTGGCGAGTGCATGTCGTGCGTGACGCGCTGCCCGCGTGCCAACGCGCCTGGCTTGGTCATCATGGCACTGCGCAAACTCGCGATGCGAAGCGGACTTTACATGGAGTCGGAAAAGGGGAGACAACAGTATGTTGTGGTCAAGGATTTGTGCTCCAATGTCTTGAACTATGGCTATTGCGTCTATCCGCGCACTTTTGCCTATGAGACGCATTTGGAATACGGCACGGTCGGAAAATGGGTCTGCGACAACTTGGACGACGTTCATGCCCGTATGGGTTCCAACCTCGACGGCGACGGCCCAGGCGGATTGCGCAAGATTCCGCAGGAGAGCCTCGACCAGCTGAAGAACATCTTCGACGTGACAGGTGCGACCGAACTGATGAACCAAGTGCTTGATGATGCGCACCAAGAGGCGGAGAAGGAACACCTTACCGACGAGGAGTATTTCATGAAAGTGTATACCCAAAATGATGCCGAAAAGCATTTAAATCTTTAAATCTTGAAATGCGAAGCATTCGATGAAATCAATTTTAAATCTCTGAATACCAAATGATTATTGAAGGAAAACAGAAGATTTGGGCGGATTACCAAAAGGACATTCCTGACGACCATTATTTCTACGTGAGGAGTTGCATCCGTCAGGCGTTTTGGCCAGGCTCGGAGGTGACTTTCTTGGACATCACGCGAAATAAGTTGGGGAAGGACATGTACGAGAACCCGTATCATACCACCTGCGGCGGCATTGCCTACCATAGCGACACGATACCGCAGGAGACGGCGATGACGATTATTGCGCGCCAGTTCGCTTTGATGCATGAGAGCGGTTACGAAAACTACGTGTGTTCTTGCATCACCTCGTTTGGATGCTACACCGAGACGCTGGAGACATGGCACGAATATCCCGAGCTGGAGGCCAAGATTCGCCAATATCTTTGGGATTCGTGCAAAAAGGAGTTCGCCAAGCCAAATTATCTCGCCCATGCCAGCGACCTTATTTATAAGTTCAGGTTCGACATTGCGAAACAAATGAAATTCCCGTTGGTCAATGCCAAGACGGGCAAGCCGCTGAAGGTGGTCGAGCATATCGGGTGCCATTATTCGAAGATGTTCCCGTCGAAGGGCTTCGGTGGCGCTGAGTATCCGCATGTCTTGGTCGGCATGGTTGAGGCATGGGGCGGCGAGGTCATCGATTATCCTGAGCGTCGTCACTGCTGCGGTTTCGGCTTCCGTCAGTATTTCGTGCAGGCCAATAGGGGCTATTCGGAGTCGAACACCTATAAGAAATTCGAGTCGATGGAGCCATACAAGCCGGACCTGATTATCACCAACTGCCCAGGTTGCCCTTATTTTCTCGATCGTTGGCAGTATGTCATCGCCGAGCAGACGGGCAAGACCTACGGCAAGAACGGCTATGGCATCCCCGCCTTGACCTACGAGGAAGTGGCTGGCTTGGTGATGGGCTATGATCCTTGGGACCTTGGCCTCCAGATGCACCAGGTCGCCATTGAGCCGCTACTTGAGAAAATGGGCGTTCCCTACGACCCGAAAAAGAAATATCAGGGCGTGAACGGCAAGGACTTGGGCCGGCCACAATGCCCATCGTGTATTAAAGTGAGTTAGATCAACCAAGGTTATGAAAGAAGAAATATTGATCATCGGCGGTGGAGCCGCCGGAATGGAAGCCGCCTCGCAGTTGCACAAAATGGGGCTGCATCCTGTCATTGTCGAGAAAAGCGAGGCCCTTGGTGGCCATATCGCGCAGTGGGACAGGCTGTTCCCTGCATTTCATCCCGCCAAGTACGTAGTCGAAAAGATGCTCAATGACGTGAAAGGCGTTGATGTTCGACTTAATACTGAAGTCGTTGACATCCAAAGGGATAACAATGGCTTTCGTGCCGTTTTGAGCAATAATGAAACCGTAGATTCGAAAGCAGTGATTCTTGCCACGGGTTTCGATGTTTTCAAAGCTGAGCGGAAACAGGAATACGGCTATGGCATCTATAACAACGTGATAACCAACGCCGAATTGGAACAATTCTTTAGGTCGGGCAAGGACGAACGCATCAATCATCCGAAACGGATTGGCTTCGTGCATTGCGTAGGTGCCCGCGACGTGAAGGTCTGCAACACCTATTGCTCGAAAGTGTGCTGTGCCACGGCGTTGAAGCAGGCTTGCGAAATCAAGGAGGTGTTTCCGGATGCCGAGGTCTACACGTTCTACATGGATTTGCGTATGTTCGGGCCGGGGTACGAAGACCTCTATCTCAAGACACAAAAAGATTTCGACGTGAAATGCGTGCGTGGTCGCGTTTGTGAGGTCTCGGAGAACATGGACGGCAAGTTGGTCATCAAGGCGGAGGACACTTTGTTCGGCAAGCCGCTCAAAATGACACTCGACCTGCTTGTGCTGATGTGCAGCATGGAGAAAAACAAGAGCATCGATGCCATCCAGCAGAAGCTCGGTGTTGCCGACAACAGCGATGGTTTCATGCAGAGTAGGGACACGTATTTGGGCATGAACGAAACCGTGCAAGAAGGCGTATTCGTGGCTGGTGCCTGCACCGCGCCGAAGTCGCTGCCCGACACCATTGCTGAGGCACGTGCCGTAGCTGTGGAAGTGTTCAATTATATCAATAGGTAAGCCATGGATTTCGGTTTTAGTTTGTCACCCAGCTCACATGTCAAGATGGACGACGTCGACCTTTCGACCTTCAACCGTCTGAAGGAGACCAATCCTGACATCAACACTTGCATCGCATGTGGCTCATGCACTGCGACTTGCACTGCGGGTCAGTTCACTGAGATGAGCTTTCGCCGCATTCTTCTGATGCTTCAGCGAGGCAAGGAAGACGAGGCCAAGAAAATGATTCAACATTGTATGCTCTGCGGCAAATGCACCTTGGTGTGCCCGCGCGGCATCAATATTCGTAGGATTTTGTTAGACATTACACGATGAATTCACAGATATTCCATCCTTTTGTGCTCCCCTTTGTGATTGGCATGGCTTTCGTGCTGGCCTATTGCGTGGTGGGGCTTTTCAGGGTCATCGGCCAACTGCCGAAAGACGACAGAAAGAAATTTTGGCGCTCTTTGGTTACGCCCAAGACGGCATGGGCCAACATTCGCGACCTGTTTGGCGACTGCCTCTTCCATGTGAAGATTTGGAAACGCAACCCAGTCCTCGGTTATATGCACACGGCCATCGCCTTTGGCTGGTTTATGATTATCGTGATCGGCCATGTGATGCTGTTCACATTGAAACCACTTGAAGGCGTTGAGGCAGAAGGACTTGCTCGAATCTTCCCCAACTTGTATTATCCGATTTTCTTCAAGCATTTTGCTGAGGAAACGCCGATTTTCGCCTTCCTCATGGATTTCTTTCTCCTTATGATCATCAGTGGCATCCTGATTGCCGTGGTGAAGAAAATCCATTCGAAGATAGTGGGGGTGAAGCGTATCATGCACTTCGGGTTTGCCGACAACATGATTCGTTTCGCCTTGTGGACCATTTTTCCCTTCCGCCTCATTGCGGAAAAGAGCGATATTATGGCGTTTTGGTGGCTCTATTCGCTTGACTTGATGGTGTTTATGTTTATGCTGCCGTTCACGCGCTATATGCACATCCCGACGGAGGCTTTGTTTATCCTGTTGCGCCATGCCGGTTTGAAACCGCGTGAGCCACGTAAGGGTTATGCCTTGGCACAGATTTATTCCTGCCCGAGTTGTGGCTTGTGCATTGATGCCTGTCCGATGAGCGTCAACGACAAGAACAGCGGCAACACTTCGGCTTATTTCATGAAGCGGCTGAGAAATGGAGACAAGGAAGAGGCGCAACGCATAGCCGAGACTTGTATGCAGTGCGGAAAATGCGTCGCGGTTTGCCCGGTGAGCATCGAGTCGTGCGACATCAAGATGAGCCAACGCGAGTCGGTGCCTTACAAAATCAAAAGCGACCATTCCTATCTCACCCGTAGGGACACATCGAATGTGTCCCCATCGAATGCGTCCGCAGAATCATCGAATGTGTCCGCAAAGGAGGTCTCGGTTCTCTATTTCGCTGGCTGCATGACCCAGTTGACCCCGAAAATCATGCGCTCGATGAAGCAAATTATGGAGGCGGCGGGGGAGAAGTACGAGTTTATGGATCAGGATGGCGGCGTTTGCTGCGGTCGACCGATGTTGTTGAGCGGTAAGAAAGCCGAGGCGCAAGCCATGATGGCCAAAAACACGGAGTTGATCAAGAAATCAGGCGCCAAGCGACTTGTGCTATCCTGCCCGATTTGCTATAAGGTCTTCAAGGAGGAATATCATCTTGAAGGCGTTGAGATTCTGCATCATACGCAGTATATCAATGAACTGCTCAAGAAGGGTAGGTTGAAAGTCGAGCAAAACGACATCAACTACGTTTATCACGACCCATGCGAATTGGGAAGAGCCTTTGGCGTGTATGACGAACCTCGTGAGGTGGTTGAAAGCATCGGCCATTTGCGCAAGGCGAAGTCAGAGAAGGAATTGAGCATCTGCTGTGGCGGAAGCCTCGGCAGTTTCAATTTGTCGCAAAACGAACGCGACGAAATTACCAGTAATTCCGTCGCGGATCTTATGTTCAACCATCCCGATGAAATCGTGACGGCTTGTCCGCTGTGCTTGAAGACCTTCGCACGGAAATCGCCCGTGGCGGTCAAGGATATTGCGGAGGTGGTGGCGAATCAGCTGCGGTGATTATCATTTCAATTCCTGAGAGCGGGGAAGGGCTTCTCAAACACTTTCGGGAACGGCGTTTCAAACTCCATGTCCTCGTCCTTGAAGGGGTGGTGGAAACATAGCTTGAAGGCGTGCAAACAAAGTCGTCCCAGCGAGTTGTCATAGGCATCAGAATCGCCTGTTTTGCCATATTTTGGGTCGCCCACCACGGGATGCCCAATGTCGGCCATGTGGACACGGATCTGGTTCTTGCGGCCTGTCTCCAACTGTAGTTCGACCAACGAATATCTCGGGTTGGAATAGAGAGTCTCGTAATAGGTCTCAGCGTATTTTCCTCCATTGTCGACAGGGCTGGAATAGGTGATGAAGGCCTTGTTGTCCTTCAGCCACGACTTCACCATGCCTTCCTTTTTCTCCATGCAGCCGCACACCACGGCCACATAGCGGCGGTCGTAAACGGTGTTCTTCCAGTCTTCCTCGAAAGCCAAGGCCACTTCCTTGCTTTTGGCGAAAAGCATCAGGCCGCTGGTGTCGCGGTCGAGGCGATGGATGGTGTGGGCGCGGCAGCGTTGTTGCGTGTAGATAAAATATTGGTTGAGAATGCTTTGCGCGGTGTCTTTTTCCTTGGTCGGACTGTTGGTCAAGAGGCCTTCCTTCTTGTCGATGACCAATAGGTATTTGTCTTCGTAGACGATGTTCAGCCAAGGGCTGCGGAAACGTTCCTTGGCGGTGGGCTTGCCGATTTCGACGACCATGCCGGGTTCAAGGGCGAAGTCGAACTGCGTGGTGCGGGTGCCGTCGACGGAAATCACATTGTTGGCCAACATGCGTTTCACCTTGTTGCGGCTGATGCCATCGAGTTTCTTCATCAGGAAGTCCATCAGTCGTGCGGATTCCGTCACGTTGAATTTCAGAGGATTGCTCTTTGAATGTGGCGTTTTTTTATTGTTGTTCTTCATCGAGTCTATAAATTTTAAATCTTGAATCTTGAATTTTAAATTTTGAATCAAAACGGAACTGGTTGGTCGGATGTGATGGTAGGTGTGTAGGCATTAAGTCCGTCGTCGTCGTTCATCTTCGAGCTGATGATGTTCGGCTGTTCGAATTGGCTATTTGGGCCGATGCTGGTGAATTCGTTGCTGTCGTAGCCTTGCTCAAACTCCTCGAAACGAGCGTATTGGCCCACAAAGCGAAGCTCCACCTCACCGAGTTTGCCGTTACGGTGCTTGGCGATGTCGATGATGCTGTAGCCCTTGGGTTTGTCTTGCTCTTCTGCACTATCTTTGTAGTATTCAGGACGATAGATGAACATGACCATGTCGGCGTCCTGCTCGATGGCGCCCGATTCGCGCAGGTCGGAGAGGATGGGTTTCTTCGAGCCGGGACGTTGCTCTACGCTACGGCTCAGCTGTGAGAGGGCCAACACTGGGATTTCAAGCTCCTTGGCCAAACTCTTGAGCGAGCGCGAGATGGTGCTGATTTCCTGCTCGCGGTTGAGGCCTTTGTCGCCTTTGGCGGTCATCAGCTGCAGGTAGTCGATGAAAATCATCTGGATGTCGTGCTGTTGCTTCAGTCGGCGGCATTTGGCGCGGAGCTCGAAGATGGAGAGCTGCGGCGTGTCGTCGATATAGATGGGGGCGTCGGTCAGCGGGGTGACTTTGGTGTTCAGTTGCTGCCATTCGTATTCGGCCAAGTCGCCGCTGCGCAGCTTGTCGGCGGTGAGTGAGGTCTCGGTCGAAATAAGGCGGGTGACCAGTTGCACCGACGACATTTCAAGTGAGAAGAAGGCCACAGGGCGGTGGAAGTCGACGGCGGCGTTACGAGCCAAGTTCAAGGCGAAGGCGGTTTTACCCATGCTGGGACGTGCGGCCAAGATGATGAGGTCCGACTTTTGCCAGCCTTGCGTGATTTGGTCGAGGGCGGTGTAGCCCGATGGCACGCCACGCAGCTTGTCGTCGGCGTTCTTGGCGTTCTGTATTTCCTTGATGGCCTTGCTCACCAAGTCCTGCATCGAGTCGTAGCTGCGACGAAGGTTGTTCTCGCTGATTTTGAAGAGGTTGTTCTCGGCTTTGTCGAGCAGGTCGAAAACATCGGTGGTGTCCTCAAAGGCCTCATGGATCATGTCGGAAGAAATCAGTATCAGCTGTCGCTGGATGTGCTTCTGCATGATGATGCGGGCGTGATACTCGATGTTGGCCGCCGAGACGACGCGGTTGGTGAGTTTCGAGATGTAGTAGGCACCGCCCACCATCTCTAACTCGCCGCGTTGCTTGAGCTCGTTGGTGACAGTAAGAATATCAATTGGTTCCGACTTCCCGAACAAATCCTTGATGGCGGCAAAGATCTTTTGGTGCTTGTCGAGATAGAAGGCGTCGGGCGAAAGCAGGTCGATGACTTCGTTGACGGCATCTTTCTCCAACATGAGTGCACCGAGCACGACTTCTTCGAGGTCGGTGGCTTGTGGGGGGATGCGCCCCTGATTGGCAAAGACTTGCTCAGGCGTCATAAGATTGCGTTTGGCCATATCGCCGAACGGACGGCGTGTTGTGGTATCGTTAGGCATGTGATTTCTGTTTTGGAGTTGCAAAATTACGGATTCTTTTCCGACCTTGCCTGAAGGCCGACAAGAAGTTATCAACTACTTGAAAAAGCTGTTGATAAGTTTTTGCAATCATTTCGTTTTCAGCGAGTAAGTCTTCTCGTGCCTGTTGATAACTTATAAGGTCGTTGCTGTTGGCCTCGACAATGATTCGGCCGTGCTCGAACAACTTGCAGCCTTTGAAAAGGGCTTGTGAGAGCCTTTGCAAGGTGAGCCCGCGCTTGATGCTTTGGTGATAGAAATGAGCTTGTTGAAGCACGTCGAACAGGTTGAATACTTTGTAGCCCACGGTTTGGTTTTGCATGATTTCGTGACGCAACAGGGTGGTGGTGAGGTTTTGTGGTGTGAAGCACACGATCAGCTCGTAATGCGAGAGTCTTTCGATCAAAATGTCGATGGATTCGTTCCAACGGCTGTGTGATTCGAAACAATCCCATGCCAAACAGCCTCCATCCTCGTGTTCGCCTTGGAGCGCGAAGGCCAGGATCATTTCCTGGTAAGGGCTTGTCCCGTCAAGTTCGGGCACGGCTGGACGGTAGAGCAAAAGGTTCAGATAGGCGACCGACTTGGGCTTGGGCTGTGGTGTAAGCGAGTAAAGTGTCTTGTAATCAATATAATAAGAATTGGTTTCAAGAGCCTCGATTTGGCGGGCTTCTTCCGAATCGGGGTCGAGTTGTTGGAGCATCTTGGCATTGGTGTTTATGCCATTGAAATAGTTGTTGAACAATGCCTCGTCGTTCATTGCGGTAGTGAACAGGAAACTGTTTTTGGGCACATGTTTCCAGCAATGTCCTTGGAAATCACAAGGATAGGGGTTGTGGCATTGCGTCCCGATGTCGACCAATGGCGCATGAGGCAAAGCCACAACATTTTTCAGGCGATTCACGTTCTGTGCCACAAAATCCTCATGTTCAACTACATACTCCATCACCGACTCCAACTTGAAGAGCTGTTTCACGTCGATGGGGCCGTCTTTCACGTAGTCGGCGTTAAGATACATCAATTTGAAGTCGCTCAAAGGCACTTGGCATCCGTGCAGCACATAATATTGCAACGCTGCATCATTATAATAGGTGTCGCTGAGGCGCAACGAGCTTTTCACTTCCACGGCCAACCAGCGGTCGCCATCGCGAACAAGCATGTCGAGCATGATGAGCGTGTCATTGTATTGAAAAACAGCCTCATACATTACATTGACATTGGGATTGCTGAGGTTGGCCATGGTCTCTTGCACCTTTTTCGGAAACAGTGAGGGAGAGGCGGGACTCATGTCGATGCCACCTGGAAAATAATCGTGGGCAAGGATGCCCACATCGGTGCCGCGTTGGAACTTGGCACGTTGTTCGATGCTGAGCTTGTCGCGCAGGTAAGGGTGTTTTTTCTGCATGTACAATGCCTTTTCGCATTGCAAGCCCTTGATATATGTTGATTTGGAGAGAATGTGCATGGTCAGTTGGTATAGTCGACGCATTCTTCAGGAATGAGAGGGAGATAGTTGAAGCGGCGCATGAGCTGTGCCACCGCAAGCACGTCTTTTTGGCAGTAGGTCTTGATGCGCTCCACGTTGTTTTCCTGCCAATACACCCGTCCCACTTCGCTGCCGTTGATGTCGTCTTTTGGCGTGGGGATGTCGAGGATGGCGCAGAGCAAGTCGAGAGAGGTGAAGCTCTTGTAGTCGCCGAATTTCCACAGTTCCATCGTGTCGATGAAGTTGGTTTCCCAAGGTCTCTTTCCTGCAACTTGCAGTATCTTAGGGATTTGTATGCCGTTTATCATCATGCGGCGGGCGATGTAAGGGAAGTCGAATTCCTTGCCGTTGTGGGCGCAGAGTTGGGCGTCGGGGGTGCTGTAGTAGCGGTTCAGCATGTCGGCGAAGTCGGCCAGCAGGGCTTTCTCGTCGTGCCCATAGAAGGATTTCAGGCGGAAACGCTCACCGTTGAAGAAGCCAACCGAGATGCACACGATTTTGCCAAATTCGGCATAGATGGCGGCGCGGTCATAAATGGACTCGGGCGTGGCGTTTTCGTCGCCTTTGCTGATTTGATCGGCTTTGTGCGACCATAGTTTTTGCATCCGTTCATTCAGTTTGTCGAATGATTTTTCATGCGAAACGGTCTCGATGTCTAAGAAGAGGATTTTTGAGAAGTCTATCATATTTGTGTCATTTGTAGGGCTGTCACAGTGTGGCAGCCGTTATATTTGGTCAGTGGTAGGGCTGTCACAGTGTGGCAGCCGTTATGTTTGGTCGGGGATTGAAATCTCCCGTTGTGTTCTTGTCGTCCTTTCAGGACTCGGTTGGTGTCGCTAAACGTTATCTAATTTCCAGAAAATCATCGTATTTCCCTGTCGGTTCATTCGCCTCAATTCTCATATTGGTAATTAATGAATAAGGTGTGCCCTCGCCGCAGAGCAGGGTGAAGCGTTCCAAATCCTTCACTTCGCCTTCGGCCTCGATGTGTACGCAATCGTTGGCGATGTCGTTTTCCACGTAGCCCGTCACGTTGCATTGCAGGCCGTAGCGGTGCACGTAGCGACGGAAGCCCACGTTGAACACACGTCCGTAAATCCTTATGGAATAGGCCTTTGTCATAGGGCAAACTTGATTTCAGGGACGCTTTTCAGGCCATCGTAAACGGCGTTCATCTGTTCTTGGCTTTCGAGGTCGATGTTGTAGGTGTAGGTGATGTAATTTCCTTTGGCACTGGCTCTTGCGCTGACAAAGCTGTGCACGGTTTGGCAGTTGCCGAACACGCGGCTGATGTTTGCCTTGCTCTCCTCGATGGGCACCGTGGCCGCCACGATGACCTTGATGTCGAAGTTTTGCGGGAAGATGATTTGCTTGGGATCGGTCATTTTTGAAGGTTGTTTGTTGAACTGCAAAAATAGTAATCTTTGCTTGAAAATTTGGATTATTCGGATAAGAAATGGCAAATTATGGGTACGGAAACAATAATTTTGTAATTTTGCACTATCAAAGCAAAGTGGATTATATGCTTAATTTGTGGTTGTCCATAAAAGTGTTCATCAAAGGCATGATCATGGGAGTGGTCAATGTGTTCCCCATATCGAGTGGCACGATTTCGCTCGTTTTGGGTGTGTATGAGCGTTTTATCAATGCAATCAATTCACTGAGAATCAAGAATTTCAAGTTATTGTTTAAGGGCGAGTTCGGTGAGTTTGCACGCATCACTGATTTCAGGTTCTTCTTTACGATTGTTTTGGGAATCCTTGCGGGTATGGTGTTGACTGCCGTGTTTTTGAAGCAGACCTTGAAGTCGTATGAGGTTTACACTTGGTCGTTTTTCATCGGCTTGATCTTGGCTTCCGTCGTTTATGTGATGAAACGCGTCGGGAAATTGAATGCAAAGAACGTCATCCTCGCCATTTTGGGCATGGGGCTGTCTTTTTTCCTGTCCATCAAGTCGAATCCTTATTCCAACGACCATTTCCTCTACCTGTTCTTTTGTGGCATAGTAGGCGCTACGGGGATGATCGTGCCAGGGGTATCCGGCTCTCACCTGATGTTGCTGATGGGAAATTACGAACTTATTGTGACTGAGGCTATTCCTTCGCTCACCAAGTTCTCCACTTTCGGACATGGGATGAGCATCTTGTTGCCTTTCACCCTTGGGGCATTGGTCAGCTTGGTGGGATTTTCGCACTTGCTTTCGTGGCTTATGCGCGATTATCGCGATGGCACTTTGGCGGTGCTGGCTGGTTTCATGTTAGGCAGCCTGCCCGTGGTGTATCCGTGGAAACATGCTGTCGGAACGGATTATGTTTTCTCGTTGCCTCCCTGTAGCTCCGAGTTGCTTATGGCGCTCGTCATGGTGGCCTTGGGCGCATTTGCGGTCTTTATGCTTGAATTGATGGCGCGACATACTGAGAAAAAACAAGCCGAAAGGCTGCAAAACCCTAAACCCAACAAAAATGGCAAGAAAACTAAATAGAATCATCTTCACCCTTCGCGACGGCGAGGATTTCATCCCGCTGATTTCGTTGTTGAAAGCCTGCGACGTAGTGTATTCTGGTAGCGAGGCCCAAGAGGTGGTCAGCAATGGCATGGTGCTACGCAATGGTGAGGTGGAATATCGCAAGCGGGCAAAAATCAAGGCAGGGGAGACCGTCATTTTCGAAAACTACGAGATTTCCGTGGATTACGCTGGAGAATGATAGGATTTTTCAACTATCTGTTATTCAGTATATTGTATAATTTAAAAACTATATACAGATGAAAAAAATCTTACGCATTGTAGGGGCATTGCTCGTTGTCGCCATCATCGGTGGCTGCATCTATTTGAACAGCCTGATGCCCATCATCACGGGCTACGCAGCCAAGAACTTGGCATCGGCAGTGTTCGTCTCAGGTCGCGACGCCAAGGAAGTCGAAGCCCTCGACCTCAAATTTTCCTTTATCCGCTTCAACCGCAACAAGGTGGACTATGAGAACAAAACCGTCACCAGCCGCTTCCTTTGGGGCAAGTCTACAGCGGTCTATCGCGATGGCTATGGTGTAACCTTGCTGCGCGGTGCCACCGTTGATGAATTGAGGCAACACGCCTATCCGCTTCCTGCCGAAACCGCACCTTCCAAGCCCATCGCTTTGGGCGATTCCGCCACGAGGGCAAGGTTGGAGCCTATCGCAAAGGCATTGGTCGACGATCGCACTTACAACGGCCATCCTTTCGCTTTCATGGCGCTCCACAAGGGCAAGGTGGTCGCCGAACGATACGACAAGGGCATTGGTCCCGAAACGAAACTCCTGAGTTGGAGCATGGCCAAGAGCTTCACCAGCGCCCTGACGGGTGTCATGGCAGGCGATGGTCTTGTCGACATCAATACGCCCATGGACATCGCCGAATGGCAGAACGACGGACGCAAAAACATCACCCTCAACAACTTGCTGCAAATGCAAAGCGGATTGGGATGGGATGAGGACTATGGCGCCCGCTCCGACGTCAACCTGATGCTGCATCGCGAACAGGATATGGGCCTTTATGCGCTCTCAAAGCCGCTTGCTTACGAACCTGGCACACATTGGTATTATTCCAGTGGCACCACCAACATCGTGATGCGCTATCTCCGCAGCCGTTTCTCCTCCGACGAGACCTTCCTCGCCTATATCCGCGCACGGCTTTTCGCACCTTTGGGCATCCGCAACGCGATTTTCGAGCAGGACATGAGCGGTACGCCCGTCGGATCGTCATACCTCTACGTTACGGCTGCCGACTATGCCCGCTTCGGACAGATGTATCTCGATGACGGCTGTGTCGACAGCTTGCGAGTGCTTCCCCAAGGCTGGGCGAAATACACCGCCACGCCAGCCTCCGACAGCAAGGGGCGCTATGGAGCTTTCTTCTGGCTGAACCAAGGCAAGGATTTGCCCGATGTGCCCGAGGACATGTTCTATTGCAACGGCCACGATGGGCAAAGGGTTTTCATCGTCCCTTCCAAGGATTTGGTCGTCGTCGTTTTAAGCTATTCGCCCAAACCTGATCGCGTTGTCGACTTCAATGCACTATTGAAGGACATCATCGATAATTTGTAATCAATTTGTAGAGACGTAGCGCGCTATGGCATTTCTCTGGATTTTCCATAAACATAAAATAGTATCAAAACGTGTCATCTAAAACATTTTTCCTTAATTTTGTGGCCATAAAAATCGACAATATTGTGTGAACTCTTAATCCTAACATCAACTTAATAAATAGTCAAATGCAAAACCTAAAGCAAAGAACGAAAACCGTGGCACTCGTCGCAGCGATGGCGCTGATGCTGTCGCCCTTCGTGGCCAGTGCCCAAGGCGGTGGACTTTTCGGCCTTGGCAAAACGCCCACCGAGACTACCGAAAACGGAGGCATAATGAACCGCAGCGGCACGGGAGGCTACAACCTCTCGAACCAGCAGTTCGGCTCCGACAACGGAGGCTACCAGCTTACCAACCAAACCTTCGGACAAACTACCCCGATAGGTAGCGGCTTGGCCATCCTCGTGTTGGCCGGCGCAGGCTATGCCGCAATGAAATCAAGAAACAAAAAGTCAAACAAGTAAAAAGAAAGGAAAACACAATGAAGAAACTCAACGCATATCTCCTTGCCGTGGCTTTGCTGCTCGGCATGACGCAATGCAAGAAAGAGCAACCAGCCTCTGGCACCACCACCGATGGCGGCGAAACGGTTTACATCACCATGAAGGTCGACAATGGCGGCAGGCACATCGTCTATCCCGGCACGGGTGCGGTGGTCTACGGCGAAGGCGACGTCATCTACGTGGGCAATGGCGGCCACTATGTCGGCTCGCTGACCTACCAAGACGGCGCGTTCAGCGGCAACATCACCTCGCCCAGCACCGCTGACTACCTGCACTTCTACTTTGTGGGCGGACAAACCCCGAGCGTGACGCCCGAAGCGGGAAACACCACGGAATTTACCGTGAGCATCGCCGACCAAAGCAACAAACTGCCCGTTTTGTCCTACGGCAAGTCGAACACCAAGTACATCGACGGCAACACGGCCTACACCTGCATGTTGGAGAACAAGTGCGGGTTGGTGAAGTTCACCACGCAAAACATCCCTGGTCCTATCACCATCAGTGGTGTGAATAACCAAATGACCATCAATTTCGCGAACCAGAGTTTCACACCGGGCAACATAGGTGACGTGACGCTCTATAATGAAAGCAACAACTATACGGAACGTTGGGCCATCTTGTTACCTGGCGCTGCAACAACAGTGACCGCCAGCACTACGGTCTCGGGTTATAATGTGGCTTCGGGCATCAATGTCCCTGCCGTCACCAACAATGCTTATATTAGTGGTAATGAAGCCGTTGGTGTCGTGATGATGGCCGATCTGCCTTTCTCGGTAGGCAGTAATAGCACCGTGCATTTCTCGCCCGGCAATTTGCGAGCCACGACTTCCGACCTCGGCTCAACTTGGACTTGGTCATTCGCCGCCCACCAGTATGATTTTGTTGGTGACAATCCGGCAAACAACGCCGTTGAACGTATTAATAATATTGGTCCTAATAATCCCATCGTCACGGCCAATGGCACTGTCGACCTTTTTGCGTGGAGTTCGGATGCCAATAACAATTTCTATGGTATCGCCAGTGGGGGTACTTCTAGTTATTTTTATGGGAATTTTGTTGACTGGGGCAATGTGGCCAATACAGCCTCGCTTGGCGGCCACAACGATTGGCGCACGCTGAGCAAGGACGAGTGGTATTACCTGTTGAAGCAGCGCAGCAACGCTTCGTCAAAATGGGGCAGAGCTACGATTGGTGATATTCTTGGCGTCATCATCCTGCCCGATGATTGGACTGGCCCCGCGCTTACATCAACGGGCTATGGCTCAACATATAATACGATACAATTGAGCGACTGGCCTACTTGGGAGTCGTATGGTGCCGTGTTCTTGCCGGCAGCTGGTCTTAGAACTTATCGATCAGACGATGGTGTTTTTATAACTAGTGTAAATAATTATTATGGTAATAGATATTGGACTTCGACTATCTTTGAACAGCAAAGCTATTATGCTGCATATTATATGGATTTTAGTTATCATTATTATTCACCTGATTGGGTTTCTAGTGGTAATGGTTACTGGTCTGGAACATTTAATCTTCATGAAGGGATGTCTGTCCGTCTTGTAAGATAAGGACGGGTTGGGCATTGAATACGTCACCTCAGGCCGCTCGCAATAGGCGGCCTGTTTTTTTGGTCAATTTTTGTAGAAACCTGAGAAATAATTTGTCTGTTTTCTGTCGAAACCCGAGAAAAAAATTGCCGGTTTTATGTCGAAACCCGAGAAATAATTTACCTGTTTTATGTCGAAACCCGAGAAAAAAACGTAGAGACGCGCCATGGCACGTCTCTACATTTCCCATAATTGACTTCGTCGAATCTGCGATTTCTGCGTATTCTGCGAGAGAAAAACCCTTTTTCAGCCGAGAACTTGCAGACCAAATTCCTGTCGCTGTATTTTTTGTCCAAGACACTTGCGAGTAATGAATTTATTACCTACTTTTGTCGTCAAATCAAACGACTATGCCAACGATATTTACTCTTTTCGGAATGTGGAGACTATCGCCCAACATTGGAACATGTTTTTCAACAATAATAAATAAGGAGGGAAAACGATGAAAATAGAAAAGATTTGGCTGACGGAGAATGCCGTTTGGATTCGGACGGATGACGGCAGGGAGGCTTGCGAGTTGTTTGCGGATTATCCAAGGTTGAGAGATGCTTCCATGGAGCAATTGGTCAATTATGATTGTGACGATTTTGGCATCCATTGGGAAGATTTGGACGAGGATTTGAGTTTTGATGGTTTCTTCGACAAGCAGGAGCCAACACCGCTATATAAGTTGTTCATGGCGCATCCCGAATTGAATGTCTCCGCCTTGGCTCGACGAATGGGCATCTCGCAAAGCCTAATGGCGCAATACGTCAGCGGAAATAAGAAAGCCAGCAAAGCCCGCATGGAATTGATTCTCGAAACGATTCACGAAGTTGGGCGAGAGTTGGTGGCGGTGTGAAAAAAAAGTAGAGACGTAGCGCGCTACGTCTCTACATTTCCCAAAATTGACTTCGTCGAATCTGTGATTTCTGCGTTTTCTGCGTGAGAAAAAATTATTCAGCCGAGAACTTGCAAACCAAATTCCTGTCGCCGTAAGCATCGTCGATGCGGGTGACGTGCGGGAAGTACTTGTCCTGAACGTCGCTCTTCATCGGGAAGCCGGCCTCCTCGCGGGTGAACGGGAAGTTCCACTCGTTGGCCATCAGCATTTCGGCGGTGTAAGGCGCGTGGCTGATAATGTTGTTGCCCTTCTCGGCCTTGCCGTCCTCGATGTCCTTGATTTCCTTGCGGATTTGGATCATCGCGTCGACGAAGCGGTCAAGCTCGGCGATAGGCTCGCTCTCGGTGGGTTCCACCATCAAAGTCTCATGCACGGGGAAGGCCACGGTAGGAGCGTGGAAGCCGAAGTCCATCAAACGCTTGGCGATGTCGATGGCGGCCACACCGACGGTCTTGTTGATGCCGTTGATGTCGAGAATCATCTCGTGAGCCACATGGCCGTGGTTGCCGGTGTACAGGATCGGATAGTAGTCTTTCAGTCTCTCCTTCAGGTAGTTGGCATTCATGATGGCACCCAAGGTGGCTTTCTTCAGGCCTTCACCGCCTAACATCTTGATGTAGCAATAGGTGATGGTGAGGATTTGGGCACTACCGAACGGAGCAGCCGACACAGCGCCTTCTTGCTTCTCGCCACCGCAGTGGAACAGGATGTGCGAAGGCAGGTAGGGCTTCAAGTGTTCGGCCACGCAGATGGGACCCACGCCGGGACCGCCACCGCCGTGCGGGATGGCAAAGGTCTTGTGCAGGTTGAGGTGGCACACGTCGGCACCGATGAAGCCAGGACTGGTCAAGCCGACTTGGGCGTTCATGTTGGCACCGTCCATGTAGACTTGTCCGCCGTTGTCGTGGACGATCTTCACGAGGGTGCGGATGCCGTCTTCGTAGATGCCGTGGGTCGAAGGATAGGTGACCATGAAGGCGGCCAAGTTGTCCTTGTATTGTTCGGCCTTGGCCTTGGCATCGTCGAGGTTGATGTTGCCGTGTTCGTCGCAGGCTACCACCACCACTTGCATACCAGCCATGGCAGCCGAAGCGGGATTGGTGCCGTGGGCAGAGGCGGGAATCAGGCAGATGTTGCGGTGACCTTGACCGTTGGCCTCTTGGTAACGACGGATGGTGAGCAAGCCGGCATATTCGCCGCTGGCACCCGAGTTGGGCATGAAGCTGATGCCCTTGAAGCCCGTGATTTCGCAGAGGTCTTTCTCAAGCTCGTTGATGAGTTCGAGGTAGCCTTCGGCTTGGTCGGCGGGGACGAAGGGGTGGATGTTGCCAAACTCAGGCCAGCTGAGGGCGTACATCGAGGTGGCGGGGTTCAGCTTCATCGTGCAGCTTCCGAGCGGAATCATGCAGCGGTTGAGGCTGAGGTCGCGGTTCTCGAGTTTCTTCATGTAGCGCATCATGTCGGTCTCGCTGCGATACTTGAAGAACATCGGGGCTTGCATGAACTTCGAGGTGCGGCGCATCTCGGGTTGGATGCCGCTGAAGTTGGCGCAATTCGGGTCGACAACAAGCTCCTCATGTTGCTTGCCCATGGCTTCGGCCACCACTTGGCCAATTTCGTTGAGATCTTCCTTGGTCGTGGTCTCGTCGATGCTGATGCCGAAGTGTTGCTTGTCGATGATGCGGAAGTTCATGCCGTGCTTTTCGGCGGCTTCCTTCACCTTGCAGGTGCAAACGCCTTCGGGCATTTCGAACAGCAGCGTGTCGAAGAAGTGCTTGTTGAGTTGCTTCACGCCGAGCTTGGCCAATTCGCCACAGAGTTTTCCGGCTAAGCAATTAATATGGTGTGCGATCTCGATCAAGCCTTCCGGACCATGATAGAGGGCGTAGAAGCCCGACATGATGGCGAGCAGGGCTTGAGCCGTGCAGATGTTTGACGTGGCGCGTTCACGCTTGATGTGTTGTTCGCGGGTTTGCAGGGCCAAACGGTAGGCAGGATTGCCCAGTGCATCGATGCTGATGCCGATGATACGGCCGGGCATCTCGCGCTTGTAGGCCTCGGTGGTGGCGAAGTAACCGGCGTGCGGGCCACCGAATCCCATCGGCAGACCGAAGCGTTGGTTGGAACCGAGCACTACGTCGGCACCCCATTCGCCGGGGGGCGTGATGAGGGTGAGGCTGAGCAGGTCGGCGGCAACGGCCACTTGCATTCCCTTGGCTTTCCATTCGGCAACCTTGGCGCGGTTGTCGACGATTTCGCCGAATTGGTTCGGGCACTGGATGATGACACCGAAATACTCTTCGCTGGCTTCAAACTTGTTGATGTCGTCCACTACAACCTCGATGCCTTGGAAGTGGGCACGGGTCTTGATGACCTCGATGCTCTGCGGGAACAGGTCGCAGGCCACGAAGAACTTCTTCACGCCGGCTTTCACCTGGGCGCGGCTGCGCGAGTGCCAGAACATCAGCATGGCTTCGGCGGCGGCGGTGCCTTCGTCGAGCAGGCTGGCATTGGCCAACGGCAGGGCGGTGAGGTCGCTGATGACGGTTTGGTAGTTTACCAAAGCCTCCAAACGGCCTTGCGAAATCTCGGCCTGATAAGGAGTGTAAGAGGTGTACCAACCCGGGTTCTCAAGAATGTTGCGCATGATGACGCCTGGGGTGATGGTGTTGTAGTAGCCCAAGCCGATGTAGCTGCGGAACTGCTTGTTCTTCGCGCCGATGGCCTTGAGGTGGCTGATGACTTCGTATTCGCTCATGCCATCGCCGATGTTGAGGTCTTTCGGCAGACGGATTTCGGGAGCGATGATTTCGTCGACAAGTTGTTCTTGTGACTCGACGCCGATGACCTTGAGCATCTTTTCAGCATCCGATGCAGTAGGCCCGTTGTGGCGTTTGATAAAGTTGTTTCTGATCATTGTTGAAATGTTTATTTTGAAATGTTTAGTTGTTGTATTCTTCCAATAACTTGGTTAGTTGGTCGATGCTATTAACGGTAGAAATTCTTTCGGGAGGAATACTGAGCAGGAGGTTGTTCCAAACCTCGAAGTCCTTACTACTTCTTAAGATAGTCCAGCCCAGATACCTGTATTCCTCGCCTTCAGCTTTTTCCTTATAAGTTCTGAACAGTTTACCATACACTGGCATTTCATTCACCTGCTGGTGGATTAAGGTCCAAAACTCTACCTTGAATTGGGCTGTCATCTCAGCGGTTGGAAGTGGTGCCTTTTCGGTTTTTACGACTTCCTTGGCAGGAACTTGTACCTTTTCCTCTTTGACGATTTCCTCCTTGACAGGTTCGTCTATCACGGTTTTTTGCTCGACAACAACCTCTGGCTCGGCAGCGGTCTCTTGTCCTTTCGCTTCTTCCGATACGATAGATTTGACGCTGTCATCAACTATCGAAACGGCTTCAATAACAGGATATTCAATCACGGATTCTGTCTTGTTGTTGCGGTTGAAGAAAAACAGGATTATACCCACAATGATGCCAATCAGGGCAACAAAAGCGATGATATACTTCCATAAATTGGGCCTCACGATTTCAGTGAAGCTATCCTGTTTCACGAACTGGGCCACGACTTTCCCTTCATAGAAATCGTCTGGAGAGTCGTATGGCTCAAATTTGAATCCAGACAACTCATATCCTTCTGGAGGAGTGATATACATTTTCACGTCACGCCCATCCTCAAATGACGAGTAGGGGCAAAACTCTCCTTTTTCCCCAATCCCAGGGTCCACAAAATAGAAATGATTTTTATTATTGTCTGTCATAAAGCGTTTGGTATTAGGGGGTTAATATTATTGTTTTATAGCATCTTTCAATGCTGCAATGGTGTTGATGTTCTGCAATTGGCTGTCAGGCAAGGTTTTCAGCTTGCGGTACCATTCCTTGTAAGCCTTAGTACTATCTAAGATAACCAAGCGCAGGTATTCGTATTCCTCGCTCTTTACCTTGCCCTTGTTGTTGACGAACAGATTGTGGTAGGAGTTCATCTTTGAGTCGCGCTTGTGAATCAGCGACCAAAACTCTTGACGGAATTGGTCTTCAATCGACATTCCTTCCTTTTTCGGTTTTTTTTCTGTTTCTACATTATCTTCCTTCTTGGATTCTTCTACAATAGCTTCAGCAATTGCAGAAGAATCAGAAGCTTGAATTGGGATTGTCGAGTCTATGGGTAGGACAGAGGGCTCGGTATTGGGGGACTGTATGTTGGACACTACAGTTGCAGGTTCATGTCGGGAATTGAGGAAATGGTGTGCCAAAATAACACAGATGCCAACGATGCCCAAAATAGACACTAAGTACAGCGTGTTCTTTTTTATATTTGGGAGAAGTGTCTTCTTTTTGTATTGGGCAACAATTTTCCCATCATAAAAACTATCTGCTTCATAAGGCAAAAATATGAAATCGGTGAGTTCGTATCCCTTCGGAGGTCTAATAAAACTCCGAATGTCACTTCCGTCCTTAAAGAATGAATAAGGGCAATGGCGACTCTTTTCACCGATTCCGGGATCAACGTAATAAAAGTGTTTTTGCTCTGGGCTTGACATTGGAAAACAAAATTATAAAAGAGCTTATTTGATTCTTATTTTGAGTTCATCAATGGTTTTGATGGACTGTAATTGGTCTTCAGGGATCTTTTTCAGCTGTTCGTACCAAGCCTTATAACTGGCATAATCCTTTAGCATTGTGAACCTTAGGTAATCGTATTCTTCACATTCCACCTTGCTCTTGTATTCTTTATAGAGCGCATCGTAGGGGTCCATCATGACGGTACGTTGGTGGATCAGCGTCCAGAAGGCTTGCTTGAATTGGGCATTCGGGTCGTCGGCAGCGGGTTGGGGTGTTGCGGCCATGCTGTCTTGCTTCTTCTCGCTTTGGTCGACAGCGGCAGTGCTTTGTCCTACAGCACTTGTCGTGCCTGAGCCGAGAGAAGTCGTTTTGTTGCTTTCGTCCTGGATGGCCTTTGGTGTCGTATCTGTCGCCACCACAGTGGGTTTCTGCGGCTTGTCAGGCTTGTTTGGGCTGGGATTGTTGAATACGTTGACGGCCAAGACCACGACTACGGTGATGACCGCTATGATGGCCAAGGCTAAGAGGATTTTCCACAAGTTCGACTTAAGAATGGCATTGAAATGCTCCTTTTCGTATTCCGCAATGAGCTTGCCATCGTAGATTTGGTTGCTGGCGTCAGGGTCGAAACGAAAACCCTTGAAAACATACCCTCTTGGGGGGATTATGTAATCCTTGACATCTTGTCCGTCTTCGTAGATGGAATAGGGACAACCATCCATTTTCTTCCCTTTTCCAGGGTCAATACTGAAACGTCTTTCCTTAAAATCCATTTCCTTTTTCTTTCAGAAGGTTAGTTTAGCACTTTATTCATCGTGATGTAGTCGGGATAGGCGAGTTGCTGCCCGTTGATGGAGATGTAGGGCTTCACCTTGAGTCCGACGTTGACTGGTTCGCTGCTGGCACCGGCCAACTTGAAGGCGAGGTTGACGATGGCATCAGCCGACTCGCCGCTGAAAAGCTGGAACAGGTCGGTGGTGATGGGTATGGAAACGACGCTGTTCGAGTTGGGACCCACGCTCACGTTTTGGTTCATCGTGGTGCTGATGACCTCTTTGCCGTTGAGACTGACAATGTAGTCCATTTTGGCCATCGAAGCGGCTATGGCATTGGGGTTGTTGACATCGACATTGACATTGAAGGTCACGGGCAACTTCTTGTTCATTAGGGCGTTGGCCAACGAAAGCAATTGCGTGGCGTTGAGGTCGTTTTTCGACATGCCTTTGCTCAGGTTGACGCCGAGCATTTGTATGTGGTCGACGCTATTGAAGTTGAACTTGCAGTTGGCGAAGGTGGCCATTTGTGCCACTTGGTTCAGCACTTCGCACGACGAAAGTCCCAATGCAACAAAAAGAATAATAAGTGTTTTCTTGACTTTTGACATATTTGTAACTTTTTTATTATCAAATGATTAAATAACTCGTTTTGATTGCAGAATGACCTCGGCAATGGAGTATCCTACAAGTCTGCAATAATACGAAAAAAGTCGGACACTCAGCCCGACTTTCAGGAAAAAAATATTCGTCTGTTATAAACACGAATTATCTTTGAATTGAATCACGAATTTTCATAAATCGAATTTTTGTCAATTCGTGTATCATTCGTGTTAATTCGTGTAAAACAATCTATTACTCTTCGCCACGGCGCGAGGCGCGTTTGCGCTCCAACTCGTCAAGGATGATCTTGCGCAGGCGCAGGCTCTTGGGTGTCACCTCAAGATACTCGTCGTCGCGGATGTATTCCATGTATTCCTCCAACGAGAAACGCACGGGCGGGATGAGGCGGATGGCTTCGTCCGAGCCTGAGGCGCGCACGTTGGTCAAGTGCTTGGTCTTGCACACGTTGATGACGATGTCGTTCGAACGGGTATTCTCGCCAATGACCTCGCCGGCATACACGTCTTCGTTCGGGTTGACGAAGAAGGTGCCACGGTCTTGCAGCTTCCAAATGGCGTAGGGGATGGCTTGGCCCGTTTCCATCGAAATCAGTGCACCGACGTTGCGCTGGGGCATCTCGCCCTTCCAAGGCTCGTAGTCCTTGAAGCGGTGCGACACGATGGCTTCACCTTCAGTGACGGTCAACAGCGTGTTTCTTAGTCCGATAAGACCGCGCGAAGGGATGTCGAAATCAAGGCACATGCGGTCGCCCTTAGGTTCCATCTGGGTCATTTCACCCTTGCGGGCGCTCACTTGTTCGATGACGCGGCCTGCAAAGTCCTCAGGCACAAGCACGGTAAGGCATTCGATAGGCTCGCACTTCACGTCGTCGATGTATTTGATGATCACTTTGGGCTGGCCGAGTTGCAGCTCATAGCCCTCGCGACGCATGGTCTCGATGAGGATGCTGAGGTGCAGGATGCCGCGTCCATAAACCATCAGTGCGTCAGGAGATTCGGTGTCTTCCACTTTCAAGGCGAGGTTTTTCTCGGTCTCCTTGTAGAGGCGTTCGCGCAGGTGGCGCGAAGTGACGTATTTGCCTTCCTTGCCGAAGAACGGTGAGTTGTTGATGGTGAACAACATGCTCATCGTGGGTTCGTCCACATGGATGGGCGGCAATGGTTCGGGGTTTTCGTAGTCGGCCACGGTGTCGCCAATCTCGAAGTCGTCGATGCCCATCAGTGCGATGATGTCGCCGGCCTCCACAGGCTTCTTGGTGCGTTCCTTGCCCAAGCCCTCAAAGGTGTAAAGCTCCTTGATGGTCGATTTGGTCACGGAGCCGTCACGTTTCACGAGCGAGACGTTTTGTCCGGCTTGCAATGTGCCGCGTTTCAGTCGGCCCACAGCGATACGACCCACGTAGGAACTGTAATCCAACGAGGTAATCAGCATCTGTGGTGTGCCTTCTTCGTATTTCGCGGGCGGGATGGTGTCGATGATGACATCCAAAAGGTAGGAGACATTGTCGGTGACGTTGTTCCAGTCGTCCGACATCCAGCCTTGCTTCGACGAGCCGTAGACCGTTGGGAAGTCCAGCTGGTCTTCGGTTGCGCCGAGGTTGAACATCAGGTCGAAGACGGCCTCTTGCACCTCGTCGGGACGACAGTTGGGCTTGTCCACCTTGTTGATGACCACGATGGGCTTCAAACCTAATTCGATGGCTTTTTGTAGCACAAAACGGGTTTGCGGCATGGGGCCTTCAAAGGCATCGACCAAAAGCAGCACGCCGTCGGCCATGTTCAAGACGCGCTCCACCTCGCCGCCAAAGTCGGCGTGGCCAGGGGTGTCGATGATATTGATTTTCGTATCCTTGTAGCGAACCGACACGTTCTTCGAAAGAATGGTGATGCCGCGTTCGCGCTCGAGGTCGTTGTTGTCCAAGATGAGTTGGCCCGGGGCCTCGTCCGACTCCTTGAAGAGTTGCGATTGGTAGAGGATACGGTCGACGAGGGTGGTTTTGCCGTGGTCAACGTGGGCGATAATAGCTATATTTCTGATATTCTGCATTTTAATAAAAATTTCTTAAAAATCAAGGCGCAAAATTACGAAAAAACGCTGTATTTCATTGAGAGTTCATCCAAAAAAACTCATCTTTCGCTACAATCGGCTTGAAATAAGCATCAATTATCCCTTGTTCCACCAATTCTTTGGGCGTGCCTTGACGCAAGGGTTGGTGTGGCGCCATCACCCAAAGGCGGTCGCAATGGCGAAGCAAAAGGTCGAGGTCATGGCTGCTGAAAAGGATGGTTTTGCGTCTTTCGCGTGAGAGTTTGTGCATGATGTTGACTAACTCGATCTTGCTTGGATAGTCGAGGAAGGCGGCGGGTTCGTCCATGAAAATCAACGGTGTGTCCTGTACCAACGCTTTGGCAATCATCACTTTCTGTTGCTCACCGTCACTAAGCGAGACGAAATTTCTGTCGATGAGATGGCTAATCCCAACAGTTTCAAGGCTTTCGTAGATGATTTGCTCGTCCTGTTCGCTGAGACGTGCCAAGAGGCCGAGATGCGGATAACGACCCGAGGAAACGATGTCGAAGACTTTCAGAAAGAGGTCGTCGGGCTTCTCGGTGAGCACGAGGCTGAACAGCGAGGAACGCTCGGTGGGGGAGTAGTCTTGAAGTTTTTTCCCAAAAAGCGTCACCTCGCCGCTGATGGGTTTTAGGCTGGCCGACAGCGTCTTGAACAGCGTCGTCTTGCCCGAGCCGTTGGGTCCCGCCAAGGCCACGATGTCGCCTTCGCCGAGGCTCACGTTGACTTCGGGAATCAGCGGCTGGCCTTTGTAGCCGATCAACAGGTGATATGTTTGGAGGACTTCGCTCATTTCAAGACTTTTTGGCGGTGGAAGATGACCCACAGCACGATGGGCGCGCCAATCAGTGCCGTGACCGAGTTGATGGGTAGATTGCCTTCAAACGAGGGCAGCCGCGCAATGAGGTTGCAGAACAAGGCCAAGTCCATGCCGAGGAAGGCCGTGGCAGGAATGAGCAGTTTGTGGTCGCTGCTTTTGAAAAGGAATCGCGCGATGTGCGGGACGGCCAAGCCCAAGAAGGCAATCGGCCCGCAAAACGCTGTAATGAGCGCCGTCAAAAAGCCAGAAACCAAGATGATGAGCATACTGCTCCGCTTGATGTTGACCCCAAGGTTTTCGGCATAACGCTCACCCAACAGCAAGAGGTTCAATGTCTTGAAAAGCAGGAACGACGCGATGGCACCCACTATCACCGCGATGGCGAAGAACGGCATTTGCGCCATGCTGACGTTGGAGAAACTGCCCAAGCCCCAGATGACGAAAGAATGTAAGCCTTCCTTCTGGCTGAAGAACTTCAGGATGTCGGTGACCGAGCCTGCGATGTAGGCAATCATGATGCCCACCAAGACGAGGCTGACCATGCTCTTGAGCCTTGAGCTGAGGGCAAGGATAAGTAACAGCACCGCAAAGGCACCTATGAAGGCAGCGATGGTCACACCGAAAGTCGACCAGAGCGACATCGTGCTCACCGAGATGCCGCCAAAGCTGCCCGCCAGCAGCACCACAAACGCCACACCGAGGCTCGATCCACTGCTGATGCCCAATAGTGACGGGTCGGCCAAAGGATTGCGGAACAAGGTCTGCATCAACAAACCAGAGACCGACAATCCGATGCCTGCCAGCAGTGCCGTGATGGCCTGCGGCAGGCGGTATTCGACGATGATGGAGCGGTAGGTCGACGTGTCGCCACCGAACAAGGCACTCCAGAACTCATTCCACGGAATCGCCACCGAGCCGTAGCGCAGGTTCAAGGCAAACAAAAGGACGCCCACGGCGATGATGCCGATGGAAACCAGCGCGATAGGAGGTCGTTGCCGGGTGATATGTGTGGCCTCAGCGGTCATGCATTCTTGCCCATTTCGTAAGCCTCTTGCAGCTTGGCGTGACCTTCGATTTCGCGTGGTCCGCCCACGCCACCGCAGAACACCGTGCCTTTCAGCTGGCTCTTGCCGAAGCAGTCGATCCAGCCGGTGAGGCCCGCCTCGGCGCGTTCGTAGACGAACTTGCCGTCTTCGGCGGCGGTGCAGAGCAGGTAGACCTCGCGGAACTTGTAGTCGAGCGGGAACATGGCGTTCATGCGGTCGATGAGGGTCTTCATCTGGCCGCTCATCTCGTAATAATAGATAGGTGTGGCCCAGCAGATCACGTCGGCGTTGAGCACCTTTCCCATGATGGCGTTGGCGTCGTCCTTGATGACGCATTTGCCCAGTTTCTGGCAGGCCAAGCAGCCCATGCAAAACTTGATATCCTTCCCTTTGAGGCTGATTTTCTCCACGTTATGGCCAGCGGCCTTTGCGCCTTCGATGAAACGGTCAGCGAGGATGTCGCTGTTCGAGCCTTGCCTCAGGCTCGTTGAAATGACGATGATGTTTTTCATTTTGTTTTTATTTTTATCGTTGTTATTATTGGTTCTGCTCTGCTTATTATTATGGTTGATGTCTTCCACTATACAGACAATGCTGCTGTTCTGCAGCCAATCTCCGCAGCTCAGCAAAAAAGAAATCCTGTATTCGGCTGGTGTCCTCCAAAGGGATGATAATGTTGGTGTCTAAGAGTATATTCATAAACCTAAATTAAGACAATTCGCGATTGTTATATATAATAGTTTTACACTTCGTAATAATACTGTCCCGCGTCACATTTTGTATTCACCATAAAATCTTTGTCGTTTAATGCCAATGTAATATCATTTTTATTCATAGCAATATGAAGTGTCGGTACTTTATTCATATTATCACGAAAAACAGGTAATTTATCCCATAAATCTTTGATTTGTTTTCTAAACCCATTACGAAATATTATATCTTTTCTATAACAAAAATCGGGATACACAACAATTATTGGTAATCCACATGTATTTATTCCATAATCAATTTCCTCTCTCAACGCTTGACTATTCTTTGTAATTGAACTAAGAAAAAGAAGAATGTTTTTTGAATTTCTAAGCCGTTCATGAAGACGCGGCTTTAATGTTTTTTCCCAATCGCTTCCATCTCTTACATTGTAGTTTTTATCATGAGAATCATTGAATGGAAATGTGGAATCTTTCCCTTTCCACATACGTAAGGTTCTATAATAACAAAAATCGTGTGCACAATTAGCCCCTAAATTTGTTTCTTTAAAAGGTGGTGCCACATAAAATGCAGCATAATTCCCATTACGATACGACATTTCTAGTATTTTTATTCCAATGCTTTTTTTACTGCTTGATAATCCCAATAATACTTGTAGTCTGTCCAGGAGTAATAAATCATAGGAACGTGCATTCCAATATATCTTACCGCTTCAGGACATTTGCTTTTTTCAATACTTGTGCTTTTATACAGCACAACAATTTTCTTTAATTCATTTGAGAAATAATCTTCTCTTGCTTTGTCACACTCAAACTGGATATAACTGCGGAAATCAACATTATGACCTCTAGCGCAATAACTGCTCCAACTATTATAGCTTTGGCAAAACTGACAACCACCTTTAGTTAGAGAATCAGTATGTTCCCCAACAATTAGCACAAAAGTTTTTGACTCGTTCAACCTAATTCGTAAGGAGCTCTTAATGGAGCAAAACAGACTTGTGTCACGAGCTTGTGTGATGTCGTGTGCATCCTGAAAATCGAAACTTAAATATTGGTTGTTTTTCCAATAATACAATTGATCCACAGCATCTTTGTCGTGGTCAAAATCAGCTGCAATGTATGTTTTGGTTCTCATCTTTATAAATTTTCAAAGTTGATTTTTTGTTTATCCTGCGGACGAATATAAATGTGAAAATCACAATTTAAAATATCCTTGTTCATTCTTAATGAATTTATTATATATTGCAAAATATCAGAATAATTATCTAATCCTGTACGAGACAAACCACTACCTAACAAAGGCATAAGTACGGGAAACCCTTGAGAATTTTTATCGCAATACTCTATTAAGCGCTGTATTCCCAAAACAAAATCTTCTTTGCTCGTATGCGCATTTAGTTTTTTGTCAAATGTACTCATTGCAAGCAAATAAAGAGATGCTGTGCTCGTGTCGTCAACTTTGGCAATTGTACCAACATTGTATCTTTTCAAATTTCCTTGGGGTTTTTCTTCTTTTTGAATATCAATATAATCAAAGCAGCTTAATGAGTCGTAAATAGCTGCTTGTAAAGTCTCTTCGGTGTACCTTTTCTTTTCATACAACTCCTTGAATACTATCCCATGAAGTGTTTTTTCTGAAATTAATTCATTGTTAACGATAGTATCAAAACAACGATTTACATTGATTACTATATTCTTATGCTCTGATTTGTTATTTGCAATCTCGTTGTTAAACAAATCATCGAAATGTACATAAACCGAGTGCTTATCTGTTGAAAATACTTTTATGTTATTTGTAAAAAGCAACCATAGACAAACCCCAACAAACGACAATAGATACAGCAAAACAAATGTGACTACAAGCCATTTTATCGTATTTAATGTACTTGATTCTCCTTCTAGTATTTTACCGATAGCAATTTCATAGATACTAGCAAAAGTAGAAATTGCAAAAGCTATTCTCAAGGCTTTTAGCAAAACAAATTTGAAATTGTTTTTAATTAAACTAATCATATTACTCCTCCTTCCTCTATCTCCCTCTCCACCATCATCTTAGCCTCATCCAATAATCGTTTACTTTCTGCTTTCAGCGCAAAACTCTCTTGAATCTTTGCAGAAATGGTTTTTTGGATTGGCTTTGGCAGTTTGGGAATGATTACTTGTTCTATTTCAGATGGTTTCCAATGCTGGATGACGGCTCCGTTGGAATCACGTTCGGCTTGCATCTGTACAACTATTGAGTTCAGTACAAGTGCCAGGTAATCGGGTGTGTAGTCTTCATTGAAAACAGACAGATGAAGCAATGCGCCTGATGTAATGAAGTCCATGTCCTCTTCCACTTTAAAAGCAATGCCAACGCTACCGTCTTTTGACAACAAAATGGTGTCTTTTTTGGGTCTTAATTCATTCAGGTTGAAGTCGTTTGGTGACAAGTAGATGTTTGGCTCTGAAATGCCGAATTTCGTTACATCCGACACTCTTACGAATGGTATGCCGCTGTTTTGGTACGCCTCGCTTCCCGGTTCCACCGATTTCTTTATATGTGCAATGTCCTTGATGGTATCGCACTCGTATTTCGACAATTGGGCAAACAAAGCATCATATTTTGGCTGGTAGTATTCTGCATCCAATCGGCCTGAAGATTTGCAGACCGAATAGTTCTTGATGGAATAGTTCGCCGTCGAAGTTGTATTCCACGCTTCGGCGTACAACTCCTGCAGTAATGTCCATTCTGCCAACCTGTAATAGTATGTGCTTTCCTTTGTCATATTATCGCATTTTATAACTAATTGATTATCAATTAAATGGGGGGGGGGTAGAAATAGCATCTTCTACTTTAAGTTTCGCACTTTCAAGTAGTTGCTTTGCCTCGTTGCGCAAGGAAATGCTCTTTTGAACGTATTCAGCGATTTCTTTTTGTATGTGTTGAGGAACCAACGGTACAGGTAAATTCAGTATGTCTTCGTCCTTAATGACTGGATAAGAACTACCAACATTCCATTTTAACAACCATTCTTTATAAACTTGTGAACGCAAGAGAATTTGCAAAACTTCTTTTTTGTACGCTGTCTTTTCATGTAAAACGGTGAAAGCACCGCTGCCAATTAGTTTAGTATCATCAAAATCAATGATCGAAACAGCACCACGATAAGGCCTCACTTTTGAAATCAAAATATCGTTTTTGTGGAGCACGCGCTTCGCATTATCTGGCAATTCATCTCTCTGAATTAGATTGTAATTTGCTGTCCCGTTTCCAATGTTAATATCACCTATTTCAATGTAATTGTACGCTTCCTCGTTGAAATCACAAACCTCTGTATTATGAGAAAAAAGATTTCGAATTAAATCACTTCCATTTCTATACTTGGTAACAACACTTTCTATTTCATCATATTTAAGTTGATAATACTCCGCATCCAGTCTGCCACTTGCCAAAAACGATTCTTTCAATTGTTTAATGTTGATAGGTTCGTTGTTGGGATGCCAGTTTTTTAAACCTAATTCTTTAAGTAGCAATTCTTCCGCTTCAGAATATAATTGTTTTGATTTGATATGTTTATCTGAATACTCTTGGTACAACAACAAGCACTTATCCTTCAAACTCTCATTTGGCAAGAAAACATCAAAATTTTTTACTAGTGTGATTGTAAGATGTGGCTGAGCACATTGAGAACTAGAGCGTATAAGTTGCTTAAAAGAGAAATCTGTTGATAAATAGAGGTATAAGAAAACTCTTTCCCTTTCTTCAAGTTGAGAAGAATTGATGAACATTAAATCTCTACTTGCATAGGCTTTTTTTGTGACATAGCCAACAAATCCTATTGAACCACCCTTTGTTATTACAATATCGCCGGGATTTACAAATTTAAGCGTGTCATAATCTGACGATAACATTGGTAATGTCACACAATTATCGTATTCGATTTCTTCTTTAACATTTTGGACACGAATTAAAGGAATGTCGCCTGTTCCATATAAAGGCTCAACACCGGGATAAAAAGCACTGCAATCAATGCCAACATTCCAATTTGAAAACTTAGAGAATCTTTCTGGATTATTCTTTACAAAGTTTTCAATTCTCTCATATTCTTTAGCGTGATATTCTGCATCAAGCCTGAAAGTCTCAACACCATTCAAAACATCGTTTAGCCATACCTCGCTTATTTCCAGCCCTTCCAACAATCGCTTATATTTCTCCTCGTTGAAAGGGCTACTCAAAAAAAACTAAGCCCTTCCTTCTTTGCGAACTCGGCAAAGGCCTCGGCAATGCCGTCTTTGGTCAAGCCGTCATGGTTGAAAAGGTCGTGCTTCACAATGAGATGTCCGTGTGAATCCAAGAGGTATTCGTTGTTTTCTTTAGGCGTTACTTCATAATGCGCAGGTGGGTCGCAAACTATATTGTTCGCAACGGCTTCCTCTTTGTGTATTCTTGCGTATGGGTAATCGCTCTTCTTGACGAAAATCTTTTCTCCGCTGTTGTCCTTGCTCGGCTCCTGCATAGTGGCAAAGAAGATAGGATAATCCTCTTTTTTCGGGCATAGCACATCATCCCATTTCTGGACGAACAACACGCTTGTTTTTGTTCCCGTGTGTGGCTTGAACACATTTCCATGCAAGCCCACCACTGCCAAAATGCGGCAACGCTCGGCAATGTAATCTCGGATATATTTGTCGCTGCTGTTATTGAAACGCCCCTGTGGCAGCACAATGGCCATACGCCCGCCGGGTTTCAAAAAGTCGAGATTGCGCTCAATGAAAAGTATGTCTCGTCCCACTTTGCTTGCCGTCTTGCCTGCCGCATTCTTGCTCAATTCGTATTTTGAGAGGATTCTGCTTTCCTTTATATCACCAGCAAAAGGTGGATTGGCCATAAGAATGTCGAATTGGAAATCGCGATTGCTGTTTTTGTCAACACGCATCTTTTTCAGTTTCTTCCAACCCTCAAAGTACGTTTCCTGCCAATTCTCGTCCTTTAGATTTTCATCCCAACGCTCGTAATCCAATGTGTTGAGGTGCAAAACATTGGTTTGTCCGTCACCGGCAATCAAATTCAGTGTTCTCGCCACACGAACCGCCTTTTCGTCAAAATCAATGGCAAAAACCTTGTTTTGAACATAATCTGTACATTCCTGCGGTTTTTGTTCCAAGGTGAACAGATGGCTTTTCTTCAACCCTTTGCTTTCCAAAATCTTTTGCCAAACATAGAAAATGGTATGCACAGGAAAGCCGCAACTGCCAGCCGCCGTGTCAATCATTGTTTCGTATGCCGACGGATTCAGCATCCGCACACACATGTCAATCACATAACGAGGTGTGAAATATTGTCCTTTTTCGCCTTTGCTGCTTTTGTTTATCAGATATTCGAAAGCCTCGTCCACCACATCAAGGTTGGAATTAAAAAGTTTTACATCTTGCAACGAACTCACACAAACCGACAAATGTGAAGGTGTCAGCATCAGTTTTGCATCTTCAGTAAAAACGCCTGACCACTTCTCCTTTGCCTCGTTGAAAAGGTTTTGGAGCTTTTCCTTCAATTCGGTTTCCGTGTCGCCGTAGTTGCGGAACTCAAGGTGGCGGTCTTTCTTTCTGCCGCTTTCCATCTCGTCATATAATTTGGTGAAGATAAGTTTGAAAACTTCCTCAAACACATCCACACCGGCATTGGCAAGCACTTCGTCTTCCATTTCCAAAATCAAGTCCTTCAATGACTTGCGTTCATTAACCAACTTGTCTTTCTTCACCAAGTCATCAATAAACCAACGCTCGCTCAGAATGTCAGAAAGTTTTTCATTGGCTTTGGGTATAATCGGAATATCTTCAAAGAAATTCGGGTCTTTGCGATGATAATATGAAATACTTTCGCCATTGGTCCAAACACCAATTGGCGCACCCGTACCGTTGCAATAGCTTTTCAATTGCTCCTTGCCGTCTTTCAGTTTGGGACTTTTCAACTCAACAATGATATACGGTGTATAGGTCTGGTCTTTGTCGAAAATGACAATGTCGGCACGTTTTTTTTCACGTCCAAACGTAACCACATATTCAAGTTCCATTCTTGAAACTGGGTAATGGAAATCCTCGGTCAGCACCATAATGTATAACTGTCGTACAATTTCCTCTGGCGTCAGTTTAATTTCCTTGTTTCGCACCAAGCACTTGAAGTAAGGCATCGTTTTGCCTCTCACATCCTTTTCGATGATGTTGTTTTCCAAGGCCATTATTTTGTCATTGCTAAATTGCGAGAGGCTGTAATTGCTGCCTTTCAGTATTTCTGAAATGGTTGTCATAATAGCTTACATTTATAATGATGTTAGTCATACACCGCTGCAAAGATACAATAATTTTGAATTTCCTCCTCTATTCCTCCTCCCGATAATAAACCTTGTAATACTTGCCGCGCTCGTCTTCGCCTTGCTCAATGTGGTCGCGGTTGCCGTTGATGATGATCTGGATTTTCTTGTCGAGGTTGATCACACGCTTGTAGCTACGCTGCTGTTTCTTGAAGGCGTAGTTGGAGATGGCAAAGCTGTCGTCGATGCTGATGTCATTCTCCGACTCGTAGTTGCGTTTGTATTCCTGAAAACTCTCGATGACTTCGGGCTGCTCGATGACTTGCTGGGCGAACTCCTCCATGTCGAAGGTCTCGTTTTCCTTGAAGAAACTCAGCGACTTGTTTAGTAGCTCGATTTGGTCGGCCTTGGTGACCTCGAACGACTTGGGCAACTCCTGCGTGACGAAGCTCTTGGCCATCGCCATGGCGTTGTGTGTGTTGGAGTATTCGTCTTTGCGCTGGCGGAGGTGCAGGAAGTCGTCCATCCAGTATTGCGCCTCGATGCCACGGTTGGTGTTGTCGACCACGGCCACCACAAAGCCTTCCTCGCGGTTCTTGTTGAAAATGAGGCAACCTTTGTCCAACTTCTTCAGCATGATGCCTTGCTCGCAGTCGAGGCTGAGGCCTCCGTTGTCCAGAAGCACCTTCAGGAAGGTGTCTTTGCTCTCCGACTTGAACAGTCCCACGGCATCGGCGGTCTCGCCATCCACAAGGCAGTCCTTGAAGTGGACCACATAAAACTCGCCGCTTTTGATTTTGGCGTGTGTGCTTTGGTCGTAGAGGTATTTGGCCAAGTTGACGGACTGCTCGTAGAGCGTCTCGGGGTCGTCGAAAATTTGGGCGACGGCACCGTAAACGACGTTGTATTCCAGCCCGCTGTCGTGGTAGAGCTGGAAATATTCCTCCGAGGTGAATGGGGTGAGGAAATGGTTTTCAAGGATGGCCCTCATCGCGTCGTCGAGAGCCATCCTTGAAGCGGAGATAATCGTGCCTTCTTCGGCTGATTTGTTGCCTACGAAGTGAATGGATGCGTTGGTAATCATCAAGTTAAAACTTTACGGTAATATTGCCCAAGACGGTGAAGCCGGCCATCGGGATGAAGCCGATTTGGTAGTAGCGGTTGTCGTTGGCATGGCCGCCGCTTTCGTAAAGGGCTGAATACACCCAGCCGCTGGCGGCATAACGCTTGTTGAAGATGTTGTTGAAGTTCACCTTGACGATGGCTTCCTTGACGACTTTCTTGGGCTTGAGCGAATAGCTGAGGCTCACGTTAGAGGTCGAGAAGGCAGGCAGCGAACGGTCGAGGTTTTGGGTGTTGTCGAGGTACATCCTTGACACGTAGTTGGTGTGCCAGGTGGCGGCAAAGCCTTTGTGGTGGAAGGTGACGAAGCCGTTCACGATGGCCGAAGGCGAGAAGGCCAAAGTGGAGTTGTCGTAGTGGATGACATCATAACCGTCGCCGTCGTAGGCATTGCCATTGGCGTCGGTGTTGCCTTCCCAGTCGTCCCAGTTCTCGACGTGTTCGTCAAAGTCCTTGATCTTGTTTTGGCTCAAGGCGGCGTTGGCCTCGATGGTGAGCCATTTCGTGGGGTTGACGCCGGCTTGCAGCTCCACGCCCATGCGGTACGACTTCTTGATGTTGGTGGTCAGGGCCTCGCCGATGTCGCTGACGGCACCCGTCTGCACAAACTGGTTGATGTAGTCCATGTAGTAGAGGTTGGCGCCCGCCTGCCAGATGTTGCCGTTGTAGTTGTAACCCAATTCATAGTCAAGAAGTTGCTCTGGAACGGGGGCAGGGTAGGAGCCGTTGTCGGTGAAGTTGTTGCGTTCAGGCTCGCGGTGGCTCCATGCCACGGAGGCGTAGGCATGATGGCCGTCCATATTGAAGGAAATGCCGCCCTTGGGGTTGAAGAAGGGGTATTTCTCGTGGATGTTAAGCTCTTGGTTGTAGTATTGGCTGTCTTCTTCATAGAACTTGTCGTTGATGCCGTTGGTCTTGTAGTCCACATAGCGGAACTGCATGTCGCCGAAGACGGTCCAGTGGTTGGCGAAGGTGTAGGAGGCCTTCACGAAGATGTTGCCGTCGAGCTTATGGGCATCGGAGTCGTAGTATTTGTATTTCCCATTAACGAGGTATTTGGCGGCCACGTCGGGGTTGGCGATGTAGGTGACATAGCCGAAATGGTTGCCGTCGAAGTTTTGGACAGACAGACCGCCGATGACATCCCAATGCTCGTCTTTGTAGTTGGCGTTCCAAACGAGGCCGTAGGTGTGTTGCGTGAGGCCTTTCTGACGGATGAAGTCGGTGCGTTTCACCTTGTTGCCTTCGCTGTCGGTGTAGGTCATGCCGAACTTCGAGAGCTTGTTGTTGGGACGGAATTCCTCATAATAGCCGTAGCCGTAGGTGTAGTGCAGCGTGGCCGAGGTGGTCCAATGCTCGTTGATGTCCCAGGCGGCTGACAGGAGGTTGTGGTTTTGCCAGAAGTTGTCGGTGGTGCGGTCCCAGAAAGTACCGTCGTTCAGTTGGTAGCGGGCGGTGACGTAGTGGCCGTTCTCGTCCTTGACGAAATTGCCGTCCTCATCGGTGACGAGATATTCACACAAGGAGTTGTATTGTCCCAAGCCCACATTCCACATATCGGCGTAGGTCTTGATGCCTGTATGGATGCCGTAGGTGCCGTCCATGAGGCTCATGTCGTCGTTGCCGGCTGTCACGCCGTTCCAGGCCTGACCGGTCATCTCGAAGTTACCGATGTTCTTGTAACGCAGCTGGAAGTTGTTGTTAATATAGGTGATACCTCCATAATAACTGCCACTGCGGCCTTTGGTGCCGTGGACGAAACCGTTGGTGTTGGTTTGGTGGTAGGCACCATCAATGATGAGGTGGTTCCAAAGGAGTCCCGTCGAGGCTTTGGCACCGAAGTTAAGGGTGTTGAATGAACCGTAGGAGCCTGTGATTTCGGCACTGGGCACAAACGATGGCGTTGCCGATGAGAGGGCCACCGTACCGCCAAAGGCGCCGTCGCCATTGGTTGAGGAGCCCACGCCGCGTTGGATTTGCACCGAGCCTAAAAGCGAGCCGTAGCTGTTCATGTTGGCCCAGAACACACATTGGTCCTCAGGCGAATTGAGCGGCACACCGTCCAAGGTGACGTTGATGCGCGAGTCGCCGGCGCCACGGATGCGCATGTAGGACGTGCCTGAACCGATACCGTTCTCGCTCCAGGCGATGATGCCGGGCGATTTGGCGAAGAGGAAAGGCAGCTCCTGACCCGTCTTCGAGAAGTCGTTCAGTTCCACCTTCTTGATGTTGGTCACGGCAAAAGGTGCGTCTTTCTGTACGCGCACGCCGCTGACTACCACTTCGTTAAGTGTTTCGTACTTTGTGGTGTCAAACACCACGTCATTGCTTTGGGCATTCACATTGATCGCTATCATCAAGGCAGCGATACCAAAAGATAGTTTTTTCATCTCTTTGAACTTTTAGTTTTACAAATGTGAAGGGGATGGTTTGACAATATCCAATCCCTACGCCGGCATTACCCGGATCAGGTTAGAGGGTATGATCTCAGCCGTTTTCATCTGCATGTGCAGGAAAGGCACCCCTTTGTTATTTCGGCGGCAAAGGTAAGGATTTTTTTGATGTGTGCTTCAAAAAGCAAGAAAATAACAAACGAATCCGCAAACCGCCGCCACCAAAGCATTGATAATCTTTGCCTTGACGAAGCTCCTTTTGCTCTCGGCCAAAAGCGGCAACGAGGCGTGTCCGTCTTGCGAAATCGAACTGGCAAGCAGCACCGAAAACGGCACCACGCCCGTGGCAAACAAGGTGACAAACAGCAAATGCGGTCCGCTTTCGGGGATGATGCCGATGAGCACGGCCAACAATATCATCCATGGAATGCTCTTGCTGATAAGTGCCTCGATGTCAAAGTAATGCAGTCCGACTTGGATGACAATCAATGCGCCGAAGGTCCAGAGGAAAACCGGCAGGAAATGCTTGCGGATGATGTGTTCCCAAAGGTGTTCCTTGACGACATGCTCGGGCGCGGTGGCGATGAACCAAACCACGAACAGGCTGAGGATGGCGAAGATGAGGTTCAACCAATACTCGTCGAAGATATTGAGCTGTGTATGAGCCGTTTCGCCGTGCTCGTGGCCATGCTCGAACATGCCGAAGGCGAGGGCGACGATGAACAAAATCACACCTAATAATAAAGCGATGCGCTCCGCGCTGGCGCGGCGCATGTTGCGCAGCGTGGGTTTTTCGGGATGGTTTTCGTGAACTTCGTCCTCGTGGTGGATTTGGTAGCCTTCTTCGCAGCCTTCGTGCGCTTCTTTTTTTGCTGGTTTGCCAAGTTTGTCCACGATAAGTCCGACCGCCACCGCCACAACAAACAAAATCCCCATCAAAAGCAAGGCCTGCTTGGGAATCATGGCGAGCATGACGAGGGCTTCGTCGCCCGACGAGGCAATCATCATGGCGACCAACGCACCGAAAGTCAGCAGCTTGTGCGAATACATCGACACGGCGGCAAAACCGCCCATACAACCTGGAATGAGACCCAAGCCCGCGCCCAAAACGACCTGTCCGGCAGGGTGTTGGCGCAGCCGCGAGAACCATTTCCCGTGCGAATTGAGGTTGACGAACTCAAGCAACAGCATCATGATAATCACTAAGCCGGTGATTAAGACGCTGTTTCTCAGCACATCCAAGAACAAATGCAAAAAGTCGTGCATGGGTTGAAAAATTGGGCTGCAAAGATAATATTTTCTTACTTTTGCACCAAATTTATCATGACGCGAAGCTTGTCCCGAAGTCCCGCGTCCCGAAGTCTATAAAAGATGAAAAAAGAAGATTGTTTTTACCTTGGCCGCGTGGCCAAGACGCACGGCCTGAAAGGGGAGGTGACCATCAAATTGGAGGCCGACGACCCATCGGCTTACCTCGAAATGAAGCATTTCTTCCTCGAAATCAACAAGGTGCTGACGCCTTTCTTCGTGGAGAAAATCACACCGAATGGCGACAAGTTCTTCGTCCAAGTGCAAGACGTGAAGACCGTCGAGCAGGCGCAGAACTTGGTCGGGAAGGCCGTTTATTTGCCTTTGGAAATGCTGCCTAAACTGAGCGGCAAGCAGTTCTATTATCATGAAATCGTGGGCTTTACGGTGGTTGATACAGAGAAAGGCGAGTTGGGTGCCGTTAGCGATGTGCTGGAATACCCAACGCAGGCCATCCTGCAAATCATGCATGGCAAGAAGGAAATCCTCATCCCGATTCTCGACCATGTGATCCAAAACGTCGACCGCGACAAGAAAATCCTCACCATCACCGCGCCCGAGGGCTTGATTGATATGTACTTGCAATGACCGACGCGCGCCCCTTCCACTTCAAGCATTTCAGCCTCTATCATCATCGCTCGACGATGAAGGTGGGCACCGATGCCATTTTGCTCGGTCGCTGGGTGGAAGTGAAGCCGACCGATTTTGTGCTTGACATCGGCACGGGCTGTGGCCTCTTGCCGTTGATGCTTTCGCAAAAAGGCGTGGCGCAGGTTGATGCCGTCGACATCGACAAGGCTTCCATTGAGGAGGCGACGGTCAACTTCGAGGCTTCGCAATGGCGCGACCAACTGAAAGCCTTTTGCATGGATATTGCCGATTTCCGACCTGAAAAGAAGTACGATTTGATCGTCTCCAACCCACCGTTTTTCAACCGTTACTCGAAATGCGACGAGGAGCGCAAGAGCCGTGCCCGCCACAACGACATGACGCTTTCTTATGCCTCGCTTTGCGCGGTGGCCGCACGGTTGCTGAAACCCGATGGGCGTTTTGCCTTGGTGTTGCCGCTCAACGTGACAAACGAATTTATGGAAGCGGCATCAAGGGTTGGCCTGTCACTTCAAAAACGGCTGACAATCATCCCGATAGAAGAAAAAGACCCCAATCGGGTCAATTTGGAATTGGGTTTCGGAAAATGCGATTCGGTTTCTGAGGAGACTTTTGTCATCCGCGATCGTGACAATGGCTTTACGCCACAATACAAAGCGTTTCTGAAGGATTTTTACTTGGGCCTATGACTCCAAACTACTTCTTCATCCCATCCTTATTCGCCTTCGCGCGGCGTTCGTTGAAGATGTAGACCACGCGCAGCGTGATGCTGTTGTTGTACTGCCTTTGCAGCGGTTGCACGCGACGGTCGTCGGTCTTGAGGATGGTTTCGTTGGTGTCCTTGTAGAACAGTCGTGTCCTGATGGGGGCCAATGAGTACTGGTAGCGCAGCTCGGCGTGTATGCCTTCCCAGAGGCGCACGCGGAGGTCGGCGCAGATGTTGAAGTCGTGGGCACGATAGCTGTCGGAGTTGGCAATGGTGCGAGGCACGAGGTCTTCGATAGGCTCGTTTTGCGAGTAGCCGGCTTCGTATAGCTTGTCCGTCAATGCCTTGATGTCGGCCACATGGCTGATGTCGGGCCGGCCATCGGCTTCTTCCTTCCAGTGGAGCTGGCCGTCGCCCAAGCGGATGGCGGTGGCTTGGTCGTTGATGTATTCCTGAAGCCCGACGATGCGCCCGTAGGAAACGCCAACGCCAAGGCTGTAGCGGTCCTTGTCGGTCAGATATATCATGACGGGGATTTCTGCATAGTTGAGGTTCAGCTTGTAACGACCCGTGTAAAGTCCAAGGTGCTGGTTGATGGAGTCGCGTTTGTAGGCTCCCTTTTGGTTGAACAGCACCTCAATCCCAACGTCCATCCAATTGGTGATGGGAATCAAGGCACCGGCACCGGCATGTACACCGAGTTTGCGGAAACGGTAGCATTCGTCGCCGTCGACTTGGGTGATGTTGCCGCCCAAAAACACTTCGCCCTTGATGATTTGGGCATGGAGCAGGGCAGGAGAGGCCACTATGAAAGCCAATAATAGAATGGTGATTATTCTGTGTCGTTTCATTTCGTTTGGATTTGTTTTCATTAACTGATTTGTGGCGGTTTTATTGCGAATCGGGTGCAAAATTACATTTTCATCGTCAAACTGATTCTGTTTCTGTTGGCATCCACCTCCAAAACCTTGACCTTCACCTTTTGGTTCAGATGCACCACCTCATTCGGGTCCTTGATGTAGTGGTCGGCCATCTGGCTGATGTGGATGAGGCCGTCCTGATGCACGCCGATGTCGACAAACGCGCCAAAGGCGGTGATGTTGGTCACGATGCCGTTCAAGGTCATGCCTGCGCGCAAGTCCTTGACTTCGCGGATGTTCTTGTCGAACTCGAAGGCTTCGAACGACTTTCTCGGGTCACGGCCAGGTTTGTCGAGTTCGGCCAAGATGTCGTTGATGGTCTCCAAGCCGAAATGCTCCTCAACGAAGTCCTTCGGGTTGATTCGGGCGATGAGTTCCTTGTTGCCGATGAGGTCTTTCACCTTCACGTTCAGCTTCTTGGCCATTTTTTCCACGATGTGGTAGCTCTCGGGGTGGACGGCGCTTTGGTCCAAAGGATTGTCGCCGTTATGGATGCGCAGGAAGCCGGCGCATTGCTCGAAGGCCTTGTCGCCGAGGCGCGGCACACCGTAGAGCTGTTGGCGCGTCTTGAAGCCTCCGATTTCGTCGCGGTAGTGGACGATGTTGTAGGCCAAGGTGGGCCCGACGCCGCTCACATACGACAGCAGCTGCTGGCTGGCGGTGTTGAGTTCCACTCCGACAGCGTTCACGCAGCTCTCCACGGTTTGGTCGAGGCTCTCGCCGAGTTTCTTTTGGTCGACGTCGTGCTGGTATTGTCCTACACCGATGCTCTTCGGGTCGATTTTCACCAACTCGGCCAGCGGGTCCATCAGTCGGCGCCCGATGCTCACCGCGCCGCGCACGGTGATGTCGTAGTCGGGAAACTCGTCGCGGGCGATTTTCGAGGCGCTGTAGACCGATGCGCCGCTCTCGCTCACCATCACGGCCATCAGGTCGCGGTCGAACTTGATGCTGCGGATGAAGTCCTCGGTCTCGCGTCCCGCCGTGCCGTTGCCGATGGCGATGACCTTGATGCGGTAGGCATCCACGAGGCTTTTGATTTTGCGCATCGCGCCCACCGTGTCCGACTTGGGCGGGTGGGGGTAGATGGTCTCGTTGTGGAGCAAGGCCCCCGTCTCGCTCAAGACCACCACTTTGCAGCCCGTGCGGAAGCCCGGGTCGATGGCAAGGACGCGCTTCTGGCCCAACGGGGCGGCCAAAAGCAGCTGTTTCAGGTTTTCGGCGAAGACGCGGATGGCGGTCTCGTCGGCTTTCTCCTTATAATAATTGCGGATTTCGGTCTCGATGCTCGGCTCAAGGAGGCGTTTCCACGAGTCGGCGATGGCCTCGCGCACCAGCTCCGACGATTCGTTGTCGTTCTTCAGGAAGATGCTTTCGAGCGAGTTGAGCACAAAGTCGTCGTCCACCTTGATTTTCAGCTTCACCATGCCTTCCTCCTCGGCGCGGAACAGGGCCAGCAGGCGGTGCGAGGGCGCCTCTGAAATCGGCTCGCGGAAATCGAAATATTGTTGGTAGGTCTTGCCTTCCTCTTCCTTGCCTTTGACCACGGCGGAACTGATGTCGCCTTGCATGTGGAAAATCTTGCGGATGCGGTTGCGCCCGTTGATGTTTTCGGAGACCCATTCGGCCATGATGTCTTTGGCACCTTGCAGGGCTTCCTCCACGTCGTTGACGCCTTTGCCCGCGTTGACGTAACGTGCCGCGAGGCGGTCCACCGTGTCCACGTTCTGCGCCATGATTTGTGCGGCCAGCGGCTCAAGGCCTTTCTCGCGGGCGATGGCGGCGCGGGTGCGGCGTTTGGGCTTGTAGGGGAGATAGAGGTCCTCCACTTCCTGCAAGGTCTTGGCGTTGAGTATCTTCTGCTCCAGTTCGGGCGTGAGTTTCTCCTGCTCGCGAATGGAGGCGATGACGCTTTCCTTGCGTTTTTGCAGTTCGGTGAGTTGCTCCAGACGCTTCTGAACAGCGGCCACATTCTCTTCATTCATCGTGCCTGTCATTTCCTTGCGGTAGCGGGCAATGAAGGGGATGGTGGCGCCTTCGTCGAAGAGGCGAATGACATTGGCCACATGGTGCGCGGCCAGGTTGAGTTCCTGCGCGATTTGCGGGGCGAAATCGGTGTTTTGCATAGGTGTCAATTTTGAAGCGCAAAAATAAGTGTTTTCCTTTGAATAGCCTTTGCGCAATTCAATTTCCATATTCAAATATTGTTTTTCGCTGAAATTTCCATATTTGGATATGTTTTTGTTCAAAAAACACTATTCCAAGATTCTTTTCGGTTTTATCGCTATTCCAGCACCATCGTCCCAACGCGGTTGTCTGTCGTCAGATAGCAGGCCACATCGGGGAGAACCAGCTGCATCTCAACAAGTGCCTCTTCAGGAAGGGTTATTTCGGTGTCCGTAAAGTCCTTTTGGCCTTTTCGCCAAACGAGGTGATGGCGTTTGCTTCTTTGGTTGTCCACAATGTCGTCGTAAATCACGCCGAGCGTTTCCCCGTCGTAAGCCCAATCCACAAGCTGTGCGTCTTGAGTCACTTGAATGTTGAAACCACCGTGGTCAATCACTTTGGTGTTGTATCGGAAAGGCAAATTGAAAACGGTATCTTTTTGTATGTCAAGAAGATATTCTGTGAACGCAAGGTTGAGCATGCCATCTTTCAGTTTGGGCTTGTACCACAGCAAATCCTTTTGCTCAAACTCGGGATAGTGAATCGGGCGCTTGTTTTTCAATGTGAGAATGCCATCCTGCACTTCGCATTTGGCTTGGGTGTAGATACTTTGTCCCTCTTGGTCGAACTGTTGAGAAACGACATATACATCTTGTAAAAATGGAAGGCTGTTGCCGCCGTTGTTGGAATGGCCGAACATCATGGTGGCGACCTCGTTTTGCCTTCCGTCAAAAATCACTTTGAACTCCTGCGTTGTGTCGTAAAGCGGATAGGAAAGCACTTGATAAGGGGATTGCAGGCTGACTTGTCCGTCTTCCATGCTGGGGCAAGAAACCGTGAAGCCAATCCAAATCTCCTTCCCGTTGATGAAGACGTCTTCCACCGAGCTGCGATAATACCCAAAGCTCTTGATGGATTGTATCAATGCGGAGTCCAGTTGCCTCAATTCGGGGAAAACATCGGCGGGGTCGACGAGGTTGCCGTCGATTTCGCGTATCATTTTTCCGTCGGTATTGAATATTTGGCAAAGGTTCATCGGGTTGTTGGTCAGGACGTAGTAGTTGCCTTGCGTGGAAAATTTGATGCCGTCGTTGTTGTAATCGGTCTGTAGGGTCGTGGGCTCCTTTTGCATCAAGGCTTCTCCTTTGGTTTTGATGGCGCTGAGACGGTCTTGGGTCGGCTTGTCGAGCCTGAATTGGAACACCATGATCTCGTTGCCTTTTTTGTCCATCAGATGGCCTTCGGAAACGGTGGGGATGGTGTTCAGTTTGGTGTATTCCTCCTTGTCGGAAACGATTTTGAAGCCTTCGTTCCCTTTGACGTATTCGAGCGCATTGGTTTTGAGGAACTGCTCGATGGTTTTTTCATTCAAGCCGTTGAACACGATTTCCACATTGGCCACTTCCGAGAGGTCGCGCATGGTGATTTGCCCCGAAACACAGCGGAAGCAGTCCGTTTCTTTCATCTTCACCTTGAGCAGATAAGGTTTTTCTGTTTCTTGCTGTCCGTATGAGGCCAAGGCCATCATGGCGATGGCGGCGAATAAGATAAGGTGTCTTTTCATTGTCGAATAGTTTGGTTTTCCAACTGCAAATTTAAGTTTTTTATTGCTTTCTGCCGTATTTTTCACTAATTTTGCAGCAAAATAAATCTATGACACAGCATAACAAAATCCAGCTCTTCGAGGAGAAGAAAGTCCGCGCCATTTGGGACGACGAGGCAGAGAAATGGTATTTTTCCATCGTTGATGTGGTTGCCGTATTGACGGAAAGCCCTAATCCGCAAACCTATTGGCGCGTATTAAAGAAACGCTTAAAGGACGAAGGAAATGAAACCGTTACAAATTGTAACGCTTTGAAAATGCCTGCTCCTGATGGTAAGATGAGGAAGACGGATGTCGCTGATACAGAGCAACTTTTTCGTCTGATCCAATCCGTTCCGTCGCCCAAGGCAGAGCCTTTCAAGCAATGGATGGCACAGGTTGCAGCACAGCGTCTCGACCAACTGCAAGACCCGGAATTGAGCATCGAGCAGGCCATGATGGACTACAAGCGTTTGGGCTATTCCGACGCTTGGATCAACCAACGGCTGAAGTCCATAGAAATCCGAAAGGACCTGACCGATGAATGGAAACGGCGCGGCTTGCAGGAAGGTGTGCAGTTTGCCACGTTGACTGACATTATCTATAGCACTTGGTCAGGCATGACGGCCAAGGAATACAAGCAGTTCAAGGGCTTGAAGAAAGAGAACCTCCGCGACAACATGACCAACCGCGAATTGGTGCTGAACATGCTGGCCGAGCTTTCGACCAAGGACATTTCGGAAAGCCAAAATCCCGAAACTTTTGGCGAGCACATGGATGTGGCGCGACAGGGCGGTGAAATTGCCCGCCACGCCCGCATGGAGTTGGAAGCCAAGACGGGAAAGCCCGTGGTGACTTCGCTGAACGCGAAACAGGCCTTGAAACTGAAAGAAAATCAGGGATATAATCCTCAAAAACAACTCGAAAACCCAGATAGCAATGATTAAAAACATCATCTTCGACTATGGCGGTGTGCTCCTCGACTGGAACCCGCATTACCTTTATGACCCTTATTTCGGCGACGTGGACAAGGCCGAATGGTTCCTAACCAACATTTGTACCTACGAATGGAATGCGCAGCACGACAACGGTCGCCCCGTTGCGGAAGGCACGGCGGAACTCATCGTCGAGCATCCCGAATGGAAGAAGGAAATTGAACTGTATTACGGCGAGTTCATGAAAATGATGGGCGGACAAATACCTGGCATGGAGGAATTGGTCAAGGAACTGAAGGACAAAGGTTTCCGTGTGTTTGGACTGTCCAACTGGTCGGAGGAGACTTTTGCCTTGGTGCGGCCGGTCTATCCCGTCCTCAACCTCATGGAGGACATGGTGATTTCGGGCATCGAGAAGGTGATGAAACCCGACCCGAAGATTTTCCAACTGGCCTTGCAGCGCTTCGGCATCAAGGCAGAGGAGACTGTTTTCATCGACGACAACCCGAATAATGTGGCTGCGGCGAATGCTTTGGGCATCACGGGGATATTGTTTGAGGGGAAGGGAAAACTGGAAAAAACGCTAAACAATTTGTAGTTATGTCACAAAACCTTCAAAACTTGCAAAACAAAAGAGAAGTGTGGGCGGCCCCACAACCGTGTCGCCGCCGGAAAGCCGCCGGTTGGCGGGCTTTCTCCGACCAAGAAAAAAAGTTTTGATGGTTTTGTAAGTTTTGTGATAAAAATCATCGGTTTATGAAAATCTTATCAGTACCCCAAATCCGCGAAGCGGACAAATACACGATCGAAAACGAACCCATCGAATCCGTTGACCTGATGGAACGGGCGGCAACGAAAGTCTTCGAATGGCTTTATCGTCGTGCGCCGCGCGACAAGACCATCAAGATCTTCTGCGGCATGGGCAACAACGGCGGCGACGGCCTCGTGGTGGCCCGACTGCTTAACCAACAAGACATTGTCCCGCAAGTGTTTATGGTGCGCCACAGCGACCGCATGAGCCACGACTGCGAGGTGAACTACTACCGCCTCGTGAACGAGACCAAGGTGCCGATGTTCGACATCCTCACCGAGGACGACTTCCCGAAAGTGGATGCCAACGACGTGGTGGTCGACGCCATCTTCGGGTCGGGCCTCAACCGTCCGCCGCAGGGCGTGACCGCCGACCTGATTGCCTACCTCAACCAGGCCAAGGCCATCCGCGTGGCCATCGACATCCCTTCGGGCCTTTTCGCCGACCAACCCAGCGCCTTGGGCTTCATCTTCAAGGCCGACTACACGCTGACCTTCCAGAACCCCAAACTGGCTTTCTTGTTGCCCGAGAACGACCCGTATGTGGGTCGCTTCGAGGTGCTCGACATTAGTCTGCATCCGTGCTATTTGGAAGAAGTGGAGACCAACAACCTGCTGACCGTCAAGGCGATGGTGAGGCCGATTTTGCATACACGCACGAAATATTCCCACAAAGGCACATACGGTCACGCCTTGCTTATTGCAGGCTCCGAAGGCAAAACGGGTGCGGCCTTATTGGGCGCGAAAGCCTGTCTGCGCACTGGCGTGGGCTTGCTGAGCGTGCATCTGCCCAAGGTGGCCCAATTGCCTTTGCAGACCGCCATCCCCGAGGCGATGATTGACGGTGACGAGTCTGAAACCTGCTTCTCGATGTTCGGGCATTTGGATGCCTATACCGCTGTGGGCGTGGGTCCGGGCTTGGGCAAGGCCGACGACACCGTCCGCGCCTTGAAACGTCTGATCCAGGAAGTGCAAGTGCCGCTAGTGATGGATGCCGACGCCTTGAACATACTCTCTGACAACCCAACTTGGTTGCCGTTCCTGCCCTCCAAAACGATTCTGACGCCCCATCCGAAAGAATTTGAGCGGTTGGTAGGGAAGACCTCAACCTCGTTTGAACGCCTTGAAAAGCAACGCGAACTCTCTGTGAAACACAATATTATCGTTGTGTTGAAAGGCGCGCATACTTCCATCACCATGCCCAACGGAACGTGTTTCTTCAACACCACGGGCAATCCTGGCATGGCCACAGCGGGCAGCGGCGACGTCTTGACGGGCATCATCCTTTCGCTCTTGGCGCAATGCTATTCGCCTGAGGAGGCTGCCGTTTTAGGTGTGTATCTCCACGGCCTCGCTGGCGACCTCGCCGCCGATGAGATAGGGCAGGAGGCTTTGATTGCTTCGGACATCACGGAGCATCTGGGGAAGGCGTACTTTTCGCTTCGCTCAAAGTGATTTTTTTGCACGCAGAATCCGCAGAAATCGCAGAACCTGCCGGACGCAAACTTGGCATCGCTTCGCGCTTCATATAGTTCAGCGGATTCTGCGTGCGAAAACACACGTCGCTTCGCGCTTCATAATAAATTAGCGAATTCTGCGTGAGATTATTTCCTATCTTTGCCGCATGATTAGAACGAGCATCACCAACCGCGAAATCTGGCGCATTGCGTACCCGATTATGCTGGGTAACTTGGCGCAGACCATCATCACCTTTACCGATACCGCTTTCCTTGGCCATCTCGGCACCATCGAGCTGAGCGCCTCCATGATGGCGGGACTTTATTATTACGTTTTCACCACTTTGGCCATGGGCTTTGCCGTTGGTATTCAGATTTTTATCGCACGGCGTTTCGGCGAGGGCGACCTGAAGAAAATCGGCGTGGTGTTCCAGCACGGGGCGTTGTTTGTGCTGGGCTTAGGCGTGCTGCTTTTTTCGATTTTGTTCTTCTTCAGCCATCGGTTGCTGCACATCATCATCGAGTCGGAAAACATCTATGCGGCGGCAGGGGAGTATCTGAGGTTTCGGCAGTTCGGCATCATGTTCGTGGTGTTCAACTTCCTCTTCCGCTCGTTCTACGTCGGTATCAGCAACACGAAGGTCATCACTTTCTCGACCATCATCATGGCCGTGGTCAACATCTTTTTCGACTGGGCGTTGATTTATGGCAAGTTCGGTCTGCCCGAGATGGGCATTGGCGGTGCAGCTCTGGCCTCGCTGATGGCGGAGATAACGGCGTTCTGTTTCTTCTGGATCTACACCTATTTCACCATCCCGCACGAGGAATACGGCATGTTCCGTTGGCACAAGTGGCAGCCCGCCTTAATGGGCGACATCCTCAAGGTGGCCTTTCCGAGCATGATTCAGCGGCTGTTCTCGTTTGGTGCCTGGTTCATCTTTTTCGTGATGATCGAGAAGATGGGGGAGATGGCCATTGGCGTTTCGTCGGTGGTGAGGAGCACCTATATGATCCTCATCATTCCTGGCTTTGCTTTTGCGGCCACGGCCAACACCCTGACGAGCCGCATCATCGGCGAAGGCAAGAGCGACGAGGTGATGTCGATGCTTTGGAAGGTGGTGAAAAACAGTGTGTTGTGTGCAACGGCATTGGTGTTGGTCACCTTCATCGTCCCAGAACTTGTCTTGCACATCTATACTGATGATGCGGCTTTGGCCCAGGCTGCGGTGCCATCGGTGTATGTTATTGCGGTGGCGACGCTTGTCAGTGCTATAGGAATGGTGTTTTTCGAGGCCGTCTCCGGCACGGGCAACACCACGGCGGCCATGGCCTTGGAGTTTGGCGTGCTCATCCTTTATATGTTCTACATCTACCTGATGACCAAGACCTCGACCATCGCGGGCGTGTGGACTGCCGAGTGGCTCTACAACGCGCTCATGGGCGTGATTTCGTTCCTTTACATCTGGAAAGCGGACTGGAGAAGGAAGAGGATCTGACAAATTGGCGAAGCCCTTCGGAATGATTCAGAAATAGTTTTTTTAATTTTTCTGGTTGCGCAACAGAAAATAGTGTATCTTTGCCGCCGATAAGCGGTGCCGCGAGGCCCAACAGGGAATCGGGTGAGAATCCCGAGCAGTTCCCGCTGCTGTAAGCTCTTCACGCTGAGCACGATGCCACTGAAAACCACGTTTTTCGGGAAGGCGCAAAGCCCAAAGGAGTAAGTCAGAAGACCTGCCGTTTGTCGGACGAAACGATGCTTTCGGGACAAGAGCAGGCGTTCCTTATGGCAATATAATAAGGTGTACCACCATTTCCCGAGGCATTCATGCAGACGCGAGACTTCGTGACAAAATGGAATATAACATCGTCCTGTGTCCCAAAGTCTTAAGTCTTATGTCAAGAAATGAATTGTCAAACCTAAAAATTATATTATTATGCGTAAAATCTTTACTTTAACATTCCTCATGGGAATCTTCGGTCTGTTTACGACCAATGTCTTCGCTCAGGAAGACGCATCAATCGACCCCGCCAACATCCGTTATTGGATTGGCGAAGGTGAAAACGAAGTGGTGTTCATCGTCAACTGGAACGAGCCTGACACGGCTTTGGCCTGGGGCTATCGTTTCAATGAAGAAAGCGTCACGGTGGAAAACGTCATGGATGCCATCGTTGAGGCTGACTATCGTTTCGATTACGACGCAGCCAGTGGCTGGCTGAGCGACATCAAGTTCAACGACGGTATCCTCGACCTGAAGTTGGCTGGCTCCTATTGGATGTTCAACGTGAACGGCGCCACGGCTCCTGATCTCTACACCAACATCAACGTTGCCGATGGCGACTGGATCAAGTGGGGCGACGAATCATGCGGCATCTTGATCGACCCCGTCAACTATTACTATGTTTGGACGAAGGAAGTGGCTGCCGTGTATCCTTTGGCCGAAGAAGCCACTATTGATTTCTCTGAAATCCAATACTGGATTGGCGAAGGCGCCAACGAAGTGGTGTTTGCCGTCAACTGGGCCGAACCCAACAAATGCTTGGCTTGGGGCTACCGTTTCGATGGCGAGAGCAAGATCTTGAAGGAAATCATGGACGACATCGCCGCTGCCGATGCCCGCTTCAGCTATGTGCAAGGCGCTTGGGGTGTCGACGACATCAAATACAATGACGGCGAACTCAATCTTGGCGTGTCGGAGTATTCCTATTTCATGTACAACATCAACGGCATGATGGCCTGGTATGGCTATGACCAACAGGAAATCGTTGCTGGCGACTTCATCAAGTGGGGCGACGTGGCTTGCGGCACCGAAATCGCCGAGTGGACCTACGTTTGGGAGCAACCCGTCGAACCCGTCAGCGTCTACACCAATGTGAACGAAAACGCCAACACTACACTTTCGGTCTACCCGAATCCCGCTTTCGGCGAGACCTTTGTGACCATCGCCAATGCTGGCTTGAACGAGGTTTCGGTCTACGACATGCAAGGCCGCGTGGTCGGCACGATGAACGTTGAGGCCATGGCTGGCGAACAAGTGCGCATCAGCACCACCGAACTGAACGCTGGCGTGTATTTCATCAACGTGAAGAGCGAGAACGCAGTCGGCACGGCAAAACTCGTCGTGAAATGAGGAAACTCTTATCCATAGTGATGGCCATGCTGCCGGCTGCGTTGTGGGCACAGTTTGCGCCTGCGGCAGGACTGCCCGGCAGCACGGCCATGCATGCCGACTCGTCGGCATTCGTGGCTTGGGCTACGGGTTGCACCGTCGAACGCGGCTTGCAAAATATAGCTAAGCCTTCATTGGGTGTGGCCAACTTTGGCGAAGAGGCTTTGGCCTTGGGCAAGCCCGGTGGCACGATGGACGTCGTCAGCCTTGGCGATGGCGGCGTGGCCACCTTGACTTTCGGTTCTCCCATTTACAATGGTGACGGCCCCGATTTTGCCGTGTTCGAGAACGGCTTTGCCAACGCACAACATCCCGACGAATACTTCCTTGAAATTGCATTTGTGGAAGTGAGCTCCGATGGCGAAAACTTCTTCCGTTTCCCAGCCGTCTGCAACGTGCCTTACGAGACGCAACTGAATGGCTCTGGCACGATTGTCCCCACGCTCATCCATAACTTCGCAAGCAAATATGAGGCTTTCTATGGCACGCCTTTCGACCTCGACGAGGTGGAAGACAACGCCTTGCTCGACAAGCAGCGCATCACCCATGTGCGCCTTATCGACGTGGTGGGCAGCATCGATCATGAATATGCCACCTACGACTCGGAAGGACACATTGTCAACGACCCGTTCCCGACGCCTTTTGGCTCGAGCGGCTTCGACTTGGATGCCGTCGGCGTGATTCACGACATGGCGCACAACGATGTGGCTGAAAACGAGAATGTCCGCGTGGCCATGTATCCCAACCCTGTCAAAGGCAGTCTGCAAGTCAAGGCAGAAGGGCTGCAATCGGTCGAGGTGTTCAACATGACTGGTCAGTCGCTGCTGACTTCGACGAGCGCGTCCATCGACATGAGCGTATTGGAAGATGGACTTTATTTCGTCCGCGTGGTTTGCGAAGGCGGAATGGCTACGAAACGTATTGTGAAACAATAAATTATTGAGTTATGAAGAAACAAAAATGGATGTTGCTGGCTGCTTTGGCCGCGATGATGTTTGCCTGCAAACCCAACCAGCCTATTGATCCCGAGGGCTTTTCGGTGGGTTCGGGCGTGTTGGTGCTCAACGAAGGCAACTACCAATACTCCAACGCCTCCTTGACGTTCTATGACCCTGTCGCCGACACGGTGGCCAACAACCTGTTTTACCGTGTGAACGACGCCCCGTTGGGCGATGTGGGCCAAAGCATGGCCTTGGTCGACGGGAAGCTTTACATTGTTGTCAACAACAGCAACTATATCTATAAGGTGGACGCCAACACGATGGTGTGCGACACGACGAAGCCTTTCCGCCTTACTGATTTCTATTCGCCGCGCGAGATGCAGTTTGTGGCTCCCAACAAGGCTTACGTCAGCGATTTGTACGGTTCACAATTGTGGATTGTCAACCCGCAGGACATGACCCATTCGGGCAGCATTGAGATGGGCAAGGCCACCGAAAAGATGGTCTTGGTGGACAACGAGCTTTATGTGAGCAACTGGTCGAACACCTTTGTGCAAGGCGTGGAGAAGAACACCGTGCAGGTGGTCGATGTCAACAACGACGTGAAGGTCGCCGAAATCACGGTAGGGAAGGAGCCTAACACGATGGCGGTCGACAGGAACGGCCATGTGTGGGTGCTTTGCGAAGGCGCCACTTGGGAAGCCGATGGCGAGAATCCTACCCTTTGGGAAATCGACCCGCAGCTGAAGACCGCCGCGAAACGGTGCGAGTTTGAAGGCACGGCCTTGTGTGTCAGAGCCAATCCGTCAGGCGACCAACTTTATGTTATCAACGGCAACGTGGTGCGCCGTTTCGACATCGCCACGTTGAGTTTGTCGGAGACGTTCCTTATCGAAGGCGAACCTCAGTCGATGTTCTACAATATGGCGGTCGAGCCGACGACGGGCGACATCTACATCGCCGATGCCAAGAACTTTGTGATGAACGGCACGGTGTATCGCTATTCCAACGACGGCGTGCTGTTGGCATCGTTCACGGCAGGTCTTATCCCCAGTGCAATGTTGTTTAAATAATTGATATTCTTTTGAGGGGATGGCAAGTCCCCGGCTCTGTTCGGGCGGATGGCACATCCGCCCGAACTTTCTAAAACAATTCAAAATGACAAAAACCTGTCCCCGCTGCGGAAAAACATTCGAGTGCGTCCACTCAGTGGACTGCTGGTGTGTCAAGGTGAAGCTCACCGACGCCACGAAAGTATATTTGAAAGAGCATTACAGCGACTGCCTGTGCAAGGACTGCCTCGAAAAACTGAACCAGCAATGAAAAAACTTTGGCTTTTGCTGTTGTTTCCCTTGATGGCTTGTAGCCACCAAACGAAACAAATTGAAAAGATGACGCAAGGCGACAACCTGATGCGCTATGCGAAGAACATCTCGGTCTACGAGAAAGACTACGGCTATCGCGCCGAGGTGCTCTGCCCTTGGGACACCACGCTTTCATTGGGTTCGTTCGCTTTTGTCAAGGACACGACAAAGGCCGTTGATACCGATGTGAAAGGCGTTTTGAATGTCCCCATTAAATCAGTAATTTCGTTTTCGGCCACGCAATGGGCTGTGTTTTTACGTCTTGGTGAAATCGACCGCGTGAAAGGCATTCTCGAAGGCCGTTTCGTGGTCGATTCTACGATGCTGAGTCTGCTGGCGCAGGAAAAGGTTTACGACATTGGCACCGAGGCCGCTGCCGATGTGGAGCGGATGATCCAACTGAAGCCCGATGCGCTCCTTTATTCCCCTTATTTCGATGGCAACCAGGGCGGCTTGAATGTCACGGGAGCGGTGTTGTTCCCCTTTGCCGACTACATGGAGAACACGCCCTTGGGTCGCGCCGAGTGGATCCGTGTCATCGGGATGCTTGCGGGCTGCGAGGACAAGGCCGACGCTTGGTTTGACGACATCGAGCGACGCTACAACGCCCTTTCAGGATTGTGCGCCAATGTAGAAACACGGCCAACGGTGTTTTCCGACTTGGCTTTCAACGGGCAGTGGTACGTGGCAGGTGGTCGCAGCTACATCGCCAAGCTCTTCGCCGATGCTGGTGCCGACTATATTTGGAAAGACAACCCATCGACGGCCAGTGTGCCGATGGATGCCGAGAGTATCCTCGCCAAGGCACAACATGCCGACTATTGGCGTGTCATCAACTCCAACCCGTTCCCGATGACCTACGAGTCGTTAGCCAAGGAAAGCCCCGTCTATCCGCTTTTCGATGCCTTCAAGAACCACAAAATCATCGTGTGCGACATCCTCTCGACGGGCTATTTCGAGCAGTCGCAATGCGAGCCCGACCTGCTTTTGGCCGACTTCATTCATTTCTTCCACCCCGAACTTCTCACGGGCGAATGGGCTGGTTATCAGCCTAAATACTATCATTTAGTGGGCAAGTAATCACCGCCTGAACGGGCAGTCAGCCGAACAGTTGGCACAGCCGCTGCAATTCCCTTTATTCTTTCCGTCACTGCCACAGGAACATTTGCCTTTGCCGCTTCGCAAAGTGTGGATGGCCAAAGCGACCATCGCGAGGACGACCAAAAGCACTATGACGGTGGCGAGGTTCATGCGATGACGGCGTTGGCGATAAGGTAAGCAACGAAGGCGACGACCCATGCGATGACGCATTGGAACAGGATGATGAATAGCATCCACTTGGTGCCCAACTCGCGACGGATGGCGGCCACTGCTGCCACGCAAGGCGTGTAGAGCAGGCAGAACACCAACATCGAGACGCTGCTGGCCAAGGTGAACAGCGGCATGGCATTCAAGACTTCCAAGGTGGCGATGACGCTCTCCTTGGCCATGAAACCGCTAATCAAGGCCGTGACGACCTGCCAGCTGCCCAGTCCGATGGGACGGAACACGGGAGCAATCCAGCCGGCCACGCTCGCCAACATGCTGCCTTCACCGTTCTCTACCATATTGAAATGGAAATCAAAGGTTTGCAGGAACCAGATGACCAATGTGGCTAAGAAAATGACCGTGAAGGCGCGTTGCACGAAGTCCTTGGTCTTGTCCCAAAGCAGGTGGGCGACGTTTTTTGCACTTGGCAGGCGATAGTTGGGCAACTCCATGACGAAAGGTGCCACATCGCCCTTGTCGCCAAACCATTTGGTAAACAAGGCCGTGACGATGCCGACGAGGATGCCCAACAGATAGAGGCAAATCAACACCAAGCCGCCATGACCAGGGAAGAAATAGCTCGTGAAGAAGCCGTAGATCGGAATCTTGGCCGAACAGCTCATGAAAGGCGTCAGCAAAACGGTGCGCCAACGGTCGTAGGTGGAGTGGAGGGTGCGTGTGGCCATCACTGCGGGCACGGTGCAGCCGAAGCCGATGAGCATGGGCACGATGCTGTGGCCGGTGAGACCGAGTTTGCGCAAGAAGCTGTCGCTGACGAAAGCCACACGGGCCATATAGCCGCTGTCTTCGAGCAGGCTGAGGAAGAAAAACAGCAAGATGATGATAGGCACAAAACTGAGCACGCTGCCCACGCCGCCAAAGATGCCGTCGACGACGAGCGACTGCACGGCGGGACTGACGTTCCAGTTGGCCAAAGCGGTGCCGACGACGCCGGCGAGCCAACTGATGCCTTGGTCGAGCCAGTCTTGCAGGGGCGCACCGAGGGCGTCGATGCTGAGCCAGATGATGCCCACCATGACGAGGATGAAAATCGGGATGGCGGTCCATTTGCCGGTCAGGACCTTGTCGATTTTGCGGCTGCGGCGGTATTCCTTGCTTTCCTTGGGCTTGACTACTGTCTTGTCGCACAGCTTCTTAATGAAGGAGAAACGCATCTCAGCCATGGCCGCAGCACGGTCAAGGCCGCGTTCCTCTTCCATCTGCACGATAAGGTGCTCCAAGGTCTCTTTCTCGTTTTGGGTGAGTTGCAAGGCTTCGAGCACGATGGGGTCGCCTTCCACGAGCTTAGAGGCGGCGAAGCGCACGGGGATGTCGGCACGTTGCGCATGGTCCTCGATGAGGTGCATGATGCTATGGAGGCAACGGTGTACGGCGCCGCCGTGGTCGTCCTTGTCACAGAAGTCCTGACGTGCCGGGGCTTCCTGGTATTTCGCCACATGGAGGGCGTGGTCGACCAACTCGTTGATGCCTTCGTTTTTGGAGGCCGAGATGGGTACCACGGGCAGGCCGAGGATCTTCTCCATCTCATTCATCAAGATGCAGCCGCCGTTGTTGCGCACTTCGTCCATCATGTTGAGAGCCAGTACCATGGGCTTGCCTAATTCCATGAGTTGCATGGTGAGGTAGAGGTTGCGCTCGATGTTGTTGGCGTCCACGATGTTGATGATGGCTTTGGGCTTCTGTTGCATGATGAACTCGCGCGACACCACTTCTTCGTTGGTGTAGGGCGACAGCGAGTAGATGCCCGGCAGGTCGGTGACCGAGGTGTCGGGATGGCCTTTGATGACGCCGTCTTTGCGGTCGACGGTGACGCCTGGGAAGTTGCCGACATGTTGGTTGGCACCCGTCAGTTGGTTGAAGAGGGTCGTCTTGCCGCAGTTCTGCTGTCCGGCAAGGGCGAAAGTGAGCTTGGTGCCTTTGGGCAGTGGGTGCTCGTGGGTCTTGTCGTGATAGATGCCTTCCTCGCCGAGGCCGGGGTGGGCGTTGTGGTCGTGCAAGGCAGTGATATAGAGTTGTTCATTGTCTTGATGGTCAGTGCCTTCGGGCTCTTCGGAGGAGTTGCAGGGTTCAACTCCGATGAGGGCGGCATCGGCTTTGCGGAGCGTGAGGGCATAGCCGTGCACCATGATTTCCATGGGGTCGCCGAGGGGTGCGAATTTCACGAGTTTGATTGTGGCATCGGGGATGAGTCCCATGTCGAGGAAGTGCTGGCGGCGTTGGCCTTCGCCTTCCACTGTTTTGATGCGGGCGGATTGGCCGATTTCAAGTTTATCAAGGGTTGTCATTTCGTTCTGGTGTTTTTGACTTGCAAAAATACGGCTTTTAAGGATACAACTGGCCTCATTATTTATAAGGTATCGGCGCGCACAATATCCTCATTTGTGGTGAAAAACGGGTAAGACTTTCAGCAATTGTGGAAAAGTCATGATTGTTCACTCGTTTCGGAATTGGAGGAAATGGTTGTCGGTTCGTTGGATTGCACGATGACAAAATCGCCGCGCTCTTGGAAATATTCCACTAACTTTTCGTAAAACTTCGTCTTACCCATCGTCTCGGCGTTGCCGAAGACGATGAGTTTCATTTTGGCGCGTGTGATGGCCACGTTCATGCGGCGCAAGTCGTTGAGGAAGCCGATGTTGCCGCTGGCGTTGTCGCGCACGAGGCTGATGAGGATGACGTCGCGCTCCTGCCCTTGGAAGCCGTCCACCGTGTTGATGCTGATTTGGTGGCGCAAGGGCTTCAGCATCTTGTTGTTGCGCATGTATTTGCGCAATAGCCTGACTTGTGCCTTGTAAGGCGAGATGATGCCGAAGTCGGTCTGCTCCCGCAAGAGATGTTCCATGCCGATGAGCTTTACGTAGTCCATAAGGGTTTTCATCAGGAGCTTGGCCTCTTCGTGGTTGCTGCGGCTGAGGCTGCGGCTTTGCTGCTCGCCGAAGTCGCATCGCGACGTGTCGACCCACATCAGCGGCTTGTCGATGGGGGAGACGAGGCGGTTGGCCACGGACGGGTCGGCTTTCAGCCTGCCGTGGTAGAACTGTCGCGATGAGAACTCCATGATGTCTTGATTCATGCGGTATTGCACGTCGAGAAGGGTGACGCACGCGGGCTTGCTTTTCACCACTTTTTGCATCAAGGTGCGTTCCAAGCCCTCGTGTCCGGCTTCCTTGCATTTCACGGTGGGCGGCAACTGCTGGTGGTCGCCGGCGAAAACAACGCGGTCGGCTTTGAGGATGGCCGTCCAGCAGGCGGCTTCGAGGGCTTGTGCGGCCTCGTCGATGAAGACGGTGCCGAAGTGGCGGCGTTCCATCAAGTGGTGGGCGCTGCCGATGAGGGTGCAGGCAATGACGCCCGAAGTGGCAAACAGTTCCTCGCGGATTTTCACTTCGAGTTCCATCTCGCGGTGCTGCAACTTGCGGATTTGGTTGTGTTCCTTGTCGCCGAGTTTGGGTCGGCTTTTTATCTCTCGCAGCGACGAGCGTACGCTGAACAGCTCCAGATAGTCGGGGTGGTTGCCATAGCGATATTCATAGGAACATTCCATCATCACATCGTTGATCCTTAACGGGTTGCCGATACGCAAAACAGAGATGCCACGTCGATAGAGCTGCTCGCTGATCCAGTCGACGGCGGCATTGCTTGGGGCGCAGACCAAGACTTGCGTCTCGCGGCGCAGGGTCTCGCTGATGGCCTCCACGAGGGTGGTGGTCTTGCCTGTGCCGGGCGGACCGTGCACGATGGCCGTCTCGCGGGCGTTGAGCACCCTGCTGACGGCGGCGTTTTGGCTTGCGTTGAGCCAAGGTATCGTGTTGAAATGGTTGTCGCGGAAGGTGGGCTGCTTGTCGCCGATGAGCACGTTGCGCAGGTTGACGAAATCCTCGTCGGTGCGTTCGCGCACCTGACGCAGGCTGCTCTGCATCACCTGATAGGAGTAGTCGTCGATGCCCAACAGCACGCCGATCTTGCCCCGTGAGGCCAAGTTTTCCAGAGCCATCAGGATGTTACGGCTGCTCACTGCTATTTCCATGCGGTAGTCTTGGACGCGGCTCACGGTGCAGTTGAAGTTGAGCACGCGCATCTGTCCGTTCTCGATGCTGAAGAAGTTGACGATCTTGCCTGGCTCGAAGTCGCTGCTCGTGTCTTCGGGCTGTGCGCCATCGTAATAAACGTCCACAACCAATTGGTTGGCAATGTTATAGGAGGTGTTGCCTAAGCGGATGGGGTACCAACAGTCGCCTTCGGCCACGTCGCCGTTCATCGGGGCGCGTTTGACGGCTTCGAGGTATTCGGCCTTTTCGTATTCGTATTCCTTGCGGAGGAGGTCGGACTGGAGGTAGAGGGATTCGAGAGGATGGGACATTGGAGTTGTTCTGTTGTAGGGCTGTCGCACTGCGGCAGCCGATTATATGTTGATTGTTTTAGTTTGGTGGCAGGGACTCACGTCGCCTGCTTATGGGCTGTCGTCCCTACGGGACTTTGTGGCTTGACGTTTGACTGGCAGGGACTCACGTCGCCTGCTTATTGGCTGTCGTCCCTACGGGACTATATCGGGCTTGCCGCGTGTGATGTATCTTAGCGTCACTTGGGGGTGTTTGTCTTTTTCGGTTTTCACTTCGCATCGGAACGACACTTCCGACGGGCCTTCGTCGAGTATTGAAACGCCTTGCGGTAGTATCTCTTCCATCTTGTTGAAATTTGCGTCGGTAATATAGGCCGTGCCGTCGAAATCGTAAAACAGATATTGTCCCGCCTCGACGGTGCAAGGGAAATAGAGGATGCCGTTGGGTGTCCTCAGCTCCAGCTCGCTGACGCTGCCTTTGCCTTCCACTTCGATGCGAAGGGCAAAACGGCCTTGGTAGGGAGTGTTCCATTGCCAGTTGTCGTTCTCGAAATTGCAAGAATAGCCTCTCGAAACATACTGAGGATAAAGGAGATAGCTTGAATCTTCAGCCTTTTCGATATGCCAATTCTCGTATGGGTCCTTGAAGAGTTCCTTTTCTGCCTCGCTGAACGCGCCATTCAGCCGCAGCGTTTCCCAAATGTTGATGATGTCCAAGAAGGTATCGGTCAGGCCGTGTTTTTTCATCGTTTCCGCACTGAAAATGAGGCCGAAACCCGCGTCGAAGGCGGCTGATTTGGAAAGGAACCACTCCAATTCCTCGATGGAGGTGGCTCTTTGGTATTTGTCGGCGGCTACAACATGGAAGTTGCCGATCATCCACGTCATCTGTGTCTTGCGGAAGAACTCTTGCTTTTCGGTAAGCGTTTCCACGATTTTGGTGCGCATCGAGGCGTTCCAGAGTTGGTTTTCGTTGACTCTACTCAGATAGCGTTGCGAATTTGGGGTGAGCAGGTCGGCTTGCAGGAGCTTGTCGGGATTGTATTTTCGCATTGTGTCGAGGAAATGGCCGATGGCCGTGTCGCCATATTCGTTGTAGGCATAGCTTTTCAGGTCGTTGAAAATCAATAATGTGTAATTTGTCTTAGCCAATCGCTGTGCCTCTTTTTGGGCCATTTGGTCTTGGATTTCCAAGTCGGGGAGGAGGGCGCGTTGCGGGGTGTCCCAAAGCTTGTAGACGACGGCATCCTTGGCGTGGGCCGACTTTTTCGTGCCGAATGCGCCGCGTGTGCAGTTGTAGAACATGTGTATGTGGGTCGAGGGTTCGGTGCTTCGGTAGGTAATCAGTTCGTCGTCGATGAGCAGGACATTGATGGTGGCGGGTTGATCGAACAGCTCCGAACGGTAGACGGCAAACTCGGTGTCCTTTTCGTCGAGAGGCAAGAGCAGACGTAGCGTCCCTTGGCGGAGCAGGTGTTCCGACGGCCTGGGCGAAACGAGTTTGCTGTTGGTAGGGATGCGGTTGGCCAACACCTCAATGCCCATGTCGAGTCCTGCCTGTCGGCATTGTTCGTCCAAATAAGCACTGTCTTTTTCGCCCTCCTTGACGATGAGGCACGATTTCGAGCTTCGCAATGCAAGGGTGTCTTGGGCTTGCGATAACAAACCGGAAAACAACAAAACCAGGATGGCTAAAGTATTCTTCATCAGTCGATTCCGCTTAAGTCTTTGTAGAGTTTTACGGCGTAGAGGTCGGTCATGTTGGAGATGAAGTCGATGACGGACTGGACTCGGGTATAAGTGTCGTCGGTTGCCACCATGAACTGTTCGGGGATGAGCGAGAGCAGCTTCCTGTTGTAGGGCGTGTTGGGGTTGAGTACGGCATCGACGAAACCCTCCAAAAGCGACCCGATGACGTTGAAGCCCGTCAGCTCGATTTTGACGACCGAGGGGTGTCGATAGATGTGCTCAACCGACTCTTTACGGCATTGCTCAAGGGCATTCTTTTCGTATTCAGGCAGATGCGCAATCAGGCTTTTCTCGAAACTGCCTTCCATGATTTTGTCGTAGTTTCGGCAAAAGATGTCGCTCGCGCAATTGACCAACTTGTTGATGAGCATGGCGCGGAGGAAGGCCATCCGTTCGTTGACGTCGGTCACTTCGCGGTAGGCATCTTCCTTGTGCTTGAAAAAGCTCGCGTCTTTCGTGTTTTTCGGGTTGAAGAACGACACGAAACAGCTCTCGATTTTCTCCGTGCTGACGATGCCGCGTTTGTGGGCGTCTTCCATGTCGAGGACGAGGTAGCAAATGTCGTCGGCGGCTTCCATCATATACGACAGTGGATGACGGGCATACACCATGTGTTCGTCATCGATGCGCGGAATTCCGCATTCTTCGACGACTTCCTTAAACGCTTCTATTTCAGAGTAAAAGACGTTGTATTTCTTGCGTTCGCCTTTGTTGAAGGAAGGGTAGGGGTATTTCAATAAGGTGGCCAAAGTCGCTGATGTCAGCGAGAAGCCTCCGGCGCGGCGTCCCGTGAATTGGTGCGTCAGTTGGCGGAAGGCGTTGGCGTTGCCCTCAAAAGCGATGAGGTCGCTCCACTGCTCAGGCAGCACTTTGTTTTTCAGTTCTTTGCCTTTTCCGTCTTTGAAGAAGCTGCTGATTGTGTCCTCGCCCGAATGGCCGAAAGGCGGGTTGCCCAAGTCGTGGGCAAGGCAGGCCGACGACACGATAGTCTCGATGTCGGACTGGCGTTCTTTCAGTTCGGGGTGTTTGTCGGCGAGTTTCTCCACCGTGCGGCAGGCGATGGAGCGGCCTACGCTGGCCACTTCGAGGCTGTGGGTCAGGCGGTTGTGAACCATCTGTGCGCCAGGCAGGGGAAATACCTGGGTCTTGTTCTGAAGCCTTCTGAATGGGCTGCTGAAGATGATGCGGTCGTAGTCGCGTTGGAACGAGCTGCGGATGTCGGCGCTCTTGTGCGGCTGCGCGTAGCGTTTGTTGGAGAGGAGGTCGGTCCAGTTCATAGGTCGTGTTTTGTGTCGCAAAATTACGGAAAATCGCCATACCCGCCCCGACAAAACAAAAAAACCGTACTTTTGCCGCCGATTTTCAAAACACGATTTGAGCCATGTGGGTAGTTCTATCATTGGTTTCGGCCTTCCTGTTGGGCTTCTACGACATCTTCAAGAAACAGACCGTCGTCAATAATGCCATCATCCCAGTTTTGTTTTACAGCACGATGATCAGTGGGCTTATTTTCCTGCCTTTGGTGCTGCTGTCGCAGTTCAAGCCATATATTTTCGCAGGCGACTTCATGCAGAAGCTCTTCATCGAGCCGCTGACCGCGAGGCAGCACCTGTTGATATTGGGCAAGACCTCGCTTATCCTCGCCTCGTGGATGTTCAGCTATTCGGCCATGAAGCATTTGCCCATCACCGTCGTGGGTCCCGTCAACCAGCTGAGGCCGGCCATCACGGTCATCCTGATGTTCATCGTCTTTCGCGAGAGCCTGACCTGGCTGCAAGGCACGGGCGTGGTGTTGGCCATCATCTCGTTCTATTTCATGAACCGTTCGGGCAAGCTGGAAGGCATACAGTTCAAGTCGAACAAGTGGGTGTATATGCTGCTTGGATCGGCAGTGCTGGTCGCCTTTAGCGGGGTCTACGACAAGTTCCTCCTGAGCAAGGAAAGCATCTCGCCCTCGACCATCCAGGCGTGGTACACCATCTACGACTTCCTGATGATGGCCGTGTTGTTTTTCGCCATCTGGTATCCTAAGCGCAAGGCGCAGCCCTTCGAGTGGCGTTGGGGCATTGTGGCCATGGCCGTGTTTGTCACCGTGGCCGATGTCATCTACCTTACCGGTTTGAAGCAAGATGCTGCCGTGGTGGTGCTCATACCTCTTATATTATATGGCGTCCGTCTGATCGTTTCGTTCGTCTACGGCATCTTCGGCTTCAAGGAGCAGAATATTCGCAGCAAAATCATCCCGTTGCTGATGGTTTTGGCGGCTTTGGTGTGCCTGTGTTTGTAACTAATTGATAATCAATAATTTTACCCCCACCCTAAGATAGTGGAAAAATAATCAATAAAAGCACTACATATCAGAAAAAAATGCTAATTTTGCAGTCCTTTCCTTATGTATCGCTGGTGATACATAAATGATTGGTTTTTAATAATTTATGTAATGGAAATGTTTAAAATGAATAATAATCAATTTGAAGAGAGTTGCTTTTTCTTTGTTGGCGGACATTTCAGCTTTTTTGGTTTTTCATCGAGTGCCAGATGTCCTCAATCTTCCTCCGCAGGCACGTAACAAGACGATAGCGGAGAAGGGATAACCCTTCCTTATCATACAATTGACCCAAATTGCAGTTGTAGCCATTGGCTATGGTTGTGGTTTGTGTATTTATATTTCAAACAATCAAAAACAAGAGCAAATGAGCAAAATGAATACATTGGGAAACAAAAACATGCAGGGCAAAACTCCTGCATTTTTGAAGGATAACGGAAGCAAAAAGCAGGGTAGGGGCGTTTTGGGCCTCGTGCTTTTGGCGTTTTTTGGGGTGTTTTTTGATGGGACGGCTTGGGGACAAACCCCAATCACGAGTTTGAGCAGCATTACCAATATGGCAGGCAATTATGTCATTACTGCGGACATTGATGCTTTGTCGTTCACTTCCTCCATACAATCTTTCAGTGGTACATTACAAGCGAACATCGACCCCACGACAAAGATGCCATACCGTATCAAAAACCTTAACGTGCCTTTGTTTACCACCCTTACTGGCACGGTGAAGAACCTGGTGATTGAGAACGTTGCCATCAGCCAGAGTGGTATGGTTGGTGCGATTGCCTGCACCGCTAACGATGCGGCCCGCATTTATAACGTGGGTATCCTTGCAGGTAGCGTTGGGAGTACAGGAACTTCGAATGCTGACAATAGCACCGACTGTTGCGGCGGTCTCGTGGGCTTCCTTGATGTAGAGGCTCGTGTAGTTAATTGCTACAGCTATGCAAACATTACCGGAGGCAACCGCGTGGGTGGCATCGTGGGCTACAACAATGTGGCCACTACTAGTGATAACTTGAAGACCATGGTTTTCGGCTGCATGTTCTATGGTGACATCACTGAAGGCGCCAACAGGGCACCCATTTACAATGGAACGCTAATCACCAATGTGTCAGGATCAAATGGTGTCAATGGTTTCAACTATTTCAATGCCGATGCTTCATACGTGCAAAACAAAGCTATTAATACATACAACTGCGCCCTGATGGCCGAGACCCGTTTCCTGCAACGTTTCGAGTTCTTCCGCCATCTGCTTAACGGTCATCGTGAGTTGGCAGGCTGGTGGGCAACCGGCACTTACAGCAGCAGTGAAATGCACAAGTGGGTGATGATTCCCGACAGCATCGGCACCAGCCATCCTTATCCTGTCTTGAAAGTGTTTGGGAAATATCCCTCGGTGGTGAACTACAATGCTGAAAATGCCGTTACGGGCAAGCCTCGAAACCAAGGTGGGAAATTAGGTGAGTTGACTGTGAACATAGAGATGGGCAACGGTGCCAAATACAACGCACCTACGGGAGCTCAAATCACTACTAGCAGTCTTACTCTCAATATTCTCGACAAAGACACGACGCATTTCAATTATAATTATTACAAAGTGCAGTTGCCCTATTATAATGATGTGGGCTCCAAGAATTACAACGACAATCGCGTGGTCACGGGTTGGAAGATTGTCAAGATAAATGGCAGTACAACAGGTACAGGTACGTACAGCACAGGTGCCGATGTCACATACGATGTTGGTGGCAACCTGGTTACCCCTTACAACTTTGCTGACCGTCATTGCACCAACAAAGACCTTTATAGTGTCAGCAAGCGCGTGTTCAACCAAGGTGCCTATTGGGATGTGCCAGATGGAGTAACCTCCATCACTATACAGCCTTATTGGGCCAAAGCTGCTTATCTTGCCGATGCCAACCCGGACGTGGTATATAATTTTGCTGGTGGAAATAATCAGAATACGATGATGACACCCACCAGTGTCCCCAATGTCGGTGGTGGCCAGATGTACACCAATGGCAATCAATATCCCATTGCAGGCCAAAACCAGAAAGTTTACACCTCGGTTGGTAACGCTAGGGATGCATTGGATAAAAACACTGATCGCACAGTGCACGATTGTGCCATAGTGCTTGTGGGCAATGCCCATAACATTGGCATTTCAGATGGCAGTAAGGATCGTTTTTATACCATCATGTCGGCGGACTTCGACCACGACAACGAGCCTGATTATTCCTACATCATACGCTTCAACGGCCGTAATGCGGTGCATCCTGTGAAAGTCGATTTTTTGAATGTCCCAGGTCTCGGCATGGCACAGAAAACCACTGGTGGTTATGGCACCTATAATTTTGGCATCATGCAACCTGTTAGTTGGTTCGAAGTTACTAATACTGCGCTTTTCCGTGAAACACAGTTTGAGTATGACCGTAACAATAGGGATGCTGCACCGCTCATTTTACAAGGCGGGGTCATGGAACAGTGGGTTAATGGACAGAGCGGTGGGGCTGCTAACTTAACAACATATTTTCTTGTTGGCGGCAATGTGTGGTTCAATGAGTTTCATCGTGGTACCCATCAGGACAAGACTTTGCAATCCAAACATCCCCCTGTTTCAGTTACTGGTGGCGAATTTAAACAGTTTTATCTCACTGGGTTATATACTGCCAATGTTACCAGTTATAATGACAATGCCGAGTGTTATATTAATGGTGGCCGTTTTGGCAAAGTGGCCGGTACTGGCATGGAGGGTATTGGAGATCCGGACAATCATACCAACGGTAACATCACATGGATTATTGACAATGCTGACATTGACGAGTTTTATGCCGGCGGCATGAATGCTGCCAATGGCAAAACTGTGCAGGGCAATCTCAGTACGACCATCAGCAACAGCCACGTCGACTTTTTCTGTGGGGGTCCCAAGTTTGGCGATATGAATCCAAACCGTACTGTTGTCACCAATGCTACCGATTGTACTTTTGGCATATTCTTTGGAGCGGGCTATGGCGGCAATTCTTACAGCCGTTATCCTCCATTCAATTATAACGAAGTGTATAACATCGATTGGAATAGATGGGTGAACGGTGAGATACATGTTCAAGGCTATGACCAAGGTTATGAAGGTTTCCAGCATCATTACAGCAGCACGTATAATGGAGTTGACACGCAGATTGACTACCAGTTTATCCCTTATTCGAATAACTACAACAACTGTGCGCGTCTTTGGATAGAATATGTGAAGTTCTCGTTGGCTACCACTCGCGGTGTCACTTCCACACTGAAGGGATGTACTGTGGAGAATTCTTTTTACGGCGGCGGCAGCCTCGGCAAGGTTGATGGTTCAGTGACTTCTGTTCTTGAGGATTGCACCGTAAAAGGCAATGTTTATGGCGCTGGCTATTCCGCCACACTTCCCAAAATTCCTGTGATGAATAAGGGTGGCTTTATTAAAGAGCCTTATTATGACTCAAATGCGGGTGTGTTTCTTCCTGCCATTTTTCCCGCTACCGTTAATTATAGATGGGAGCATAACGATGTAGTTAATTCTACAAGCAATGCCATTGACGAAGATAATCAAATACTCTATACTCAGGAAATCATCACTAAAACCAACCTCGGTTCGGTAAGCCAAAATGTTTTCCTCACCATCAAAGGCAATTCTATTGTATTTAAGAATGTCTATGGTGGTGGTGAGGAGAGCGTCGTTGACGGCGATACCGAAGTCAAAATCCTAGACAAAACCAAAGTGTTCGGCAACATCTATGGCGGCGGCAATATGGGCGAAGTGGGAGGCAATACGAAGGTGATTATCAATGGACAACAACAACCATAAACCGAAAAACAGGAGCAATTCATTATGAAAATACTGAAAGGTCATTCAAAAATGAAAACACACCTTATTAATAATATAGCAAAGCATACACGAAGGTTGTTCTTAGGCAGCCTCTTGCTTTGCGTTTTTGCAGGGCAGGCCATGGCCCAAGGCAACGACGGCCAGTTTGTCATCAAGAAGGACGGGCACTATTTGGCACACATCAAGGTGGGCGACACCTGGAAGGTGAAAGACATCGGGGCTTTCCATCCCGACTCGTGCTTCTGGTATTCGGGCACCACGTTCAACCAGGCTGGCCTCAACCACAACTATTACTTCCACGATGGAGAGAACTACCGCTTCCTCGCCGCTCCCTTCGAGCCCGATGGAACGTTTTCGCTTTCCGCGTCGACGCCGGCAACCTCGCTGTTGAGGAACACCGACCGCGACTATTACTTCTACGACTGGGACGGCGGCGGCACCCCATACGACGGCGGCGGCTTGGCCCGTGGCCAGCAGCACGACGTGAATACGGAGCAAGAATGTACGTCGTGTGGCGGCAATTGGCAAAATGTAGGCTCGCAACAGAGTCCACGATACGAATGTTGGGAAGTCTATTGGGTGGAATATGACGACCAATGGAAACTCACGACAAATTCCCATTACAGCAGGAACCCCGAAGAGGATAACGGACATGGCGGTGTCCCCGATGCGGGCTTGTTTTGGAGGACTACAGTCACCGAGCACGAAATGGAAGTCACTCCCGGCACTGGCGGATTGACCGTCATTTCGGTTCCCACCGAAATGCAACCCTCTGCTTCAGCACGGCTTTCTGCAACGATTGACGACTTCGCATATTCCTATATTCCGGCCTATTCCACGTTTGTTTTCGAGGGCGGAACGCACAACTACTTTGAAGGCGCAGATCATGGTAACACAGTGCCTACCAGCACAAGCGGCTCGTCAACCGTTGACCAGGCAACCTATGAGTGGACCATCTCGGGCGAAGGTGCTTTTTACCTCACATTTGACGATGGAGGAGACCTTGTTTCGAGCAGTACAGAAGCAAGGCCGATGGTTTATTATTCGCGCACAAACACAGAAGGACGCAAGACGGCCATCGTCACCCTGACCGTCACCTATAGCAACACAGGCGTGACGCAAACCCTGTCGAAAGAGGTGCTGCTTGATGTGGAATGCCAAAGCCCGGGCATTTCGGATGTGGTCGTCACATACGAGGATGTCACCATTTCGTGGCATCCCACATCCGAGCATTACAGGGTGTATTGGACTACCGATGCGAACGATTGGAGCACTTTTGCCGATGTGTATGACGCCACTTCGTATACCATCTCAGGGTTGGAATACGGAACACAGTATTATTACAAGGTGACTGCCTTTTGCAATGGCGTAGAATTGGATTTGAATGAAGCTACCCAACATGACTTCACTACCAAGGAAGAGCCTGGCCTGCTGGTTTATGGTTGCGTTTACGGCGGTGGTCGCATGGCCGATGTGGGTGGCAATACCGAAGTGGCCATCATCAACTGCGACAGCATCTACGGCGTGTATGGCGGCAACGACATTGCAGGCACGGTGCAAGGCAGCGATGGCTCATCCATTACCTTGGGCGTCAACTCAGGCGACGATTATGCCACTTACGGCACCACCAATGCGGAAATCAGGATTGGCGAGGTGTATGGTGGCGGCAACGGCTTTTATGCCTACAACGGCACTTCGTTTGTGCCTGCCTCAAGCGACTACACATCGCAAGTTGTGCAGCCCAATGCCAGTGTCAACGCCATGACGTCGCCGAATGAAGTGGGCGAGGTGGCGTGGACCAACGAGGAAGCCGAGGCCAAGACCCTCACTTTCCCATCCATCGCCAAGACAGCCATCACGGTGGCGAATGATTACGTTAAAGTCGATTCCATCTTCGGCGGTGCCAAAAACGCCTTCCTCACCACCAACAGCGGCGACGGCTCCCTGATCACCGTCAACGGCGGCACGGCCTTCGCCGTGTTTGGCGGCAACAACTATGGCGGCACACAAGACTATGGCATTCACCATATCGTGATTAATGGCACCAAGACTGAAACGAATGATGATTATCCTTCGAGGCTCGGTCGCGACTTCGGCATCGGCTATGTGTTTGGCGGCGGCAACAAGGTGTATGGCTCCACGACGAACATCGAAATCTTCGGTGGTCAGTGCGACACTGTCTTCGCGGGCGGCAACTCAGCCGACGTGTATCGCGCCAACGTGACGGTCAACTGCGCCATGGGCAGCGGCAGCGGCGTGACCTACGGCGACGTTTTTTCACGCGCCATCAATTCCTATTCCGAGGGAACGCTTGCTGTCAAAGAATATCCGGCATACGAATGGGACGGCAACACGGGCATCTACAACGTGCGCACCCTTTTCGGCGGCAACAACAAGGCCACGATGAAGGCAGTTCCCACCCTCACGTTGACTTCGGGCAGCCTCGGAACGGTGTATGGCGGAGGCAACTCGGGCGACATGTTAGCGAGTGACGAGACCTCGCTGACCATTCCAAGCACATACAACAACACCGAACAATTCCCTATCAAATATGGCACCCACGTAGTGATGGACAGCCCCACCATATTGATCGACAACCTTTATGGCGGCTGCCAGATGAGCAATGTGGACTACAGCACTTGGGTGGAGATGAAGAACGGCCATGTGGGCATTGTTTATGGCGGCTGCAACGTGAGCGGCGATGTGGGCAGCACCCGCATCGACTTGGATGCCACCAGCCCTTCATTGGAGTATCAAGCCGTGCAAGGCTCTACCAACGTGGTGGCTACGGGCGGAACGGTCCACAGGAACCTCTTCGCCGGCAGCAACGGATTCTACCACTGCAACGACGGCATGGTTTACATTGAGGGTGTCAATTATGGCGACGATGAGCAGAACTACATAGGCATGGACATTCCCACCCACAACGAAACCCATGTGGTGGTGGGCAAGGATGACAACGTCGGCACTGCGGTCACCGTCAAAGGCAACGTGTATGCCGGCGGCAACATGGCCCCGGTGGGCTTCACGATAGCCTACGTTCAGGCCAATAACGAGCTTCCCGCCCTTGTAGGATTGTCGGCAGTGCGCATGAACGGCGGCACGGTGGAAGGCGATGTGTATGGCGGCGGCAATATGGCCTCTATTTACGGCAACAACGAAGTGATCGTTTCGGGCGGCACTATTCTCGGCGCACTCTATGGCGGCAACGACCGTACAGGATCTGTGGCCGACATGACCAACCGCGTCTTGCCCCCCATCTATGACTATGCCTCCGATGGGAAAACCCCTTTGGAGTTGGTGGATACTTATATCAGCCTTACGGGCACACCCAATATCAACACCGTCTTTGGAGGCGGCAATGGTGACTATGCCTATTTTTCCAACTCCGATGCTGCGGAAGCCTACGAAGGCGACCTGGAACCCGTGGTGGCTTGCTCCGAGGGCGACGAACCTATCCAATCACGAACTTTCGTCGACATCAACATAGCGCACGATGGCCATATCAACACCGTGTATGGCGGTGGCGACGGCGTCACCGTCACGGGCTTCATCAAGGTGTTCCTCAATGTGAACAATCCCAATTACGATGGTGAAAACAACCATGTAGGCACCATCTTTGGCGGCAACAACAAGGGCGACTTGGACGACCTTGTGCCCGACATCATCTTGCTTCACGGCAAGGTTGGCACCGTGTATGGCGGTTGCAACGAAGGCGCTTTGGGACACCGCCAGAACTTCAACATTGGCGGCACCACTTATAACGATGTCGGCAGCATGGTTTATTTGCGCAGCACCTACGATGGTGACGGGGAAGGAGGATCGGACCCCATCACTCCGACGGCCAAGGTGACCGAAGCCGTTTATGGCGGTTGCCGCATGAACGGCGTGACCTACAACACCCTCGTCCTCGTGGAAAGCGGCGAGCATCCTGCCACGTTCTTCGGCGGCAGCGACGTGAGCGGCGACGTGGGCGGCACTTCGCAAGTCGTTGTCACAGGCGGCTCCACAGGCACGGTGTACGGCGGCGGCAATGGCGGCTATGAGTATTCGGGTTCTGACCTACCGCCTTATTGCACCGCTTCGCGCGTCGATGTGTTGGGCGGCACTTGCACGGGCAATGTCTTCGGCGGCGGTTTGGCTGGCGAAAGCGGCGAAACCCATGTGACCGTCGATGGCGGCTCGGTGGCGGGCAGCGTGTTTGGCGGCGGCAATCGTGCTGGCGTAAAGATCTATGCAATCGATAGTGAAACCAATACCACGGGCAACAGCACCATCACAATGAACGATGGCTTTGTGGGTGCAGGCGTCTATGGCGGCTGCAACACCCTCGGTGCCATCGATGGCGACGTGGCCATCACGCTTACGGGTGGCACGGTGGGAACGGCAGACAACCCTGCTTACATTCATGGAGGAGGGTATGGCGAAGACACTTCAGTTGCCAACAACATTGCCATCCAGTTTGGCGTGGTTTCAGCCACGGCTAACGAATATCCGAAACTCTTTGGCGATCTCTACGGAGGCTCGGCCTTCGGCAGTGTAAATACCACTCCTTCAAACACCACAACCGTCAATATCGACAACGGCACCATCAACGGCAACGTGTATGGCGGCGGCTTGGGCGATCCCGATGATGACTCCAAAGGATGGGTGAATGGTGTGGTGCACGTCTATGTGGGTGGCGAAAACACCAACGGCACTTATTACGGTAAGGCATCCTTCAACAACACCTCCATTTTTGGTGGCAATAACACCAATGCTTCGCCCCAAACCGATACGTATGTCGACATTTATCAGACGGCACATACCACTGAAGATACCTATACTTACACTGGTAACGACCGTACCTACGCCATTTATCGTGTGTTTGGTGGCGGCAATGTAGCCGACTTTGCCCCTGAAAATGCTGATCCACACTCCACTAAAAAGGCTCACGTCAGTGTGCATGGCTGCGAAAACACCATTGAAGAGGTGTTTGGTGGCAGCAATGCAGCCGACGCGATTAGCACGCATACCATCGTCGACGGCGGTCGTTTCAACTACATCTTTGGCGGTGGCAATGGCATTATTGCTGCGGCCAATGTGGGCATATATGAAGGCGTACACACTACCTACAGCCAAATCAAAGGCGGTCATGTCGGTTTTTGTTTTGGTGGCTCCAATCGTTTGGGTAACTGCGTTGGCGTAGTCCAAGACACGGAAACACCAGGCAATTGTGGCGAATTGATAATAGACAACCTCTTTAACGGAGGAAACAATGCCGACCAGATTGGCGAGCAGGAGCTCAACCTCGACTGCTCCAACGCAAAGACCTATCTTGCCGCTTATGGCGGATGCCGCTTAGGCACGGTTTATGGCAACATCACGGTCAATGTCACGGGAGGAACGATTGGCAAACTTTTTGGCGGCTGTCAGGGCGCAAGCGACTATGCTGCTGATGTGAAGCGCTATCCTACCATGGAAGAAATTAATCAGAATCCAGGGAATTATACGCAAGAAGTGATTGATTTTATGCATAACAATCCCTCCCTTGCAGGCACGGGCGGCAACATCACCATCAATATCTATGGCGGTGCCATTGGCGAGGTGTTTGGCGGCTGCGACATCAAAGGCAACGTGGAGGGCAAAATCACTGTCAAAGTGAAGAGAACTGACACAGGGTGCGGCTTCTTCCTTGGCAATGTATATGGTGCCAGCAATGCCACCGATTACAGTCCGTTGGATGCTACGCTTGCTTCGCCCGAGGTGAACATCATCAAAGGTCAGGTGGGCGGCGAATACGACTTTAACGGAAACGGAACAATTCAAGAAGAAGAGAAATATGAAGGCAACGTGTTTGGCGGAGGCAACATGGGCGATGTGACCGCCAATCCGAAAGTGAAACTCGGCGACCCCGAGCATCCTACAACAAGTCCTGTCACCATCTTGGGCAACGTGTATGGCGGCGGCAAAATTGGCAAGATCAATGGCAGCACGAATGTGATTATCGTGCCAACGGAATAAGACATTCAACATTCAAAAACCGGAAAGAATAATCATCAATAAAGCATCATAACAGCTATGGAAAACAAAAATATGGTTGTAATGAAGACATTGAAATTGAAACGTAAGGCACTTCTCATGTTGGCCATGCTGCTCACGGGCGGTGTGGCATCGGCGCAGGTGGTCGTCAAAGGCAGCGTCTATGGCGGCGGCCAAGGCATCCAGACTGAAGAAAGGTCGGGCAGCGTGACTGGCAATGCCACCGTCACGATGAATGGCGGCACCGTGGAGCGCAGCATCTACGGCGGCGGACAACTCGGCTCGGTGGGCACGTTCACCTACGAAACATTCACCTATCCTGCCAACGACCCGAATGGCAATGCTAATGCAACGGTGCAAATGCCCGTGAGTTGCACTTCAGGAACCGGCTTGACCAAAGTGATCGTCAATGGGGGAGAGGTGGGCGTTTCGGAACGTACCAAAATGCCGTTTGCCGACAATACTTACGAGGACGACTATGGCTACATTTTCGGCGCAGGCCGTGGCGAGGGCGACTCCATCACCCACTACAAAGCCATTGCACTCAGTGTGTCGGGCAATGCCATTACCGAAATCAAAGGTACGGCATTCATCCATGGCTCGGTGTATGGCGGCAGCGAGAACGGCCTCGTGCTGGGCAACACGCGGGTGGCCATCAGTGGCGGACAGATTGGCGACGGCTATTACAAAGACGGGCAAGGCGTGGAACATTGGGACGGCTTTTATGAAGAAGAACAATGGGCTACGGCGATTGACAGAATCAAGCACGGCACCTTCACCGCTGACGATGCCGCCGGCTTCCACGAGTGCGACCACTGGCCCTATCAGGCTCCTTACCAACCCTACGACCCATACGGCAATCATGGCCAACCTATTTATGGCACCAACGGCTACACCACTTACGGCAACGTGTTCGGTGGCGGTTCGGGCTATTATCCCATCGCCGAAGGCATTTGGCGGCGCACAGCAGGGCAGGTGAGGGGCAACTCGGAGGTCATCGTCACCGGAGGACATATCCTCACCAGCATCTTCGGTGGCAATGAGATGACCGACGTTTGGGGCACGTCCACTGTGACGATGACCGGCGGCACCCTCGGTGTGCCGCGCACCTTGGCGCAAATTGCGGCACACCCCGTCACCTGCTACCTCTTTGGTGCCGGCAAGGGCGACCAACGCACCGCTTTCAACACTTGGACCAACGTGCGGAATGCTGTGGTCAACATTGGCGGCGATGCCTTCTTCTTCGGCTCGGTGTTTGGCGGCGGCGAGGACGGCCACGTGCTTGGCAATGTGACGGTGAACATTAATAATTTAGCCAGCGGTGCCAACAACGCCTTCATCGGCACATGGGGCTATTCCTACGTCGACGGCAACGTGTTCGGCGGCGGACGTGGCTTCTCAGGCGAGGCCCTCACGGCTGGCTCGGTGGGTGGCAACGTCACGCTCAACATCGGGGGCGGCACCATGCTCGGCTCCGTCTATGGCGGCGGTCGTTTGGCCTCGGTGGGCACGCCTTTCGTTAATGTTACCATACCCGACCCTGAGCATCCTGGACAAACCATCCCCAACCCCGCTTACGGTCAAATGCGACCAGGTGAAGACCATGGGAATGTCACCATCAACATCACGGGCGGCACCATCGGCAACGACTACGAGTCGAAGCTGCATCTTGGCAACCCGGACCTTGCCGATGGACGCTCCTACGGCGGCAACGTGTTTGGCGGCTCGATGGGCCGTTTGACCCTGCTTGACGGCACCAAGGTGAACTCCTTGTGGCCCAACTTGGGCAAGGTGAAAAACACCTACGTCACCATTAAGGAGATCAATCCATCAATACCCACCATCATCAAGGGCAAGGTGTATGGCGGCTCAGAGATGGGCACTTTGTCGAGCAATGCCGCCGACATAGAGGCGGGCAGGCCTTCGGGCAACGCCACCGTAACCATCAATGGCGGCACCATCTGGCGCGACGTGTACGGCGGCAGCCTCGGCAGCGACAACACCGAAGACGATATGTATGCTCCTTTGTATGTTAATGGAACGGAGCAAGCTATGGTCAACCCGATGCAGCGTGCAGGCCGCATCGACGGCAACACCTTTGTCAACATTAGTGGCGGCTGGGTGAAGAAGTGCGTGTATGGCGGCGGCGAGTTGGCCTCGGTGGGCACCATCACCGAAAAGCCTGCCATCCATGCCGAAACTGGCGAGAATGCCCACCCGTTCAACATCAGCTGGCCATACGAGTTCAAATATGCCGATGGCACCGGCACTTGCACGGTCAAAGTCACTGGTGGTCGTATCGGCCTCACTGGCAAGGACTTCATGGGCCCGTGGAACGCAAATGGCGTGCCGTATAATCCCGAAACGAACCAACCGCTTACCAATGAACAAATCGATGCCGTCCGCGAGGACAACGGCGACGTGTTTGGCGGCGGCAAAGGCATTGCCGGCGACCGATATGTTTTTGCCGACTGCGCCAATGCCAACAACACCGTGGTCACTGTCAATTATGCAACTACAAATGCGGCCACTCCTACGAACTATATGCCAAGTGATTGGGTTTATGGGTTTTATCCTACTGCAAGCGATTGGTCAACCTATACAACCCCCAACATGGGCTGCATCTCCGGCGCCCTTTACGGTGGCGGCGAAAACGGCCATGTGAACACCGACGCGAGCGTGACCCTCACCAACGGCCTCGTCGGGCATAACCTCTACGGCGGCGGCAAGGGCAGCGACAAATACGAAGTGACGTTGCATCACTACGAGGAAGACCCCAACAACCCAGGCCAATACATTGAAGGCGAAGCCTACCAAGCACAGGTCACCAGCGTGACTGCCGGCAAGGTGTTCGGCAACACCCACGTCGAGGTGAACGGCGGCTATGTGGTGGGCAACGTGTTTGGCGGCGGCAACCAAGCCTCGGTGGGCAAGGGCAACTATGCCAGCGGTCCCAACGACTTCACGCCCCAAGGCTATGGCGAGCAATGGACAGCAGCTCAAGATGCAACAATGCAACCGCTCTTCGACAATTCAGGCCACGCCTACGTCAATATTAATGGCGGCACTATAGGCACTTTCTCTGGCATGAAAGACAACATCCCCACGGGCAACGTGTTCGGCAGCAGCCGTGGTACACCGGCTCCCACAGTCCCCCAAACCCTTTCGCCCCGCATCCACTATTATCCTGAGTTTTTCCTCGGCTACACCAACCACACCCATGTGGTCATCGGCGAGGAGGAAAGCGGTGACGGCAACGGTTCCAACAATAGTGAAGGCCCGCGCGTCTATGGTTCGGTGTTTGGCGGCGGCCAGGACGGCCATGTGCGCTGGGATACCTACGTCACTGTCAACAAAGGAAAAATTGGTAACGCATACACCGATGAAAACATTGCCGCAATAAATGAAGCAATGGGTCAAGTATGCGATACGAACCATTACCAATGGAGAGGCCGTGGCTGCGTTTACGGCGCAGGTGCAGGCTTGGGCAAGTATGTGGGTGACGATCACAGAAATCATTACAGCCCCAGCGCTGGCTCGGTGACCCAATTCACCACGGTCGACATCAACGGCGGCACCATCTACCACAACGTGTATGGCGGTGGCCCTATGTCGTCGGTAGGTCCTCCGGCCATGGGGCAGCAAACCGTTCCTAACACTACCTATTCTCTCGCCAAAGTCAACATCCGTAGTGCTATTGGCGACGAGGAAGTTGTGAAGGCAAAGAGATACGGCGGCAGCGTGTTCGGCGCAGCCCGTGGCATCATCGACCCGAGCGACCCCTCGCTGAACTTTGATAGATTCTCCACGACCATGTTTACTGAGGTTAACCTTTATGAGGGCGCCAATGTTCCCGGCAACGTGTACGGCGGTGGCCAGTTGGGCCAGGTGAAGAACGATACCAAGGTCAACATGATGGGCGGCACGGTGGGTACCATCGAAGCCCGCAAGGCATCAGGCTCTGATGTTTATACTTACTACGTCCACTCTTCGGGCGGCAGGTTGTTTGGCGGTGGCGCAGGCTATCCCCGCGACCGTGAAGCGGCCTTGGTGAAAGGCAACACCGAAGTCAACATCAGCGGCGGCCATGTGCTCCTCAATGTGTATGGCGGCGGCGAGATGGCTTCCGTGGGCCTGAGAGAGCAATACACCTACACTACAGGCGAAGGAAACGAGCAAACCGAACACACAGACTACAGACCTAAACTTGATGACCACCACAAACCTACTGGCTTGGCCAAGGTGACCGTCACCGGTGGCCAAGTGGGACCTGCACCGAGAGTGGAGTCAGGCTACAACATCCCCATCGGCCTGAACGGTGTTGACGGCTACGTGTTTGGCGGCGGCAAAGGCATCGCCAACGACTATATCACCGATCCGACACATCCTTATAGTGGAAGTTATCATTCCTTTGCCGATGTCAATAATACAGAGGTCACTGTGCACATACCCGCGACAGCCGATGCCAACACCAACCGCATTTGGGGCAGCATCTTCGGCGGCGCCGAAGACGGCCACGTGCTTGGCGATGCCCATACTTATTATATCAGTGGTCTCATGGGCACCACTGGCACCACGAGCTACGACGGCAACATCTTTGGCGGCGGACGCAACTACAGCAAGGCCAACTACAACGCTGGCCGAGTGCGTGGCAACATCACCGTCGAAATGAGCGGCGGCCAAATCTATGGCTCCATCTTTGGCGGTGGCCGTCTTGCCTTGACGGGTGTCGACCTCTATGGCAACATCATCCCCGACGAAGAAGGTGAAAACGGCCAGAAATTCGGAAATGTCAAAGTGAAGGTGACAGGCGGCAAGGTGGGCAACGAGGCACTCATCGAGAACTTCACCACCTACAGCATGGGCGACGTGTTTGGTGGTGGCAAGGGCGACAAGACGGGTATCGTAGCCGCCCCTAACACCCATCATCCCAAAGCATCGGTCTTGCTTGTATCCATGACCAAAAACACTGAAGTTGAGATTTCGGAGGCCAATCCAGCCGTTCCCACCAGAATCTACGGTTCGGTGTATGGCGGCGGCGAAATGGCCAATGTGGGTCAATACACTTGGGATTTGGTTCCTAACCAGGAGCCGCAAAACATTACCCTGAAGGACGGCACGGGTGTTGCCAAGATCACCGTAAGCGGCGGCATCATTGGTATTGACAATATGTCGTTGAGTTCGGATGACATCCAAGTCGATGAAAACTTCAATCCTACCAGAAACATGGATATTGGCCATGTGTTTGGCGGTGGAGAAGGCATTGTGGATGACCCCGACAGGCTTGACGACAATGGTCAACTCTTATATCCCCAGGTCAGTATCGTTGAAGGTGGCCAAACCATGTCGATATCCCTTTTCAACTTGATGAATACCGTGGGCGAAACCCAGGTGACCGTCAGCGGTGATGCCTTTGTGAAAGGCTCGGTGTATGGCGGCGGCTTGAACGGACATGTGGAACGCGACGCGAAGGTCTATATCCAAGGCGGACAGATTGGCTTTGGCGAAAACGCCGATGGCACGGATAAGCTCAAGTATGACAATGATTTGTTTGTCAACCCGCTTCAGGAAGGCGGAATCACCACCAGCTTGGCGGGCTGCCCGCACTGGGATTTGGGCAATGCCTCCGGTACCATTATCCCTTACGATCCTGTTTGGATCTCCCAAGGGAACCCACCAAGGGATGGAACTTCATGGTATGGAAATGTGTATGGCGGCGGCTCCGGGTTGTTCCCATACGTTGTTAAAAACACTTCTAATAATCAATGGGAGAGCCATTGGAACAGTTATTCGGGGCAAGTGAAAGGCAACACCCAGGTGGAGATCTCGGGCGGGCACATTCTTACCAATGTGTATGGCGGCTGTGAGATTACGAATGTAGGCTCATACGGCTACGATAACACCCAAGGTGTCACCAATAATTCAGGCGAAGGCAAAGGAAAAGCCACTATCGTAATGAGTGGCGGCTCCATCGGTGTGCCACGCACTGCCGAGCAGATTGAGCAATTCCCTCTTTCCGGCGACCTCTTTGGCGCTGGTAAGGGCGACCCGCGCACCGCTTTCAACACTTGGACCAACGTGGCCAACACCGACATCACCATAACGGGTGGCTTCGTCTACGGCTCCGTGTTTGGCGGCGGCGAGGACGGCCACGTCATCGAAGACGCCAAGATCTTGGTCAGCAAGGCCGAAGGCAGCAACTTGGTCATTGGCTCCCACGGCAACACGGGCTTGGAAGGCAACGTGTTTGGCGGTGGCCAGGGCGATGTCCCCGAAGCCCTTACCGCTGGCGGTTTGGGCGGCAACACCCAGGTCGAAGTGGAAGATGGCAACATCCTCGGCTCCGTCTACGGCGGTGGCAGCACTGGCTCGGTGGGCATTCGCTTCGTGCCGGCAGACCATGACCTATATGGTTTGGTTCAAGATGGCGAAAACCACGGCTATACCACCGTCAACATCAGCGGTGGCACCATCGGCCATGTCGATAACACGGGGCGCATTGGTGGCAACGTGTATGGCGGCTGCAAAGGCCTTGCCGGCCCTCCAGGCTCCATCTTCCAGAGTATGGCCAAGGTCAAGGAAACCCATGTGAACATTTCGCAAGCCAATGGCAAGAAAACCTTCATCATGGGTTCGGTGTTCGGTGCCGGCGAAGACGGCCATGTGACAAAAGACACACATGTCGCCGTTTCAGGTGGACAGATTGGCGGTGATCGGTATTATGCTGGTGATGCCACGCCTCATTTATGTGCAAACGAATTCCACGGCAATGTGTATGGCGGTGGACGTGGCTTGGGCACCTATACCGACAATAACGGCAACCCGCAATACAGCATCACCGCTGGTAAAGTGGATGGCAACACCAATGTCAGCATCACGGGCGGGCGCGTTTGCCGCGACGTGTATGGCGGCGGCAATTTCTCCTCGGTGGGCGACCCCAATGAAGAACCCGTGAACGGACAATACGCTACAGGCTTGGCCACCGTCATCGTCAGTGACGGCAAAATCGGTATCGGCAGTGGCGAATACAACAACGACTATGCAAGTGGACACGTGTTCGGCTCGGGCCACGGCAAGGCCGGCGCATTGTATGCCGACAAGGCCTTTGTGAAGAATACCTTTGTGAACATCAAGGAGAATGCCATCGTTTATGGTTCGGTGTTCGGCTCGGGCGAAGACGGACACGTGCGCAAGAACACCCATGTGTTGGTTGAAGGCGGCACCATCGGCGTTACGGGTACCACGGGCTACGAAGGCAACGTTTACGGCGGTGGCCGTGGCCTCGATCCGGATGCCCAAGGCCACCTGAGTCCTTCGGCTGGAAAAACCGAGGGCAACACTTTGGTTGAGGTCGTTGGCGGCTGGGTGAAAGGCTCCGTCTTTGGTGGAGGCCGCTTGGCTTCGGTGGGCGACCCCGATGAAGAACCCGTGAACGGACAATACGCTACAGGCTTGGCCGAGGTCGTCATCGGCGACGGCACGGGAGGGAAAACAGCTACTATTGGCACCACACATGAAGCCCAGACTTCCGTTGAATTCGGCGGCAATGTCTATGGTGGCGGCAAGGGCCAGGCTGGAGCGACCTACAGAGACCTCACCTTTGTGAAAAACACCTCTGTGACCATTCGTAAGGGCGCAGCCGTCCACGGCTCGGTGTTTGGCGGCGGCGAAGACGGCCATGTGCGCCAAACCTCGACGGTGAATGTCACTGGCGGCACCGTCGGCGACAATGAGTCAACTTGCGCAAACAAATACCACGGCAACGTGTATGGCGCAGGCCGAGGCATCGACAACACGGAGCAAGGTGCAGGCGGCTACAGCTGGACGGCAGGCCGTGTCAACTGGAGCGCGACGGTCAATATCAGCGGCGGCCACATCTATCGTAATGTTTACGGTGGCGGCAACCTTGCTTCGGTGGGTCGCGTGAAGCGAGACGAGAACTATAATTTGGTCCTGCTCCCCAATGGCGACATGAACCCGTTGGATCGGAAAGATCGACCGATGTACAACAATGATGGCTCACTCAACAATCAATTCGATCCCGCTTTGCTTACGGGCTGGGCACATGTGAACATCACTGGGGGCACCATCGGCAGCGATGCTGACATTGACGACTTCCACGGCAACGTGTTCGGATCGAGCCACGGCATGGCAGGCGAGGATTTCAAGAACTTGGCCTATGTCCACAATGCCGAAGTGAAGGTGGAGGCTGGCTCGGAAAATCCCACTTTGATAAAAGGCTCGGTGTTTGGCGGCGGCGAGGACGGCCATGTGACCCTCAATACCAAGGTGACCGTCAATGGCGGCCAAATCGGTGCCAAAGACAATGACGAGTATAAAGGCAATGTGTACGGCGGTGGCCGTGGCATCGACCTCGACCAAAGCCAGAATCCACCTGCGTTAAGTTCCACGGCCGGCTTGGTGAAAGGTCACACCCGCGTTTACGTCAATGGTGGCACCATCAAGAATAGCGTCTATGGCGGTGGCAACCAGAGTGTGGTGCGCCATGAGAAGGTGGTCAACATCAACGGTGGCACCGTTGAACAAGACGTGTTCGGCGGCTGCAATGCCGTGCCCGAAGGCCGCCAACATATCGGCCTGAAGACCGTCAATGTGCGCAATGGCCTTATCAAGGGCAACGTGTATGGTTGCAGCCATAACTCCACCGACGGCAATGCAGAGGTCACCCCCACGACAGACAACCCATCTTGGACGGCATTTGTCAACATCAGCGGCGGCGAGATTGGCGGCAACACCGACAAAGGCAACGTACACGGTGCAGGCTTTGAAGGCATAGTGAATGGCTCGGTGTGCGTCAATGTCGGAAAAGATGCCATTGTCAAGCAAGTGAATAACGTGAACCAACCTCGCATTGCGGCCAACTTGTACTACAACGACTGTGGCGGCGACGAGCCAGGTCTCGCACCAGGCCAAACAGCCATCGAGCCTGCTGTGGGCAAGCTCATCATCCGTGGCTCGGTGTTTGGCGGCTCCGACTATTTCGGCAGCACCCAATCCACCAACTGGGACAATTTCGACATCACGGGCTACAGTAACCTCTATATCGACGGCACTGGCTACAACACTACATCTAACTCAGAATCCACGACAGACTACATGGCCATCGGAGGCGGGTTGTTCGGCAGCGGCACACATTGCGAGAGCGGCACCTTGGGCCGCCATATCCTTCTGAAGGGCTATGGCACCCGCGACAGCGAGAGCGAGTTGACCCAAGCCACCCGCACGCTGACCACCATCCAGCGCGGCGGCATCGTCTTGCTCGACAATGCCAACGTGAACCTCAGCGGCGCCGACGACATCAGCGGAAGGGCCGATGCCACAAAGGACTATGGCGTGATGAAAGTCGACGACGGACTGTGGGTGACCAATGCCACCGGCATCGTGTTGGGCGCAGCCAATGCTCCCGCTTACATGGACTGCATCAAACAAGTCAGGAGCTTGCACCTCAAATCGGGCACCTCATACGAGAACATGAGTGCCAACGGCAACTGGGAGTGGATCGGTATTAAGGGCAACACCCCTGAAACCGCCCAATTGTATTACACGGAAACCGCACCAAACGATGCTTTGGCATCCAATGCTGAAAACGTCATCATCTTCAACGACATCTCGAAGCTGTGGGTGCGCTACACGCAGGGCACGACCAACCTTTACGGCGAGCTTCAGGGCTTCTTCCGCATGAGGGGCGACAGCTACCAGCCTTACGGCACCGAGAGCTTCGCCTACGCCCGCCCGAAGATCACGGATGAATATGCGACGAACGACAACCGTGCCGACGGCGGCTTCCTGAGCTACAACAACAACTACAACTTCTTCACCGACGGTGGCGATGATTTCACCAAGACGAAGCAGCATCCTTACACCAATGTGCTCTATTTGGGCAAGGACGACCGCCAGGAATACCGAGAATGGGTCATCCCCAAGCGTAAAGGCCGTTGGTATGTGGACGGACGTCCCGGACAGTGGGGACACGACAACAAGTCGAAAGTCACCGATGCCGCAGGCCTCTTCCCCGACAAGCCCAAGAAGACCATCTTTGGTGAAGTGAACAATTCTACCGGAAGCTTTGGTGGTATCATCACCGAGCATTATCCTGAAGGATCGTCCAATGCCAGGTTTAACTATTCCTACAAGAACGACGTGATTTACGTCGTGGGTGCATTGTCGGCAGCCGATGAGAAAGCCATCGTTGAAGGGACGGCGACCTACACTATGCAAGATAGCATTGGCGGTGGTGTCCACTATCCTTTGAAACTCTATCGCTATCCCGGTGGTCACGAGATGAGCAATGGTTTGATTGACCACGGTGGCGGTGGACACATCAATAAGGAAGACTTGTGGGGCGTGGCCGAGAACAGCACAGCAGGTCCAGGTGCCAACTATGGCGCCATGCTCAATGTGGGTAGGAATGAGCAAATCACCTTGCAGGGCGTGATGATGGACGGATTGTATGGCTTCACCGATGAAGACGAGGAACTCCATGATATTCCCACGGATTTGGAGCCTTCAACCAGCAACTTCAACCCCAAGCGAGTCATCATGCCTTTGGTTGTGACCTATCCCAACGCGACGCTTACCCTCAATGGTGGCACCGATTTGAAGCGGGGATACAATAACAATGACGCCGCCACAACTTGGTATACCGATTCTAACCCTCTTTCAGAAGATGTCGCTCACGGTGGTGCGGTCTTCGTCAACCAAAACGCCACAATGAACGTGAGTGGCAAGGTGACCATCACGGGCAACATGCAAAAGAATGGTGACGGCGTGGTGGATTGCAATGTCTATCTGCCCACTTTCGCGAAGCACATCAACATTACCGATGCGCTGACCTTTGGAACGCAGATTGGCGTCACAAGCCCCATCAGGAACACTTCGACGCACTTCGTGCACAACACCTTCTCGCCAGTGGCCGTGGCAACGACACGGGAAAATGCCGCTTTCGCCTGGGAGAAGAACATGTTCCTCGACGACCAGCAGTGGTTCTTCGTGAACGGCCATACCAACGACAACCATAAGGACACCTATTATTCGACTTCCATTGAGGATTATGCCTATCCTTATACGGGCGATGATGCCGTGGTCAGCCACTTCAATCCCGAAACGACCTTGTTCTTCGGTTGGACTTGGGCCAACGTGGTGAGGACACAGCCTGCGGGCTATACGGTGAATGACAACAACATCACCGTTTCCACAAAGGAAGGCATGGCCTGGCTCATCAGCAAGTCGGCTGGAATGAACGGCCAGACAGCCATCGACTTCACAGGCGCCAAGATTTCGCAAACCGACGACATCGACATGCAACAATACGTTTGGGTGCCGGTGGGTACCGAGAGCAATCCGTTCAAGGGAACCTACGATGGTAAAGGCCATCTTATCAAGAACCTCAGCATCGACTACATCGGCGATGGTGACCTTCGTTACGAACGCGAAAACTATGGACTTTTCGGCTATGTCAACGGAAATGGCGTGGTCAACCGTACCTTCGTGGTGAGCGGCTTGGTCAGCCCAGAGGGGGCTGCCGAGATGGAGCTTGGCGGCTTGGCGGGTACACTCAAAGGCTCGGCCAAGGTTACAAACAGCGAGGCCGCCGTTGCCATCGAAAGCCCCAACAACAGTAGCAACGCGGGTGGTTTGGTCGGACAAATGCTGGGTGGCACGATCCATTCTTCCATGGCCATGCCCGACTTCACCCTCAGCCAATATGGTGCCGTGGGCGGTTTGGCCGGTATCACGAAGAACAGCGGAGGAGACAACCCGATCACGCCGTCAATCAAGAACTCGTTTGCCCAAGTGAAGTTCGATTTCCCGTCTTCAACGGAGGAAAAGGTCGGCGGACTTGTCGGAAAGAGCATGAACTTGAGTTTGGTCAACAACTATTCGCACTTGCGCCAAATCACTCCAGCGACCTCATCCAACTATGTCTCGTTGGTTGCAGAGGCCGAAAGCTCCACGACGGCCGAAAGCTCCACGACGGTGGAATATTGCTATGGCGATGCGGGTAGCTATCCGTTGGTCAACCAATCTACTGTTATCCCGAACAACGGCAAGTATACCCCTGTCATCGGTTCCGACAACTTGGGCTATATGTATGCCGACAACAAAATTGAAAACGACACTTCGTTGTTCGTGAGGCTCAACAAGAACGCCATGAGGATGAACAAGGCAGTTGGCGACAGCACCTATGCCCATTGGGCACGCCCAGGCTTGGCGGCTGTCAACGGCGACCTACCTGTGTTGCTCCTCAATGAATTTGACGGAACCAACGACTACCAAGGCAACTTCCGCAGCGTAGCAACATATAACAAAGGTGTGGCGCTCCAATATGGTGGCCCTGTGCGCGATGGCAACAACAACGAGTTGAGCACCATGCTTGGACGCGACGAGTATGTGTTTGTCTACGGCGACGTTGACGGCGAAACCGATACGCAACTTTCCACTGTCAGCATCCAAGCCGACAAGGTCAGCATCTATGAGCACGCCTCCATCAAGTATCCAGGCCAATTGGCGGCCCTGCAAGAAACCTACGTCGGCATCACCTTCGACAACTCGTATGGCAAGGCCTATTCGACGCCAGGTGTCAACTACGGCCTCGTCGGCATGGGTGGCTTCCTCTTGCCCCGCGACTGGCACATGTTCTCGACCCCGCTGAGCAACGCGCCCTTGGGATTTGACTACAACCTGCCAAATTCAACCACGAATACCAACGTGAACACATTCGACGGTGGCGTTTATGACAATGACAAGTATTACAACAACGTTTGGGAAAGCCAATCCTCGGAGTTCTCTTGGCTCAATGGAGGTGGCTCCGGCGACAAACGCTATTGGATGAAGGACGGCGTTGACGGCTATTTCCCCACAAGCCGAGGTTCGTTGTTCGACGGCAACCTTGACGACCTGTTCATCGTGGGCAGCGACGAATGCCCCTCCCCAAGTCGTTACCGCTATCCCTACGGCATGGACTTCTACACTTGGTATGAGCCTCAGTATCACTGGATCAACTTCAAGCGCAACGGCCCCAACCACTGGCACAGCGACGAGAACGACAACCAATACCACGAGCATCTGGATTACTATGGCGACCCCAATCACCAAGGTGAATCGGAGTATTTGAACCAGAACGAAGACAACCTGATTGTGGGCAAAGGCTACATGGCCAGCATCACCATCCCGACCTTCATGCAAAGCCACGGCACGCTCAACCAAGGCAACCAGTCCATCGCCCTGACTCAGGACGGAGCCCACCTTAAGGGTTGGAACTTGGTTGGCAACCCCTACCACGGCTATCTCGACTTCGACAAATTTGCCCAAAATGAAAATAATGCAGGCGTGCTCACCATCAACGCCAAGAACCAACCATTCTATGTCGTTTACGATGCCGACCAATACGAGGAAGGTCATCAAGGGAGTGGGTTCCTGTATTATCCTATGGATGGCTCAAGAGGTGGCGAGTATGCCGGAAGGTTCATCCACCCGCACCAAGGTTTCTATGTGAAGGTGGCCGACAACGCCATGACGAATGAGTCCAACAAGTACGAGTTGCAATTCAACGAAAGAATGGTGAAGCCGCGTTCCGAAGTCTCGGAGAGCCACTTCCGCGACGAGGAGCCTGCCTATCCGTTGGTCAACCTCTACCTGAGCAGCGACAAGGGCTGTGCCGACGTGACGGTCATCGAGTTTGATCGTCCCGAATGGGGCGGCGCCAAGAAGCTGAAGGAGCTGCGCGTGGGCGATGGCCTCTTCTATGCCCAACACGACGACACCCACTATGCGGCCCTCTTCACCGTGGAAGGCGTCGAGCGCGTGCCGCTGTGGTTCGAAGCCAAGGACGACGACATCTTCACCATCAAGTGGAACACGGCCAACGCCAACTTCCATGAGATGTATTTGGTCGACAACATTGCTGGTGTGCGCTACGACATGTTACGCAACAACAGCTACAGCTTCGAAGGCCACAAGGGCGATTATCCGTCGCGTTTCTACATTACTTTCCGTTTCACCGACGTCGAAGAGAATCAGGACCATCCGTTCGTGTTCTTCGATGGCTCGCAATGGGTCGTCACCGGCGATGGCGAGGTCGAATTCATCGACTTGCTCGGGCAAGTGTTGGCACGGAGACGGGTGAGCGGCCAAACGAGGTTGAATTTGCCCGAGGTGGCTGAAGGCGTCTACCTTTTCCGCCTGATTGAAGGACAAGAAACGAAGATACAGAAAGTCATCGTCAAAAAATAAGGAGGAGTGAATATGAAAAACATCAAGAGAATAATCAGAATCACAATGGTGGCCTTGACGATGGCCATCGCTATCCCCACGCAGGCTCAAATGTTCATCATGGATGACGAGTTTGAAGGCGAGCTGCGCTTGGAGTCGGATGAAGACTATTTCTTCATTATGGATCAAGGTGAGGGTACCGATGCTTTCACACCTCTTGGCGATGGTTTGATAGTGCTGTCGTGTCTCGGCGGTGCCTACCTGCTTGCGAAACGGAAGAGAAGCAACAAAAAACGATGATAGATTTGCTTTTCTGAAAACACAAGTGTCTCATGAATCGGCCACGAATTGCCAAAGAATTGTACACCTGGCAGTTCGTGGCTCGTTTTTGTCAATTCGTCTTTGTTGTCCATCGTTTTATTGGACTTTTATTCCATTTTTAAAAATGGTTTTGCCAAACTATTGAAAATCCCTATATTTGCCATTTCTTTATTTCAATTTAGCAAAATGATGACCGCTTCTAATCAATTTGAAATTTAATATGTTGATAATCAAAATATTACCCCACCCCCCCACACCACCTCACAACCTTATTTTTACAATAAGGGTATAAAGTGTTTCTCATTCCATGTTGGCTTGAAAGCGTTGCGCTTCGCCGCCTTGCTTTGCTTTTTGTCCCTTGGCCTTGGCAGGGCTTGGGGGCAAACTCGAACCTATGTTTTCATCAATGCCAAGGTTGAAGACGGGGAACAAGTATCATACTACTTGGCGCATACCAAGGACAGCGAATTGAGCAATGACAATTGCCAGCTTTTGGGTATTACGGAGTTCCATCCCGAAATGTGCCGCTGGCGGCTTGATCCTGACCCATATATTAGTTCAAGCGAACAGGCGAGGAAAATCTTTGCCACAAATACAACTGCCAATAATATTTACATAAATGGCAGTGGGGCATATTTAGTGGCCAATCTCGTGCCGATTACATTAAACCCAAATGGATATAGGGGCGCAACCAATTACTTGAATGAAAAATTGCGACATGGTAGCGGCAACTCCTCTAGGTATTTTTATTACGACAAAAACACCGGGCGATGGAATCTGGATGCAAATACAACGGAAGAAACATGGCGTTATGATGTGACAGTCGGTGAGGAAACCCAAATCCAATTGTTTGAGCCAACCATTGTGGGGCCGTCGATGATTTATTCCTCTACCCAATTTGAGGCTGATCCCAGCCTAATGCAAGTCTCGTATGTGTTGTATACATTCCAAAACACTTGTTTTTCTGACCCAAACATAGGAGGATTTCTTCCCACCACGCAGTACCATTATTGGTATAACGACACCGACCATGCAACGGCTCCAATCGCCGCGGAGGGCACGCCTCGTGTGGATGGATGGGAGCTGATAGGTGGTGATGGCTATGTCAGCCTTGGCAATAATGGGCTTGTCATAGTCAATAGCTTGCCTGAAAGTTCCATTGCTTTTACGTTAAGGCTCACCATGTCCGATAACTCGCACACGCTTTCGGTCGATAAGGAAATCATCTTGGTAGGCTCGGCTTCACGAACCGTTACGATCGACGACCGTGAGAATCACAATTGGACTTATTATAATGGAACTACAGTAGGAGACTACAACAATAATTACCAAAGCATTCTTTATAGTCCCGACCCGCGCAATGTGAAGATTACCTATCGTGGCGGTGGCGTTGAAAATGGGTCAGCCGTTGCCGTTTCCGGTCTGGAGTACGAATGTCAAAACACCTTTGTCTATTACAAAACCATCGAAAAGAAGCAGTTTGGCTACAATGGCGATTATCCTTATCAGGTCATTGCCAACCCGTTCAGCAAGCGACCAAAGCTGGGCAACACCTATTACGGCTTTGATGGTTGGAAAGTGGTCAGCGGCGGAAGCCATATTGACGAATACAACGACAATGATGTCATACCGCTGGATGCCGTCGTCCATTTCACTGGACTTGATGATGGCTACACGCCAAATTGCACCTCGGCGGAAATCGTCTTTGAGGCCACTTGGATACCGGCCAAGGTAAAGCGAATCAATAACACCGACATCAGTTCGGATTATGTTTATTCCGAAACCGGAGGCACATACGAGACCAACTTCCTCGTCATTAATGACAAATGTTTCAACCATGGCATTACGGCAAGTTCGCCTGTCACCATTATGCAGGTTGAGCCAGATTGGTCTGCCGACTATAGAAACGATCTTGTCCCTTCAAGTCATAGTCTTTATACTTTCAATCAGGAACTTGTTCCCGACAATGGCCAAATGACCAAAATGGAGCATTTGAAATGGGGCTATATGGGCGACATTGATTTCAAAGGCAAGAACATTTACATAGGTAGGGGAATCATTATGCCTGCGCCCACCACTTCAGCTCCTTTTGTGTATGGTTGTATGGTTGCAGCCACTAATCTCAAACAAAAGATAAGAATTGAGAGCGGTGCCTATTCGAAGTTTTTTGTTTTGGAGAATCAAGCGCATATCAATGACGATGGCAGGCTTGAAATTGTTCTGGGTTGCGATTATGACAGGGCAAATCAGGACAATGGCAAGTTGCTTTTTTATGACCAATTCAAGATATCGGGTCAAGGCAACACAAAATTGGGAGAGGAACGGGTGCTAATTACGGTGAAGAGTGGCAAGCACCAGACGCGATTTGTTGGTCAGTCGGCCTATCAAAGTACTAATTGCTTTTACATCAGTGATAACAGCAATGCTGAGGGGAGCCGTTTGTTGACTGTTGAAGGTGGCGAAATGGTTCACATTGCAGGTGGCGCAAATCTAACAAATGGTACAAATCTTCCAGTATACCGCAAGAAAGTCGATACACACATCCGCATTAGAGGTGGACTGATTCAAGGTGCGGTTTATGGAGGTGCAGCCTTTGTTGTAGGCCACGGCAGCAAGTCTATCGTGATGACGGGAGGCACTGTTAAAGGTTGGGTGGCTGGTGCCGCAAACGGTTATAAATCAGATGAAAATGCAGGACTAACGCATGGTACCAGCTATGTCTATGTAGGCGGCAATGCAAGAGTGGATAGCGACGGTGATATGGTTGGGGTTGACGAGTCTCTGGGCGGCAATGTGTATGGCGCTGGTTCGGGGAATTATAATTCGTCAACGGGAGGGCAGATTAGGGACGGCAGCAATGTGGTCATTGCCGATAACGCTTACGTGGAGCGTGGCGTTTACGGTGGCGGTGCCAGAGGCGAGGTTTATGAGGAAAGCACCGCAAATGTTTTTATCCTCGGCAATTGTGTCATTGGCGGTAATTACGATAGCAAGTACAATGTTTGGGGAGGCGTTTATGGCGGTGCAAGAGAGAAGTCGGGAGGTGCCGTCAATTTGTACATTGATGGCGGTACGGTCAAACAGGCTACATACGAAGACAATGAAGGCGGAGATGTGTTTGGCGGCAGCAATAATACCGGAACCATCAAAGGCCTGACCAGCATTTATATGACTGGCGGCTTAGTGGAAGGCAATGTGTATGGCGGCGGCCACGGTGGTGTGATAGGCGACCCCTCGGATGCTCATACGGGTACTGTCATGGCCGAAAACGTCACGGTCAGCATCAGTGGCGGCACCGTGCAAGGCAATGTGTACGGAGGCAGCGAGGAAGGCATCCTCGAAAAGGACGCTTTCGTCAACGTCGTTGGCGGCACGGTGGAAGGCTCTGTGTTTGCAGCAGGGCAAGGCAAGTATTATCCAGGGATTGAATATGCAAGTTACGACAACGGCAAGCATTTGGGCTTGGTGAAAGGCAACACGTTCCTCACAATGAGTGGAGGATGGGTGAAGAATTGCATCTTTGGAGGGGGCGAGTTGTCGTGTGTGGGCTTGTCGACTTTCACCGAAGAAAACGGCGAGCAACCAGCCGAAGCCAATGCCAACGGCACAACCACCGTCACCGTGACAGGTGGCATGGTTGGCGAATCGCGTTCTTCGTCAGACATCGCGGCAGACCCAACAAGTTGCCATGTGTTTGGAGGCGGCATGGGTGATCCTGGTGTGAATTTCAATACTTGGACGAATGTGAACAACACAGTCGTTGTTGTTTCAGGTGGCAAGGTTTACGGCTCGGTGTATGGTGGTGGCGAGGAAGGCCATGTGCTTGGCAATACGAATGTGACCATAAACAATGGTGCCGACATCGGTACTTATGGCTACACGGGCTTTGATGGCAACGTGTTCGGCGGTGGCCGGGGCCTTGAACGCGATGCCTTGACCGCAGGCAGCATAGGCGGCAACACCACTGTCAACATTAATGGAGGCACAATGCTCGGCTCGGTATACGGCGGCGGTCGCTCCGGGTCAGTAGGCATTTATTTGACTTCGGCATCGAATGGCAAGTATGGGTTGTTGCAACCTGGAGCTGGCCATGGTCATGTTGTTTTGAACATCACTGGCGGCACCATCGGCAACGACTATGAAACAGGTACGGAGTTATCGGGCGGCAATGTGTTTGGTGGCTGCAAAGGTCTTGTGGAAGCACCGATTGAAACTTCCCTTGCCCGAAAGATGGCATACGCCAAGCAAACCAACACAACCATTACGGGCGGCATCATCAAAGGATCGGTGTATGGTGGGGGAGAGGATGGTCATATCAAGGAACGCACCTATGTCACTGTTTCGGGTGGCACCATTGGTACCGTAGGCACTTCGGGCGTGGATGGCAACGTGTATGGCGCTGGTCGTGGCATCGATAGATATGAAGATCCTGTGGGTTCCAACAATTGGTATTATAGCCCCACGGCAGGCGTGGTGGGCATCAGCACCACGATTTTGGTGAACGGCGGCTTGGTGAAAGGCTCCGTGTTTGGCGGCGGTCGCTTGTCGTCGGTGGGTCGGCCGGGAATGCTTGATGCGGCCACGGCAGACGACATACCAGCAGATTTCGGAAAGACATTTGTCACTATTAATGGAAATGCCGTCATTGGGACGGGTGCGCCCGGTGCCATTGGCGGCAACGTGTATGGCAGCGGAAAGGGCATAGCCGGCTCTCCCTATTCGGAGTTGGCCACGGTGAAGAACACTTTCGTCAGCGTTTCGGGCAATGCCATCATAAAAGGGTCGGTGTTTGGCGGCGGCGAGGACGGCCACGTCTATAAATTGACAACTGACGAGTTGGACGAATGGAATGAAATCCATAGTTTTACATTTGACAATGACAATTACGGCAATACGGAAGTCATCATCCACGGCTGTTGCAAGATTGGCCTTGAAGAACTCGACGATCCGTTGAAGGGCAATGTGTATGGCGGTGGCCGTGGATTGGGTCACTACAGCCGCACCGCAGGCCAAGTGCAAGGGAATACGCGAGTCGTTGTGGGTGGCAACGAGGGCGACAATGTGAATGTCTACCAATATGTCTTTGGAGGCGGCAACCAAGGCTTGGTTTCGGGTACCAAGGTTGTCAATATTTCGGACGGGTGCCATATCCACATGGATGTGTATGGCGGTAGCAACCTCATTCCCGACGACGATACTTGGTTTGAGTTGCATCCGGGACGAAAGACGGTCAATATCTACGGTGGAAAACTCAACAATGTATACGGATGCAGCCGCAGCACCATCGATGGCGAAAATCCTGCAAGCAATGCCCCTGCCGACGTTCTGGCCAGAGACAAGAAAGTGGTGGCCTTCGTCAACGTGAGCAGTGGCGAAATCTATGGCAGCATCCACGGCGCAGGCCATGCCGGCGAAGTGCGTGGCTCGGTGGTCGTCAGCATTGGCAAGCAAGCCATCTATAACAATCCCTTCGCAAATGAGAACGTGGACAAAGATAATTTTGGCTTGCATGCCGACACCAAGAAACTCAACATTACAGGCTCGGTGTTTGGTGGCTCCGACTACTTCCAAAGCCTGAGCAACGGCAACACTTGGGACAAGCACGACATTTCCGGCTACTGCCATATCTTTATTGATGGTGAAGGGTACGACTCCGAAAACTATCCATCTTCAACCACTACCAACACCATCAACATCAGTGGGCAGATTTATGGTAGCGGCACGCACTGTGAATCGGCTGAACGCGGGCGCCATATCGTCGTCCGCAATTATGGAACGCGAATCAACAATGCTACAACGGGAGCGTTTGAAAGCGCCAACCGCAACATGACTACCATACAGCGTTGCGACAATCTCGTGATTGAGAACAGTAACTTCCTGCTGACGGGTGCAAAACCCATTGATGGTTCCTCCGACGACTATTATTCCATCTACAAGGTTGACTCATGCATCTACATCGCAAACGGCACGGCCTTGGGTTTGGGCCTGAATTTTGAGCCTACGCTTACGCCTGCCCACATCGCCCACATTGATTCGGTTCGCCAAGTGCGTAGCATTCATCTAAAGGAAGGAGCAAGCGTTTATGACAACCGTTTCGTTTCCAACATATTGGACGATGCCCACATAGGCGCGACAAGCAAGTGGGATTGGTTGGGCGTGAAAAACAATGCCGTCAACGAGCCAAGGCTTTATTATGTTGATGGAAAAACAAATACCGTAATCGGTGGTGAGTTGGGTTTTTCCTATGAGAATGTCTTCATCTTCAACGACAAATCGCGGATGTGGGTGCGTTATCACGAGGGTAATACCCAAAAATACGGCGAGTTGAAAGGCTTCTTCCGTATGCTTAGTCCCTTCAAGCCAAAGGGATTGGAGAGCTTTGCCTACGCCCGACCAAAGATAATGGATGCGTTGTTGCCTTCGGCAGACCATTACAATATGGCTGATGGAGGTTTCTTGAGTTACAAAACTGAGTATAATACTTATCTTGCTCCAGGAAGTGGAGGTTATTCTAACAACTTCACGAATACCGAGCAATATCCGTATACCAATGTCATAGAAGTGCTCAGAACCGACTACATTCAAGACGTGTTGGACTACAGAATGTGGGTGACGGCCCAGCCTTTCGACGGCAAATGCTGGTATGTGGATGGTCGAGGCATTGGCAATGGCGGTTGGGGCAAGGACATCGTAGGCGATGGTTGGGGCCTTTATCCCGACAAGCCTAAGCTGACCGTCAACGGAGCCGAAGGCGTTTATTCAGGAACGAAGACTTTGGACAATGAAACGGATGTTCTTTTTGATTATGCTGGAAATAAGGAGCCGAATTTGGATGAGAGCGACATCATCTTTGTGGTTGGCCCGCTCAAGGACATCAACAGGACCATTGGTGACGTGACCTACGGAATGAACCTGCAACCCAACTATGGACTGAGGCTCTTCCGTTATCCGGGCGGGCATTTGATGAGTAATAATGAGTATGATGCGGGCAACGGAATGGCACCGAACGAAAGCAAAAGCACATACAACGGCTTAGGCCCGAACATCGCCGCCGGTCCAGGCCCCAATTACAGCTCGATGCTTGATGTGGAAAACGGGCATAACCTTGTTTTGGACAACGTCTTGATGGATGGCCTATACGGTCACACCATCATCGACCAAACCTATCTCAAGTTCAAGGATCATAACTATTTTGACCAGGATAAAGTGTCAAAGCCTATGGTTGTCACGGGCAACGAGGCCAACCTAACCATTAAGGGTAGTACGGTAAGCGTTTTGGGCGTAACAACCGCTTCGGGAACGGAACTGAAGCGCGGCTACAACAACACGGATGCTTCTGCGACTTGGTACTATGATTCCGACTATTCGGGAACCGATGCCCAAGGTGGTGCGGTTTATGTGCATCCAAATGCCACGATGAATGTGGAAGGCCGAATTGAAATCGCCAACAACTGGCAGAAACGAATCATCAATGCGGTTGACCATCCTATTACGAGCAATGTGTATTTGCCCACCTTCGCCAAACATATCAACATTACGAATAGCTTGTACGAAAACACGCACATCGGAATCACCAGCCCGATAAGGAACAACAAGCGTACCTATTATTATAACACATTCTCGCCAATAGCTGTGGCCTTATCTGACGAATTGGCCAATAAGGTATGGAAAAACGAGAACTTCCGCGACGACCAGAAATGGTTCTTCAAGAACGGGAGAAGCACTGCTTATTATTCAACATTCATTCCACACCACCCAGGCTCCATTGACGAAGCAGGAACGTTGACCGTTGATGTGCCGAAAACCCTCTTTTTCGGTTGGACTTGGGTCAACGTGGTGCGCAAAGCTCCGCAGGATTTTGCCTATGACAGACTCAATTCGTCTGATGACCTGGCTTGGCTCATTAGCGTGGTGAACGGCTATAACGGACAAGCCGCCAACGACTTGTATGGGGAAAGCCTAATCCAGACCCAGCCCGATGGCCCAGCCGAAACAGATGCCATAGACCTGCTCAAATATGTGTGGGTGCCCATCGGCGTTGAGAAGGAGGGAATGAAGCCGTTCTCAGGCTCGTATGACGGCCAAGGCCATCTAATCTGCAACCTCAGCATCGAATATATAGGCGATGGCGATGGCAAATACGACCCTATCAACAAGTATGGCCTGTTCGGCATTGTGAACGGCGGAAACATCAATAGGACTTTTGTCGTTAACGGCCACATCGAGCCCGTGGGTAATGCCAACATTGGTGGGTTGGCGGGTTGGATTCAAAAGAGGGAAAGTGTAATTCCCTCTATCACCAACAGCGAAGCCGCCGTTGAGATTGTTTGTCCCAAGGCTTCATTCGAGAACGCCTCGGGAGGTTTGGTGGGCTATTTGCTTGAAGGCCACATCCATTCGTCGATGGCTATGCCCGATTTCACGATCAACCATAGTTATCCTTACATCGGCGGCTTGGTGGGCCGTACAGGCGATCCCGAAGGCGTTTCTCTCGTCAATCCTGACAATACGACACTTTCGCTGAAAAATTGCTTTGCCAATGCGAAGTTTACCGTGGCATCTAATGTGGCTGCCACCATTGGAGGTATCGTTTGCAGCAACTTTGGTGCCGCAGTGGTCGAGAATTGCTACATTCACCTTCAAGAAGATAACGACCAAGAAGATAACGACCTTGGCGAGATGTTCGGCTCGCTCATTTTCGACAACACAAGTGGTCGGACGGCCAAAAACAGTTATGCTTTTGAGAGCGAATACAACTATCCGTTAGTGGTGCAGGGGCATATCCAAAACCCATCCACACAGGATTGTGGGCTTTATTCGCCCGTAGCCACTTCCGACACCTACGGCTATATGTACTCCGACAATACCGTCACCCTTGGCGAAACGACAAAACCATTGTTCAAGCAACTGAACGAATGGGTGGGCAACAGTACCACCTATGCCCATTGGTCTCGCCCCACTTTGGCAGAAATCAATGACGATATGCCCGTGCTGCTGCTCTGCGACGACAACCACCACCAAGGCAATTTCCGTAGCTTGGGCACCTACGCCGGTGGCCCAGCCTTGCAGTACGGCGGCCCTGTGCGTGATGGAAGCCAATTGAGTACAATGTTGGGTCGTGCAGTGAATGTCTTTGTCTATGGCGACGTGACCGAGGATTTGGCTTCGACCACTATTAAAGCCACCAAGGTCAGCTTGTTTGAGGATGCCGCCATCACCAAACCTGGCGCTTTGGGCAGTTATGGTCGCACCTACGTCGGCGTCACTTTCGACAACACCAACCGCAGTGCCTTGGATTTTTATGGCAACACCCTGGCTCGTGACTGGCACATGTTGGCATCGCCTTTGAAGAACGCACCGCTTGGCATCAACTATACTGATAATGTCCAGCATGGTTATGGAGAAAATGTCGAATACGGTTTCTATCCAGCGGCAACAAAGGACGGCTATTTCCCAAGCAATACGCCACGCTCAAACTACGATTATTTCTGCTGGTATGAACCCGCTTGGCAATGGATCAATTTCAAGCGCAATGGCAACAGCCATTGGCACTACGATTATCCCCTTGATCAACCCAACACTCACGCGCACATTGACTACAACAGCACCTATGACAATGTGACTTATCCGGATTCTTTGAACGTGAATGAGTCCGTTCTTGTTCCTGGCAAAGGCTATATGATGTCCATCAAAGACGACACCTATATGCAATCGCATGGCCAGCTCAACAATGCCGATGTGACCATCAAGGCAACGGCACGGGCCAACACCTACGGAGAGCAATACATCGGACACAACTTGGTGGGCAACCCCTTCCAAGGCTATTTGGATTTTGAAGCAACAGGCTTGGGCAGTTATTATGTTTATGACGCTGATCATGGAGGCTACATCACCTATCCATCGGGTGGCTCGCAGGGTGGCGACTATGCTCCTCGATATGTGCATCCGCATCAAGGTTTCTTTATTAAGACCAAGACCAACGACGACGAAGTGGTCACTTTCAATCCCGTTTGGGTGAAAACGCGATTTGAAGGATACTCAACCTATCGTGATACGCATCTGGCCTATCCTTTGGTCAACCTGTATGCTGAAGATGCCAATGGCCGACGCGATATATTAGTGGTTGAGTTTGAGCGTCCCGACAACGGAGGTGGCTTCAAAGCCAAAGCATTACGCAATGGCAACCATCAGATGTATGCCCGATTCGAGGGCGAGGATTATGGTGCTTTCTTCGCCAAAAAGGGTACTGAGCGTGTCACGGTGTGCTTCAAAACGGATGCCGAAACGCCAAAGCCCTACACGCTGCGCTGGAACTTGCAGAACGGCGACTTCCACTCACTTCGTCTCATCGACAACCTTACAGGTATCAATTATGATATGTTGGAGCATGACTGCTACACTTTTGAAGCCTCGAAATATGACTATTCTACGAGGTTCTACATCGTGTTCTCGTGTACCGATGTCGATGAACATGAGGAGGAAACGGAAAATAATTTCGCTTTCTTCGATGGTAGCCAATGGGTCGTCAACGGAAATGGCCAACTTGAACTTGTCGATTTGTTGGGTCGCGTGTTGCAGTCGGTTCGGGTTTCTGGCGACCAAAGCCGAGTCGGTTTCAGCCAATATCAAAACGGCATCTATTTGCTTCGATTGCGAAGCGGCAATATGGTTAAAGTTCAAAAAATTGTACTAATGCAATGACGGAGGATTGGAGAATGAAAGCAATAATGAGAACATGCGTTTTGACAATGATGTTAACAATGACTTTCTCTATGGCAGAAGGACAAGTTTTCCTTGCCGACCATGAGGAGGAAGGAATTAGTCCAAGAAGAACTACCGATCCTGTTGGATATATTCCAATTGTTCCCCAAGACATAGACGATGATTGGATACCGAATAATGAAGAATATGTTCCAATAGGTAGCGGCCTCCTCGCATTGACGGGCTTGGCCGGTGCCTACCTGCTTGCGAAACGGAAGAAAAAATGTTGAAAATATTCCGTTTTCGGTGCAAAAAAGTTGGCGCAAAGGGTTTTTTCCTATATTTGCGCCAACTTTTCTTTTGAAACGAAAACACTTTGGATATGGAAATTAAAAGAGTTTTTGACCTTCTCGACAACTATGTGGAGAAGTACCCCAACCAACAGGTGGCCCTCGCCGGAAAGAAAAACGGGCAATGGGTGAACTACAGTTCGCTGGCCTATAAGGAAAATGTCGACATCCTGAGTTCGGCCCTCATCGAATTGGGCATCGAAAAAGGCGACAAGGTGGCCATCATCCTCAGCAACCGTCCCGAATGGAACCTGCTCGACATGGCCATCAGCCAAGTGGGCGCCATCGACGTGCCCATCTATCCCACCATCAGCGAGGAAGACTATCGCTACATCCTGGCCGACTGCGACGCCAAGATGGTCGTCATCGACGGCATCTCGGTGATGAACAAAGTGACCAACATCCTTCCCGACGCACCCAACGTGAAGCTCGTCTACACCATGCTCGACCGCGAGAAATACCCCTATTTCGACCAACTCCTTGAACTCGGCAAACAGCATCCCTACATCGAAGAGATAGCCGCCCGCAAGGCCGCCGTCGACGAGATGGAATGCGCCACCATCATCTATACCTCTGGTACGACTGGCACACCCAAGGGCGTGATGCTCTCGCACCACAACCTGATGAACCAGTTCCCGAATTTCCACTATACCATTAGTGACACGTCCAACAAGGCGTTCAGCTTCCTGCCCGTGTGCCATGCCTACGAGCGTGCACTCAACTATTGCTACCAATATCGCGGCATGTCAATCTACTATGCCGAAAGCCTCGGCACCATCGCCAGCGACATGCGCGAAATCCATCCCACGATGATGTGCGCCGTGCCGCGTGTGCTCGAACGTTTCTACGATGCCATCATCCAGTCGGGCAACAAGCAGAAAGGCATCAAGAAAAGCATCTTCTTCTGGGCCGTGCGTCTCGGCGAACGCTACAAGATCGACTCGGTGAGCCGCCATTGGTTCTACGATTGGAAGTTGGGCATTGCCGACAAGTTGGTCTACAGTAAGATACGCGCCAACATCGGCGCCGAGAACTTCGACATCATCGTGTCGGGTGCCGCCGCCATCTCGCAAAAGATCGCGGGTTTCTTCTCCGCCATCAAGATGCCCGTTTTCGAGGGCTATGGCCTGACGGAGACTTCGCCCGTCATCGCGGTCAGCAACCGCAACCCGCATGGGCGCGAAGTGGGTTATGTGGGCCAACCGCTGCCAGGTACAGAAGTGAAAATCGGCGAAAACGGCGAGATTTGCTGCCGTGGCCACAACGTGATGATGGGCTATTACAAACACCCCGAGCTGACCGCCGAGGTCATCGACAAGGACGGTTGGTTCCATACGGGCGACATGGGCGAATTCGACCAATACAACCGCCTGAAGATCACGGGGCGCATCAAGAGCCTCTTCAAGACCTCGGGCGGAAAATACATCAACCCCGACGTCATCGAAGCCAAGTTCTGTGCCTCCAAATTGATAGAAAACATCCTTGTGGTGGGCGAGAACCAGAAGTTCGCCGGAGCGCTCATCATCCCAAGTTTCGCCGACCTGAAGGCCTGGTGCGCCGAGGAAAAGATTGCCTACACGACCAACGAGGAAATGCTTAAGAACCCCGAGGTGCTGAAACGCTTCGCAGCCGAAGTCAACGAGCTGAACAAAGGCTTGGGCGAGACGGAGAAGATCAAGAAGCACGTCCTCCTCGCCGACGAGTGGAGCATCGCGAACGGACTCCTAACGCCTACGCTAAAGGTTAAGCGCAAGGTGCTCATTGCCAAGTATAAGGATGTGATTGAGAAGATGTTTGCTTGATGGCAATGGCTTATGACAATGGCCGCTGCAACTTAGTGTTGGAGCGGCCATTGTCGTAGTTGGTAGTCATAGTCAGTTTAACCACTATAACTCTACTTTGCCCAACAAAAAATCATAAATGTTCACAATCCAAATGCCATCGTCATCACGATATGTGGGTTGCAGTCCGCCAACGATTACCATCTTTTGGAAGCCGTCGCTAAGTCTTTTGAGTGAATTGACTTCTTGGTCACGTTTTTCCTCAGTGGGCAATGCAAATGCCGATTGGATATAAATCCTTTCATATCCCTTATTACACACAAAATCCACTTCGAGATTCTTGCGTTCGCTTTTCCCTTCAGCATTTTTCTCGTTTAAGGTCACTTGTCCAACATCCACGGCATAGCCCCGCATACGCAATTCATTGTATAACAGATTCTCCATCAGATGCGTCTGCTCCGTCTGTCGAAAATTGAGGCGTGCATTCCTTAACCCCAAATCCTCAAAGTAGTATTTCGCTGGTGTGCTGATATAATTTCGACCTTTGATGTCATAACGTATTGCTTTTTCGATAAGAAACGCCTCTTGCAAATAATCAAGGTATTTTTTGATTGTTTCCTGCGAAATGGAGCTGTGCTTGACTGACTTGAAAGTGTTTTGCAGCTTCAGCGGATTGGTAAGGCCGCCTATGCCAATTGCGACCACACTCACCAACTCTTCCAAATCCGAATCCAGTTGAATGGAATACCGTTCTTTAATGTCCTTGAGGTATGTGTGTGCAAACAGGTTTTCCAGAAAATCCCGTCGTTCTGAATCATTGGCAAAAGTAGCTACTTGGGGCAACCCACCATATTGCATATAATCATTCAATGATTGCTCGATATAGGCACCGTCACGCACCGTCATATATTCCTGAAAGGAAAGAGGGTGAATGCGAATTTCATCGCCCCTCCCTCGAAACTCAGTAATGACATCCTTCGAAAGGAACCTTGCATTGGATCCTGTAACATACACATCGGCATTCCCAACGTGCAAATAGCTGTTCAACACATCCTCAAATTCGGGGACCATTTGTACTTCATCAAGTAGGATATAATACATTTGGTCGTCAACCAGCTTTGAATCAATGTAGTTAAGCAAGTTGTCAGGGTTGCGAAGGGCTTGGTTTCTTCGGTCTTCCAGATTGATTTGAACGATGTGGCTCTCATCAATACCTTCTTGGCGTAATGCCTTTGTGAACAAGTTGAACAACAAATAGGACTTTCCACAACGGCGCATTCCTGTAACTACTTTTATCAGTCCGTTGTGGCGACGATTCAATAGTTTTTGCAGATAATAGTCGCGTTTTATTTCCATGATAGTTGATTTTTTTGCGTATTTACGCATTTTTCTCGACCGCAAATATACGAAGTTATTTTGTTTCTTCGATAATATAGCTGATATTTTTGCGTATTTACGCAATTTTCTCAAATCAATGTACTGGTTTGCCAGTCAGCTTGGGGGTTGCCTACGATGCCGTGGCACGTGGCGTGGATGCCGCCCACGACGAGAACACAAGCATCCTGAGCTACAATGACGAGAACTCGTTGGCCTGCGTGCTGAGCATCGCCTATTTTTACGCTTCAAACGACTACATCATCCACCGCGAGTATGCCACTGGCAAGGGCTTTGCCGACCTTGTCCTCATCCCGCGAAAGAACGTTGATTCGCCCGCCATCATCATAGAACTGAAATACGACAAGGCCGTTGATACCGCCATTGAACAAATCCAGCGCAAGGATTATCCGGCCAGGGTGGCGCAATACGCTGATAACTTGCTGCTTGTTGGGATTACCTACGAGCGGGAGACAAAGCAGCATCGGTGTCGTATTGAGAGGTGCAAAGCTTGATGGAAGATTGCGGTGTTGTTTTTTTTCATGCCCCCATCCAAACAAGGGATTTTTTCATCCTTTATCTTTGTTTATTGATATTTTCCCTATCTTTGCCCCATGCTTTTGATTGGTGCACTGTAGGTGTATTTAACCTGTCAGGATACTGTGTATGGAACTGATTGATAACGTCACCAAGACGCTGCGCGATGACTTAACCGTGGAGATTAAGTCGGCAAGCAAGATTTCAATGGCTGCTTGCTGTTTCTCTATCTATGCCTTTCAGGAACTGAAAGAGCAACTCAAAGACATCAAGGAATTGCGGTTCATCTTCACTTCGCCCACGTTTACTGCCGAAAAAATCGACAAGCAAAGGCGCGAGTTCTACATCCCGCGCATCGACCGTGAACGCACCCTTTACGGCTCTCCCTTCGAAGTCTGCCTCCGAAACCAACTCACACAAAAAGCCATTGCCATCGAGTGCGCCGAGTGGGTCAAAAACAAAGTCCGTTTCAAGTCAAACATCACGAATAACACCCTCCCTGGATTCATCATTGCGATGCTGCGCTGCCCCTGATGGGTATTGACATGGACAAGGTATGGGAACACATAGTGACGACCATAGGAGGCTTCGAGGTGATGGAAGGCGTGACCATTGAGGAGCAGATAACGATTGATGGAGAAAGACAGAAAGTCATCAAGCAAATTGAAACGCTTGAAAAGAAGGTGAGAAAAGAGACCCAGCCTAGAAAGAAGTTAGAGATGTTTGAAAAACTTAAGGAATTAAAATCGTCTATTTGTTGAGTTGTTTTTATAATAAATGCAATTTTTTATTGCGTTTAAAGAATTATTCATTATCTTTGCGGCGTAATATTTAAAACATCCGAATAAAATGGTTGCATTAAGGAAAATTACAATTAAAGGTATAGCTAACATTGGCACTGTCGTTTTGGATTTGCAACAGATTACTGCATTATTGGCCCCAAATAACTATGGCAAAAGCAATGTCTTGAGTGCAATTGAATTCGGTATTGGATTCATTCAGCAATTACCAGAAGTTCGGCAAAAAATGATGGGATTGGAACCTTGTATTTCTGTAAACAAGTTTATTGCTGGGAAACCCTTTGAGTTTGAAATAGAAGGTTCTTTTGACGAGAACACGGATTTCCAATATGGATATAGCTTTATTTGGAAACGCTATCGCAAAACGGAAGATGGAATTGTTGACACAGGCGGCTCCATCATTAGCGAGTTTTTGAAAATCAAATCCAAGACCGGTGAAAAGCCAAAGTTTACAACCTTGGTAAACAGGAATGCCCCAAATGTTGCGAAATACATGCCAAGTCAAACCGGACGTTGCGACAAAGAGTTAGCCATTGACGACAAAGAGTTGGTTCTGAACAAATTGTCAAATTACGACGATTTGTTTTACCATCAACACATTCAAGACATTAGAAACATTCGAATAGTTGATGCCGACTACCTGTCTGACCCTGTTGAATATTTTGCTATAAAAATGGTAATCAAGGATGAAAAGCACAAGTATTTGTCGGGCGGACAGATTGCAGCGTATCTATATAACCTAAAAAAGAAAGACCCTGATGCATACGCAATACTGCTTTCAGCGATCACCGTGTTAATTCCTACGATTGAGTCGATTGAACCCATTGTAATTTCCGCAAACAACTTAAAGGTTGACGATGATGCTCCTTATGAATTCCCGGATCAATACGAATTGGTTGTAAAGGAGAAATTCAACAACCAGCAAACCCGCTTCCAATATCTATCGACTGGAAGTATGAAATTGCTCTATTTACTGACTACCATCATACGTGCATCGCGAGAGGGCGTTCAGTTATTGCTTGTCGAAGAATTAGAGAATTCCATTCATCCTAGCCTGTTAAGGACATTATTGGATGTGGTTGCGATGTTTTTGGGCGACACTAAACTGCTGTTCACCAGTCATTCGCCGAATTTGGTAAGACATTTGGCCGCTCCCCAGCTTTATGTCGGCCTTCCGTCCAGCAAAGGAGAGGTTGATTTTCGCACCATCCGTCCATCGAAAGTGAACGCGGTGCTTCAGATTGCCGGTGCTGGAGAAATGGCCATTGGAGAGTATTTGTTTGAACTTCTGCAAGATACCGAGAGTGATCCTTCGCTGATTGACGTTTACTTTACCCCTAAGAAAGCATAATGCGCGTATGAACCGAAGATTCAAACAATATAAGGAAAAAAACGTGACGGTCATCTTCGTCGAAGGGGATGCCGACGAGCTGATGATGCATCGGTTATTGGACTATTACAAGGCCAATGGCTGGTGCTGTGACGGTGATTTAAAAGTGGTTAATACCAATGGGTTTCCCACCGAAGTGAAGATGCATTCAAAACTTGAGCAGATTCAAAACCATTCGGTGGATGCAATTGTCAAATTCAGGACCGTGTGCTGTGAGTATGACTCGGACGTGTTCGAATTGCGACGGCAAAAGCGTCCCAACTGGCAACTGATCAAGGAACATTTATACGAGAAATATGCGATGGAAGGGTTTTGTAGAATCGAAGCTCGAACAAGCATTGAGGATTGGATGTTGGACGACTTGGGCGGTTTGTTGAAAGCGCTTGGTCTGCCATTAAACACCAAACCCAAAGGCAGGTCGGGACAGGAAAAGGTAAGCGATTTGTTCATTAAGAAACATGTTGTTTACAACCGTTATAAAGGAAAGAATAACATTCAAAAATACATTGACAAACTGGATGTCTCCAAAATCCGCGAAGCAAGGAAAAAGGAGTTGAAAGAATTTGAGAAACTTTTAGGAGTTACTATTGACTAACCATAAATAACACTATAGCTATGGCAATTTTCATTGGATATTGCATCACGAAGAAAAGTGTAGATGATGTGAAAGCAGAAATCAATAACGTCTTGGAGTTAAACCATAGGCGCACAGCCGGCATTCAAGAAGAAAAAGCGCTCAACAGGTTATATTGTGAAAAAACAATTCGGCTAATGGATGTTTGCTTTGAAGAAATGTATGGAATTGAAAAATGCAAGCGCATGTTGAAGCCATGCAAGGACTCTGACAATATAGAGATGCTTCGCAAAGGCAAATTGAATGCAGACGAGATTCTGATCGAGTTGAGTGTTATGCTTGGCAATATGATACCATTGAAAGACTTGCCTTCTTGCAAACCGCTATTAGATTGTTCAAGGGATTTGGCAATGGCTTGTGCCAAAGACATGGCTAATGACAAATATGTGAAAATTGGCTTTGGATTGGTTTTTTTATTGTCAAAAGGCAATGATAATGTGACGATTGAACATGTGTGGCATTTTTATAACAATATTATAAACGAGCTTGAGCGTGAAGTCAATATGGAGGGATGGGCATTAAGCCAAGTCGAACAAGCATTATATGCAAAAGCAAAAGCAGAACGGGCTTATTGCTGTAAGGCATTTGTTTATACCGAGTTTGGAATAGCTAAAGAGATAAAAGAAGTTGCCGATTTGATTGATCCAGACAAAGATATTCAATCATACGAGAACACGAACTCTCTGGTTCGCAACAATAGCCAAATGATTGTAAACCAATAATAAAAAAAGACAGACTCAACTTGCAAGCCACAACTAACCTTTGGTAAAAAGAACAGAAATTATGAGTAGTAGCACATATTTGGACAAGAAAAACAAATTGTCTAAGGAAATTGCGGAATTGGAGAAAAAGAGAGCTGAGTATTCCAAACAAATCGCTGATAAAAATTCAAGAATAGTCAGCTTGCAAAAATCATTAAAAGGGGCATCAGCATCTACTGTAAAATCAAAATTGAGTCAAATAGACTCTATGAACGAAGAGATTGCAAAACTACAAGCCAAAATCGCTGATGTCGAAAAAAAGATAGCACAAAAAAAAGTGGATGAGGCTAAAGCATCGCAACAATACCAAACTGAATTAGATAGAGAAAACAAGAAAGCTCAGCAAGAGCAAAAAAAACTGACTGATAGTTATCAAAGGCGCATCAACGAATTAACAAGTGCTTTGAACAAATCCGTGCGCGCACAAATGAGACCTGTTACCACATTATATTCTCAAATTCAAGAAGAAACTGTAGAATACGATGTTTTTATTTCTCATGCACACGAAGACAAAGAAAGTTTTGTCACCCCTTTTGTAGAAGAGCTAAAAAAACGTGACGTGAAAGTTTGGTATGACAACGATGTCCTAAACTGGGGTGATTCGTTAAGGGCGAAAATTGGTTCGGGACTAAGGCATTCACGCTTTGGAATAGTAGTAATATCTCGAAGTTTTATAAACAAGGGATGGACCAATCATGAATTGGATGGACTCTTTAACCTTGAAATGACCCAAGGGAAAACTATTTTGCCTATTTGGCATGATATTACAAAAACAGAAGTGCAAAACTTTAGCCCATCATTAGCAGGAAAAATGGCCATGTCGACAGCGCTGATGACTCCTGCTGAAATCGCTGATGAATTAGTTAAATTGTTGAATAAATGAAAATACTAAATATGGATAAACTCACTATGCAAACCCACAACATCGTGGACGAAAACATAAAGAAAATAGCCGAACTCTTCCCCAACTGCCTCACCGAGCGGCTGAACGAGAAGGGCCAGCCCGAAGCGGCCATCGACTTCGACATGCTCCGCCAAGAGCTTTCGAAGGACATTGTGGAAGGCCCGGCGGAACGCTACCAGTTCACCTGGCCCGACAAGCGCAACGCCATACGCTTGGCCAACGCACCCACCACCGACACGCTGCGCCCCTGCCGCGAGGAGAGCGTGGACTTCGACAACACCCAAAACCTCTATATCGAGGGCGACAACCTCGAAGTGCTGAAGCTGCTCCGCGAGAACTACCTCGGCAAAGTGAAGATGATCTACATCGACCCGCCCTACAACACGGGCAACGACTTCGTGTATAACGACGACTTCGCCCAGACCGCCGGCAGCTACATCCACAACAGCGGGCAGTACGATGAGGAGGGCAAACAGTTGGTAACCAACACCGAAAGCAATGGCCGCTTCCATACCGACTGGCTCAATATGATTTATCCACGCTTGAAGGTCGCGAAGGACTTGATGAGCGACGATGGGGTGATTTTCATAAGCATTGATGACAATGAGGTGGAGAATTTGAAGAAAGTCTGTAATGAAGTCTTTGGAGAATCAAACTTCAAAAGTCAGATTGCATGGCAGAAAAGATATACAAGGAGTAACAATACAATTGATTTTACAACGGTATTGGAACATATTTTAGTATATTCACGTTCAGGACAGTTTGTTGTTAATCTTTTACCACGCACCGATGAAGCCGACAACAGATACACTAATCCTGATAATGATCCAAGAGGTCCTTGGAAAGGGGCTTCATTTCTTAATCCTGCGACACCATCACAAAGACCGAATCTATGCTATCCAATAACTAATCCAAATACAGGAGAAGTAACCTATAACACAGACCATGCATGGCGAAGATCTAAGGATGTTTACGAGCAACTTCAGAGAGAAGAAAAACTATATTGGGGAATTGACGGGAAAGCTAAAGTTCCATCAATCAAAATGTTTCTATCCGAGGCACGAGGTTTAACCCCTATTAACTTCTGGGACCAGGAATACGCGGGGAATACAGACAATGGAAGTGTTGAACTCTTTGATTTAATGCAAACAAAAGTATTTGATTTCCCCAAACCAGTTAAATTATTAAAGCGTGTTTTAGAACACGGAACTTTTATGAACTCTCTTATCTTGGACTTCTTCTCTGGCTCCGCCACCACCGCCCACGCCGTCATGCAACTCAATGCCGAGGACGGCGGCAACCGCAAGTTCATCATGGTGCAACTGCCCGAAGCAACGGATGAGGAGAGCGAAGCCTACAAAGCAGGCTACAAAAACATCTGCGAAATCGGCAAGGAGCGCATCCGTCGTGCGGGGAAGAAAATCAAGGAGGAATCGCCATTAACTACACAGAATTTGGATACAGGCTTCCGTGTACTAAAACTCGACTCCAGCAACATGCAGGATGTCTATTACCGCCCGGAGGATTCAACGGAACAGACCCTGTTTGAGGACAACATCAAGCCCGACCGCTCGTCAGAGGACTTGCTTTTCCAAGTGATGCTGGAGTGCAACCTGCCGCTGTCCGCCAAAATCGAAACCGAGACGATTGCCGGCAAGGAAGTGTTCTCCGTCAACGAGGGCTACCTCATCGCCTGCTTCGACGAAAAGGTGAACGAAGACGTCATCAAGGAAGTGGCCAAACGCCAGCCCTACTACTTCGTCATGCGAGACAGCAGCTTAGCCACTGACAACGTGGCGGACAACTTCGAGCAGATTTGGATGGCTTATAGTAAGGATACGATTAGGAGGATAATATAGAATTATTGTCACAAATAGAATCTGACTTTTTTGTATTTTTGCATCAATATTAATAATCAATTATGACTGAATATCTTAAAATATCAAATTTTGGTCCGATAGTTGAAGTTGAATTGGACAATATAGCGCCATTCACCATCTTGGTTGGCGAGTCTGGTAGCGGTAAGAGTACGATTCTGAAAGTATTATCCCTTTTTAGATGGATATACAAAAGGGTTGTTCTGCGCTCGTATGTAAAACAAGCTAATATTAATAAAACAGGTATCGGTTTCCAAATGAAAACCCTTCTTAAAACGTCGTGTTTGGAGGAATATTTGAAGACCGATACAGAAATTGTTTACAGAAGAAATGATTATGAGATATCCTATAGAAACAAGAAGTTGAATGCCCAATCAACGATTCCAGTTTCGCAATTAAGCTTGGAAAAGATATGTTTTGTCTCCGACAAACGTTCTATGATACCGGATTTCCTTGACAATAAAATGGAACGTAGAATAGCCAATTTCCATTTGCAAGATACGATGGACAATTTTTTGCTGGCAACCAATTCCATTCAATCATTCCCTGTAGATTACCTGAATGTTAAGCTTTCCGTGGTGAAAACAAATGCAGGAATCCAGTACATGATACATGGAACAAGCGAAGAGAAGTATTCCATAAAACTGAAAAACGCTTCTTCTGGAACACAAACTGTACTTCCGTTGAGTATGATAGTGGAGTATTATGCACGGCATTTTGACCCTAAAAAATCAATGGATTCCTCGTTGTTCCAATATTTGCAAGACAATGACAGACTGAAAGATTTCAACACGGCAAAGAACATCGGTGAAATTGAGCAGAAAAACGTTCACATACTAATTGAAGAGCCTGAATTGAGTTTGTATCCGGAAAGTCAATGCCATCTGATAGATTATTTGGTGGACCGTTGCTTCTTCCATCGCCCGCAATATAATATGACATTGATGATGGCCACTCACAGTCCGTATATAGTGAATTATATCAATCTTTTGCTCCGTAGAGAACAGAGACTTGTGCCCGATATGGCGGATGTGAGGATAAAACCGTCTGATGTAGATATATATCAGATAGTGGATGGACAAGCCTTGTCGCTGAAAATAGAGACAGAGGGAAACGTGTTGATTGACGCCCGATTGATGTCTGATCCTATTTCTGAAATCTATCGCGAATACAATAGTTTGTGATTATGGAGGACTTGTTGAAAAACCAGTTTGTGAGCGTTATTAATGCCGAACGCATAGGAACAGCTCCTCCTTGGACTGCAGAGCCTGTTGTTCGTTATGAAGATATTTCAGAGCGTGAATTTGATGTTGTTGACTCAAAAGAAGACCCTACTACAATCAGACGTGAACTTGGACGAGGAACAGCGTCTTACATTAATGGGAAGGGTTATGTCTTAAGATTTGTCTCTTTTGACGATTATCTTCATCAATTTATTTATGATGATGGTCGAGGGAACACTCAAAAGAGTATGTTGAAACCACATACGAAAATGGCGGATTTACTTGTCTATGACAGGAGTGGTGACAGCGTATATTTTTTAGTGCATGAACTTTGTGTTGGTAGTATTGCCAACAAGCGTGCGAAAGCAAAGATTCAATTAAATTCCACGCTGAACATGTTGTATAAGTCAAATGAAATTAAAGATTTTATCAACTCTTTTGATAACAAGATTTGTTATTTGTCTGCTGACGACGGAAGAATTGCCACTCCAAATCAAGTTGCAGAGGGTTTTATGAAGTCGTATGATATTATCCCAGACCCTTCTCCTTTTACGTTTGGCAAAATAAAGACATGCGGTTTTACCGCCTACGAGACAAGTATTATTGATTTGAAATAAGTATTCGTAAAATTCACATTCAACGTACAACAACTCCAGTCCGTTACGGTACAAACTATCATAGCGTCGCCATCAAATTTAGTATCTAATCTTATGAAATTTAAATTCAAAATACAGCAATATCAGTCCGATGCGGTGGAAAGCACCGTTTCGGTTTTTGCGGGTCAGCCCTCGCGCGATGCTTTCCAGTTTAGGAGAGACTTAGGCAAGCAAAAACCACAGCAAAAAATGGAATTCGAAGACGAATATGTTGGCTACCGCAATAGCGACATTGAGCTGAGTGACCAGCAACTTTTAGACAACATCCGTAAGATTCAAGACGGTCAGGACATCAAGCAGTCGCCCAAGCTCGTCAGCGATTTGGGTCGCTTAGGCTTGGACATCGAAATGGAAACAGGCACGGGCAAGACCTACGTCTATATCAAGACCATGTTTGAGCTGAACAAACGCTACGGCTGGAACAAGTTCATCGTGGTGGTGCCGTCCATCGCTATCCGCGAAGGGGTCAACAAGAGCTTCACCATGCTCGAAGACCACTTCATGGAGCATTACGGCAAGAAAGCCCGTTTCTTCATCTACAACTCGTCCAACCTCCAGCAGCTTGATTCCTATTCCAGCAACGCGGGCATCAACGTGATGATCATCAACACGCAGGCCTTCGCCAAGGACTTGAACGAGGATAAAAAGACCAAGGCGGGCTTGGTAATCTACTCTGAGCGCGATGACTTCGGCAGTCGCAAACCCATTGACGTGATTGCCGCCAACCGTCCCATTATCATCATGGATGAGCCTCAAAAGATGGAAGGTCAAGCCACCCAAAAAGCCCTTCGTCGCTTCAACCCGCTCTTTGTGCTTTATTACTCCGCCACCCACAAAACCCAACATAACTGCATCTATGCTCTCGATGCGCTGGATGCCTTCAAGCAGAAACTGGTCAAGAAGATTCAGGTGAAAGGCTTTGAAGTAAAGAACCTCAAAGGCACCAGCTCCTACCTCTATCTCGACGACATCATCCTTTCCAAGAACCAGCCCCCAATGGTGCGTCTCGAAATGGAAGTGGAGACCAACTCGGGCGTGAAGAAAATCATGAAGAAACTGGGGCACGGCGATAGCCTCTATAGCGCCTCCGGGCTTTTGGAATACAAGGACTTCACCATTTCCGACATTGATGCTTTCCACAACACCGTCACCTTCCTCAATGGTGTGAAGATTGTCAAGGGCGAAGTGTATGGCGACAGCAGCGAAGAAGCCATGCAGCGCGTCCAAATCCGCGAAACCATCGCTTCGCATTTCGAAAAGGAACGCGACCTGTTCAAGCGGGGAATCAAAACCCTGTCGCTGTTTTTCATCGACGAAGTGGCCCACTACAAGAGCTACAACAGCGAAGGCGAAGAGGTGCATGGCCCGTTCTGGAAAATCTTCGAGGAAGAATACACTCGGATATTGAACGAAAACTTGTCCCTATTTGAAGATGACTATCAAAAGTATCTCCTACAGTTCGATGCCTCGCAAGTCCACAACGGCTATTTCTCCATCGACAAGAAAGGCCACGCAGTCAACAGCTCCACGGGTCGCGGCACCGACATTTCCGATGACATTTCGGCCTACGACCTCATCCTGAAGAACAAAGAGCGGTTGCTGAGCTTCAATGAGCCAACCCGCTTCATCTTCTCACACTCCGCCCTCCGCGAGGGCTGGGACAATCCCAACGTGTTTCAGATTTGCACCCTCCGCCATGCCGCGTCCGCTATTGCCAAGCGTCAGGAAGTGGGGCGAGGCCTCCGCATCTGTGTTGACCAACAAGGCAACCGCATGGACTTGGAAGAGTTGGGCGAAGAAATGGTACACGACATCAACAAACTCACCGTCATCGCAAATGAAAGCTATAAGACTTTCGTGGCTGACCTGCAGCGCGAGACCAAAGATGCCCTTCGTGAACGTCCCAACAAGGCTACTCCAGAGTATTTCCAAGGCAAGATGATCACCTTGGACGGCGAGAAATACACCTTGAACGCACAGGATGCAATGGCCATCTGTGGCTGGCTGGCAGGGAACGATTATTCCGACGTGAACTACCAAATCACACAGACCTTTAAGGACGACTTGCAGAACGGAACGCTGGAGCCAATGGGTAAGAAATTGGCTGGAAAGGAGGAGCAAATCATTACACTCATCAAAGCCCTCTTCGACGATAGTATCACCATCGAGGACATGATTGAGGACGGCAACGCATCCGCCGCAGCCACCAACCGCCTCAATGAGAATTTCAATAAGAAAGAGTTCCAAGCCTTGTGGAATGAGATCAACCACAAGTACGTCTATACTGTTCACTACGACAGCAACGAGCTGATAGAAAAGGCGGTTAACGCCATCAACGCCGAGCTGATGGTCACCGAATTGAAGTATGTGATGACCATTGGCGACCAAGAATCTGTTGACACCTTTGGCGATACCAAAACCACCACCCAGAAGTTGGGGACGGTAAGCACTTCCTCGGTGAAATACGACTTGGTGGGCGAAGTGGCCAAGCGCACCACGCTCACCCGTCGCACGACAGCCACCATCCTGAAGAAGATACGCCCCAGCAAGTTGGCCATGTTCCGCAACAACCCCGAGGAGTTCATCAAGAACGTGAGCCGTATCATACGAAACGAGAAAGCCACCATGATTGTGGAGCACATCCAATACGACCGCATCGACCAGACCTACGACAGCGAAATCTTCACCCAAGAAAAACATTCTCAGAACGTGTCCAAATCATATTCCTCGAAGAAACACATCATGGACTACGTTTTCACCGACTCCGACGGAGAACGCACTTTCGCCGAGGATTTGGATGCCGCCACAGAAGTGTGTGTCTATGCCAAGTTGCCGCGTTCCTTCCAAATCCCCACACCCGTAGGCAACTACGCCCCCGATTGGGCCATCGCCTTCAACCAAGGCGCAGTGAAACACATCTTCTTCATCGCCGAGACCAAAGGCTCAATGGACTCAATGCAACTGAAGAAAGTGGAAGAAGCAAAGATTGGTTGTGCCGAAAAGCTGTTCAACAACCTTTCCACGTCCCATGTCCGCTACCACAAGGTGGATAGTTACCAGACCATGTTGGATATAATGAAAGCGATGGATTAAGCGTCATTCCCATATCACTAATCCTTTACTCCAAATAAGTATATCCATACAATCCCGAGCGATAGTTCGACAGGAATTCCTTGCCTTCCTCGACCGTGATCTTGCCTTCCTTGACGCACTTGGTGACCCAGGTCTCCACCGTGCGGACGAGCTTCTTCGGGCTGTATTGCACATATTCCAAAACGTCGGCAACGGTCTCGCCGTCAATCACTTGGTCGATGTAATAGCCTTTTTCGTCAACGGAGACGTGAACGGCGTTGGTGTCGCCAAACAGGTTGTGCAAGTCGCCGAGGATTTCTTGGTAGGCACCTACGAGGAACACACCTATATAATAATGCTCCTTGTCGCTAAGCGCGTGCAGCGGGATGGTATGCTGCGTCGATTTGGCCACGAAGTTGGTGATCTTGCCGTCGCTGTCGCAGGTGATGTCCTGCAAGGTGGCCAAATGGGTCGGGTTTTCGTCTAAACGTTGGATGGGAATAATGGGGAAGAGCTGGTCGATGGCCCAGAGGTCGGGCAGCGACTGGAACAAGGAGAAGTTGCAGAAGTATTTGTCGGCCAAGAGCTTGGGCAACGAGGTGAAGTCCTCTGGCACACGTTTCAGGCTGTTGGCGATGTGGTTCACCTCACGGGCGATGCTCCAGAACAAGCGTTCGATCTTGGCGCGCGACTTGAGGTCGAGCAGGCCGAGGCTGAACAAGTTGAGGGCTTCCTCGCGGATTTCTTGTGCGTCGTGCCATATTTCGAGCGACGAGCTTTTGGTCAGCTCGTCCCACGACTCGTAAAGCTCCTTGATGAGTTCGTGGTCGTTTTCCTCAGGCTCCTCGTTGTCGTCCCATTCGGGCAGAGAGGTCTTTTCCAACACTTCGAAAATCAGGACCGAGTGGTGTGCAGTCAGGGCGCGGCCCGACTCGCAGATGACGTTGGGGTGGGGGAGTTCGTTCTTGTCGCAGGCATCCACGATGGTGTAGATGGCGTTGTTGGCGTATTCCTGGATGCTGTAGTTGACCGAGCTGGCGCTGCTTGAGCTGGTGCCGTCGTAGTCGACGCCGAGGCCACCGCCCATGTCGACGTATTCGATATGGTAGCCCATCTTGTAGAGTTGCACGTAGAACTGTGCCGCTTCGCGCAGGGCCACGTTGATCTTCTTGATTTTGCTGACTTGGCTACCGATGTGGTAGTGGACGAGCTTCAGGCAGTCCTTCATGTCGTGGTCGTCAAGGAAATCCAAGGCTTCCAGCAGCTCTGACGAGGTGAGGCCGAATTTGCTGCCGTCGCCGCCCGATTCTTCCCACTTGCCCGCGCCTGAGCTGGCCAACTTGATGCGCACACCTAAATTCGGTGTGACTTTCAGACGTTTGGCAATCTTCGCTGTGGTCTTCAGCTCGTTGAGTTTCTCAATGACGATGATGATCTTGCGGCCCATCTTCTGGGCAAGCAAGGCGAGTTCGATGAACTCCTCGTCCTTGTAGCCGTTGCAGACGATGAGCGAGTCGGAGTCGGTGCCGAGTGCGATGATGGCATGAAGTTCAGGCTTCGAGCCGGCTTCGAGGCCGATGTTGCACTTCTTGCCGTGGCTCACGATCTCTTCGACCACGGGGCGCATCTGGTTCACCTTAATGGGCATCACCACGAAGTTCTGGCCGTGGAACTCGTATTCCTTAGCCGCCTCCTTGAAGCAGGAGTCGATCTTGTTGATGCGGTCGTCCAAGATGTCGGGGAAACGAATCAGCATGGGGGCCGAGACGTCCCTAAGCGACAGTTCGTCAACAAGTTCCGGGAGGTCGACCGAGGCACAGCCTTCTTTCGGCGTGACCGTCATGTGGCCTTTCTCGTTGATGGAAAAGTAATTACCGCCCCAGCCTTTCACGTTGTAAAGGTCTTCGGAGTCTTCAATGCGCCATTTTCTCATTTTTCTTACTTGTTTGCAGTGTTTTGGGCTGCAAAACTAAGAAAAAGTCTTTTTATGAGTTGTCATTTTGCAAATATTGTCTATTTTTGCATCAAAATAAAGCAAATGAGCCCGGTTTTTAGCAGAGAAAGCGGCTATGTTTTCAAAATCTTCTCCAATGAAGAAGAGCGAATGCATATTCATGTTGTCCATGAAAGACAAGAGGCAAAGTTTTGGCTTGAACCTCAAGTTGAGCTTGCAAAAAACTCTGGGTTTTCTGAGCATGAACTGAACACGATAAGGAAAATAGTAGAAAGAAATGCAGAACGATTCAAAGAGCAATACAAACAGCATGTCGGTAAGCGTCTTGATGATTAACGCTCAAGGAATTATGATTAGCGTTGGCGGACAGGATTTCTTTTTGTCGTATAATCGCATTCCTTGGATGCGCGATGCCTCAATCAAGGATGTCTTGAATGTTCAAATGTGTGGTGCCGAGGCAGTTGAATGGCCCGCTTTGGACGTTGACCTTGAAATTGACAGTCTCCGTCACCCCGAGCGTTATCCCCTACTAATCAAACGTAACCCTGGTGAAGCTGTGACGGCATGAAATTAATCATCGACAGCGGCTCGACGAAAATGGGATGGATTCTCTTGGACGGCCAAGAGGTCAAGGCGCATTTCGTGACCAATGGATTCAATCCGAATTATTCTGATATCCAAACCCTTGAATCCCTTGTAGAGACGTGCCATGGCGCGTCTCTACCGAAGGATATCCTTTCCATTCATTATTACGGCACGGGCTGCGGCAACGAACAGAATTGCCAAATCATCAGAGAAGTGTTTCAAAACCGTTTTCCTAACGCCCAAATCCATGTCACTCATGATCTGATGGCCACCTGCCATGCCTTGTTAGGACATGAAAAAGGCATTGCCTGCATCTTGGGTACTGGCTCCAACGCTTGCGTCTATGATGGCGAAAACATCAAGGAACGGGCTGTTTCGTTGGGCTATCTCGTTGGCGACGAAGGCAGCGGGATGCACATCGGTAGGGAAGTGGTGAGGGCTTATTTCTATGGCTTCATGCCCAATGAATTGCACCAAGCGTTTGAAAACCAATATCATCTGGAATTGAAGGATTTCATTGACGAACTCTATCACGGCGAACAACCATCAAGGTTTTTGGCCTCTTTTGCTATGTTTGCCGGCGAAAACCAGCATCATCCTTTCATCCACGATTTGGTGAAAAACTGTTTCCAGGCTTTTCTGGAGGCTTTTGTGTTTCGTTTTTCTGATTGCAAAATGCTAAAAATCAGTTTTATAGGTTCTGTTGCACATCATTTCCAAGGGATCTTGAAAGACTGTTTGGACGAAAATGGTCTCACATTGGGCGAGGTGATGGCATCGCCTGCCGAAGGGCTGATACGGTATTATCGAAATCTTCCGGCATAATCCATTGATAACTCGTGTCTTTCCTCAGCCACGTCATCTGCCGTTTGGCGTACTGTCGCGTGTGGATTTTGATTTGTTCCACGGCGTCTTTCAAGGTGCATTGCCCATCGAAATAGGCGAACAACTCCTTGTAACCCACCGTGTTGAGTGCGTTCAGATGCCGTTTTGGATAGAGCGACTTGGCTTCTTCCAAAAGGCCTTGTTCCATCATCATGTCAACCCTTTTGTCGATACGCTCGATAAGGGCTTGTCGGTCCCAAAGCAGGGCGTATTTCTTGATGGTGAAGTCGCGCTTGACCGTTTCGCCACTGCGTAATGAAGAGAATGGTTTTCCCGTTTGGTAGCACACCTCCAAAGCCCGTTGCAAGCGACGCGGATTTTGTTGGTCGACGGTGGCGAAATACTCAGGGTCAAGGCGTTGCACTTCATCTTGCAAGACTTTAAGTCCGCTTTCTGCCAATATTTTTTCGACTTTTTCCCTTATTTCTGGCTCCACGTCAGGCATGGTGTCGATGCCATTGCAAACCGCGTCGATGAAAAGGCCTGAGCCGCCGGTCAAAACGACGGCATCGTGGGTCTTGAAGAGTTCGTCCAACAATTGGATGGCATCGCGCTCGTAGTCGGCCACGTCGTATTTGTCCTCGATGCTGATGTGGTGCACGAAATAATGTTTGGCTTGGCTCATCTCTTCCTCGGTCGGGGCCGCCGTGCCGATGCTCATCTCCTTATAAAACTGCCTACTGTCGGCAGAGAGGATGACGGTATTCAAGGCCTTGGCCACCTTGATGGCGAAGGCGGTCTTGCCCGAAGCAGTGGGACCTGCTATGGTGATGAGGGTTTTCATGGTAGAATTACTGCGTCGCTTTGCGTCATTGCGAGGAGGAACGACGAAGCAATCCAGAAATTAGCTTGTTCTCTGGACTGCTTCGTTCCTCGCAGTGACGTAAAACGGGTCATAAAGCTTATACTTTGTTTGGGACTGGACCATTATTGGCCACCACAATCGGTTCTTCCAATTCCTTCACCACGCTCAGCCCAAGCTTCTTGCCTTCTTCTTTCATAAAGGCGTATGCTTCTTGGAAGTTGTTGCCAATCACGCCGTCCAAGATGGCCTCGCGGATGGCGTTCTTGATGACGCCGACTTCGCGTCCCTCAGGGATGCCGAAAGTCGTCATGATGGCGGTGCCGTCGATGGGCGGCTGCCAGTTGCGCAGGTGGTCTTTCGCTTCGATTTCCTTTAGTTTCTCCTTAACGATTTCGAAGTTGTGGTGGAACTTCTTCACCTTTTCTTCGTTCTTCGAGGTGATGTCGGCATGGCAGAGCAGCATCAGGTCGTCGATGTCGTCGCCGGCCTCGAAGAGGAGACGACGCACCGCGCTGTCGGTGACGATGTCCTCGGCGAGAATGATGGGCCGCATGTGGAGCAAAACCAACTTTTGCACGTATTTCATCTTCTCGTTGAGCGGCAGCTTCATGGCGGCGAAGATCTTGGGCACCATCTTCGAGCCTTTGAACTCGTGGCCGTGAAAGGTCCAGCCTGTGCCGTCCTCCCAACGTTTGGTCTGTGGCTTGGCAATATCGTGGAGCAAGGCGGCCCAACGCAGCCAGAGGTCGTTGCTCATCTCGGCCACCTGGTCAAGGACTTGCAGGGTGTGCAGGAAGTTGTCCTTATGGCCTCTGCCTTGCACCACTTCGATGCCTTTCAGTTGGGCCAATTGGGGGAAGATGATTTTCAGCAAACCGCTCTCGTCCAGCAGTTTGAAGCCAATGGAAGGCCGAGGCGAGAGGATGATTTTGTTCAGTTCCTCAGTCACGCGCTCCATCGAAACAATCTTGATGCGTTCGGCGTTGCGTTTGATGGACGCGAACGACTCCGACTCGATGTAGAACTTGAGCTGAGAGGCGAAACGGATGGCTCGCATCATGCGCAGCGGGTCGTCGCTGTAGGTGATGTCTGGGTCCAATGGCGTCCTCAAAGTCAGTTCTTCCATGTCGGCCAAGCCGCCAAAACGGTCGATGAGCGTGCCGTAGTCCTCTTCGTTGAGGCTGAGAGCCAAGGCGTTGATGGTGAAGTCGCGCCGACTGATGTCGTCGTCGAGGGTGCCGTTTTCCACGACGGGCTTGCGGCTGTTGCGGTCGTATGATTCTTTCCTTGCGCCCACAAACTCCACTTCCATGCCATCGAAACGGATCATGGCCGTGCCGAAAGCGCCGTAGTATTTGGCTTCCTTGTGGCCGGGTAGGAGAGAGGCTACCTTTTTGGCCAGGGTGATGCCGCTACCCACGGTCACCACGTCGATGTCGTTCGAGGGACGGCGCAGCAGGATGTCGCGCACATAGCCGCCGATGACATAGCTCTTGTAGCCCAACTCCTTAGAGGCGTAGGCAATCACCCTAAAGATCTTGCTGCTGATATGTTTCTTGAAGTCGTAGTTCATGCGACTGGGGCTTCTTCAAGGATTTTCTTTTCGTTGGGGATGACGTTGACGACGGTCTCCTCGCCGTTTTCGCTGAGGTCGATGCTGATGGTGTCGCCGATGTGGAGGCCCGACGAAATGATGGCCTCGGCCAACACGTCTTCCACGTATTTCTGGACGGCACGCTTCAGCGGACGGGCGCCATACTGTTCGTCCCAGCCCTTCTCGGCAATGAAGTCCATGGCCTTCTCGGTGAGCTCGATCTTGTAGCCCATCTCTTCGACGCGCTTCACCACCTGACGGATTTCGATGTCGATAATCTTTTGGATGTCGCTCTTGTCCAACGAGTTGAACATCACCACGTCGTCGACGCGGTTGAGGAACTCGGGCGCGAAGGTGCGTTTCAAGGCGTTGTCGATGACGCTTTGCGAATACTCGTTCTTCGAATTGAGCTTGGCTTGTGTGCCAAAGCCGACACCCATACCGAAGTCCTTCAGCTGGCGCGAACCGATGTTCGACGTCATGATGATGATGGTGTTCTTGAAGTCGACCTTGCGACCGAGGCTGTCGGTGAGCTGGCCGTCGTCGAGCACTTGCAGCAGCAGGTTGAACACATCGGGGTGGGCCTTCTCGATTTCATCCAGAAGGACGATGGAGTAGGGCTTGCGGCGCACTTTCTCGGTGAGTTGGCCGCCTTCTTCATAACCCACGTATCCTGGAGGCGCTCCCACGAGGCGCGATACGGCGAACTTCTCCATGTATTCGCTCATGTCGATGCGGATGAGGGCGTCTTCGCTGTCGAAGAGGAACTTGGCCAACACCTTGGCTAAGTAGGTCTTACCGACACCCGTGGGGCCAAGGAAGATGAACGAGCCGATGGGCTTGTTGGGGTCTTTCAGTCCGGCACGGTTGCGGCGAATGGCCTTGGTCACCTTCTTGATGGCCTCGTCTTGGCCGATGACGGTACCTGCCAGCTCGCTCTCCATGTGCATCAGGCGGTCGCCCTCATTCTTGGCGATGCGTTGCACGGGCACGCCGGTCATCATGGCGACGACTTCGGCCACATTCTGTTCAGTGACTTTTTCGCGGTGTGCCACGGCGTTGTCTTCCCATGCCTTTTTGACAGCTTCAAGGCGGTCGAGGATCTTCACCTCTTCGTTGCGGTACATGCCGGCCTCCTCGAACTTCTGCTCGGCGATGGCGGCTTTCTTGTCCTTGCGGACCTCTTCGAGGCGTTGCTCCAATTCGGTGATTTCGCTCGGTACGTCGATGTTCTTGATGTGGACGCGGGCACCGGCTTCGTCCAAAGCATCGATGGCCTTGTCGGGCAGGTGACGGTCGCTGAGATAACGGTCGGTGAGTTTCACGCAGGCTTCGATGGCCTCGGGCGTGTAAGTCACCAAGTGGTGGTCTTCGTAGCGGCCTTTGATGTTGTTCAAAATCTCGATGGTCTCGGCAGGCGTTGTTGGCTCGACGAGAATCTTCTGGAAACGGCGCTCCAAGGCTCCGTCTTTCTCAATATATTGGCGGTACTCGTCCAAAGTGGTGGAGCCGATGCATTGCAACTCGCCACGTGCCAAGGCGGGCTTGAACATGTTGCTGGCATCAAGCGAGCCATTGGCATTTCCAGCACCGACCAAAGTATGTATTTCGTCGACGAAGAGGATGATGTCGCGGTTGTTGCTCAGCTCGTTGAGGATGCCTTTGATGCGTTCCTCAAACTGGCCACGGTATTTGGTGCCTGCCACGATGGAGCCGATGTCGAGCATGACGACGCGCTTGCCAAACAAGGTGCGCGGCACACGGTGCTGCACGATGCGGATGGCCAAGCCTTCGGCGATGGCCGACTTGCCCACGCCAGGCTCACCTATTAATATAGGGTTGTTCTTTTTGCGTCGGCTCAAGATTTGGGCGATGCGTTCCAACTCGCGCTCGCGGCCCACGATGGGGTCGAGGCGGTTCTCCTCGGCGGCTTTCGTGAGGTCGCGACCGAAGTTGTCCAAGACGGGGGTCTTGCTCTTTGCGGCGGGCGTTTTCTTGGGTTTCTCGGGTTGCGACTTGATGTCGTTCATCAGGTCGTCGTAGTCGTCCTCCTCTTCGTCGATGATGTTGGAGGCGAAGCCAGGCACTTCCTCCGCCGACTCTTGCGGCAGATCGCCTTGCTCGTAGCCAAAGCGGATCAACTCCTGCTTGAAGTTGTCGTAGTTGATGCCCTCAAACTCAAGGTTTTGCGAGATGATGTTGTTCTTTTCGTGCAGGATGGCCAGCATGAGGTGCTCGGAGCGGACGATGTCGGAATGGAACTCCTTGGCGATGATGTAGGTGAACTTCAGCACGCGCTCGGCCTGCTTGGTGAGGGGCAGGGCGAGTACGCTGCTGGGGTTGTTGTTGGCAGTGCGAACCGACGCTTCCAATTTCTTGGAGAACACTTCGATATTGAGGTTGAGGCGTTCCAAGATGGTGATGGCGCTGCTGCCGCCTTCCTTCAACATGCCTAAAAAAAGGTGCTCCAACCCGACGTATGCGTTGCCCAAACGTTGCGCTTCCTGATGGCTAAGTGACAAAATGGCACGAACGCGGGGAGAGAATTTTGCATCCATATATTTATAACTATTTAATATTCAAAAATTTAAAATTTAACCACAAATTCAACGCTTCCGTTTCATTTGCGTTGCAAAGGTACGAACAAAAACCGCGCCGCGCCACTTTTTTATGAAAGAAAGGACATCGATCCTCTTCAGATTAGCCGTGTGAAGAAAAATGTTTAATTTTGCATCATAATCTTGTCCAATGAAAAAACAAGCCTTATGAGAAATATCGTTTATTTGACCTGCGCCATTGGCCTGTGTTTGGTTTCTTGTAGCCATCGGCCCGAGCCAAGCCTTCCTGTCCCCAGCCCTCAGCAACTTGAATGGCAACAACTTGAAACATATGCTTTTATACACTTCGGCTTAAACACGTTTAATAATATGGAGTGGGGCTATGGCAACACACCTGCCAGCACCTTCAATCCAACGAAATTGGACTGCGAACAATGGGTTATGACCCTGAAAAACAGTGGCATGAAAGGCGTCATCCTTACCGCCAAACACCACGACGGTTTTTGCCTTTGGCCGACCGAAACCACGGACTACAGCATCAAAAACTCACCGTATAAGAACGGCAATGGCGACTTGGTTCGCGAGCTATCTGATGCTTGCAAAAAACACGGCATGAAATTCGGGCTGTATCTCTCGCCGTGGGACCGTCACCAAGCTGAATATGGTAGAGAGGGATATGTAAAAATCTATCATCAACAGATTGAGGAACTTGTGAGCAACTACGGCCCTCTTTTCGAGTTTTGGTTCGATGGGGCCAATGGCGGCAATGGTTGGTACGGCGGTGCGGAAGAGACACGTTCCATTGTGGCTGAGCAGTATTATGATTACGAGAAAGCCCGCGAAATCGTTTGGCAACACAGCCCCGAAGCGAGCATCTTTGGCGGAACGGTGCCCACATTGCGCTGGATTGGCAACGAAAAAGGCTATGCCGATGCCACCCAATGGTGTATGTATAGAACTGATTTTGAATCGCTTAATGATATAAAAACCTTGCCTGTTGGTTTCAAGGACGGCGAGGCTTGGTTGCCTGCCGAGGTGGATGTCTCGATTCGGCCTGGTTGGTTCTATCACAAAAGTGAAGACGGTCAAGTGAGAACAGCGGAACAACTTATGGATTTGTATTTCAATAGTGTGGGGCATAATGCCAACCTCTTGCTCAATTTTCCTGTGAATCAAGAGGGTAGAATTCCGAGCATCGACTCGACCAACGCCGTGCAATGGCACCAAAAATTGCAGCGCGACTTTGCAGAAAACCTCCTGAAAGGCAGCAAGGTTATCGCCAGCGACACACGCTCTCGGAAATTCAATCCCCAAAATACGGTGGACGATGATTATTCAACTTATTGGGCCACCCACGACAAAGTGAGACGCGCTGAGCTCATTTTCGAATTTCCCCAAGCCATCACTTTCAACCGATTGTTGTTGCAAGAGTATATTCCTATGGGTCAGAATGTTGACGCATTTTATTTGGACTATTACTTTAATGGAAAATGGTTGCCCATCGAAACCAACGAGCCCACCACGACTATCGGATACAAGCGACTGCTTCGTTTCCAAACAGTTAAGGCTGATAAGTTGAGAATTAGGTTTAAGGTTTTCAAGGGGACTTTGTGCATCAATAAAGTTGGAGCATATTTGGCTGAAGAAACGCTATGATAGAATACCATCCATTGAAACCATTCCTTCCGCCTAATGCCCAAGTGCTGTTCCTCGGTAGTTTCCCGCCGCCGAAGAAGCGTTGGTGCATGGATTTTTTCTATCCCAACTTCATCAACGACCACTGGCGAATCGAAGGCCAAATCTGGTTTGGCGACAAGAACCATTTTGTCGACACCGAGCACAAATGTTTCAAAATGAATGAGATAGTTGCGCTATTGAACGAGAAAGGCATTGCGTTCTTCGACACGGCCACAGCAGTGAACCGCCTGAAAGACAACGCCTCCGATGCCTTCTTGGAGATTGTGGAACACACCGATATTGAGGCTTTGCTGAAGCAAATGCCACAATGTCATGCCATCGCCACGACGGGTGAAAAAGCCACGTCCGAAGTGTGCGCTTATTATGGCATCGACAAGCTGCCCTCACCTAATACGGACATCCCTTTGAAAGAAGGGCTTAGGTTATACCGACTTCCCTCATCCTCACGCGCTTATCCGTTGTCATTTGACAAAAAGGTTGAAGCATATCGGAGCATGTTTGAGGCTGTGTTTACCTAGTCATCAGCGCATCAATCGCAGGTAGGATCTCGCCCGACTTGCCTTCGAGGTAGATGTCCGTAATGTAATTCGTATACGTCGAAGGCTCCATGTTGATTTCGATGATTTTCGCGCCGGCGCGTTTGGCGATGCCGGGGATCATGTTGGCCGGACTGACTTGGCCCGAAGTTCCGATGATGACGAAAGCGTCGCAGTTTTCGGCTGCTTTCACTGAGCCATAGTAAGCGTCTTCTGGAATGCCCTCGCCGAAGAAGATGAAGTCGGGCTTCATCAGTCCGCCGCACTGAGCGCAGCGAGGCGGGTTCTCAGTGAGTGTCAAGCTCTTGGCGTCCACCTTGTGGCCGCAATTGGTGCATACGAAGCGCGACATGTTGCCGTGGAACTCATAAACGACCGTGTTGCCCGCCACGGTGTGCAGGTCGTCTATGTTTTGCGTGATGACGCTACTCAGACGGCCTTCCTTTTCCCATTTGGCGAGGACGAGATGGCCAGGATTTGGCTTTATGTCCTTGTTGCTGAAGAAGTTATAGAACACTTCGCGGATGATGCGCCACGACTCTTTAGTGTGGCGGTAATAGAAGTCGATGTCCAATGAGTTCGGGTCATATTGGTTCCAGATGCCCCCTTCGCCACGGAACGGCGGGATGCCGCTCTCAGCCGAGGTGCCGGCTCCTGTGAAGCCTACGATGTTCTTCGCCTTGGAAAGGATTTCGGCGGCCTGCTTGATTTTTTCTTCTTTAGTATTCATGGATTTATGATTGATTGCGTTGGTTAAATCGATTGTAAGCGTTGCAAAGGTATGAATTATTACTGGTTTTTGTTCATCGTTTCAAAAAAAAGACAATTTGGAGATGCCAAACAAAATACAAAACGCTGCATAAGCAAAAAAAGCGTATCTTTGCGCTCAATTTACCTTATACAGAAATGAATAGATCCTTAGCTAAAAAAATGACAGTGTTCCTCTTAGGAGGATTTTTGATGCTTACCTCATGCGGCAGCTCCAAGAAAATGAGTGCCGACAGACCCAAAAACGAAAACACTGACATGGTTTCGGAGCTCTCGAAAAGGAAAGAAATCGCCGTGATTGAGGAGAATGATAATGGATTTACACGGCTTGAGCTTTTCTCCATGGACCGTGACGACGGGGAAGCCTATTACCTCTCCGTCGGCTGCCTTGGATATGGCGACAGATTTATCCAAGTTTATATCGATCCTTTCCATGAGCTTTTTATCCCATTGGGAACCACACTCGACGAGGCTGAAGCCACGTTGCAGCAGCTCAAGGACTTTTTCAAGCAGCCCAAAGGTGCCACGATGGAGATCATGGGATGCTTCAACAGCTTCATTCCCCACGACGACCTCGAAACCGTGACGCTCACCCACACCCGTTTGCTCTTGAACGACCAGATTCGGTTTGGCGTTGAGCGCGAGGACGAACTGCGTGCCACTTTTGTTTCGCGCTCCGACATTAATTCCATGCTGTCGTCGCTCAAGTTCTATCGCAAAATCCATCCGAAAAAGAGATAAATTATGTTTCACCTAAAATCATTTAAACTATGAAAGAGCAAGTATTACAGGCCATGCGCGAGGCTGGCAAACCCGTCTCGGCTGGCGACGTCACCAAGGCTTTGAACGCCGACCGCAAGGAAGTCGACAAGGCTTTCGCCGAACTGAAAAAGGAAGGCGCCATCGTGTCGCCCGTCCGCTGCAAGTGGGAACCGGCAAAGTGAACCGTGGGCAAAAACGATCGAATCAGAGTGCATCAGGCCAAGCGGCTGGTGCACTTTTTTTGCGTTTCGAAGAAATTCCGTATCTTTGCGCTTTCGCAATAACCGCTTTATGACAACAAAGAAAATCATCATCATCGACGGTGGTCCGCGCAAGACGTTCAACACCGCCTCCATGCTGCAGAAGTTTGCCGAAGGCGCCGCTTCGGTAAGCAACGAAATCGAAGTGAAAACCGTGCGCCTCTACGGCCTCGACTACAAAGGCTGCATGTCGTGCATGGCCTGCAAAATCAAGGGCAAGGCCTCGCAAGTGTGCAAATTCAAGGATGCACTCACGCCCATTTTGGAAGACATCGCCGATGCCGATGGCTTGGTATTGGGTTCGCCCAACTATTTCGGCGAGGTGACCGGACAGATGCGCGCCTTTTTGGAAAGGTTGGCCTTCCCGTGGCTCTCCTACAACGACTACAGCATTACCGCACAGAAACGGATGCCCGTAGTGCTGGTGGAGACGCAAAACGGTGGGGTAGGAAGCAGCAATTGCAACGGCTACGGCACCATGGAACCGTGCATCGCCAAGGCCCTTGGCCAGCCGGAAAAGCTATTCGCCAACAACACCTATCAAGTGAAGAACTACGCCAATTTTGAGCTTGGCGGATTCTCGGAGGAAGCCAAACGCAAGTACCGCGAAACGCACTGGGAAGAAGACCTGCAAAAGGCTTTCGATGCAGGCCGGAGGATGGCGGAATCAATTAAGTAGATGAGTGCATATAGCAAACAAACTGGATGCGAGACCATAGGACTATGACTTGTGACATGACCGACTTACAAATTTCCAGTCCAGAGACGATGGAGCGAGCCATTTGCGAGCTGGGGATCCTCCCGTTCTTCACCAGCGCCATTCCAGGGTATTCCATCAAGGAACTCACCGAACCTGGGTTTTGGTTTGGCGGTGAGGAAAACTCGCTCGGGCCTTGGGACTGGAAGATTGACTGCCTCCAAAACGGCGGTATCGCCTACGGAAAATTCTTATGTGGAGGGAAAGCAGCCTTCGCGACGGTTCCCTTTTATCGTGAATTGATGAATTTCCGCCGTGCCACGACAACACCCGACAAGAACGGCGAACAAATCATGGCTTATCTCGAAAAGCAAGGCAGCATCACCATCAAGGAGGTGCGGGCCTTGCTTGACGTGAAAAAAGGCCAAGCCGATGCCGCCATAGCCAAGCTGATGCACCAATGTCGTGTCGTCACAGGCGCCATCGAGCGGGTGTATCGTGGTCCTGAACAGGTTTACAACGGCTGGCAGGTGTCGTACTTCTGCACGCCCGAGTCGCTGTTTGAAGACTTTGCCTCGCTCAAAACCGATCACACGCCAGAGGAGTCGCAGGAATTTTTAATCGAGCACATCACAAAGCTAACAGATGGGACAGCCACCCGAAAACAAGTCTTGAAGGTGCTGAAATAGAGTAAGGCAATCGAATGAAAAGCATCGTTTACATTATTTTGGGTCACTTTGCATAGGTCTGCGAAGGCATCTTCATCGGGTCGTGGCCAAACAATAAAAAAATGCTTAATCCGTTATTAAACCAAACGGTTTCCAGTATGACCAAGAAAGACAAAAACCACAATTTCATCGGAAATAAAACGCCCTTCTTTTGGGCTTTTATGATTGTCTATTTGGCATACGTCTTTTTGGGCTATTTGTTGGCATACATTCTCAATAATGATGTCTTTGTTGATCCTGAATTACCAGAATGGGCAATGGCGTGTTTTATGATTTGCGCAAGCATTTTCACTATGGTAATCCCTGGGATTGCTGCTCATTATGTATACGAAAAAGCCGAACAGAATTGGTATATTTGGCTTTGTCCTATTGTGCTTGCTTTGATGGATGGTCTTCTGTGGTTGCAGCCAATTAGTAGATTAATATGGCTTTTCCCTTTAGGTTGTGAATTCCCCTTAGCTTGTTTAAATCTTGATTTGTCGCGAGTAAACATTAGCGATGATTTGATATTATTCATTTCGATTGTACTATTGCCTTCGATTATTTATGCAGTATGCATCTTTCTTGCCAAATTGTTCGCACGAAAGCCTAAAACCGAAATAATGGAAAAAAAATAGGGTGTATAGAAGTCGCGTATTCCGACGACAAGTTAGGTGTTTAGTACATTTAATCACAGTATCTAAGAAAGTACAATACATAAGAATAAGAAAATGAAAGTTCTATTAATCAACGGCAGCCCACATGCTAACGGCTGCACTTTTACGGCCCTCAACATCGTGGCCAACGAATTGGAAAAGAACGGTATAGAGACCGAAATTGTCCACATCGGGAACAAAGACATCCGTGGCTGCATCGCCTGTGGCAAATGTGCCGAATTGGGGCGTTGCGTCTTCAACGACATGGTGAACGAAGTGGCACAAAAATTCGAGCAGGCCGACGGCCTCGTGGTTGGTTCGCCAGTGTATTACGGCGGTCCCAACGGGACACTCACCAACCTACTCGACCGCCTGTTTTTCAGTGCTCCATTCGACAAGCGGATGAAAGTGGGCGCGTCCGTCGTCTCGGCACGACGTGGTGGCACCACAGCCGCCTTCGATAGGCTCAACAAATACTTCACCATCAGCGAGATGCCCGTCGTGAGCAGCCGCTATTGGAACATGGTGCACGGCCATACCCCGGAAGACGTGATGAAAGACGAAGAAGGCGTGCAGATCATGCGCATCTTGGGCCGCAACATGGCCTTCCTCATCCGCGCCATCGACGCAGAGCGCGAACGCAACGGACTGCCTGAAAAGGAAGAAATCCATTACACTAATTTTATCCGATAAAACCGTTTAAGCATTTATGAGCAATATCCCCACAGGAAAAGACTACGTCGGCAGCGACGACCTCTATGCTGACGTCCAACGCACGATGCAATTGTCGGCGGAGATGAACACCGGCTGGCACACCGAGGCCGAAGTCCGCGACTACCTTCGCCAAATCACCAATGCTGAAATCGACGACACGGTACGCGTCTTCACACCGTTCCATATCAACTACGGCCTGACCACCCGGTTTGGTCGTGATTGTTTCGTCAACTTCGGCTGCACTTTCCTCGCCCTTGGCGGCATTACCATTGAAGACGATGTCTTCATCGGTCCGCATTGCGTGTTGGCCACGGAATACCATCCCGAAAACCCAGAGACGCGCCACAGCCTGCTCACCAAGCCCATCGTCGTGAAGCGCAACGCTTGGCTGGGAGCCAATGTCACGGTGCTGGCAGGCGTCACCATTGGCGAAAACGCCATCGTGGCGGCTGGTAGCGTAGTCACCAAGGACGTGCCCGACAACATGGTGGTGGCCGGTAGTCCGGCAAGGGTGATACGGGAAATCAAAATTTCAGCGCAATGAAAATCCAAGAAATTGAAGTAAAGTCAGTGATGACGAAGTCGAACCTGCCCGTTGCCGACTTCTCTGTCAACCCGTATGTGGGCTGCGTCCACGCCTGCAAATACTGCTACGCCTCGTTCATGAAGCGTTTCACCAACCATCCCGAGCCGTGGGGCGAGTTTCTCGACGTGAAACTCTGGCCTGAAATCAAAAACACGAAGAAATACGCTGGCAAAGAGGCTTTTCTTGGCTCGGTGACCGACTGCTACCAGCCCCACGAGGCCAAATACAAGCGCACTCGTGCTCTGCTTGAGCAGCTGCAAGGCAGTGGCATCAGCATCAGCATCGCGACCAAGAGCGACTTGGTGCTGAGGGATTTGGACCTCATTAAGACTTTCCCCAACGCCCGTGTGTCGTGGAGCATCAACACCTTGGACGAGGAATTCCGCAAGGAGATGGACCGTGGCGTGAGCATCGAACGGCGGTTGGAGGCCATGCGTCAGTTCTATGAGACCGGAGTGCAAACCACATGCTTCATCTCGCCCATCTTTCCAGGCATCACCGATGTGCAAGCCATCATCGAGAGGGCGAAGAGCCAATGCAACCTCGTCTGGCTGGAAAACCTGAACCTCAGAGGCGACTACCGTGGACGCATCCTCGACTGGATCCACCACTACCATCCCGAATTGGACCGCCTCTATCACGACATCTACACCAAGAAAGACCGCACCTATTGGAGCGAACTCGATGCCGACATGCGTGCCTACACCCAACGCGAAGGGCTGCCCTACGTCCGCAACGACGACAGTGTGCGTTCCAAGCATGGCGAGCCACCCGTAGTGGTTAACTATTTCTTCCACGAAGAGATTATCCCCTCGGCGCGGAAGGAACAGCTGCGGCAGACCAGGATTTGCTGTTAAGTGGGTGAGTGGTTTTAGTTTGCATTAACAACTCGATACCTATGAAAAAGTTGTATATTTGCACCCGACAATAAAACGAACATGTGGACTTATGGAAGAAAAATTATCGACAGTCTTTTTAAGAGACGGGCAAAACGCCATCCAATATGTGCGCAACTTGAATCCAGAGGTGAGGCAGATAGCGACCGAAGCGATATTGGAGTGTTTGAAGTTGGGCTATCCCCTCAACGACATGGAAATTACGAGCAAGGCAAGGGAAATTCAGCGCAAGAGGCGGAGAGCGACCGCTTGATAGCCATCGCAAAAGCACATGGTCTTTTCATTCCCCGCGAAGAATGGGACTCGTTTGGCGATAGAAAACGTCTCCCTTCAGGCGAAAGCATCGTGTTTTTTGACGAAAAAGGCCAAAAGGTAATCAAGGTGCGAAATCCTTTTGCAAAATCAGCAATCAAGCAGATGCATTCCCAAGATGCCATTTATGAGCATTTGGTTCACAATGTGCTTTTCACGAATACAAGGTATCTGTTTATGGGTATTAGCGAAGATGTTGATGGGGTACGCATCATATTGAGCCAACCTTATATTTCAAAAAAATTCATGCCTTGCTCGCAAGAAGAGATTGACCGTTACCTAATGGAAGGCCTTGGGCTAAAGCCTGAAAACCGTTATTTCTACGGCAATGATTACATTGCAGTTACCGATGTTTCATCTGAGGGGGATAATGTTCTGACAGATGGTACTCAGTTATATTTCATTGACCCTATAATCATGATGAAAAAACCCGCAATAGAAGTGTTGAACTATTATTATGAACAATTGAAATAGCCATGCCTAAATTTACCATTAGACCAGCACAGCCCGAAGAAACCGGCCTTGTCCTTGAATTTATCAAGAAATTGGCTGTCTACGAGAAATGTTCCGATGAGGTCATTGCTGACGAAGCCACCCTTTACCAATCGCTTTTTGTGGAGAAATCCGCCGAGGTCGTCTTTGCCGAAGAAGATGGCGTGGTCATCGGTTTCGCCCTGTTTTTCCACAACTTCTCGACTTTTGTGGGCCGCAAGGGCCTTTATCTCGAAGACCTCTTCATCATACCCGAAAAACGCGGCTTGGGCTATGGCAAAGCCATCCTGAAATATTTGGCCGACATTGCCGTGGAGCGCAACTGTGGCCGCATGGAATGGATCTGCCTCGATTGGAACACGCCTTCGTTGGCCTTCTACCGCTCCATCGGTGCTTTCCCGCTCGACGAATGGACCGTGCAGCGGATGACCGAAGAGAGGGTGAAGGCGTTTGCGAAAGAATAAGGAATTACGCCCAAACGAAATTCTCTTTCCCAGCACCAATCTCGAAGTGGCACTTGACGATGCCGAGGTCGAGTTTGGCGTAAGGCGTCAGCGCGAAGCGGGTTTTGGCCGTCACTTGGTTGCCGTTCGCCAAGCTGAATTCAAACTTCTGCTGGTTGATGGCAGTGGGCGCGAGCAAGGCTGCCTCCATGCCCTTGCGGAACCATTCGGGCATGGCGCCTTCCACCTTGCAGAAACTCTCAATGCCTTTCTTTTGCGGATGCGCCTTGCCTTGGTTGGCGCCGTAGCCCAACGAAATCACGCAGGGAAGGGCTTCGCCTTCAAGCACTTGGTATTTGTCAGGTTGCTTTTTATACGACAGACCGACCCAGCAGGTGTTGAGACCGAGGGTTTGTGCCAAAAGGACGATTTTCTCGCCGTAATAGCCTAACTTTTCGTCCTCGCCTTTGTGTCCGACCATGGCGATGTAGTTGCCCACGCCCGAAAAGCCGCCATATTTGGCGATGCCGCCCGAGAAGGCGTTAGGTTCGTTGACGACCAATTGGATGTGCAGCTTGCCCTCACGATTGCACTCGTCAACCAAGGCTTGTAGCTGCGTAATCTTTTCGTTTTCAATAGGTTTTTTCAAGTATTGTCGCACCGAGTGACGAGCGACGATGGCTTCTTGTAGTGTCATAGATGATATGTTTATAGTTGTTGTTCTTCATTGGGTTCAACATGCACGGCCACATGGGTCTCTTGGCCGTAATGTTGGCGAAGCACGTCCTCCACTTCGGTGGCCTTGTCGTGGGCTTCACGCAGGCTGATGTCGCCGTCCATCAGGATGTGCAATTCGATGGCGTAATGGTTTCCGATGCGGCGGGTGCGCAGTTCGTGGGGCTTGCTGACGCCAGGGACTCCCGCCACCAATGCGAGAATCTCATTTTCCACTTCATCGGGCAGCGACTGCTCCATCAAATCGCCGATGCCGTTCTTGAGCAGGTCGAAGGCCACCTTGACGATGAAGGCGCCCACCACCACCGAGGCTATCGGGTCGAGGATGGCCCATCGTTCGCCGAGGAAAATGGCTCCGCCGATGCCCACGGCCGTGCCAATCGACGACAGGGCGTCGCTACGATGATGCCAAGCGTTGGCCTCCACTGCTTTCGAGTTCAGTTTTTTTGCCTTGATGATGGAATAACGATAGACGGCCTCTTTTAGCACAATCGACACAATGGCAGCCCAAAAAGCCAACATTCCCGGTGCTTCGAGCGCTTCGCCATTGGCCCAAGCAGCGATCTTGGTCGCCCCTTTGACGATGATGCCTAAGGCCACGGCCATCAGGGCAATGCCAATGACGGTCATGGCCAGGGTCTCATATTTTCCATGCCCGTAGTCGTGCGACTTGTCCTGCGGCTTGCTGCTGATTTTCACGAACACCAAGACAAGGATGTCGGTCACGAAGTCAGAAAGCGAGTGAAGCGCATCGGCGACCATGGCCGAGCTATGTGCCACAATGCCCGCCACGAACTTGAAGGCCAGCAGAAGCACGTTGACCGCACCGCCGACGAGCGTCACTTTGTATATTTCTTTTTCCCTGTTCATTTCAAGGGTGCAAAGGTAGTGTTTTTTCGTTGGCTAAAACCATTTCCGGTAAGAGAACGGCGGTTTCTTCCGTTTCGTCTTTGCCTTTCCACGCCACGATGTAGTTGATTTTGGCCGATTTCACACGGTAGCCTTTTTCTGTCCACAACTGCAATTCTTGGCGTTTTGTCTTTGACAGACTTGCAACGGTTTCACCAGTATCCAAGCGCAGGTAACCGTCGTCGAAGTACAATGGCATCCCGCTTCGCAACTGCAAAATCTGCGTTTTCTTGCCTTTGAAGAAGTCCAAAAACACATCCTTCATGGTGAGTTGCATCGTGATTTCATCGGGAATGGGATACAGTTTGTCGTCTCTGCTTGAAACGATGTCGTTCCCTCTTAAACCATTGAAAACATTCGTGTTACAATGAATAAAGAGGCGTTGTTTGGCCCGTGTCATTCCCACATACAACTTGCGAAGTCTCTCATCGTTGTCGGCTTTCTCGTTGTTGAGAAGCATATAGACCGTGTCGAACTCGCGGCCCTTCGATTTATGGATGGTTGACACGAAAATCGTTTGCCGCCCCTCGCCGCAGAAATCCTCCAAATTCGACTCAAAAACAAAATCCATCAGGTCGCTACGGTATTTGATGCGGTTCGCGCGCTCGAAAACCGTGAAAAACTCTTTCAGATAATCGATGCAAGTGCCTTCCTTATAGGTGGTTAGTGTTTTTTGCTTGGCTTGTTCCCAACATTCGTCCTTGATGACGGGCGAAGTGTTGTCAGTGTTGACGTTTTTGAGGAAACAACGCACTTCGGCCAAATTGATGAACCTGAACCCTTCGGCAGACTGAATCAGTTTGGCGTTGAGGCCTTTTTTCTTCAGCAGACCGACGATGCAAGCTGCCTCGTCGTTGGTGTTGGTCAGCACGCAAGCCCGCTCATTTCGATACGTGTTTATTACCTGATTGACAAGCGGAATCTCCAAATTAGGCGATTGGTATTCCGTGATTTGCACTGTTCCTGAAAGGTTTTGCACCGCCACACAAGGAAGCGTTTTCATCCGTCGCGAAATCCTTTTGGCAAATTGGTTGGAGAAATCGACAATGGCTTTCGCGCTACGGTAGTTTTCGGTCATTTCGTATTTCTTGGCCTTCATTTCGTCTATGAACGACTGCATGTATCGGCTGTCAGAGCCTCGGAACTGGTATATGTTTTGGTCGTCGTCGCCCACGGCAATCACGCGCATTTCCTCGTTGTTCTTCATCAAGGCGCGAACAAGGGCGTACTCGTCCTTGTCCATATCCTGTGCCTCGTCGATGACGAGGACTGCACGGTTGATGCGGCCTTGTTCGGCCTCTCCGTTTTCGATCATTGCCACCGCACGTTGCACCACATCCTTGGCATCTTCAAGGTTGCCGACTTTGCCCAAAAGGTCGAAACAGAATGCATGGAATGTCTTGATTTCCACGAAAGAAGCCGCGCCTCCGATAAGTTCGATCAATCGTTGTTTGAACTCGGTGGCCGCCGCTCGCGAGAAGGTCAGCATCAGCAACTGCTCGTGCTTGACGTCCTCCATCAGCAGAAGCGAAGCCAATTTATGGACCAATACCCGTGTCTTTCCGCTCCCTGGACCGGCTGCAACCACAATGTATTTCGACAGCTTGTCGTCGATGATTTCGCGTTGCTTGGACGAGAGCATTCCAAATAGCTGCTTGTATTTTTCAGGCGAAATATTGCGCTCGATTTCCTGCAAACGCTCGCCTTTGAAATACTTGGAAATGAACTTCTTATAGTCGAGCTGGAAATAATCCTGCACATATTGCAAGGCCGCATCGTAATCCCTAACCATCATATTGGCATATTCCCCAACGATGTGGATTTGCTGCTTCCGCTGCTTGTAGAACTCGTCCAAGCGCCTGTAATCGTTTTGGTTGTAACGGAACTTCATTTCCTTCAGCCGATGCACTTCCATTGCGTTGTAAACCACCAAGAAACCGCCCTCCAATTTCAGGGCACCGATTTTCGAGAGATAAAGCAAAGCGTCCTCCATCTCGTCCAAATGACAGGTTTCTTCGGTTTGGAACAATGCCGTTTTTTGATGTTTGTTGAAATCCTTAAGTAGCGAAGTGACAGAGAATTGCACTATGGCACCGGCGTTTTCTTGCGCGTTGGGCTTTTTGAGTGCCAAAGTATAGAGCCTATCGATGACGAAGCGGCAAATTGTCAAACGATGGTCGCTGTTCTGCAAGGTGGGCTCAAGGTCTTGGGTCAGCGAGGCTCGAACCATGCCGCTTTGGGCATTCTCTTTTTTCTTGATATATGACTTTATGGTGAGGAAAAACAGCACTGTCCTGATGTCCTTGATTGAGCTTTTGATTCCACTTTGCATCGCTTTCTCGTTCAGCGATTTATACGAGAAATCGGTTTCCTCGGAAGCCAAAGATTCAAGGACGAACCGCTCCAATTTGGAGAACCGCTCAAATATTTGTTTCGACTTGTTCTGCGAATGCTCGATGTAGGCCGACATGTCTTGCGAATCAGCCAAAATTCCTTCTTGTCGCATCAGGTTCACGGAGGTGATGACCCTTTCCTTGGTCAGTCCCAGCAGGTCGGCAAGGTAATCCACCCTTGACTCTGCATCGTCGTCAACGGCGGTGGCCCTACTTTTGCTCGAAATCAACGACTTGATGATTCGCGCCGCGTCTTGTTGCTCTTGCTCGTTGGAAAACAGCGGCGACTGTTCGATGCGTCGGCGCGCCTCGTCCATGTTTTTCACCATGATGCCCGTGGCGAAAACGTGAGGCACATTGTTGCCTCGACTCACATATCCAGCATCCTCCAAGGCAGCGATGGCGGTACGCACACGGGTTTCGATGTCGGAAACTTCGTCGCTCCATCCTGCCTGCCGTGCAATCTCCAATGCAGAACAGCAAACATGTTTTCGTTGTTGCGTGAAGTCCTTGATGGCTTTCCAAACTTGTTGTATCTCACTGATGCTCAGTTTGGTTTGGTTCAAAAGGATAAAATGCTTGTCCAAGTCGTGGTCGCTGTAAAGCACATAGCATTTGGCATTGGTTTGCGGGTCGCGACCGGCACGGCCAGCCTCTTGCACATAGTTTTCCAGCGAATCGGAAATGTCGTAGTGGATCACGAGGCCAACATCCTTTTTGTCGACACCCATTCCGAAAGCGGAAGTGGCAACCATGGCCTGCACCTGATTGTCGATGAAGTCATTTTGGTTCGCAATCTTGTCGTTGGGGTCCATCTTCCCGTTGAATGGCAAGGCTGGGACGCCGTCGCGGGTCAGTTTTTGTGCCAACTCGACCGATTTCCTGGTGCGAGAAACGTAAACGATGGTAGGACATGGATTGCCCAGCATCAAATTGCGGAGCGTATTGTATTTTTCCTCCTCTGTCTCGGCGTAAATGACTGAATAATGCAGGTTTTTGCGTGCTGATGAAGATGCAAACAACCTCAAGTCAAGGTTGAGTTTCCGCTTGAAATAATCGCAAATGTCGGTAATCACCTTCTGCTTTGCCGTGGCCGTGAAACACGAGACGGGAATGGGCATCTTCGTGTTTTTTGTTTCCTGCAACTTTCGGATGAAATCGCCGATGTATAGGTAATCGACGCGAAAATCCTGCCCCCAAGCCGAAAAGCAATGTGCCTCATCAATGACAAAACGCACTACATTACGGGAAAGCAACAGTTTCTCTATCGTTTTCGAGCGCAGCATTTCGGGCGAGATGTAGAGCAAAGATGCACTTCCGTTGGCCACTCTTTCAAAGGCATCGGCGCGGCTGACAGGGTCGAGCAGCCCGTTGATGGTCACGGCATCGGTAATGCCTCGTTCGGCCAAGTTGTCGACTTGGTCTTTCATCAGCGACTGTAAGGGCGAAATCACCACGGTAAGTCCGTGCACCGCTCGACCCGACATGATGGCAGGCAATTGGAAGGTCAGCGACTTACCACCGCCTGTCGGGAAAATGGTCAGCAACGAATGGCCATCCACGGCGGCCTGCACCGCCATTTCTTGCATCGGCTCGCCATCGAAGGTGCGGAACTCATTGTAGCCGAACACGTTTTGAAGCCCCGTGTGAATGTCCAACTTGTTCTTGCAATAAATGCAATGTTCGTCGTGGCAAGGTGTGTTACACAGCAGTTTCAGTACATTCTCGATGTTGGGGAAATTGCGCATCAACCAAGGTGGCGTAACCGAAGCACCATCGTCGGTTGAAATCAAGGCAAGAGTGTATGCAAGTTCGATAGGGTATTTCTTAATAACCAAATCTATGCGGCTGTGGCTACAAATCTTTCCGTGAAATACTTGAAACACAAGTGTTTCCAGATTGCCAAATGTGGTTTTGAAGCCGACATAATCAAAAAAGCCTGCAAACTCCTCTTTGTCGTTTAGCAGGCTGTAGAATATCGTTTTAAGGTCGTCAGGAAGCGCGTTGAAGGCATTTACTTCATCGTAGAACAAATCGCGGGCTTTAAGGCTGTCGTTCAGCGGGTTGTTCAGTTCATCGGTTTGCAGCTTGTCGTCTTTCAACAGCTTGTGATAGGGACGCTTGGGGAAGAGCAACGGTGACAGATAGAGTGTGTCGATGGCTTTTTTACGCTGAATGTCAGGAATATCGGCCAAATACTTCAAGTCATGGTGAATGATGTTGTGACCACATAGATACTCGGCGTTTGCAATGAACTTCACAAAATCCTGCCTCGAAGTGGAATGAAGCTCATTTTCAGGCTCTTTGAACGCGCCAAAGTCGTGGATTTTCTTGTCGTTCAGTCCCACTTCAAGGTCGATGAAAGCGATGCCTGGCGGCTGTTTCCGATTGGGAAACAAACTGTTTCTGAAGGCGTTGATATAGTCGGTTATGCCTGGCATTTATCCTTATTTTAGTCCGTTGATAATTATGGCGCAAATTTATGAATTTTTTTTCAACGTAATCACCACAATCTCAGGACGTGTGCCCAACCTGAAGGGGATGCTTCCACCCAAGCCTTCGCTGACGAAAAGCCGCTGGTTGCCTTTGGTGTAGAGACCGCCCCATTCGGGATACATCCATTTGGCTGGCGACCATCGGCCCAATTTCACCTGCGCGGCGTGGGTGTGTCCCGAAAGCATGAGTGGAATATCGGTGTCGGGCAGCACTTCCATGCGCCAGTGCGAGGGGTCGTGCGAAAGCAGGATGGTGAAAACACCTTCGGGGATGTCAGCGATGGCCTTTTTCAGGTCGCCAATTTCGGGGAAAGGCGGCTTGCCTGTGTTTTCAACGCCAGCGATGGCAATCTGGGCCTCGTTTCTTCGGATGATCCGATGCTCGTTCAGCAAAACATCCCAACCCATACCTCGCTCAGCCTCAACCACTTTCCGCGACTCTTGCCGGAGGTCGGCGGGGCGTTCCTTCATCCCGTAGAAGCAGTAGTCGTGGTTGCCGAGCACCGAAAGAACGCCGTCTGTGGCCCTCAACTGCGACAAAACCTTCTCGAAAGGCTCGGTTTCGTTCGCCGAAAGGTTGACCAAATCGCCAGTGAAAACCACCAAGTCGGGGTTTTCGGAATTCGTGCGACGCACCACCTTTTCGAGGAATGCGGTATGGTTGCCATGCGTCCCGACATGCAAGTCGGAAAGTTGCACGATTTTGTAGCCATCAAATTCTTTCGGCAGGTCGGCAAATTGTAATTCCACTTGCTTGACACTCAATGTTTTCCAACCGAAAAGCAGGCCGTAGAGCGCGACCAATGCGATGAGACCGCCCAAAACGAGGCCGATTCCGTTTGCAATGCCTATGGCGTGAGGCCAGGCGGCTCCAGCCAGTTTTCCGAGCAGTGAGCAAACCACAAGGACAATTTGCGGTAACGTAACACAGAGCAAAATGCCTGTGACAATCATCATCTTCATTGCACCGAAACCGCCGAAACGGGCGGAAGCAAACAATCCCAAGGCCACCACAGCAGGAAGCCAAAGAATCAAATGCGCCCACCATGCCGCACTACGAATTAGGGCGAGCGATATGTAGAGGTCGGGCAGAAGGAAGAAAAGCACGATGAGGATGATGAAAGCGGCCATGTCTTATAAGATTTTTCGTCAACAAACAGGTTTGGAGCGCAAAAGTATGGAAAAAATGCGTATCTTCGCACCTTCTTTAAAACACATCATTATGATCAACGACTTCATCTACAACATTCCGACGAAAATCTATTTCGGGCGCGACCAACTGAAACACCTCGGCACCGAACTCAAGAAATATGGCACCCGCGTGCTGATGACCTACGGCGGGGACTCCATCAAGCGGATTGGACTCTACGACCGCGTGGTCAAAGAGATTAAAGACGCTGGCCTTGAGCTTTTTGAACTCAATGGCATCAAGCCTAATCCGCGCATCGAATCGGTCAGGAAAGGCGCTCAGATGTGCAAGGAACACCATATCGACGTGCTGCTCTCCGTGGGCGGCGGTTCCACCATCGACGCCACCAAGATCATGGCCGCCGGTGCTTGCGTCGATCACGACCCTTGGGACTTCTTGGATCTCAACAAACGCGCTCCCATCAACAGAGCCTTGCCTATCGTCAGCATCCTGACCCTCGCCGCCACAGGCTCGGAGATGGACACGGCTGCCGTCATCAGCAACCCTGAGACGCAGGACAAACTCGGTCGTCTCGACCCCAATCTGTTCCCCAAGGCCTCATTTCTCGACCCGACCAACACCTTCAGCGTCAGTGCCTACCAAACAGCTTGCGGCTCAGCTGACATGCTGTCGCACATCTTCGAGGTCTATTTCAATATGGACGACGGCCTCTACATGCTCGACTGCTTCATGGAAGGCCTGATGAAGACCGTCATCAAATACGCCCCCATCGCCATGCGTGAACCCGACAACTACGAGGCGCGCGCCAACTTGATGTGGGCCTCATCGTGGGCCATCAACGGCTTCATTATCGGCGGCAAGCGCAAGGAATGGAGTTGCCACCCGATGGAGCACGAACTGTCGGCCATCTACGACATCACCCACGGCCTCGGCCTCGCCATCCTCACCCCACGCTGGATGGAGTATTGCCTTGACGACACCACCGTCCCGAAATACGTCCAATTCGGCGTCAATGTTTTCGGCATCGACCCGACTTTGCCCCCGATGGACATCGCCCACCAAGCCATCGCAAAGTTGAGCGACTTCCTTTTCAACACCTTGCAACTGAAGCGCACCTTCCCCGAAATTGGCATCGACCGCACCCACTTCGCAGTGATGGCCAGGAAAGCTGTCAACGGCGGCACGCTGCCGGGATTCAAGCCTTTGCAGCAAGCCGACGTGGAGAAAATCTTCGAGATGTGCATGGCGTAAGACCGACTGCCTTACTAATTTTCCACTTTTGCTTTCATCCCAGCTGGTTCAATTGCCCGCATCATTGTCCCGATAGTGGGTGCCATTGGCGTGTTGGTGGTCGTTTTTGCAGTTCCCAATGCCAAGGAAGAGGATTGACCTTGAAGCGTCGTTCACTTAAAACCTATAAACCAACAATCCTTTGAGGGTCCAATCGTGGAAAACGCCTCTGAAACCGAGGTCTTCAACATAATCTGGGATGTTCATTTGGGCGTGGTCTAAGGCATCGCGGCTGCGGAAAAAGAACCTGTTGTAGGTGAATTGGCTTGAAAAATAGAAACGCCCGAAATTCATGCCGAGTGCCGCGCTGCCGACATAGTTGGGCATGGGATAGCAAAGGATCTTGGAGACCGTCTCGCCACTATGATGGCTATTAACGTATTCGTATGATGTGGTTTTCAGATAGTTGAACAACGTCAGCACGGGCATGGCGGTCAGGTTGATGGTGAGATTGCGAAGCCCTTCGTCGCGTGGTCCGGTGGGGTCTTTGTGCCACAGGACAAAGTTGACCGAATAGCCGCCGCCCACCGAAACCTGCATGGTGGAGAAGCAATCAATCAGGTTATAGGAATCCCAAACGGCCTCTGGCGAGTTGTAGAGGCTGCCTTGCATGTAACGTGCCGTGAGCATCCACGAGCCGGCAGTGTGGCGTTGCACCAAGCCAACCTTGTAGGCGGCGGGGTAGGCGAAACGCTTGTTGTTGAAGACGTAGCAGCCATCAATTGCGAAACTTTTCAGCATAGCCACCTCATCGGTGGTGATTTCGTGATGGAAATAGTCGACATCTCCCTCTTGGCCAACGGTCAGGGCTGAGCGGAAGAAATTGCTGATATTGAAATAGTTTAACTTTACACTCCACGATTTTCCGATAATATTGAACGCAAACGCCCTTCGTTTCCAGGCACTGTGGGGCCCCACTTCAAGACCGTAGCCCAACCTGACATTGCCATAGCCCACTTCAAGACCGACTTTCTTACAAAGGTTTTCCGTTAGGGCATAGCTCGAAACGCCTTCGAACGAGCCAATGTTTTCTTGGTTGATCTTGAAATTGACATCCACGTCGAAACCGGCCTTTTGTCCCGTTGAGAACAAGCCCAGCGAAAAGCCAGGGAAGGGGCGATAGATATAGGCTGTGTCGATAGAGCCAGGCTTGGTGACGAAATCGTTGACGCGTTTCCAAAAAGTGTTGTCCTGTGCCGATAACGCATTCATAACGAACAAAATAACAAGTAAAGCAAATGGCTTTTTCATGGCGATGTATTTGAGGCAAAAATACGGATTTCCGCGAAGTAAACGGCTATTGCGCCAAAAAATGCCTTTTGTGCAATTTTTTCCGAAATTCGTGGTTTGTATTTTGCTTATCTTTGCGGCTGGTTTCGCTTTGTCAACAAGAGCCGTGACCTATCCTACCAACAAAAACGACAACTATATGACTAACTTGGAGAAATGTAACGCTGGAATCGAGTACTCGTATGCCGACGAGGAACTGATTGCTCTCAAGACCGAGGCCATCAGGCAATGCGAGATTTTCAACGCCATCGACGGACGTGACCATCGGCAACAACGTGGTGGTGGCTGCCGGGGCCGTAATTAATAAGGATGTGCCCGACAACACCTTGGTCGGCGGCGTGCCTGCGAAGGTCATAAAGACCATCGAGAACGATATTTGAATTCGGAAAAACATACATTATTTTCATCGGATAAAACAATCAACATTTAAACCATCAACAATCAACGAAATGAAACAACCCATCAAGACAACAGAAGCCATCTTCCCGATGCCCGTTTTGCTCGTGGCTACTTACAATGAAGATGGCACCATCGACGTGATGAACGCCGCTTGGGGCACTATGCTCGACCGCGAGCGCGTGGCCCTCAACCTGACCGAAACCCACCGTACGGTGGAAAACATCAAGCGTCGCAAGGGCTTTGTGGTTCACATCGCCGATGCGCCCCACACGGTCGAAGCCGACTGGTTTGGCGTCGTCTCTGGCAAGAACGAAAAAGACAAGTTCGCCAAGACCGGCCTCACCGCCACCAAGTCCAATCTGGTTGATGCACCTGTCATCAACGAGCTGCCCATCGCCATGGAATGTGAGTTCATCGAGTACCAAAGCGACGACACAGGATTGGGTGTCATCGGCAAGGTGCTGCAAACCTCGGTAGAGGCCGACAAGATGAAAGACGGTAAGGTCGACATCGAAGCCCTGCAAGCCATCGCCTTCGACCCCTACACGCATGGCTACTACCAAGTGACGAAGCGCGTTGGCGACGCCTTCAAGGATGGCCTGAAACTGAAGGATATCAAATGAATTTCAAACCGTCATGAAAGAATTCATCGTTGACCCACGCCAAACCACGCCCGAAGAACACGCAGAGGGCGTGCGTCAGGCACAGACCCTTTTCAAACTGAACCACACCATGCCCTTCACCGAAGAATACAACGCCCTGTTGAAGGACCTCTTCGGCGACAACCTGGGCGAAGGCTGCTTCATCCAGCCCGGACTCACCGGCGTTTGCTTCGACCGTGTAAAGATAGGCCGTAACGTTTTCATCATGAACAACTGCTTGATGATGAGTCGCGGTGGCATCACCATCGAGGATGGCGCAATGATAGCCGCCAACGCGCAGCTCATCTCCAACAACCACGACCTGCACGACCGTCAGTTGCTCATTTGCAAGCCTGTCCACATCGGCAAGAACGCCTGGATTGGCGCGGGAGCCACCATTCTGCCCGGCGTCACCGTAGGCGAAAACGCAGTGGTGGCCGCTGGAGCCGTTGTCACCAAGGACGTCGCACCTAATACTATAGTAGGAGGGAATCCGGCGAAGTTCATCAAGAATGTGGAGTGAACTTTCTCCAAAATTTGAAACTATCCAAGCAATCTGTGAAACATCGGGTTGCTTTTTTCATTGTTATTTAGAAACACAACATCCAGATTGAGTGCTGGTTCCCGCTCGGTGGCCGCGACTCGAAAGGCGAAATCCTCCGCGACCCGGTCATCAACGCGATTGCGAAAGCCCACGGCAAAAGTGCAGCCCAGACCATCATCCGCTGGCACATCCAGAAAGGCTTCTGCGTGGTGCTCGGCTCATCGAACCCCGACCATATCAAGGAAAACATCGAAGTCTTCGATTTCGAGTTGAGCGAAGAAGAGATGGCCCAGATGGCCGCCTTGAACCAAGAGAAGCGCTACTTCAACATGACCTACGACCAAATCAAGGCGTGGATGGGCGACTACGAGATTTGGGACTGAAATTAAGGGTTTTTTATTAGGACAAGGCGCGGCTTTTCGGGGCTACGCCTTTTTTTGTTGGCGTGTTACGGTAAAATGTTTATTTTTGCGGGATGAAAATGCGACGACAGCATGTCGAAAGAGTTGCAAAACATAGTGGATGCATCGTTTGTCAACGAGGTGAAAAGCCTTGTTGAGAGAGGGCGCAATGCGGCATACGGAGCCGTGAACGCCGTGATGATTGAGACCTATTGGCGCATAGGACAACGCATCGTGGAGCAAGAGCAAAACGGAAAGGAACGCGCCGAATATGGAACGCAGTTGATTGAAATACTTTCCGAGGAACTGACTAAAACATACGGTAAAGGTTTCAGCAAACGCAATCTTCAGTATTTCAGAAGTTTCTATTTGACATTCAACAACTTGGAAATTGTGCAAACGCGTTTGCACAATTTGAAGTGGTCTCATATACTGACTACATTGCGAGTTGAAGATCCTGTTGCCGCACGATGGTATTTGCAAACCGCCTCAACAGAAATGTGGAGCGTGCGCACCCTCGACCGTAACATCAGCACACAATATTTCGAGCGGCATTTCAAGCAGCCCCAGATTTTGGAAAACCTTGAAAACAAGTCAGTTCCTGACAAATTAGAGATTCTGAAAAGCCCTATCATGGCTGAATTTCTCGGCTTCAAGCATGACACCGACTTTTCGGAAACGGAGTTGGAAAAAGGCCTGATTTCACATTTGCAGGATTTCTTGGTTGAGATGGGGCGCGGATTTGCGTTTGTGGCCCGTCAGCAGCATATCTTCACCGACATGGGCGACTTCTATATCGACCTTGTTTTCTACAACTATCTCTTGAAGTGCTTCGTTCTCATCGACTTGAAAAAGGGACAAATCACCCACCAAGACGTGGGACAGATGGACATGTATGTGCGGATGTATGACGACCTGAAGCGTACCGAGGGCGACAACCCGACCATTGGCATTGTGTTGTGCAGCGAGACCAGCAAGGACATTGCCCGTTACTCGATTCTGCACGACAGCGATAATCTTTTTGCCGCCAAATACATGCCGCTGATGCCCACCGAGGAAGAACTGCGCCGCGAGATAGAGCAGCAAAAGGAATTGTATAGATTGCAACAAGAAAATAAATAATTGAATATCAAAACAATAAAAACAAAATAAACAAAGAAAAGTAGTTAAATTAACATATTAAAAATCATAGCGTTTGCTATTTATTCGGCACTGCTTCAGAAATCTGGTAAATTTCAAAATGCAAAGTTCGTGAATAAGTTTGCAAATGCCTGTGCGTTAGCGCGGGCATGGACTTATCGAATTTTGCAGGCAATACCAGAGCCTCTGAAGCGTGGATAAGAAAATGTCCGCGCTTTTTTGTTGAACAATGGCAGATGCTTCTAAACAATAATTGCAGGGAAACCGAAAACTGCATCAAAGAGTAGGTAAACAAAAACATAGATAAGAAAAAACATGGATAGCGCATTATGTTATGATTCAGAAAACAAGCGTCTTTATAAAGGTGTAGCAGGTACAAAGGATTGTCTTATCTCAAAGCACGATAAAAAAGGCTATAAAACATACAAATACTCTATTCCTGACGAACCAGTTGAAATCGTAATTTCGTCAAATTTTCATTATCAAGGAGCCTCTTTCCTTTATGCAAAAATATTGATAAAAGGGAAAAGTATGTTGAATTTCCAAGATATACAAGCTTTGCACTTAATAAATCATTGTAGTTTGGACACTTTTCAAGTGGAAGCTGGGAATTGGGATGAATTGTTTGATATTATCATTAAGAATTACAATAATCTGTATTTTACAAGTGAAGGTGATGTTGAAAACTATTTGAACGAGTTAGATAAAATTGTTTTGTGTGAAAACATTTCTGTGTTCCGCAACAAATCCAGCCAAGCCCCAACCGAATGGAAAGGAACATTCCTTGTATTGTTGCATTCTATAAATAGATTATCAAATATCATAGAATGCAAGTATAATTCAGTAATAGACGGCAATACATATTTTCAAAAAAGACTACTATCATCTTGTAGAAACTATTTACAACGATTTACTGATTGTTATCCGACTTGGGAAAGAATGGAAGGAGATCCCCGCCTAAAACATTTTTCGGAAAAACTTCTTACTGTCTGTGAGTATATTGAAAAAAACGGAAATCCATTTGAAATTGTGGATTTATTGACTACAAATCGAATAAAACAATCATCAAATAATCAACAATCATTAAAAACTGACGCGCTAACAGTATAAAACTGGCAGAATAATTATGGTAAGTGATTTTATTAGCGACAAGGCACCACTCTTTTATTACTCATTCAGACAGGTTCGTACTACAAATGATGGGAAAGAAGAGTACCACGATGCCTCCAAGGTGACCATCAGAAAGAACAATGACTACGGAAATAATGGTTTACAATTTTCTGTTTTCAATGTTATCCGATATGGAGAGCATTGGCAGTCTGATGGAATTAATCAAACCCGAATAGACAGGGAAACCTTCGACCGTGTTGACTTCTACGGTAAAGGAGAAGACAGCAATAGATTGGGCGTTTTTCTTTATAAGAAAGCTCTACCAGAAATCGCATTCGCGTTTAAGGGAGAAAAAAACATTTTGTGGTATCTCAATTTTTACTCGGATTATAATGATGATGTGTTTGAAATTTCCCAATCTGGAATTATTGAATTTATCCGTTCAACAAGTATTGCATTACAAGGTACACCATACAATCCTCTTCAAAATACAATGTATGCCATTCGGGCATTTGTATTGTCACACTACTCGAAAATATACAATATGAACAGATATAATTTCCCCGGTGTAAGTTCTGAAGAGTGGGATAAAAAGGAAACAACTATTGAGATAATTGACAACGTTGATTTGTTATCTCAAATGGAAAGTTTATGTGATTCTAGAATGCACGAGGCATTGCATGAATATCAAAGAGGAAACGCTCAAATGTTCAATTATAGAATGGAACATATGGTAGACCTCATTGGTACATATTACATTCTGTATCGGACAGTTCTTTAAAGCAAAATTATAATATCTAATAAAACTAATCAAATATGAGTTCAATTTACAAAAAGTCATTTGTTTTCAGAGCCAAGCGCTTTGAAGAATACCAAAATGGAAAATGTGTTAGGCAGGGCGCATTAGAATGCACTATTAAGGCTCACGAGATGTTCTTTAGTCCATACGATGTTATTTCTATGGCTAACTATGATGAATTGCAATCAAAGGTAGGAGGAATTGATATTGATGGCGGCATGTCGTTTTCTTTGTCAGGTAACATACCCTCCGGAATCAATACGAAGTTTAATCTTCCTATAATAGAAGAGGATGATGTGTTGCCAGATAGAGTGCAGTACGGACGGTTAACAAACCGTGCGTGGAGAGACAATAATGAGCCTGTTGTTTGCAATATCTTCAACAATATGGAATGTATTCGGTTTGCGATGACATCTCCTTTGCGAATTATTGAATTTTTCGGTGAATTTACAGAGTTTTGATTACATTTAGAAAGGACAATTCCTGTTAGAGAATCTACATTCAGCCATAGTCTTGCCTTGCGAATTTTTCAATTCAAGTCTTATTTCCCCAAATACTCGCTAGGCGTGAAGCCGGTCATCTTCTTGAAGAGACGGGTGAAATGATGGGGAAAATCGAAGCCAAGGAGGCGCGAGGTCTCGCTGATGTTGTGGCCGTTCATGAGCAGGCTCTTGGCCTGGTTGATGACATAGTTATGGATGTAACCTATGGCCGTTCCTCCTGTGGCCTTGTGGACAATGTCGCCGAAATAACGCGGCGAATAGGCCAACTCTGAGGCACAATAGGCAACGGTGGGCAAGCCTTGAGTCAACTGCCGATTCTCGCGGAAATACTGTTGCAGCAGGTCGTGAAAGCGTTTCAAGA
>Ga0247609_10000036_pt1 | contig 188011 bp, 163 predicted proteins | sample 172DNAGHGlowgp2_FD_193487 | JGI IMG/M metagenome (GOLD analysis project Ga0247609, IMG submission 193487) | Sheep rumen microbial communities from Palmerston North, Manawatu-Wanganui, New Zealand - 1728 DNA GHGlow gp2 | ecosystem: Host-associated > Mammals > Digestive system > Stomach > Rumen...
TGATTTTTTAAATGTTTCTTCACTCGAACCAAATATGCAATTTCCAATAGCAGCTTCAACATACATTCCATAAGTTGGCAAATTATACCATTTATCTTCTACTTTCTTTTGAATACTCCATCCAAACAAATCAATAATCTCATTTCCTTCATTTTTGATTTTTATATCTATTTCATCATTCTTTTTTATATCAACACCCGAAATGGAAATGCCTTTATTTGCTGATGGGATTTCTTCGTCTACTTCCTGATAAAATTCAACATTATAATTACAAAGCAACTCAGCATTATACATTTTTATTCCACCTTTACTAATTTCTGCTTCATCATCCACCATCATATATTTATCAAAAGCACTCTTGTAATCATAATCCGCTTCATATAATTCATACTCATATTTAAAATCGATATTGTCTTCTGTTCCAACTTTTTTTACTGTTCCTCTAAGCCACATTCCATCATAATATGTAAGTTCAATATCTCCATATTTATTTTTATCTCCTGCCGAAATACCAAAGCATGGTGTTTTGATTTCTCTAGCTTTTCCTAAAGGAATTGGCTTAATTTTTAAATTACTTATTTCCTCATATAACTTTTTTGCTTTATCAACTTCAACGTATCTTTTTTCTGTTTTTTCACCATCATAGTACATCATTTCCATTAAGCAATGATCTATGTCAGCATTTTCTAAAAGATTAGTTCTTTCCTTATTCATTTTTTCAGGATCAATAACTCCTTTATTATCACCTTTTGTGCCACATCCAGTAATACCAAGCGCACATATGACAATCATCGCCATACTTATTATTTTTCTTTTTTCTTTTAATAATTTCATATAATCCCCTCCAGCAAATACTTTTTCCCGTTTCATATATTAAACACTTCAAAATTTAAAACGTTACAAAAAAAGAAGTGATATTATAAAATTTAATATCACTTCCCATATCATGAAGTCGTAATGCAAAACTATTTGATTTATTCTCCGTATATAACTTCTTCATCATTTCCTGATACTACAACAACTTTTGTAATCTCCTGAAGTTCAACATCACAGAAATATCCCTGTGTTTTTGATGTATTATTAAAAAGTGTTGTTCGTGGATTCTTAATATATAATGTATCTCCCTTAACTGAAATACTATAACCTTTTATAATCTTATCTGAATAAAATCTTATTACTGAAACCTTTTCAAATTCAGTTCCTTCCTGAATTGCTGTTCCTGTTCCCTGATAACCTCCAGCATACACCATCCGGCCATTCCCTTCATAGCGCTGATCAGAACCAATTCTACTTAATTCACTTTCTGAAATCAATCCATCATAACCATCAACTTTTGAAAATCCTGGAATAATAACTGGAACGTATTTTTCACTTTTGTTTTCAGAATCGCCATCATTTATTAATACCATTTCTCCTTTGAATTCTTCCATCTTCATGCCATCGCTTCCAATTGCGCAATCCTGTTTATCCAAAACCTCGACTCCAACGTTTAAATCTTCAGAACTAATACTTTTAATTGGAGCATATAATCCAAACAATAATACTACAACAACTCCAATGCATGCAGCTGCAATTTTTCTTGATTTACCAGTTTTTCTATTAATGTCCTTACTTACTCTTTTAATTAACTGTTCATCACTATCAAAATTATTTACATCGTAAGAAGCAATAGCTTCTTCACCTTCCTTCATTGATTCAAGTACATGTCTACATTCTTCACATTCCTTGATGTGATCTTCAACCATCTTTTTACTTTCATCACTACATAAATCATCAATATATAAAGGCAACATATCTTTTACAATATTACACATTTTTTCATTTTTCATAATCCATCATTCCTTTCAACTTTTCTTTGCTTCTGTAATAAATTACTCTTGCCCAATTTTCATTTTTGTGTAAAACAGTACCTATTTCCTTAAATGATAATCCTGAATAAGTTCTAAGTTTTACAACTTCCTTGTCAGCCTCCGAAAGGGATTCTATGCATTCTCTAAGTTCACGCTTTTCTTCCCTCTCTATAAATTTTTCTTCCGTAGAAGACGAGGTGTTAACTTCAAGATACTCCCTGTCATCAAGTGAAATATTCATATTCTCTTTTTTCTTTAAATAATTGAAATATGTATTCTTTGCTATTGTACAAAGCCATGCGTATAAATTCCCGCCTCTAAATGAATCTATATTTACTATGGCTTTATAAAATGTCTCGGATACTATATCATCGGCCAAAACATCATTATGACAAAGTGTCAATACAAATTTTTTTAAGGGAATACAATACTTCCTGTATATCTCTTCCATATCCGGCATATGCTCACCTCTCATTGCTTCACCTCGCCCTCTTATCATATAAACAGGCAAGATGAAAAAACATTACAAAAAAGTTGAAAAAAATTTTTTTATCAAAAAAAATGCAGGCAGCTGACTGAATGCTGCCTGCGTTATACTCATTATAACATTATTTATCCAAGTTTTCCAAAACCTTTGTTGCATCTTCAATATACTTATTTTCACTTAAATCAAACGCACCCTTATCAGCAAGACTAGCTGACTTTGTCATAATAGGCATCTTACCTAATACATCAATTCCAAGTTCCTTAGCAATATCATCAATCTTACTTTCACCAAATACTGGAATATGCTTTCCACAATCTGGGCATTCAAGATAACTATAGTTTTCTACAACACCTAAAATTGGAATATCCATTTTCTTTGCCATGTTAACTGACTTACCAACAATCATCTTAACCAGATCCTGAGGTGATGTAACTATAATTGTTCCATCAACAGGAATAGACTGGAATACTGTAAGTGGAACATCACCAGTTCCTGGTGGCATATCGATAATTAAGTAATCAAGGTCACCCCAAACTACTTCACCCCAGAACTGTTTAATTACACCTGCAATAACTGGACCTCTCCAAACTACTGGATCATCATCATGTTCAAGTAAAAGATTAACAGACATTACTCTAATACCCATTGCTGTTTCACCTGGTATAATTCCATCATCAGTACCTGTAATATTGTTCTTAACACCAAACATCTTTGGAATTGATGGTCCTGTAATATCAGCATCTAAGATACCAACATTATAACCTTTGCTTTTTAAATCAACCGCAAGTGAAGCACTAACAAATGATTTGCCAACACCACCTTTACCACTCATTACAGCGATAACATGTTTAATGTTACTAGCTTTATTCGCTGGATCAAATGCTGGCTTAGCTGATCCACAGTTTGATGCTGATGGACAAGTTGCACAACTTGATGAATCACATCCACTCTCTACGCTCTTATTTTCTTCTGCCATAATAAACTCACTTTCTATTGTTTAATTTACTCAATATAAAACATGACTAGAACTTTCTAAGTTCAAGTTCACCCTCATATTTTTTTATTTCTAATATCTTAACTTTAGATACATTACCATTAGGAAGAGTAAACTCTGCTTCATCTCCAACCTTCTTGCCTTTAACAGCCATCCCTATTGGAGAATCAATGCTTATCTTTCCTTCCCTTGAATTTCCTAAAACAGTTGTTACTAAAACGAAAGTTTTCTTTCGATTCATATCTATGAATTCTACTGTAACTTCCTTATTAAGACCAACCTCATCATCTGTAGATTCATCTTCTATAATCTGTGCTGTCTTAATCATCTTTTCAAGGTATCTAATTCTTCCTTCATTTTGATTCTTATACTGCTTAGCAGCTTTATATTCAAAATTCTCACTAAGGTCGCCATGCGCTCTTGCTTCCTTTACAGCCTCAAGAGCTTCTTTTCTTACAACAACCTTTCTGTGTTCAATTTCAGCTTCCATCTTTTCGATGTCAGATTTTGTTAATTTATCAAACATATTACTTACCTAAACAAGAATCTAATCCTTTTTCAATTTCTTCCTGATTCATGTGCTGACCAATAAATACAAGTTTAATCATACGATCGCCGTATTCTTCATCCCAGTCTTTTAAGATACTTGGGTCATTAGCTAATGCTTCTTCCTTAATATCCTTAGGAGCAGCAGCAACCCAGCAACCATAATCAGTTGCACTCATCTGCCAACCTGACTGTTCAAATACATAAGCAGTATCTCTTTCTCTTTCAAACCACATAAGACCCTTACATCTAATAACGCTCTTAGGGAATTTAGATAACCATTCTTCTAATTTTTCCTTAACAAATGGTCTTCTTCTTAAATATACAAATGTTGCGATACCATATTCTTCGCCATGAGCGTGGTCGTGATCATGATGATGTCCACAACTACACTTTCCATGTTCATGGTCACAATCGTGGTCATGGTCATGATGATGTTCATGTTCGTCGTGATCATGTTCATCATGATGGTGATGTTCATGGTCGTGATGATGATGCTCATGTTCTTCCTCGTGATCATGTTCATCTTCTTCCATAGCATGTACCCAACCTGCTGATGTACAAACCTTTTCAAAATCAAAGTTATTTGTATTTAAAATTTCACTAATTTCTACTTTACCATATGAAGCTTCAATCATCTTAGCTTCTGGCTGAAGTGCACGAACTACTGCCTTAACTTTATCAAGTTCCTCAGGGCTTACACAATCAACCTTATTAATAATAATTGTATTACAGAATTCAATCTGCTGAATTAAAAGATTTGCAATATCTTCATCTTCTAATTCTTCATCCATTAAGTCATCTCCGCCACCGAACTCTTTAACAAGTCTAAGTGCATCAACAACTGCTACTACATTATCAAGTCTTGCAATGGCAGGAATGTTATACTGTGCACCTGAACCATCCATCATTGTAAGTGTCTGTGCAATTGGAATAGGCTCACAGATACCACTTGCTTCAATAAGAATATAATCAAACTTATTCTGATTAACAAGACCTGTAATCTGATCCATAAGATCTGTCTTAAGTGTACAGCAAATACATCCATTCTGAAGTGGTACTAAACTATCATCAGTACCTGTAACCTGTCCACCTTTTTCAATAAGTTCAGCATCAATATTAACTTCACCTATATCATTTACGATTACTGCAACTTTATAACCTTCCTGGTTATTAAGTACATAATTAAGCAATGTTGTTTTTCCTGCTCCAAGGTACCCTGTAAGGAGCGTAATTGGTATTAACTTCTTATCCATTTTTTCCTCCATATTCCAAATATGCAAACAACTGCATAATAATCACAAAAAACAAGTAGGTTTAAACACAGTCTAAACCTACATAATTATAATTCAATTATTTAATTATTTCAACCTCACGCAAATTTACAAATGATAATTTAAATCATTAAGCTCACTCACCCTGTTCTTTCCAAAGAACACAGCAAATGGCAACACATATATCCCTCGCAAATCAATATATTTTAAAAAATGTTAAGATTACTGTAAGATAAAACCTCTTTAATGAATAATATTAGCTATTTATTCTTCATTCACATTGGTATTACCTTTATTTTTAATATACCATTCCAACATGCCCAGGTCTTCTTTAAACATATCACTATGTGAACCTGTTGCCTCATCTTCTAATTTATAATAGGTCTCAAGTTTTTCATCAAACACATTTTTGTTTTCAACTTTTCTCTTTGCACTAGTTGCCAAATCACGATAGGCCTTTCCAGCTTCATATAATTTATCCTTACAAGCTTCATCGTATTTAACCTCACCAATCCCATCAATAAGTTCCTCTACCTTATTTGCAAGGTACTCATAATATCTGTCTTCGATTTTATTATACTTTGTCATATCCTCAACAGTTAAACGAATATCTGACGGAAGCGAATTAAAAGTTTTTACAATGTATTCAGCTTGTGGAATGTCTTTTTCCATATCAAAATTTTCATCAAGGACTTGTATTTTTACGTTTAATGCAACTACTTTTTCTCTTGCTTCTTCACGATTATCCTTATATTTTTCCAATCTTGACTTTGCATTAATTAATTTGCGATATAGTTCATTATCAATATATTCTCTTTCTACATCTTCAAGTTCTCTTACCCTATGAACATAATCTTCTATGTCGTTATATAGTTCTTCTTTTTTCCAATCTTGTCTACAGGATTTGCTTCTTTCAATCAATCCTCGCATTTCTCCATTATAATCTTCAGCAATGGATTTTGCTTTGTCCCTATCAACCGAATTAAAAATAATGGCATGAATAAGACCTATTGCTATTACCAATATTATAAAGCCCATAAACAGGCCTTTAAATCCTTTTAAATCTTCTTCAAACATACAACCACCTGCATAAATTTATTTCACATACAAACAATTATACCATATTGTTCTATTAAAACAACAAACGGCAAATCCATTAAGGATTTGCCGTCGTTAATTTTGACCCTTTCCCTTTAGAGGTAAATCAACTAAATATAATTGGCTGCTGTATCATTAACTTTAAAGTTTGTTATCTCCATTATCTTTTAGGCTTAATAATAGATTGTATCTATAATTCTTCGCCTGTTGCCTCTAAATTCTTACAACAAACAATTGATAAATTTCCGTTTCTACATCTAATTTCATCAATCATCTGCTTTTCACTATTTATGTCATTTATAAGAACTGCATATTCGAGTTCATACATACTACCAAGATTTACAGTTTTTACTCTATTAAGAATAACCTTTCCTGTAAACTTTTCAAATATATCATCAAACACCCCACTATAATCAAGATTTTCCGGTATTGTAACCTTAAGTGTTTTTTCAAACTCACTACATTCGCCGAACGAACTCTTTGCAAGTATTAAATATACTGCACATATAAATACAGTAAATACTGAAGCAAATCCTACAAGTCCCATACCACAAATAAGTCCAATCGCCATACTAAGGAATACTGTTGCTATCTCCTTTGAAGTACCAGGTATCGATCTAAACTTAACAAGACCAAATGCACCTAAAACTGCAACTGAAGTTCCTAAGTTTCCATTAACAGCAAATATAACCACTTGTACAAGAGGAGGTAAGAGCACAAGAGTCATAACAAAATTCTTTGTATACTTTCCTGTCTGCATATAACACTTTGCTATTATAAACCCTAGAATCACAGCCACAACACTACAAATCAAAACAGCTGGAACCTTTCCTATCGAACTATCTAAAATACTATCAAACAACATTTATGTTTCTCCTTTCATCGTTGCATTTTTTGTAAATATTACCATACTTAGAAAATGAAGTTGGATATATCTTTAACTCGGTTAAAATACTTGTTAACCATAACGGAAACGCATCTGCCACTTTTATTTCCAGCAGCCTCAAATCATCATCAAACAGACGCTCTCCATAATCTCCATTTATCATGTCTATTTCATCTTCCCTGTATCTTATATTTCTGTCTATAGTCATTCTAACCATGTCTTCATTAGTACTAAAAAATGCCTCCCTGTCATATGCTAAATATAGCTTAGCCACAGGATTATAAAAGTCTAGAAAATAATCAATCTCCTTTGTTATTTGACTATCTTTAGATGGATGTTCCTTACCGAGCATAAATCTTTTAGCCTCATCATAGGTAAACTCTTCTCTTCGTTTATATACAATTCCTTTAAACTTCTTTTTAATCTCTATGAAACTTGCCGATTCCTTAGATGGCGTTCCATAACATCTTAATCTTATTTTTTCTTTGTATACTGGTTTTTCTATTGATCTACTTACAAGCTCATAATCATCCGTATCAAAATAAATGTTACATATGGTATGCAGTCCATATTGATCCATCTGCATATATGGATCAATTGCCTCAATGAACTTATCATATGTACTCTTGTCAATTAAATACTTTTTCTCTACTCTTTTAAAAACCATTTCAGTTGCCATATAGCCACCACCTTTTCAATACATTACATAATTTCTTATGTTTTACTAGTCCCTTATTAAATTCCATACATAACAAATTATCATAGCAACCAATTATTTCGGTTTTACCTTTTTCTAATCACTCCTTTCAAATTAATATTTATATTCGTATTCTTTTTTAAATTGTTTTTTCATCCGCCCATATAATATATATATTTAATATACATATTATATACAGTAAAACTATCATATAAATAAACCCCTTTAAATTCAATAGAATTAAGACATTCTTGACTTAACTGTTAGAAAAAAGTTATAAAAAAATGTTAATAAAATAACAACTGCATCTGCTCCATAGTAAAAAAGAACAATGATTATAAATAACCATTGTTCTTTGTATCTTTACTATAAATCATCTATCGCGACTTAACCTTAGTCCAGATTTCATCGCAATACATTCTTGTTTTTTCATTCTGATCATGGAACGCTTCATTCTTTGGATTTGAAATATCAGGTGCACAAGCATTATTACCTTCGTATTCCTCATCTCTAAAGTACTCATAGACTGACTTGACTGCACTATCATAACCGATATACTCAGTGTTAGTTGTAGCAACATCCTCTCTTAGGAAAAAGTCCATGTACTTATACGCTAAATCCTCATTAATACAGTCCTTTGTAAGAAGCATGGCATCTGTCCAAACATTACTACCTTGATTTGGTACAAAGAAATCCATGTCTCCATTCTCAGAAACTATGTAAGCACCATCTCCTGAATAAACTACTGCCATGGCTTTATTGCCTGAAATCATGTTATCTATAACATCATCTCCTGCATATACAGGTTCCATCTTATCATGCTCATCTATAAGCCATTCATATGCTTTATCGAGTTCATCAGTATTATCCGTATTCATGGAATAACCTAATGCCTTAAGAGCAATCATAAGTGAATCTCTTTCAGAATCATACATATAAAGATTTCCCTTATACTTTTCGTTGTTTAAAATCTCCCAACCGTCTTCAAGGTCCTTTTTATCAACAACATTTTTATCATATACAATTCCAACTGTTCCCCAGTAATAAGGCACAGCATACTTACTACCTGGATCGAATTCATTATCTAAAAGTTCTGGAATAATATTCTTTTTATTTGTAATTCTACTCCAGTCAATTTCTTTTAAATACTCTTCACTAATAAGTCGTTCAATCATATAATCACTAGGAATTACAATGTCGTAAGCAGCTCCACTCTTAAGCTTTGTATACATTGATTCATTAGAATCAAATGTTTCGTAAATAACCTTACAGTTATATTCCTTTTCAAATTCCTCAATAAGCGATGTATCAATATACTCACCAGCATTGAACACTCTAAGTTCAGGTTTATTCTTAATCTTTAAGAAGCTACTAATACAATAAACCGCAAAAAGACCAACACAAACAAATCCAACAATGCTAAACACTCTCTTTACTCTCTTAGAAATAAGAGGTGTTGAATAAGATTCTCTCTTAAATCTTCTTTTCTTAGCCACATTAGGGATAACATTAACCGCAACAATTATCACTACAACTACTAAAATAAGAAGTGTAGAAAGAGAGTTAATTGTAGGATTTGTTCTCTTAGTCATGTTATAAACAACAATTGAAATATTTGAAACACCATTACCTGTTACAAAGTATGATACAACAAAGTCATCAAGTGACATTGTAAATGCTAATAACATACCAGCAAATATGCCTGGCTTAAGCATAGGTATAATAACCTTTGTAAGTGCTTCAAATGGTGTTGCACCTAAATCCATTGCAGCATCTGCCAGATTATGGTCCATTGAACGAACCTTTGGATATACACTTGTAATTACATATGGTGTACAGAAAAGAATATGTGCAAGAAGCATTGTTAAATATCCTCTTCCCATACGAAGCGATGTAAATAAAATCATAAGTCCAATTGCCGTTACTATGTCCGGATTCATAATCGGAATATTATTAATATTTAATATACAATCTTTTACTACTTTTCTACTTTTCGAAAGTCCAATAGCTGTTATTGTTCCAAGAACTGTTGAAACAAACGTAGCAATTATGGCAATACTAAGCGAAACATACACAGATGAAATAATGCCTTCATCAGTTAAAAGTTTTTTATACCATCTAAATGAAAAACCAGTAAACTTAGTTAAGGATTTAGATGAATTAAAAGAAAAAACCATAGTTACAACTATTGGTAAATAAAAGAAGATGAAGCAAAGTAATATATATAATTTTGATCCAATCGATATCTTCTTTTTACTCATGCGCTCTTACCTCCATTCTCTTCAGAATCAAGGCTTCCAACAAGCGCCATAAATATTAAAATAAATACAGCTAAGATAACTGAAATTGCACTACCAAAATTCCAATCACCAACTGAAATAAACTGATTTTCAATCAAGTTACCAACTAATACATACTGATGTCCACCTAAAAGAACTGGAATTACGAAACTTGAAATTGATAATAAGAATACCAATGTAACTCCATTAACAACACCAGGAATTGAAAGTTTTAATATAACCTTTCTAAATACCTGGAATTTATTTGCTCCAAGATCACTTGCGGCTTCAACAAGTGAATGGTCCATCTTTGCAAGACTTGTATGAATTGGAATAACCATAAATGGTAAAAGATCACACACAAGACCCATAATTACCGAAAAATCCGTATACATAAATGTATGCTGGTTAAGTCCTAAAAACTTAAGAAGTGAATTAACAATTCCATTATCTGCTAATAAACTAATCCATGCATATGTACGAAGAAGTGTATTAATCCACATAGGAATTGTAACAATTAAAATCAATATGCCCTGCACATCATCATCAAAAAGAGAAATAAAATATGCAAGTGGATAAGCTAACAACAAACAGATAACAACAGTAATTAATCCAATCTTCATAGATTTAGCAAATACATTCAAATAAACTGGATCAGTTATCTTCCTAAAATTATCAAGTGTAAAATGTATGGTCAAAAGAGAGTTATCATCCACTGTAACTGAATATAAAACAATCATAAAAAGTGGAAGAACTATAAGCAAAAATGACCATAATATATAGGGTTTTACAAATCCTTTATAATGACTCATTTATGCCTCCTTACCATGCATTACCTGAATATCATATGGATCAACTGATAAGCCTACTTCTTTACCAATCTCATAATTCTCTGTTGTATGCACCTTATAATCTCTATATTCTGTTTTTATCATGTATTCATAATGAACGCCTCTAAATACCTTAGATACTATTTCACCAGTAACATTACCTTTTTTCTTTGAAACAATATCAATATCTTCAGGACGTAACACTACGTCAATGTCTTCATTTTCCTTAAATCCCTTATCAACACACTCCCATTCACTTCCATCAAAGTAAACAAGGCAGTCCTTAATCATATTACCAGGGATAATATTTGATTCACCTATAAATCCAGCAACGAATCTGTTCTGAGGTTCATTGTAAATATCAATAGGCGAACCTATTTGCTGAATAATACCATCATTCATAACAACAATAGTATCAGACATTGATAATGCTTCTTCCTGATCATGTGTTACGAAAATGAAAGTGATACCAACTTCCTTCTGAATCTTTTTAAGTTCAACCTGCATCTCCTTACGAAGTTTTGCATCTAATGCGCTAAGAGGTTCATCTAAAAGTAAAACCTTAGGTTCATTAACTAACGCTCTTGCTATTGCAACACGCTGCTGCTGACCACCAGATAAAGAAGTTACATCTCTTTTTTCAAATCCAGAAAGACCAACAAGCTTAAGCATCTTTGAAACCTTTTCTTCTATGATGGTCTTATCCATCTTCTTCAAATTAAGACCAAATGCAACATTATCATAAACATTTAAAAATGGAAAAAGAGCATACTTCTGAAAGACAGTATTAACTTCACGCTTATATGAAGGAATCTTTGAAATATCAACACCTTCAAACACTACCGCACCATCATCAGCATCTTCAAATCCGCTAATAATTCTAAGAATTGTAGTTTTACCACATCCACTTGGTCCAAGTAATGTAAGAAATTCCTTTTCCTTAATATTTAAATCGATACCCTTTAAAACCTGAGTATCATCGTATGTCTTCGTAATGTTTTTTAACTCAATAATTGTTTCTGCCATTTCATCTCCTCTAAGATTTATTTTTCGTCATTTTCCATCTTTTCATCCACTGTAGATTCATCAATAACAAGCTTTCCTTTTTTCAATTTGTAATCAACGCAATCTAGTTCAAATTCCATGTTATTTAAATACATAAACTGATATGAAACAGGATTATTAGGCTCCTCTTTTTTCATATCAATTCGCATTTTTGCAAAATTATCAATATTTTCAACTGTTCTATCAGTTATTGGATCACTAAAATCATTATTATCATCCGTTTTAAAAATAGGATTTATTTCATCAATTAAAACAGAAAATTCACCTTCTTCAATTGTGATGTCATTATCTAGTTTCTTCACAATTTCAGAGAATCTCCCCTCTGCGAAAAATGTGTATTTGCTGGATAATTGAACCTCTTCAATAATCGGATCACTGAACAAGAAATTATTAACTTCCTCTTCACCGTTTTCAGACATGGTAATTCCTTCAGCCGTAATCATAACTTCCTCATCATTAAGAATCTTCATAGTTACTCTTACAACTCTATTTCTATCTAAAAGATGATTTACACATGGTAAAAACGCATAATCAACCTCATCAGCAAATGTCAGTTCAATCGAATCATCTTTTAATATAGCATCTCTTGTTCTATCAATGCTCTTTTCAATATTAGACAATACTTTTTTATCGCCAAAATAATCAAAATCAACACGTTTTCCTATAGCATACATAGCCTTAAGATAATAATTATATGCAGTGAATAAATCCTTTTCAACCACATCACCATTTTCAAAAAATGAACCCAGTCTTAAAGCAACATCTGCATACTTACAACCAAACTCATTATGTTCTAATCTTTCAAGATTTTCATTATATATTCTAGCAACTAAATCAATAGCAACCTTTTTATTAACAGGTACGCCCTTTCCAAGTCTAAACATATCTGAAAGCTTATACGCAGATTCATAATATCCACCCATATGACCACAAGTAAAATACTTAAAAGCCTTATCATACTCAGGTACTCCACCATTACATCTTCCATAATAATATATATAGCCTAAAGTATTAGCAAATTGAGCATCACCGGTTATTTCGTATAATCTTTCAAATAAATCCCTACTTTTTTCCCAGTCACATTCATAAAGAGCATTTCCACCGTAAAGAGCATAACCCTTAGTAGCCATGGCCTCAACTAATTCTCTTTCAACGCCCTCTTCAAGCATCTTTTTAAACTTTTCTTTCTGCTCTTCATCCATTTCTTCAGCATTACCTGGAGCACTAAAAATCTGAATAGCACCTCTAATCTGTTCGTCCGTATAAGCATACTCAGATTCATCTCTGCCCTTATTAATTTTATATGTTTCACCAGCCTGAATAATAGTAGCAATTATTTCATTAACATCCATATCGTCATTAAAGAAATATTTGTACTTTATAAGCTGAAAACAATGCCAGGTAGCCTCATCATCCTCTGTTGGAATATTAGGAATATAATCATCATATTTTTCAACTAATTTATCAAACCCATAAAAGTCAAATAACACAGAATATAATTTTGAAAACCACATCATTAATTTTTCATCAGGATTATCAGCAAATTGTGCGTTAGTACATGCCTGAATAAAATCATCCACATCTGGTTTATAAACTGTAATGCTATCATCCTCATTATTAAGTTTCTTCTTTATTTCATCGTAGTTATCAGAACCATCCAAATTAAGTTCTGCATCATTCTTAAGAGTTTCAAAGTCAATTTCCATTCTGAAAAACTTCTTAAAAAATTCTTGCATTTTACTCCTCCAATTATTATTCCCCATAAATTATTTATACCAGCAAATTACCTTCTTTAATTTCTAAAATATACTTCAAAAACAAACTAAACATATAATATCATAACAACCGTTTTCTTACCATAAAAATTTACAGACAATAATTCAAACCTTACGTGTTTGCAGATTAATATTATCTCTCTGAGACACAACTCTCGCACGATGCGGGTTCAATCCCCGTCTCGCGCTTTTTTTATTGCCTCTGAAGCCCCATAAATAAAGGGTTTGCAGAGGTTGGGTAAAACGAAAATATGGACGAGTAATCAAAGCGAGTAATCAGAACAACCGTTCGAAGAGAAATAAAGGGTTGGATGGTGTCAAAATGATTACTTTTACACTACTTTTGATTCTTTTAAGCCGGAAGGCTTTATTTTTTTGCTTTATTTTATTAGTTTTGAATTGTTCTAAACTTAATTTGTTTAGGTTTAAGGAACTTGTGGAACTGAGTTCCAGAAGTTGATTTACAAAGAAAAAGTTGCCGACATTTGTCAGCAACTTTCACTTTTCATATTTTGTTATATATCAACCAGTCTTCCACCGAACAACCATTTATTGCACAAACAATTATTTCATTCCATCTTTCTTTAATTGATTTACCATCATAAATTGGTGCTTCAAACATTTCCTTAGCTGTTTTAAATTCGCAACCATCTTTAATATCACAAAGTCCAACCCAATAAGGTTTTTCGTACTCCGGCAAAAAAACTATATAATGTTCTGTTTCTTTTGGGTCAGATTTAAAATAGAAAACTGTTTCGTCACAATTCTTTGCTTTTTCAAAAATACTTAATAATTCTTCGTATTTCATTTTTTCTCCGTTTTTTCAAGTTTTAGAATAAGGTATTAGGATTATCCTAACAAGAATGTATTTGTATATACAAATGCGTATCTTGCAATACAGTACACGTTATAAAGCAGGATTGTTCTATTCTTACCACTACCTGCTATAGATATGTAAATTCTTTCTTCAATATAACTTAATGTATAATCACTTCTATTTATAATACAATCCACCTTTTATGGATATCAATTTTTCAAATAAAGGTATATTATCAAACACAACTATGCACAATTTTTCACGCGCTCTTGTAATATTTTGAAATAAAAGTTGTTTATAAATATAATCCGGATTTGGATGTTCACTTCCATTCAATATTCCGTCTTCACCATAATAAAATTCTGAACCAATGAATGTTATAACTTTGTCATATTCCTTCCCTATGACTTTATGCGAATTATCTTTTTCAGAATACCTATCCATAAAACCATACTTATAAAGAGATGGCGTAGATATAATAAATTTTTATCCTTTGGTTTCATATATTTTGATTATTGTATCTAAATCTTCAACTTGTTCAACATATAAAACATCAATATTCTTATATTCAATATACCTTTTAGGAATATCGTTTATATTAAACATAATTCTTAAGAATGATATTATTTCTTTATTTGAACGTATTCTATCTGATAACGAATATTCAATAAAACTGTCATATTCGGAAATCTGAACAGGTATGTTTCTTTCCTGTTCTTTGACAGACAAACACTGACAATAATCATACGAAAATATGCAATTATTAATTATTCTTTCATTAAGCCAGTCAAAAATGTCATAAAGTTTATCTTCATATAATCTATGTGCTTCATCTACCAAAACTACTTCTGCGTTTTTTGCAATAGTACGATTCAAATTTTTGGCATCTATTATTCGTAAATTCGCTATAGCATCACTTACTATTTTCTGTCCATCTGAGATAGTTCCTGCATGAACTAACAGCACCCGTTTACGCTCTATTTCTGCAATACACTTCGCCAAATCATATAGTAGCAATGTTTTTCCAGTTCCAGCGCTTCCTGTTATTCCATAAATAGTATTCTTTTGATTCAACCTCGTCGAAATATCCTTTTTTATCTGTTCCTGCTGATTAGTTAAATAATATTCGTCTCTTATAAAACGTGTTGGATTATTAATTGGTGACACCAAATATTTTTTTGGGGAAAAATATTCTTCAATATTATTTTTTATCGGAGCGTTTATTTTTTCAAGAACTTTAATAAGACAATCTATATTCACAATCTTTAAATTTCCATTGTCATAATAATAAATTTTATGAGTTTTGCTTTGAAGAACAAATGAAAAACAGTGTATTTCACTCGATAATATTGACAAATAATAATAATTTTTTCTTAGTTGGTTTACTATTTTCTCCTCATCGACCATTTGACTTTTAAATTCTATATTCACAGCTATCCCATTTTCTTCTATTTTCAACAAATCAAATTCTTTACCTATTTGCGGCAATGAAAAAGAATAATACCAATCTTCCAAGCAACTACTGCTTGCTTTGTAAAACTTTAAATTATTGATTAATGCATTAATAGCCAAAAATTCTTCTTCTCTAAACTTTATTTCTTCATCTCTATTAGACAAGTTTTTTTCATACAAGCTACGTTTTTCGCCACTATAACGTGTTAAAAAAAATAGATTAATAGAATTCATGAATTTTCCTTTCCCCTTTTACTTACTAGATATAAAATCAATTAACTGTTTTCCCAATTCTGTTGTTCTTGAAGCAACCATACCGTCACTAGTCATCATAACATTTAAGTCATCACTTGCCATTACTCCATCATTATATAAATCTTTCACTATTCTATCTACTATACTCTCCTTGCTTCTTAATTTGGGAAAAGTGTCAAACAATGGTTGCTTAGGCGATCCCATATAATACTTACTTTTATCTACTCCATAGGATATCGGATTGAAAAAATATGACAAAATAATAATATGCAATTCTGAATACCTTGCAATCATATCCAAATATATTAAAATAATACTTTCTTCAACATCCATATTTAATGAGTTAATAACTGCATTCGCTAAACATTCTCGTTTCTTTTCACTACTTGTTTTTAAAGCTTGTTCAGTAGCCTGTACTATTGTAGTCGTAAACAACTCGTTATTACCTATTTCTTCTAAAGAAACATCTAAAACAGCCAATTTTTCCTCAACTGTTTTTTGCCATTCTGAGTTTCTCTTTGCTAAAGAATGACTTTTTATCACATTCCAAGTTTCAGTTATTAAAGTTCCTCCTACGGGAATAGCACTTAATAATGTTTTTGCCGCTATTTCCGCAGAATCAAGTATTATTTCTTTTTTTCCCATATTTAAATACCTCATATTGAAAATAGTCCCATATAATAGTACATTCTATTATTCACCATAAACTAATTTTATAAATATTATTTATTTTGTTCTACCTTATAGTTCCCATCTTCTGCCACCAACAATTCCTCTTTAGCATTCTCAATTTCATCTAAATAATTAGTTGTTTTTTCAGAAACAGATTGATTATCATAATCATAGTTTTCTTCAAAGTTCTCTACCTGTTCCATAACTTTATTGAATACTTCTGGACTATACTGTGGTGGATAACCATTCTTAACAAGACAAATCTTTATATCAAACTTAAGTTGATCTCGAATATTTTGATTATTTAACCAATCCGCAAAAGAAGATTTTGTATCGATAATCTCTTTTACTTTCTTTGCTAATTCCTTGCACTTGTCGTTTACAATAACACCATCTATTTCCTTGTCTGTACCATATTCAAAGTTATGTTGGTCGCGTAACGAAACTAGAATATCATAAAAGGCTTTTTCCTCGAATGTAAGTCCCATCTTTCTGAAACTTTCTCTGTTTTCATTCATCTGTTTCAAAATAGCCAAAGCCTGCTCAGTTGCCGCTAGAATAATGCTCTCAGATGCTGTTTCTTGCGTCACTCCAGCTTCTTCTGCTGTAAGATGCTTACGTCTTTCATGATAATCTGCAATTGTAGCTTCTAACATTTCTTGGAATGTTTTAGCTGCGACTTGATTCACCTTTGCATATTCCTTAATCTGTTTTCTAAGCATTTTAATTAATAACTCTAATTTAGTTGCTGGCATTTTTACATCAGATAGTTTTTCAAAATATTCCGGAGAAAAAATATCTTCTTCTTCGCCACTTTCCAAAACACTCTCGACTTCATTATATTTTAAAGCTTCTTCAACCATTTTAGACACAGCACGGTTCATAGTATCAGTATCCACTTCACTTGTTCCACTCATTTTTCGCACAAAGCCAGCCACAGCCATAAAGCATTGTGCCAAAGCAGATTCTTCTTCACTCAAGTAACCTGATGGCTGACATATATCGTATGCTGACCTCATTCTTTTTACTGTCTTAAGAAAATATGTCTTATATGAAACTTTTTGTGATTCTTTTTTACCTTCACTATATAATTCTTCTGTCGAAGCAAAAACATATTCGGCAGCTTTTGATAGCAGTTTATATCTTTCCATTGGATTACAATTAGGATTTAAAAATGGTGACAAATCAAAATCTCTAAACATTGTTTTTAAGACTTCTAATTCCTCTCTAAAGACTGCAGTAGCCTGTTCAACATCATCAGCTGTAGGAGCCACACAATTATCCCCACCATACACCTTCATCGCTTCTCGCATGTTATCACGAATACCAATGTAATCAATAATCATTCCGTATTCTTTTCCCGGATATTTTCTGTTAACTCTGCTTATTGTCTGAATCAATAAATGTTTCTTTAAAGGCTTATCATTATACAAATATGTAAGCGATGGAACATCAAATCCTGTAATCCACATATCTACAACTATAGCTATTCTAAAATTAGATTTTTCTTGCTTAAATGCAGCATCTAGTTCTTCCGAACGTTTACTATTCCGAACTCCACCCAAATAGTTATACATCTCTTCTTTATCGTTACTTCCAACACTAGACACCATAGCCATAAAAGGAACTTCTTTTAGTTCTTTAAGTTCTTCTTCTGAAACGTTAATATCACCAGTACTTTTCTTTTCTTCAAACCACTCTGGGTATTTTTTCTTAAATGTTAACAATAGCGAATATGCTATCACCCTATTAGAGCAAACAATCATAGCCTTTTGAACTCGCTCTGGGTCTTGAGCACATGAAGATACATAGTGGTCATGAATATCCACAGCAAGTCTCTCTAATCTGGAAGGTTCGCCTAATATAACCTCCATTGAACTCATAGCCTTCTTACTTGCTTCTATATCTTCATATGTCGCACCATCATCAGCGCAATTTTTATAGTATTCTTCTATTTCTTTTGCTTTGTTTTTATCCAATAACACTTTAGCGATTCTTGGATGATATTTTATAGATACTGTCAATCCATCTGCCACAGCCTGATCCATTGTATATCTATCGATTTCATCACCAAATGTCTGATATGTTTCAGCTATTGGAGTTCCTGTAAAACCAACAAAAGTTGCTTGTGGGAAAGCCTCCTTCAAAACCTTTGCATATGGTTTGGAAATCATCGCCTTCATGTTTTTATCCGCATCTTTGCTAAACTGAATCTTTTTTGATTTTTCTATTTGGCTTCTATGTGCTTCATCTGAAAAACATATAATATTCTTACGTTTATTTATCAAACCAATCTTATCGTTTTCTCTATCACAAAACTTTTGAATAGTACAGATATAAAAACCGCCACTTTGTCTTGCTCCAAGTTCTTCTCTCAGATGATTTCTGCTATTAACAATAGAAACCTCTCCTAAGTTCAAAAACTCCTTACTTTTAGTAAAAAGCTTTGCTCCTTGTTTTTGTAGCTCTTCCCTATCAACAATCAATATAATTGTAGGAGAACCAATTTCCGGTATGTCTGTACATCTAAGTGCTAATTGGCGTGCCAAAAAAGCCATAGTATAAGTTTTACCACAGCCTGTAGCCCCAAAATATGTTCCACCTTTTCCACTTCCTGTTACAACTGAATTAACAATACTTTCTTTAAGTAATCTAGACGCAAAGAATTGCGGATATCTACAAACAATTTCCACCTCTTCACTATCATAAATTTCATCTTGAAAATATATGTAATCCCTAAATAATTCTAAGAAGCGTTTTGGAGAATAAACTCCTTTAATCATTGTCTCTGTTTCAGCAAACGGCAATGATGATACTTCATCTCCTTCATTAACCCTACGCCAAGCATAAAAATGTTCGTATGGCGTACGAACAGTTCCTAGCCTAGTTTTAACCCCATCTGATATGCACGCTAATGGGCAATAATGTAACAAGTGAGGAATATCTCTCCAATATCGAATATTAATCTGTTTCCATGCATCATAAATAGTCGCATTTGCATCCGCTGGATTCTTCAACTCAATAATACAAACCGGCATACCATTAACATACAATAATACGTCTGGTCTACGATTAACTTTTTGTCCATTATTAGTATACTCAACAGTAAACTGATTTACTGCACGAAAGATATTGTTCTCAGGATTATCGTAATCGATAAGCGAAATCATTCTAGCCATTCCGTCTTCTGGTATAAATTGAATTCCATCAACCATCCAACCATACATTTTATGCAATGTTGAAAAATCACTGTCACTACCAATTAGGCGAACATTATCAAATATATGAATAATTTCTTCTTCATTCAAATCTGAATTAGTTTTATTTAAGAATGATATCAAATCATTTTTAATTAAAACATCATTCTTTTTTTCTCTATCAATAGTAGTTCCTAACGAATAAGTCCATCCTTCTTCTTCTAGAAAACCCAAGAATGCGTACTCATATTCAGATTCACAATAACGGCCATTATAATTATTTAATTTCGCCATATGATTTCCTCCTTAGTTTCTCGCTTCGTCAATTGATCCTTTTACTAAAACAGGGCAAATTTTTCTAATTTGCTCTTTCAGATTTTCATTTATTCTCCAACGATCTTTATATGCTCTATAAATGTTTGAAATAGCAATTTGTTCTGAAAAACTCGGAACAGGTATTTCTATTTCACTCATATCATCAAATCCAAAGACAATTGTTGAACTTCCAAACGAATTAAATAAAACTTTTCTAGCAAAAGAATCCCTTTGCAGTAGCAAATACAAATAAAAAGGGTATAACTCCTTGTTGTTTTTTACATAAAACGATTCATATGCAGGACTAACAATCAAATCTTCACATTCGTTTATAACAATACTCAATTTTTTTATAGTGCTATTAATCCTAGAATTATATACAAACTCATCTTTTTTCACAATTTTAAAAGTTGATATTTCGCCCGAAAATAATCTCCTCGGTTCAATGAACATCCCATCGTTATTAAAACCTTTTACATTTTGTACTGTAAAAATATTTTCAGAGTTTCTTTTTTTATTTCTTTCAATATAGGCTCCAATTTTATTCCATTTACAGTTTGTCAAATTATCAACACATGCTTCACAAGCCAATTTCAAGTCATCAAGTCCACGTTCACAATTTTTCTGATTTTCCACCATCGCATTATAGATATCGACATATTTTTGCTGTATTGGTAATGGCGGTATATCTAATTCAATATCACAAAAAACGTCCCAATCCAAATTAGATCTAATACTTCCATCACTGCAAAATGCTCCAAACCTATCTTTTTCCTTTGACATAAATATCATAAAAAAATAAACTGGATGAACAATATCTCTTGCTTTTACTTCAAATGTTGTATATGCCGGAGATACCAAAATAGGTTTAACATCGTTATACATGCTTATTCTAATACATCCGTCTCTTCCAGTCTGCATCCCACTGTATACAAATCGTTCTTTCCTAACAACTTTGTACTTTTTTTCATCTAATCCCTCTGTATTAGCAGCTGTAGGCATAAACTCTTTATTTATGTTAATGCCAAAAAAATCACGAATACCCAAGTTATTTCTTTCATCAACTATAGATATCAATTCTCCAATTTTATATTTAGTCAATGCCATATCCAATCCCCCTAAACGCCTCCTCAAGCATCTGCTGCGATTTCTTTTCTTGTGTCATTATATCTTTCATTTCTTCCTGAATACGTGCCATTTCCTTCTCAAAATCAATCTCCAAGTCATGATCAATGAATTCGATATATTTACTAGGGGTAAGAGCCCATCCTTTCTCTTTGATTTCATTGATATTTACGCTACGATACAATTCTGGAACTTCATAATTACTTCCATTTGTATCAGTACATTGCCACTTATGATAAATATCCGATGCTCTTTCAATCTGGTCACTATCCAAAAGAACTTTCTTTTTATTTTCCCCTTTTACTGGATTATCTCTCCATTGTCGCAAATCCATAAACAAGATTTCGTTCTGTCTATCACGCAACATTCTTCCATGATATTCTCCACCTTTTTTATTTTGGTTTAAAATCCATATTGTTACGCTAATATCTGTTGTAATAAACAATTCTCTTGGAAGAACAATTATAGCCTCTATTTTATCGTTCTGAATAAGTTTTTTTCGTATCTCCAAGGTATCATCATCGTTCAATGCTCCATTGGCAAGTAAAAATCCTGCAACTCCATCTGCTTTTTTCAAGTGAGAAAGCATATGAAGAATCCACGCATAGTTAGCGTTACTTGCTGGTGGTGTTGCATAATCAGCCCAACGAGAATCATTAGCTAAATTATCGTTATACCAACCTTTCAAGTTAAATGGAGGATTTGCCATAATATAATCAAAATAAATCCCTTTATGTAAGTCATTTGTAAAAGACGAATCATTTGTTTCTCCAAGATTATGACTTAACCCACGTAATGCAAGATTCATTTTTGCCAAACGATAAGTTGCTGCCTCTTTTTCCTGACCGTATATATTTATCTTATTGATGTCACCTTGTCTTGCTTTAACAAGTTCCGCACTCTGAATAAACATTCCACCTGAACCGCATGCCGGATCATATAATGTTCCTTCATACGGCTCTATCATAGAAGCCATCAATTGAACAACATCATGAGGAGTGTAAAATTCTCCTTCTTCTTTCGTTGCATTTACCGCAAACTCCTTAAGGAAGTATTCATAAACTCGTCCAATCAAGTCTCTTTCCTCACCGAAAGCTTTATGGCTAATTTTATTAACTTCATCTACTAATTTTTTTATATCGTTTGCTCCAAGATTTCTTGTCGTAAATGTACCTTCTACAAAACAACCTTTAAGCTGTTTAGATGATGTCGCAATACTATGAAGTGCAGTATCAAGCGCAACATTTAACTGTGGTGCTGGAGTGTTGATAAGTGTAGACCACCTCGCTTCAACAGGTAAGTTATATGTTCCATCTGTGAAAGTAGCATCTTCAAAAAAAGCTGCTCTGATATTTTCATCTTGTGGATCAAGACCTTGCTCAATCAAATCCTTACTAAGTTTTTCTATTCCATCTTCGTACTTTTCTCCTATAAAACGTAAAAAAACTAATGTAAGCATCATATCTCTTTTTTCAAAAAAAGAACCCGAATTACGAGCCGCACGTAAAATATCTCTGCAATTAAATAGAATATTATCAATATTTATTTCTTTTTCCGTTGTTTTTTTCTTTGCCATTATTATTTATCCTTTCAAAAATATATTTATAAATAATCAATTATCTCTTTTTAATTTACGCTCTTTTCGAGGATCAATCGGTTTTTCTGTTTCACTAGGTATAAGCCACATTCTTCCTCTAAGAATAGCTCCATCAATCCTTCCCTCTTTGCAATATACAGCAACTCTTCTCTGAGATATATTCCATTTTTTTGCACACTCTGCCGATGTTAAATAGTCCATGTTTCCCTCCATTTTCGTACTCATATATCTTATTTAATTATATTCTATAAAGCGAAGACTTTCAATCCGCAATAAGACATTATAGGCACATTTTTTCTATAAAAAAGTGGGCTTTGGGTCTACTGCAAGATACGCTTTTGTGGCCACAAATAATTTCTTGTTAGGAAGTATCCTAAAACTTCTCTAAAGAAAAAGCTGCTGACTATGCCAGCAGCTTTCAATATTTCATTCAAAATAGACTTGTAAAACATTTAGGTTATGTATTATTCTTCTATATGTTCAATACCTTGGGCGATGATGCTTCTTACATGATCGTCTGCAAGGGCATAGATTATGCTTTTGCCTTCTCTTGTTCCTTTAACAAGTTTGTTTTGTTTTAAAATCTTTAACTGATGTGAAATAGCAGACTGAGTCATGTTAAGAGTTTCTGCAATATCACATACACATAAATCTACTTCAAATAAAGCAAAAAGAATCTTAATTCTAGTTGAGTCTCCAAAAACCTTAAAAAGTTCAGCTAAATCATATAACTCATCTTCATCAATCATTGAAGCATTTACCTTTTCAATTTTATCCCTATGAACATGAGTATGTTCACACTTTATATCTGAATAATCTTCTTTATTCTTATATTTTTTCTCAGCCATAATTCACCTCATTAATTAGTTCTAAGTGCTCTAATTGCATTAAGCACTGCTAATACCATAACACCAACATCAGCAAATATTGCAAGCCACATGTTAGCAATTCCTACCGCACCAAGTATTAAACATAATACTTTAACTCCAATGGCAAAATAAATGTTCTCATATACAATTCTAATACACTTTCTAGCAATCTTTATGCTTCTATGAATCATAAGTGGATCATCATTCATTAATACCACATCCGCTGCTTCTATTGCAGCATCCTGTCCAAGTGCACCCATGGCAACGCCGATATCAGCTCTTGATAATACTGGAGCATCATTTATTCCATCTCCAACAAATATAAGTTTACCATCATCTTTCATATTTGTCAGTAATTCTTCTACTATTGAAACTTTTTCCTGAGGTAGGAGATTAGCATAATACTTATTTGCACCTATTTGCTTAGAGACATCTTTTGCAACTGCTTCAACATCACCTGTTAGCATAATGTTTTCCTTAATTCCAATATCTCTTAATTTTTTAAGTGCTTCTTTCGCTGTTTCCTTTATCTCATCAGAAATAACTATACAACCCTTATAAACTCCATCAATTGCAACATAAACTATGGAACCTGATTTATCACATTTTTCAAATGCAACATTCTCCATATCCATAAGTTTTTCATTACCACAAAGTACCTTCTGTGAATTAATACTACACTTAATACCCTTACCTGATACTTCTTCAAAACTTTCTTTATCTAAACCACTATCTAAATCTGCGCCCTTTTCTTTACTTAAATAACCATTTACAATACTTCTAGCTATAGGATGGTTTGATACAGATTCTGCAATAGCAGCAATTCTTAAAAGTATATTTTCATCGCATCCATTTGCTGGGATAATTTGTGTAACTTCAAATACGCCCTTTGTCATGGTGCCAGTTTTATCAAATACAACTGTACTTACCTTTGACAAATTTTCCATGTAATTAGAGCCCTTAATAAGTATACCTTCATGACTAGCTCCGCCTAGACCGGCGAAAAACGTAAGTGGTATGCTTATAACTAATGCACATGGACAACTTATTACAAGAAATGTAAGTGCTCTATATATCCATGTTGTAACATTAGCATCATGACCTGTAATAGTTAGTAGCGCAGGCGGAATAACTGCTAATGCTAATGCAAGATAACAAACAAGCGGTGTATATACCTTAGCGAACTTAGTAATAAAATTCTCCGGTGTACTCTTTCTTGAACTAGCATTCTCAACAAGTTCTAATATCTTAGAAGCAGTTGATTCATCAAACTCCTTAGTTGTTTCAATACGTAAGATACCGGACATATTTACACAACCACTTATAACTTCATCCCCACTATTAACTGTTCTTGGAACACTTTCACCAGTAAGAGCTGCAGTATTAAGTGTCGAATTTCCACTAATCACCACTCCATCAATTGGAATCTTCTCTCCTGGGTAAACCACGATAATACTTCCAACCTCAACTTCGTCAGGATCAACCTTCTCTGTTTCTCCATTTTCCTCTACCTCAAGATTAGCATAATCAGGTCTAATCTCCATAAGGTCAGATATGTTCTTTCTGCTCTTGCCAACTGCAACTGATTGGAACAATTCTCCTATTTGGTAGAAAAGCATTACTGCAACACCTTCTACGTACTCGCCCATTATAATTGCTCCAATTGTTGCAACGGCCATAAGAAAGTTTTCATCGAAAACTTGTTTATTTAAAATTCCCTTAAAGGCTTTTCTTAATATATCCCATCCCACAACGAAATATGGAATCATAAACAAAATAAACTCAAGTACATATTTCATCTTAAATATTTTATTCAATAAGGATACTTTTTTATCAGCAAATTCACTTGGAATAATACCAATACTTAGTATTAATTTGATACTAACAACCAATACTATGGCTATAATTATATTCCTTGCTGCCTTTTTCTGCTTATTATTCATATAATCACTCTCTATTCGTAATATACTAATCTTTATTAATCTTTTCGATAGGCTCCCATTATTTTTTCATATACATTACACTATGCGATTAACATCCTATAAATAGATTTCACAATCATCTTCTACTATCTTACAATTCTTAAGAACCTCATTCATAACTACATCAACGTTAGCATCATCTTCAAATTCAACCTTCATTTTTAAAGTCATGAAATTAACTGTACAATCCTTAACACCATTAGTATTTTTAGCCGCGTCTTCCATCTTGTTAGCACAGTTAGCGCAATCTACTTCAATCTTATATGTCTTCTTCATAATCCATATCTCCTTTTTCTTTAAATTATTCTTATTAAAACAATATACAATCAACTATGTTTTTATAATACTTAATATTTATTTCGCAGCAACATATGAACAATCGTTCATATGTTTAATTGTATTATATCAACGACTCCCCAATCTGTCAACAGTCTTTATATAATTCTTTTCTATAACAAAAAGCCGTGCTTTTAAAGCACGGCTTTAATATATAAACGTTAAGCTTATATAAATATCATTATTAAAAAACTTCTGATAATATTATTTATTTAATTTTCCTTTAATTTCTTCGTAAATCTTTTCAGTATCTTTATCTTCTGCCTCACTTATAAAATATGTTTTCTTATCTGTAGTTATCTTAATATAATGAGCATTTTCTGGATTTAAAAAAACTTTGACTGATCCTTCACCCTTTATAGTAAAATTACCCTTTAAAAGATTTGGCATACCAACGCCATTTGTTCTGGAAGCTTTAACATCTTTAAACTTTCCTAATAGTTCAACTGACTTTATATCATCAATATCTATTTTGTAATCGTCTCTTAACTGATGACATATTACTTTTCCATCTTCAATCTTAACATCAATCGGAACAACTTCATAAGCACCAAGTAAACCAACAGCAAATATAGATCCAATAATGGTCAATCCTAAGATGAACAATACTAATTTTCCAACTACTGTTCCAAAGTTAACTGTGGTACCAAATCCGTTTCTCTTTTCAACATTAATTCTCTTATCATTTGGATTATAATAAAACATACCATAAATCCAATAATCATCATCATCAACTTCAATGCTTGTTTCTTTCTTATAGATTGAATTAATCTTACTATCCCTTAATACATAAATTCCTATTCCTAAGAAAAGGAAAAACATATAAACAACCATTGCTATAAGAACATATAAATCATCAACTAAATCAAAGTATATTAAAACCAAGTTAACTATAATGTATAGCGTATTTATCCAAAGCATGCACTTAAGGCTATTACTATAATTTCTTTTCTTAGCTCTGTTATAATTTAAATTCACATCGCTATCCTCAGAAATAACTTCATTTTTCATACTATCCATAATAAATGAACAAATATAAGCAATAATAGAAATTGAATAAAATGAGCCAATCATTATTGTATAAGTATATGTTTTAGATAAAGATAAATTATCTCCGATAATCTCCATATCAAATAAAACTGCAATCACCATGCATACAAAACCTATAATTAACGGAAGAATAAATCCTATCCCTTTATTCATTCCATATGATAATGTATTCTTAGTATCAATAATTACCTTTTTTTCATTTTTAATCTGTATAGTCTTTTTAAATGTTTTTAATTCTTTATTACCTAAAACATATGGAATGTAAATAGCTAATATAGCCACTAACAGCCACATAGTCCATAACGAAATTTTAAATGTAAAGTTATCTAGGAAAAATAATAAAGCACCTATAACTGCTAATACTATGAATAGTTTTAAAAAATTCTTTCTGTGTTTATCATAAATATCCAAAACTGTTTTTTTATTCTCATCTTTATAATATTCTTCCCTATTTCTAAGCCCATATATAAACTTAGCTTTTTCTACATTACTTGGATAATACTTAAATCTAGTAAATGCAGCAACTCCAATAAAAGAAATAAAAAAGATTAAACCTGTAATCGTAACAGCACTCATAACTAACCCTCCTTATATAAAAGCTTAACTTCTTCAATAAAATCTTTTTCTGAAACACCTGAAAGTTTTGATTCTGAAATTATTCTCTTAAGTTCACTTTTATTCGCTATATTAATCTTTCCATCCTGTTTTATCATTTCCCTGACAACGGCACCTTTCTTTCTATCAGTCAGTATGTATCCTTCCTGCTTAAGTAACTGATATGCCTTACTAACTGTCATTGAATTAATTCCAATCTCTAGTGCCAAAGCTCTAACCGTAGGTAGCTGTTCACCTGGTTTTAACTTTCCGCTTGAAATACCATTTATTATTTCATTTCGTATTTGCTGATAAATAGGCACATCTGAATAATCATCAATTCTTATTATCATTCACATCACCATCCTATAAATTTAAAATCCAAAAATTATACTCTTCCTATAACGCCTTCTTCTTAAAAATGTAACTTGATATTCCAATATTAAATATGATTAATATAATAGTTACCACAACTGCATATTTATAATCACCAATACCAAGATTTCCTTTTAATAAACTCATGCCATCCATTAATTTATTCGGAAAATACTTTTCACACTTTGGAATAATACTAAGGATACTAAATATAAATACTATCCCTCCACATCCTATTAATACTCCACTCATGGATTTTGAAATTACACTAAATAAAATCATAAGCGAAAGAACATATACTCCAAAAACATACATAATAATTACAGCAAATGCAAGATTCTTTACAACACTTACGTCCCAATAAAATAAAGTATAACCATGTGTTATAAAAAAACTCACAAAATACATAACGCTCCATGTTATAAGTAAAAATGCACTTTTTGCATACAACACTTTTCTTCTTGAAAGTCCCTTTGTAATCATCATAACCAAAGTACCTTTTTGATATTCAACAGTCATAAACCCAGCAAATATTAACACAAATGCTATAAGTGCCATTGGAATATTTTTATAAAACTGTGCATACGAATCAAAAGCCGTAACCTTAACTTCTGTAATTATCATTCCTGATTCTTTTAAGTCATCTGCAAACATTTTGTAAAGTTCCGGTGTAAGTTTTGCAATTGCTGGAGATAAAACACCTATGATTGCAAATACAAAAGCAGAAATATATATTTTTCCATTTCTAATATTCTCTAACCATTCTTTATTAAAAAATGAAATCATCGCTTCGTCACCTCCACAAACAAATCTTCAACCGATGGTTCAACTCTTTCTATCTTTAACGGCTTAATATCATTGCTACTCATATACTCTAAAATATCTGATAACTTAGTAACATCTATTAATTCTAATTCATCATCACTAATTTTTCGTAATCCTTCAAAAACTCCAATCAGTTCATCATTATGTCCATCAGAATCAATAATATATCGATTCTTTCTATTTTTATTTTTTATATCCGAAATCTTTCCACTTAAAACTATCTTTCCTTCATTTAGAAATGCCATCTCATCACAAATCTTTTCTACATCTGAAAGAATATGTGTTGAAAAAATAATTGTTGTTTCTTTCTTAGCTTCAAGTAAAATCTCAAGAAGTTCCTTTCTACCTATTGGATCAAGTGCTGATGTAGGTTCATCACAAATCAATAATTTAGGTCTTGAAAAAAGAGCTGCTGCAACTCCAAGTCGCTGCTTCATTCCTCTTGAATACCCTTTTATCTTTTTCTTTTCACCAGCAAGGCCAACTTTTTCAAGCAATTCATCAGTTCTCTTCTTAATATCATCACTTTTCATCTTAGAAATCTCACCACAAAGTTTTAAGTATTCTCTAGCATTCATGTAATTATAAAACTCTGGCACATCAGGTAAGTAACCTATGTAACGATTTGTTTCATTATCTCCATACTTTACTTCTTTTCCATTAACAAATATCTTACCTTCATCACTTTTCATAAGCCCCAAAATCATCTTCATGGTTGTAGTTTTACCTGCACCATTCTTACCTACAAATCCATAAATTGTATTACTACTTACTGTTAAATCAACACCCTTTAAAACTTCTTTTTCAGCAAATGCCTTTTTAAGATTTTTAATTTCCAAAATATTCATATCATCACCAATTATTCTTTATATTTATTCATCACTACCATCTTTATATGTCATTAATCATCTTCTCTTCCAAATACCATATAGATAATTGGTCCAACGAATTCACATCCAATTGTTGCAACTATTACCCAAAGTAATCTACTTCCTCTTTTATAATGATCATGTCTAAAGATATGAACCATAGTAAATATATATAATCCAATCTGAAGCGCAATAAGCGGAATCAAAAATGGAATCCAATCCTTTGGAATTGTCTTACTTGCTAATAATAATGTTGCATTCATATCATATCCTCCTTTAAATCCCCTCACTATTTCATACATCTTTGTTTGTATGACGTGTATTATTTGTATTACTCTTTATAATACAAATAATACAATCAATTATTGTATTTGTCAATATAAATTCAAAAAAATATTTATAAAGCATTTGCTGCACACAACAAGGGCTATGGTCAATGATCATAGCCCTTAAAATATTTTCCTAAAACATTTTTTTTATTTTTAAACCTTTTTTGTTTTTATGACAATATACTAGTGAAAGATTGTATACGACAAAACACAAGAAAGGATGAGATAAATATATGTTTAAAAGAATCACAAGTTTTATAATTACACTTATACTTATTATAAGTGCCGTAGGAATGGGACTAAAACCAATTCCAGCGAATGCAAAAAACAACAAAGTTTCAGCGCACAAGGTGGCTTTCAATAAGAAATTCTGTATAAAGCCAAAGAAAACAATAAAAATTAAAAAATCAAATGTTTCTGTAACTTTAGATAATTACTATAAAAAAACTGGCTACTATGACCTTACTTTGAAAGACAAAAAGAAAAAGTATCATTTTGTAGTTGCATCAAGAGACGAGGGGTGTGAATTATACTACGAAAAATACATCCCAAATTATAAAATTAAAGCTATTAAAGCATCAGGTAAAAAACTTTATCTAAAAGTATCAAAGAGAAAGAATATACCAAAAGCCATGTCCATAAGTGGAAAGGCTTCTGACCACTACGAAACAAAAAAGTACGAATATCTAGAATCTGATAACATTATTCTGTTTATGGATAAAGGCATAAAATTTGATGGAAATATTTTATCAAAATTTGAAGAACAACTAAAAGAAGTGGAGAAATTAACTGGTCTTAAGCACACAAAACATAGATGTACTTATGGATCTTATTGCAACAATCAACAATATATCTTTGGAGATCTTCCTTTTGATGGTGTAGACATTAAAAACACTAAAATTCATGTTTATGTAAAAAACGATATTCATCCGCACTGTTTTGCTATACCAAATGACTATAGTTATTTTTTAATTAACGAAATGGATCTTGATGTAAACAACAACGATGAATTATGCAACGCATTTATACACGAATGCATCCATTATCTTCACACTTCAAACGGAACATCATTTAACAGCATTATGAATGAAGGATTTGCTGCATATAATGAAATAAGAGCACTTAGAAATTACCAAAAAGCTCACAATATAGAAGATACCGAATTCTATGAAAGATTTGGATATACTCTAAAAAAAGGTGAAGTAACGGAAGCAAATGCTGAATCCTTATTCTTAAAAGAATATACAAATACAGAACGTGTATATCCATATGGATTTGCATTTATGACATATCTTCACGAAACATATGGAGAAAAAGCATTTACAAATTTATTCTCAGCAGCTAAAATAATACTAAAAAAAGAAGTTAAAAACCAAGAAATCAATCATAATGATCTTTCCAGTAAAGGATGTGCAAAACTTTTAAAGAAGAAATATTCAAAAACTATATTTAAGGATTTTGCAAAATGGCTAAATAACAATCCTCAGTTTATAAGTGAATATTAAAATAAGGGAGCATCAAAATTGATGCTCCCTTAACTATTTAGATTAATTATTTAAAAATATTCTCGAATGTAATATCTCTTAACTGTTCAGGTGATTCCTTAATAAAATTATTATCAAATTCATCATTATCGATTGGATTGCTGTAATCAATTTCATCTAAGTTTCCAAAATATAAAATGTGACCACAAAAATATTTTTTATTGTTTCTTTGATGTTACAGCAAATAAAAAGCATTGTCCAGCCTCAATCAAAAAACACATTTTCTACAAATCTCTTTCACAAGATGTTCACATTCCGGATGAGCCTCATAATATGCATTTTTATTTTTCTAATTCAAACTTAGGTTCTGGATATGCACTTAGTATTTTTCCACTTTTTTCTGTTTGTGCTAATATGTATTTTCCATTCATTTCAATATTATCAAATACCGCTTCACCAACATCTATTTTACTACCATCATCTAAATACACATTCCATACATCATGATTATATCCATCACTCTTAGGTTCTAATTCTTTTTTCTTATTTTTGATATTAACTTCAATATACTTGTATGATTCGTCTACAAATTCATATTTTTTATATTCTTTTTTAACATCTTCATATTTTCTAACTAGTCGACCTGGAGTCACAACAATACTTGCTATTATCAAAAAAATCAGTCCAACTTTACTAAAATTTGTAGATGCATCATTATAATAACTATATCTATCCGCATTCTTTAACGCAAAAACACAAAGATATATAAAAAACAAATGTAATGCAATCGATGAAGGGAATGCTGCCTTACATGCACTCTTCTCTTCTTTTGCAAAACGAACCCATAAATCATGATCACCTTCAAGTGTCTTTTGGTTAAGAATGCCTTTCCCATTTGCATTTATCAAACTCTCATATCGTTTATGCAAACTTATTTTCAACTCTCTTTCCGCTTTAATATCTCTTCCTACATCAAGCGTTAACAAACCAATACATACTATTAAAAATAGTAATAATATAATCCTGTAAATTCTCATGTTCATCCACTCCTTATAAATATATAATGAACGTTAACCTGAATTATACAATAAAGCCCTCAGATTTACAACTCTGAGGGTTTTATTAATCTTTTTTTCTGCAATATCAGGAACATTTATTTCTTTTCCAGCAAATGCAAATCCTAAAAATTCTATCTTTTCCCCTGGTTCAGTCTTAATTTCTTTAGCTGGATTTACCTTCAATTCATAATTATATATAATTTTTCAAGCATCAACATATAATTATCCACAATGCCAAATGTTATAAACTAATAGTACAATTATGTCAAGTATCCTAGAATCATCTATGATTTTTCTTTGTCCTTTTTACCTTGTACATCTCGGCATCAGCCTGCTGAACAAGATCTATCAATGAATCTGATTCTTCCGGTGTTGTAGTTATATAACCTATACTTGCATCTAATTCATATGGTTTATTCAAATTCTTGTTTTGTTTTTCAAGCTCAAAATTGAATCTGTCTTCAAAAATCTTAGCAAAATTTTCGCCTCTTCCGACAACTACGAATTCATCTCCACCAATTCTGCCACATACATCCATCGCGCCACAAGCCATCTTAATAGTCCTTGATACTGCTACAATAGTTACGTCGCCTTCTTTATGACCATATGTATCATTTATCACTTTAAGTCCATCAACATCAATAAAAATAACAGATATAGATTAGAAAACGTATTAGTCATAAGTATGGCACCATCAAACTTTGCTAAATTTGGAAGCTTATAAATGCTATATTCTCCATCATCAAATGAACTATTCCTCCAAAAGAAGCAAAATAAGACATATTTATGGCGTGTTCTTTAGCATATTCATTAATTCCACGTATAATCTGATATGGATATTCTTCATCCATACCACATACAAAAGCTACTACATTAAATATTTTTTCATATTTCAACCCTCCAAACTCATCATTAAGCAATTTCTCCGTACCATTTATAATCTCATTATATCACGCGCTAAGAAAATAAAATATATCATTTGAATAAAAAAATAAGAATGTCAGACCACATTGTAATCAGACACTCTTATTCGTAATCATACATTTTTAATTTTTCTTTTTAGGAGCATTTTCCTTTATTTCCTTAATTAAATCATCTCTTTTTTCACCTACTGGAAGTTCACTCGTATCAATATTATCATCAGGCATTACGACTGTTTCAAAAACTTCTTGTATCTCAGACTCACTTAAATCTCTAAATTCAAATTTAAGAATAGTATTTTCACTTTCACTCCAAATTATAGCAAAAGTACATTTAACGTCCTCTTCATCATATTCGGAATATCTAGATGTACCATCATATAATTCAAACGTATATCCAGCCTTACTTGTATAGGTTCTTACTTTATTTGCATTTTCTTTAAAACCCGTATACTCTGTATTTTCTTCTATATTCTTGCAAAACCTTTCATCCGAGAAACGATTGGTAAACTCCTCTCTTAAAAAAATCAATCCTTTTTTATATTCAAATCTTGCTACAATACTTTTTTCTAAAACTTCCTGTTTTTCACTCAAATCGACAATATTCAAATACCATATAAAATTTTCTCTATTCCATCTTTTATATTCCGTATTAAATACATTTCCAATCCCACTCACTTTAACCGCTTTTTCGTAGGTATCGCAAGAATATGTTACAATAGCATCCCCAAATTCGGAAACATATAATTCACGATATAACCAATCATCTTTAGCCGTTCCGCCAGTATAGGTAATCTGTGAAGGTAGATCATATTCTTTTTTCAAATTTTCCCATTCAGCACGTTCAACTTTATCACCGAACGCTGAAAATGCCCCTAGTTGTGCTTCTTCAAATTCAGTTGTAGGCTGTACTTCTTCACTCTTACTCGTCACTGTTTCAATAACTGTAGTTTTCTCCTTAGCTTCTTTTTCCTCAGCAAATGGTCCCCCACTCTTTAAACATGCCAAGTAACCAACTAAACCAATACTAACTACACAAAGAATCACAACTACAACTTTTATAAATGAATTCATAAAGTTTTTCTTCCCTTCTAACCTATTTTTTGAAAAACTATTTTTCTCTTCACCTAAATATTTTCATAATATCAGAAAAGGTTCAAACTTTTTATTTTTCTTCTCCAACACCGGCTCCTTCATATTAAGTTTTCTTTTTCCTGGATTGCCTTCTAGCTTCTTAAGTGCTGTAGGCTTCGGCTTTCTTCCTGCCATCGAAATCCCTCCTTATCCTGAAAAATATGTATAAGAAAAGGACCTACTGTAAATGATATTATAAAAATGTACAATTTATGGAATATAAAAATGTACATTTTTATAATATCATTTACACTCTATATCATTATTCTTCAGGAACTTCTGGAAATCCTTCACCTTACCGGCATTAACGATTCCCTCAGCAATACCTTCGCTCTCATTCATAAAGCCTCCATATCCCCTGTTATCAAGGGAATAGAACTAAAGCATTCGATCCACAAAATCGATGAACTTTTTGAATATCTAATTCTGTGCATTATCTGTAAGAATTGAATTGCTGCTTACATATTTTACGCGGGATATCAGGCTGTCACTCTTTATCGATGCATTTAAGGTATCTGATCCCTCAAGCAGTGTAAACCCATCCTTTGCCAGAAAGTCATAAAAAATAAGCATCCACCCGCTACGGGTGGTTTTTCATTTTCAGGCATAGCCCTACTACTACTAGCCACACACAAGTAATACCTTTCTTCTATATTTTGGAGCAAATACAATGTGATATTTGCAGTTCCACTTTGTATGTGCTAAACTTTTAACGTCTGTATTTTGTTCTGACATAATACGATCCTCCTAATGTTGTATATTTACGTAACTGGCAGGTCACGTTTATATTATACACATTAGGAGTTTTTTTGTCTGAATACATCGCTAAAGCTCATATAAAACCATACGACTATCGCGTGGTTTTCCTTATACAAAAAACGTCCGCAGAATTAACTGCAGACGCTATGTTTTTTATTTGTATAGTATGTTATATTGTATTGAATTGTAATAAGTTTTTTATTCTATTTTCTTAGTTTTTGTTATTTAATTCTAAATTTGTTGTTTCTAATTTTATTCGAATTCTTCAACGAATTCATCTCCATATACGGAATAATCATCTTCCATATACTCTTCCTGCCCATACCTGTAAACCCAAAGATTTTTAACCTGAGGTATAAGCTCATCTAAATCCCACGACTTTTGACTGTTCTCTATACTATTAGGATCATTCACTTTTACTTTTCCGTCTTCATCCATGCCTGTCAAAACTATGAAATGACCACTATTAGTAAAATCTCCGGGACCCATTATACATATGATTGGTAAGCCTTCTAGCAAATAATTACTAACGACATCACTGTCTGCTGAAATATTTGATGCTTCAAGTCCTATTTCATAAGCCAAATCTACCATCATATTCCACGATGAACCAGCTCCATCAACATAATAGCCTTTACTATCTGCCAATTTTGCTAATTTATTAGGATCATACTTCTTTTTTCCAGTAAGTCCACAATAGACCATACTAAGCGAAGTTGGTCCACATCCAGTAAGCGCCATAAAGTCATCACCATATTTTGAATAGCCCCATCTTTCATCCCACTGTAAGAACAATGGAATTTCGCCCTTTTTCAATCTTTTCATGTCTTTGCTTATATCGACACCATTCTGATTATCCAAATAACCCTCATTATTTAAATCTTTTTCCATGTGTTTTTCATAATTTAAAACAAAGGTTCTTGCTTCTTTGTTTCTCTTATATAATTTGATTAGACTTTCTGGGTAATTCTTTTCTTCTAATTTCCCTAATTGACCAGAATTTTTAATGGTATCAACTACATTCTTTCCGCCTTTAGCCATGAGTTCTATAATATTGTCTTCTTTGTTCTTATCACCTCCATAATATTGTGTGTTTTTATTAAAACTTAGTTTTAATAACCCTGAAACACTAATGAGCAGAAGACACAAGAAGAAAAAGAATAATGGAGTTATCTGCTTCTTCTTTCTTCTTTTTACATGTCTTCTGTCGTTTCCATTCCCTCGATTTGTAACATTGAAATCATTATAATCTGTCATGCTTCCTCCGTGTAGATAACTCATTTTTTGGAAAACTTTATTTTTTCATGTACGATAAATATTTACAACATTTATCTTATGCATAGATTATATTATATTTATTAAATTTAGTTTTTAAGGACACCTTTATGATTTCTTACAAATTTCTTAACAAAGCTTTTTATAAATATAAAAATGGTTGAGAATACTCTATATATTCACAACCATTTTTAATCTAATTCGTATATTTATAAATCAACTATGAAAACAATTTCTTCGTTTTCACTTTCACATCTAATTTTACCACCATGTAGTTCAACAATTTCCTTTGAAACTGCAAGTCCAATACCTGAACCACCCACATTAGTAGATCTTGAACTATCCATTCTAAAGAACTGTTCAAAAATGTGCTCCTGCATTTCCTTTGGAATTGTTTTTCCGAAATTCTTAGTAACTAATCTTATTCCACTGTTTCGATTAATACTATTTTTAACTACATTATTATCACTATTTTTATTATTGTTTTCTTTTATACTATCAGTCTTTTTATTATTCTCTTTACTGTCAGCTTTTTTATTAGCCCTATCTAGTTTATTCCTCTTAGGAGTATATGAAACATCCTCAACATATGTAATTTCTGATTCTGATTCTTCTTTTAATTTATCCTCCTCACTTACTCTAAATAACTCAATCAAAACATCCGTTCCAGCATAACTATAATTAATTATGTTTTTAAACAGATTATCAAATACTCTTTCCATCTTATCAACATCACATGTATATAAGATATCTTTTTCAATATCAACAGTAACCTCTAGTTTCTTTTCATAAAACTGAGGATAAAATTCCACAAGTATTTGCTCAAGCATAATAGATAAGTTAACATTTTCCTTATGTAAAATAATCTGAGTGAAATTATATCTTGTGATATCAAAAAACTCATTCATTAATTCTTCTAATCTAACAGACTTAGCATATGCAATTTCAGCATACTTATCCTTAGCTTCAATAGGAAGATTTTTCTCACAATGAAGAAGTTCTAAGTATCCAATTACTGAAGTAAGTGGAGTTTTTAAGTCATGCGCCATATACATAATCATGTCATTCTTTCGTTGATTAGCCTCATGAACCGCCTTCATTCTAAGCTCATATTCATATTGTAAAAGTTTTAATTTTTCCTGAACTTCTCTATATTCATCTGGGAGCACAACTTCCTTTGTATTACCAGAGTAAATGCCTTCAATCGCGCTAACTATGGCCTCAGATCCTTCAGCAAATCGCCAGCAATTATAAACTGTTATAAGCACTGCTCCTAAGAACATAAAGATAACTACTATTTCAACTTTGTGATAATCAATCCACTTAAGACGTCTGTACCAGATTTCATCTGGGTACCATATGTACTGCTTACAAAAATAAATAGCCGTCAAAAACACTGTTATTATAATTGAAAAACAGATGGCGATAACAACAAAGCTTTTTAGAAGTAGTCGTCTAAATACTATATCCCTGTTCTTATGTATCATAACTTATATCCTACTCCCCATACTGTTTTAATGTATATTGGTTTTCTAGAATTTTCATGCATCTTTTCACGTATTCTCGCAATATGAACAAATACAGTATTATTACTATCAAAATATTTTTCTTTCCATACCGCTTCAAATAATTCCTCTGAAGAAACAGCCATTCCTTCATGTCTTGCTAAATAAAGTACTATATTAAATTCAATAGGAGTTAAATCAAGCACTTCGTCATAAAGTGTAACTGTATGCTTACTAGCATTTATCTCTAAACCATTAATAAGATACTTTTCTTCTTCATTTTTATTTTCATTCTGCTCAAGAGCCACATTATAGTTTTGAGCTCTTCTAATATTAGCTCTTACTCTAGCAATAAGTTCTAACATCTTAAATGGCTTTGTAATATAGTCATCTGCTCCAAGCATAATACCATTGACCTTATCTGTATCCTCAACCTTTGCGGTCAACATAATTATAGGAAAGAAAAATTTTTCTCTTATCTTTCTACATATTGTAAAGCCATCAACATCAGGTAACATAACATCTAAAATAGCAAGATCTACATGATTATTCTCAACATAATCAAGTGCCTCTTGACCTCTTTCAAACTTAGCTACCTCATAACCTTCATTCTTCAAGTATATTTCAATCAAGTCTATAATTTCTTTTTCGTCATCAACAAGTAGAATTTTTCCTGACATATCATTTTTCTCCATACTATAATTCTGCATCCTCCCCTTATCCACATATATTTCTAGATAATCCTGCAGTCTGATTATCCAGAATACAATTATCTCATATTCTCACTAATTATACCTTAAGAAAATCTTAAAATAAATATATAAAATAAAAAAGAGTATAAAACAAATCATTTAAACCCCTGTTTATACTCTTTAATTATTTACTTATAAAGTAACTCGTATTCTGCTTGTACTTTCTTTACATATTTATGTTTATTCTTTGGCATGTAATCATATAACTGCTTAATCAAATCATATAAACCATTTTTTACATCAGCACCCAAAATATCAAATCCAAAATCACTATCAAGGTGATTAAATTTTACATCAGCAAATAATTTCCCCTTTTCTTTAAAATCATCAAACTCACTAGCATATTTAAATGCTTTATGAATATATTTCTTCATGTTTTCTTCATCATTCATACATCCATAGATAAATGCTTTTAAAGTATAATTAATCATTTTTAATCTGTATATTGTATTAGTATCACTCCCTACACAAACTAACTCGATGATTTTATTTGATGTATCCATTATATCAAGTGCTTCTGCATAATCCTTTGCTTTTGCTCTTATCATCAAGGCTATAGTCATTGAAATGCAGGCATTAAATATTCTACTTATACTAACAATGAAGCAACTTGATCCATGTAGTAAGGCCTTATCCACATCTCCATATCTTGCACACAACTCAGAAATAGTATAATCATTCACTCCATCATAATTTATCTTTTCTAATTCGTTAATCGCTTTTTCATAATCATCCTTTCCATAAAGAGATGCAATTCTAACCTTTATAAGATACTCACATTGTGAAAAGTTTTCATCATCTGGAATAAACTTTAGTGCCTTATTATATAATTCAAGTGCTTTATTTTTATCATCTATATCTCTTGTAGTAAACCATTTAAAATAATATACATTTGCTCCAGCATTTAGAATTTTAAAATTCTGAGGATACCTACCTAATGCCGATTGAATTTTGCCTATTGCTTCTTCAAATTTATAAACTTGGCAAAGTTCCATAACCTCATTTTCAATATCATCAATCTTCTTAGACGAAAGATCAAAACTAAATAAAACGTCCATTGATATATTAAAAAAATCAGCAAGTTCCATTAGAGTCATAACATCAGGCACATTATTTCCATTCTCCCATTTTGAAACAGCACCAGTTGTAACCCCAAGGGCTTCCGCAAGTTCTTCCTGCGTAAGCCCCATTTCTTTTCTGTATTTTTTTATATTATCCTTAAGTACTAATTCCATGCTAACTCCTTATTTTCACTTTCTGTGTTTTCAGTCTCTTCCTTTATCTCAAATTCCAAATTAATTAAATAGAATACTACTGCACATATTAACATTATAATTCCAGCTGCAAATACTAAACTCATTGCATTTATTATAGCTACAAGCATGCTTACTACAAATGATCCTACTGGAATGGATGCTGCTGCTATAGCTCCAAAAACAGCTGCAGCTCTTGATAAAAATTCCTGTTTTACACTCTTTAAAAAATATATATTTGTAAGTCCAGCGAACATTGAAGCGAATAAATTCATTATAAAGAATGATAATCCTGCAATGGCATATCCTAATAATTTTTCTCCCTTAAAGAATCTACCAGTTGTTAATACACACATAAACACTCCAAGAATAAATGCTGTACAAACAGTCATCTGTTTTAAATTTAATTTTTTCTGTACTCTTGGAACAAGAATTGCACCTAGAATCGCTCCAACTGCATTAGCTATTCCAATTACACTTAATAAATCACTTCCAAGACCAAATCCCTCATTAGCAATTGGTGCTAAAAGAGAATTAAGTGGAACTAATGAAAGATTAGCAATAACCATTACAATACATAAATTAACAACTACCTTGTTACTTCTAATATAACCAAGTCCATTCTTTAAAGTATCCAAATACTTTTCACCTTGAATCTTCTCTTTCACATCCTTAGTTAGTACCTTTATGCTACTAACTAATATACCAGCAATTAAAAATGTTAAAGCATCAATAAGCATTGCAGTTCCAATTCCAAATTTAGAAATAATGATACCTGCTGCTCCTGTTCCCACAAGACATGCTGCAGATGATAATGCTGAATTAATACTAAGTACATGTGGAATATCTTTTTCATCAACAATCATTGGTAAGAACGCTGAACCCGCAGGTAAATTAAAGGATTCAATTGATGTAATCAATAATGCAAATACCAATGTCATATATGGATTTAAAAGATTATTCATGTAAAGCAATGCAAAAAAACCAATGATTCCAAATCTTAAAATATGTGTACCTACAATTACTTTTTTCTTATTCAACTTTTCAACATATGCTCCAGCAAATGGCTGTACAACAACATTAGGTAAAACATATAATCCAAAAATAATTGCTGACCATGCACCACTATGAGTTATCTGATATACAAGCCAGGTAAGAGCTATCGCATCAATTGAATCTCCAAATCTATTTATTAAATTTGAAAATATAAACTTTCTGTAATTTTTCTTTTTAAATAAATCTCTGTATCTAACTTTATCATTCATAAGAATACCTCCTTTTGTGAGCTTTTTCTTAAGCTCTTTCCTTATCTATGATTAAATTATATACAGTCTTTATAAAAATCTTAACATAGCAATTATCCAATTTCAATAAATTTTTCTTTCCATATCGGAAAGTTTTATTATAAATATTTATTACATTATTATGTATAACAATTTTTCTTATTCTTTCGCCTTATACAATAGTAGTTTTCATTGACTTTTTCACCGAATATGGTATATTTATTAATGGTTTTTATTTGGGGTGCGCTTTATTTGTCGCACCCTTTTTTATATAACAAAATAATAGCGGATTTACCGCAGATTTGGAGGCCTATCTATGCTAGCAGCACAGGTTTTTGCCGTTGCTATTTTCATCGGAATGTTTATCATGATTGTTCTCGATAAAATAGAACGACACTATGTAACTCTTGGCAGTGGTATTCTCACACTTGTCCTCGTATTTGGTATATGTATGAGAGATGGTTCTGCCATTGTAAACACACTTGCTTTCAAACAATTCTTTACTAAAGATTTTTGGTATCAGGTTACTGAAAGCGAAAGCTCAGGAATCAACTGGGCAACTATACTTTTCATCGCAGGTATGATGTTAATGGTTGAAGGAATGGCTAAAGCCGGTTTCTTCCGTTGGCTTTGTATGAAGATTGCATTTATTGTAAAATGTAAGACTGTACCTATTTTTATCACATTTACAATAATGGCTGCTTTTCTTTCAATGTTTATTGATAGTATTACAGTTATTATGTTTTTAGCAGCTGTTACAGTTGAACTTGCGCAACTACTTAAATTCAATCCAGTACCTATGATACTTTCTGAAATATTTTGCGCAAACCTAGGCGGTAGTGCAACAATGTGTGGTGATCCACCTAACATTATCATCGGTACTTCACTTGGTTTTTCATTCTTTGATTTCCTTGGAAATACTGGTGTAGTTGCAGGAATAAGTCTTTTAGTTATAATTTTCTTCCTATACTTTGCATTTAGAAAGGAACTTGTAGTTAAAGCAGGCGAAAAACCTGATGTTTCTAAATTACCAGATCCATCTGAAGCAATAAAAAACAAGAAAGATTTCGTAATTAGTAGTATAATATTTGTATGTGCAGTAGTTTTACTTGTTACTCATGGTTCAACTCATCTTACTGTTGCAACAATAGGTTTGTTTATTGCATTCGTTACACTTATCACATCTGGCAAACATGCACTTGAACTACTTAAGAAAGTTGACTACAAAACTTTAGTATTCTTCATTGGATTATTCATCGTTGTAAGCGGACTTGAAGAAACAAAGATCCTTGATATTATTGCAGAGTTTATTGAAGACATCAGTGGTGGCGACAAGAGACTTATGATTGTAATCATTATTTGGGTTTCTGCCATTGCAAGCGCATTTGTTGATAATATTCCATTTGCTGCAACTATGGTTCCTGTAATTAAGAACCTTGCCGCAGCTTCAGGATTACCAATTAGCACTCTTGCTTGGGCACTTGCCATCGGTACAGATATCGGCGGAAGCGCAACACCTATCGGTGCATCAGCTAACGTTGTTGGTACATCAGTTGCAGCTAGAAACGGATACCCTATCGGTTGGGGACGTTACTGTAAGAAACTTGCACCTGCAACAATATTGGTATTATTAATTTCAACAGTATATCTTTTCGTAAGATATCTATAATGTTAGGAGGTTTTTATGTCACAGATTATTATTTCCGTTGGACGTGAATTTGGAAGTGGTGGAAGATACATCGCTGAACAGCTTTCAAAAAGATTTGACATTCCTTTATATGATCGTCATCTCATCACAGAAATTGCTCAAAAAACAGGAATGACGGAAGAACAGGTTAATAAGTACAACGAAGCTCCAAAGATTAAAATTCTCTCTAGAACAGTTAATGGTTATAGTAATTCAATCGAAGATAACATTGCAGAAATGCAGTTTGATATCATCGATAAAAAAGCTAAAGACGGTGAAAGTTTCGTTGTAGTTGGTAGATGTTCTGAAACAAAATTAAAAGAATATCCTGCACTTATTTCTTTATTCGTACTTGGTGATATGGATAAGAAAATAAAACGTGTTATGGAAATCTATGAACTTAATGAAGAAGATGCTAAGAAATTCATCACTAAGAAGGATAAAAAACGTAAGAGATATCACAACTATCACTGCCAAGGCAAATGGGGTGATTCAAGACTTTATGATATTTCAGTAAACAGTTCAAAACTTGGTGTTGATAAAACTGTAGATTTCATAGAAGAATATATAAAAGCTCGTATGGAGAATATGTAATATAAAAGCCATCATGAAAAATCATGATGGCTTTTATATTTTGATATCACAAATTAAATTTAGTGTATTCCTAATTTACAGGGGTCTCAAACAACCGCTTGAGTTATGTTCTTTTTTAATCTATTATTCTGCATCATAATGATAAACTTCATCGGTATACTTCCTATCAAGATTATGTTTAATCTTTCTATTTTCAACCGAATCAAAAACAATTGAAAAATCATAATCCTCTGGATAGAGTTCTTCTGACTTAACTAAAAGTTTAACTCTCTTATGATTAATATAAATCTTCTTATCAGCTACCTGAACTCTTAAAACACCTTTTTCATTAACAGGTTCACATACTATGCCAATCTTTTTATCAGGAAGAACCATAACACTATCACCTATGGTATAAAGAGTGCTTAACTTAGTATCTTTATGATACTTTCTCTTCTTAATGATTACATTTCTATTCTCATTCTTTTTAATATTTTCATTATTGAATTTATAATTACTAATTGCTCCTTTTCCATAAGCTGCTGTAACGGCATTTTCTAGCATTTCCTTTGGCATTCCAAGTCTATCTGCTATATAGAATGCACAACTTTCTCCAGCCTCACCAATTACCATTCTATATGTTGGCTTAAGTGTTTCCTTATCAAATGTCATTCTAGCATTTATGATTCCTTCTGTTTTATCAGCATATTCTTTAACTTCAGGATAATGAGTTGTTACTAAGAAGTTTGCATTGCTCTTTCTTAACTCCTCTAATATTGCAGTAGCAATTCCCATGCCTTCTGCAGGATCTGTACCAGAACCTAATTCATCCATAATAACAAAGCTATCCTTATTAACTTCTTTTAATATTTCAAGAACATTTTTAATGTGCGCTGAGTATGTTGAAAGATTCTCTGATATGTTTTGTCCATCTCCAATATCGCATAAGTAGTTACTGTTCATGGATATATTTGCTGATTTGCAAGTAACATGAAGTCCGCACTGAGCCATGTAGGCATTTAGCATTACTGTTTTTATTGCTACTGTTTTACCGCCTGTATTTGGTCCAGTTATAACTATGCCTCGTTCAGTTTCGCCAATCTTAAAGTCAAGTGGAACACTAATACTTTTATCCATCAATGGATGTCTTGCCTTAGTTAGTTCAATTTTTCTTTCAAGATTAATCTGAGGTTCCACGCAGTCCAAATCAACACTTAACTTTCCTTTTGAGAATATAAAGTCAAGTTTTTCAATCATTCTCATATTTTCTTCCATAACTGGAATGGCATAAATAACCATTGCTGTTAATGTATAAAGAATGTTATAAACTTCATTTTCTTCCTCAATCTTTAAAAGAGCTAGTTCTTCGTACTGCTTTGCAACTCCTGCAGGTTCAACAAAATATGTGCTTCCAGTTGATGACTTATCAATTACACTACCATGAATTTTATATCTATATTCCTTTTTAACAGGAACGCAAACTCTACCATTTCGAAGTGTGTAATAGGTATCAGCCATACACTCCTTATTATTTCTAATGGTTTGCTCAGCCTTTTGCTTCATTGACTCTTCAACGCTAATCATCTTACTTCTAATGTCAAACAATCTATCTGTAGCCCTGTCATCAACTCCATCATTTCTAATCTTCATGTTTATTTCCTCACGAAGTTCAGGAAGAGCATCAAGATTCTCATCATAGTAAGCTAATGAATTATAAAACTGCTTTCCTCTGCTTAAATAATCTCTAAGTCTTTCAACAACCACCAACACTCTTTCAATTCTCTCAAGCTGATAAGGTGTTAAGCAATCACCCTTTTGACCAATTGCCATTATGTCCCTTATTTCTGTAATGTTTTGAAGTGGTGGAGTTCCGAGTTTTTCAATCATTTCCTTACTATTTGTTGTATCACGAAGTCTGTTCCTTAGTTCCACTTCATCAAGGCAAATTTCTGTATTTTGTATACACTCCTTGGCATAATCAGTAATTGCCAAATTCTTCCATATATTTTTAATCTTATCAAATTCTATTTGTTTTTCTGTATGTATTATGTGTGTGCTTCTTTCTGTATTTGTTGTTTCTGTGTTCATCTTATCTCCTTCTTTATAAGGATTTGATTACTTTTTCTTAATTACAAGACCGATGAAAGATAGGTATTCTCCAAGTCCCTTCATAAAGAACTCCTTGTCCTTCTTTCCAAATTCATGACCGCAATTAAACCAATCTTCCCAAGCCTCATAAAAACAATCTAAATCAAATTCCTCAACTATTTCATATTCTTCATAATTATCTAAAAGTTCTAACCACCATTTTCTACAGTGGAATTTATTTAATTCATCATAATCTTCTTCAAACCATTTAACCATTAAGTCAGGATAATTGTCGCTTAATTCCTTTTTAAGTCCAGGCATCGCAATAATAGCAAGCCCATCCTTCTTTAAAAATGGAAGAATCTTTTCCTCAAAGAAGTTCTTCTTTCCTGCGAAATAATGAAATGCATCTATGCAAACCATCACATCAAAATATCCTTCAGCAAATGGCAACTCATTCGCATCAACTTTTATCGGAATCACCTTATCAGCAACTCCCCATTCTTTAAAACTTTCATAATTTACTGTTGGATTAATCCAAAGTTCCGCAGATAGACTAAAGACTTGGTTTCATTTGCTAAGAATAAGGATGTAATTCCCTTTCCTGCGCCAAGATCTATAATTCTGCTGTTTTCCTTTATCGAAACCTTATTCATCATTTCATTTAAAAGCTGTAAACTATTTGGTCCCATTAAATATTCCTCTGTACAAAATCCTTTATATTTTTCTAATCTGCTATTCGTGTTTTCCTCCTTTACTGGTAAATATGTTTTACATAACTATCTTTCAGTCTATCTATATATTTTAGTCATTTACATATTTAGTTATTTTACATATCTACTCTTATACTTTTGCATTTATATGTTCCATCACATATTTCATGCAGCCTACAGTTACTATATGAATCTACCTAGATACGCTTGAATAAACAAAAAAACCATAATATCTACACATAGATATTATGGTTTATAATCTCTCCAATAAATTATATGATTACTTATAAAATGCTTATGTATTTTACATTTAATACTTTAAATAAAATCCGACTAAAACATATATATTCATCAAATATATATACTTATCAAATACATATATTCATAAATTATTATAATAAAATATGTCCTAATAGATTTAATTTATTATGTTTTATAATCAAAATAATTTAAATATTCTCAAGGTATACGTTAATCACACATGATGGACTTCCCCCATCATACCAATCAACATCCACAATATTAAGCGTATTTTAATAAGCTAGCACTACTCCTACTAGCTCATCAGGTAAATTCAATCGATTCATTGAATTCAACCTTGCAATATTAACTTTTGCAATGGTTAGTTAATTACCACGCTTAACATAAACTACCTCGTTTTCTATAAATTTTTCTTAAGTATAACTTATTTATTTTTATATGTCAATTAGTCATTTATCAACTTGGAAAGCCATTCAAACATACAAATACCACAAACGATATTATGTCAACCAAAACAAATACGCCTAAGATAATTCCAGCGATTTTTAATCCTTTCTTCGCCTTTTTCTTATTAGTATCCGTCAACACCTTTTCCTTTATATCGCTATAAAGTTCCGATTTGTTCGAAGTTTCTGTGGCATTTGCTGGTTCTTTATCAAGCACCAACTCATCTAATGACACGTCAAACAACTCGCTTATGGCTACCAAGTTTTCCATATCCGGTGTCGAGTCGCCGACCTCCCATTTCGAGATTGTCTGCCTTGAAACATTTAGTCTATTTGCTAGTTCCTCCTGAGAGAAACCCTTCTGCTTTCTCAATGTATATAATTTATTATTGAATTCTGCCATTATCCATCTTCCCCTTCATCTTCTTAAACAACACAGCAAATACAATTGCATAAACAACAGTTGTAATTATACTTGCCTCAACTCCAAATTCTCCACCGTTTAATATACTCTTATCTTTGATGTTTAATATTATAATTCCAGTACTCTGACTTTCTCCACCACTAAGTGTTAGTCCCATTACGAAGTACAATATAAAATTCCAGGCGCTGTGTAATCCACATGAAATCCATAGATTCTCTTTCTCAATCACAAGCATTGAAAAAATAAATGAGATCAAATACATATTTATTGTTCCAACAATCACATATTCTACGCTTCCTGTCATACTCGAAAAATGTGGAAGAGCAAATGCTGTGGAACTTATTATGATAGCCGGCCATAGTGATATTTTCTTTCTAAGACTGTTAAGTAAAAATCCTCTACACATTATTTCTTCAGTACAGCTTTGAATAGTAAATCCAATTAAAAACAAAACAAAACTCTTTATTGGAATATTCTGATTAATTGATTTGTATTCGATTGCATTTGCTAAAATGCTTATGCTAACTATTATAATTAATAGGATTGCTGCATACAGTGCACCGATCAGAAAATTACTTACCTTTTTGTTTAAACCTAAATCCTTAATTGTTCTTTTTTCAAAGATTTTACAATAGATTATTGTAATCGTAGCAAATACTGCAAACCCATAATAAGATAAAAGAATTGCAGCATCACCTTTTGGCATGTCGCCGTGAAGTGGATCATATCCTAGTGCCATTAGCGAACCAATTATTATTCCTTCACCTATAACTGCTGAAAGAAAATAAATCAATATAAATGCCGAAAACTTTTTCGCTACATATTCTACCTTGCTCATTTCTGTTCTTCTGTTTAGTGGAAAAACATTTTTTATAATACTTGTAATCATCAAATATTACCTCCTTCATTTGATGATTCAATCGTATTATTTTCGGTAAAAATTCTCTACCAAGCATGCTTTGCAATCTGTCAACTGATGTTAACATTCGCGTAAAATCAAGGAGAAATGGCAGTTTTGGACAATTTAAAATGGATAGTCGAGAATTTTCTCCATACCAACCTTCTGAGGTTTCATACCTAGCTTTTCATAGAATTTCATTGCACCTTCATTGCAACTCCAAACGTTCAAAGTAACATTGTAATAACTATGCTGCTTAGCATAATCAATAATATATTTATACAAGAATTCACCAAGACTCTGATTTCTCATATTTTCATCAATACAAATATCATCGATGTATAAAGTCTTAATATCCTCTAACAAGTTATCATCTTTTACACTCTTATCAATACAGAATGCATGTCCTAAAACACTTTCATCTGAATCAGTGATTACAAATATAGTATTTTTGCTTTCGCCATAACTAGTTCCATTTTTACTATCCTGTTTTGAATCTTCATTAATCATATTTATAAGTTCATCTCTAGTGTACTTTGTAGTTGGTCCTTTAAATATATCAGGTCTACCATTATGATGAACCATATCAACCTGAACCAAAAGATCCATTATCTTATCCACATCTTTTTCTTTTGCTTTTCTTATAATAATCATAAATCATTCCTCCTAACTTCATAAATCTTCTTCTATTTTACCATATATGCAAAAGAAGAACCATCAAATATGATGGTTCTTTCTTACTATAATTATGCTTCTACAACTCGTTCTTTTATTTTACCATTATCAACTTCTAACACTACATCTGATAAATTATTAATATCTTCTTTATTATGACTTGCAATTATTATAGTTGTTCCCTGATTTTTAAGTTCGAGTAATAAGTTTCTTACATCTTCTACACTCTTTTCATCCAATGCATTTGTTGGTTCATCAAGCATTAAAAGTTTAGGTTTTTCAAATATAGCCTGTGCTATAGAAAGTTTCTGTTTCATACCTAACGAAAAAGTTCTTACCTTACTTTTCCCAGTATTTGCTAAACCAACCTTATCTAAAGCCTCTTTAATATCTTCATCAGTAGCCTTCTTTTGAATTTTAGATAACAGTTTTAAATTAGTATATGCATCATACTGTGGCATCAACTCCATGTTTTCAATTATGATTCCTGTATCAGATGGAAAACTAATATCTTTATGTAATTCCTTGCCATCAATTAACACTTTCCCTTCTGTAGGATATATCAAACCTGCTATGGCCCTCATTAACATTGTTTTACCCGAACCATTCCTTCCAAATAAACCATATATTTTTCCACTATCAAAACTATAATTTACATGGTCCAATATTGTTCTTCCTTTTATTATCTTTAAATAATCTTTTACTTCAACTTTCATTGATTATGATACTCCTTTATTCCTTTACTGAAAAAATGTCTTTTTTCAAAAAAGCCACCTTCATCAAAACTATCTGAATTATACAAATAATCATCATCGCCAACAACATATGAATATCCCTTATATGTATTTCTTCATTCCTTTTAGCAAATGCAAAATTAGTATAAAATAAATAAAATAATTTATGACTCTTTTTGTATAACATAACAATATCACCCGCACTAATATGAATGCATATTAAGCTCAAGGTTATAAAGATTGCACCCCTACTATCAAATATAATTTCAAATAAAGCCTGCCATAAAACAAGACTCAATGAAACCAAATAAAACAATAATACTTTCATCATATAATCAGATATAATAATTTTTTCTCTTTTATAAAAAACACAATATGCTACCATAACATATGAAATTACAATAAAGCAAGTTATAACAAATACATTAAGCATTTCCGTCACTACAACTTTTTTAATAATAGAATCTCGTTTCTTATTTCTTATGAGTTCCAAAATACCATATCCCTTAATATATTTTTCTGTATTTCCAAAACTATTTAATACAACAATTCCCAAAAGGAATAAAGATGCAGCATAGTATAATACATATCCATTAAAGTTCACACCTGCTATTATATTAATATATAAAAATGGTTTAAAATTGCTTAATACATAATATACAAAAAATAATGAGCATGCCAAACTTATTAGTATTTTATTTGAAATATATCTCATAGAATATCCTTCTTCTCATAAATTGATTTTGTAAAAATATATAATACTCCAATGATACATAAGACTATTAATTCATTTAGACACCATATTGCAATATCAACATATGTTCCCAAACTCTTTTTATCTATAATATCCGTAGCTCCATATAATCGACTTGCTTTATAAAAATACGCAATAAACATATTAAACGCAACTATGATTATAATTACTAAAAATGGATACTTAACGAACATCCGAAGTAGCATATAACACATACTAGCAAATATATATATAACACTAATAGCAATTGTATAAAAAAGCATCACCTCAAAAAACTTATTGTCGATTAACTTTTTTATACCTATATACTTAATTACCGCACATATTTCAACCGCTACGTATACACACGAATATACAATAGCAATTACTATATTATTCCTACAATTTCTGTTAAAATTACTAATTCTTCCAATTCTAGATAAACTTGATATTGAAAATGATGTATTTACATAATCTATTATCATCAAAAATAGTATCATATATATGGATGCAATATACAAAAAATAACCATATCCACCATGAGATCCAACTAAACAATAATATAGTTCATCCCTATTCGTACAATTCAATGATTTTTCATCAAAAATATACCAACATACCATAAATATGAATGTTTGTACTACAACATTTAATATATTATTTCTAAATTTCATCTCTTTTTACCATATATATGTATGAAACAACTGAAAAAAACATAAATAATACTGCTAGAATAATTGCTGGTTCTTTCATCGAATGTATTCCATATTCAGTAAAAGGCTGAACTATATTTATTATTGTTCCTTTATGCATAACTAACCCCTCCCATAAAAAGAAAGAAATTATATATGTCATAGTATAGTTTTTGCATAAAAAAGCAATAGCTTGACATATAACACCACATATTCCAGCAATAATCGAGGTAAATAATATATAAACCATATATATTATATTTGGATGTGTATACATCAATGAAAACCATCGACCTTCATCCACCCAAACTTCTAATCCATTAAAATTATATCCACCATAAAAAATTATTTGAGCGCAACAAAAATTTATAAATAATCCTATAAAAAATACAATGAATGAAAATGAAAAGGCAATAAAAAGCTTATTTAAAACATATCGCCTTTTACTTGTTCTCATTAGTATTGCATTTGTTATTCCATGTTTATGCTCAGATATATATCTATCTGAAAAAATATTTAAAATAAAAATCGGCATAAGCCAAATAAGTAACATTTGTGCAATATGGCTATCTGAACTACCTGTTAAATATGATGCTTTGGCTGGATGCATAATCCAGTCACTAAGTGAATGTCCTCCTTCTATCTTTTCGAGTTCCTTCATTATTCTATCATTTTCTAATATTTCTTCCTTATGCGCACGTCTTGATTTAACATGATCTTTTTTATAAACCATTGATAAATCAACCAAAGGAATAATGATTATTAACAATATAAAAATCCATGCTCTTTTATCTCTTAAAATACTAGCTAACTCTTTTTTTACCATATTTTTCTCCATTATTAATCTACAAAGTACAAATCTATCATTTTTGATTTGTACTTTGTAGTATTTTTTTACTTTATTCTTCTTTCCATTTACCTTTTATATTATACATATTCGCATTATAATTATTATTTTCAGCTGTCAGAAAAACTGTTTTTTTATTAGCTTCACTATAAGGATTTGTTTTATAAAATCCTTCCTTTAGTGTAACATCAATTGTTTTAGAAATATTATCAAAGTTCTTATCTTCAAGCCAAAATCTTGTAATTGTTTTTTTCCCATCTTTCGTAGGTTCATCTGATTCGTCAAGTCTTACACTAAACGGAACCACAGCACTATTTGTATCTCTATATGCTGAATCCAATGTTGTATTATTTCTATACTTAAGAATAACTCCTTTATAATCTTGTGCTTTTACATTATTACCATGTCCTGAAGCATATATATTCAATAGTCCAATTCCAAATGATGAAACACCAATAATAACACATAACCCTGCTGTTGCAATTTTCTTCTTAATATTTATTTTCTGTCCTCCAATTCTGTCATATGTTTTGACATTAGTTTTGCCGCAAAACATCACGTATTATAGCACATAGCAATATCTCTGTCAAACATAATTTTTCATCGATTTTCGTTTCCGTTTTTTGTTTTAAAACCGTTCCTTCTGTAATCCTTATATAAATCGAATCCTAATTTCAAATTAACGATTTCTAACTAAAATTTGCATATTTCTATGCAATTTCCAGTAACGATTTTAAATTAGTGTAAATTTTTTATATAATATATTTTTAAAACTAGCATTCTTAAACTTCAGCACAAAAAATACAAAGTACATACAATATAAATAACCAAAAGAAGAACCATCTAATATGATGGTTCTTTCTTTGCTTCTATAACTGTGCTTCTACAACTCGTTCTTTTATCTTTTCATTATCAACTTCTAACACTACATCTGATAAATTAATTATCACCTTCATCTGTTGTCTTTTATATACCTTAAATAAAAATTTAAGAATAGCCAATATGTTTATCCTATATTATACTCATTCGTACAAGTTAAAATAACTAATCATCATATTCAAACTTATACAATATATCATCCGTTTTAGCAAACTTTTTAATAATATTCACCTTGATTTTTCTTCCAGTATGCTCTTCAAGAAATGTTTTTACCATTTTTTGCGCATTAGCATCATTTTGATGCTCATATAAAAATAAAACATTATCATTTTCGACCAAATCTAATAATATATTTTCTTTGTATTTTAAATTATATTTTTCAACAATTTGATAATAATCATCATTATATATTCTCCAATGTCCTATATCCATCATATTTAAAAACGGCTTAGTTCTATTCACTTTAGTAACAGGTTGATGTTGAGTATATGGATGCATTCTTTCAACAACAAACAATGTATCTGTATGATTCCATATATATTCTCTCTCTTCCTCATAATTACTATCCCAATTACTTTTTTTAATATATGTGGCATACATACATATTCCTGTTACTAACATAATACTGCTAACCGCACAAATTATAGGGACTATCAATTTACCATATTCCAGTGAATTTGTATTTTCCTTAATATGCATATAATAAACAGAAAGAGTCCCAACAATTCCCATTGGAACAATTACTCTATCAACTGGTCTATTAATTACAAACAAAGCTCCAATTGCTCCAAACATAAACAATAACTGCAATATCTGTAATTTTCTAGCATTATTTGATGTTTTAACAAAACATAACGATAAAACTAAAAACAAAAAAACATAAATAATCGCAATTGGATATTCTTTCATCTTTAATATTATACTAATCGGATTATAATTATATCGTGTACTTACTTTTGTATTTTTAGCAATTTCACGCAAATTTTCTTCTGAGAAAACATCCTTATCAGCAAAAATCCAGTTTTTCAAGCAATTTACATCATTTTTACTCATCCCTATTCGATCATATAAGTTTTTATTATCTTCATATTCATCGATAGGGAAATCAACGTTTGCTGATCTTAAACTATTATAATCTTTATAATTTTTCCAAATCTCGGAACCATATGTCAATTTTTCGCAAACGCTAATACCACTAATACCTAATATACAAATTATTGCGAACAATAACAAAGCTTTTATTTTACTTTTAATTTCAAATATAATCAATGGAACAATAAGCAATATGCCCGTAAAAAAAGCATCGTCTCTAAGAATATATGCATTTATCATTAAAAAACAAGCTACTAAATATTTCGAAAATTTATTTTTTTTAGTATTACTTTCCTCTATCGAAAATAACACCATTACTGCAATCAATGTACACATATAAGCTAATACTGTAAATGTAAGCCATAATAATATTAGCACTTCTAAAAAACACGCCACAAAAACAGATACCTGAAAGCTAACATACTTTTTTAAAACCAACATTACCACATATACACATAACAAACCAATACATAAATAATACAACCCATACCAATTGGGATAAGAATATATATTATATAAAGCTTTTAAAAAATGTCCAATAATACATTTTACAAATACAATATGCTCACTGGGGTTCCCCGAAAAACCTCCCCAACTTATATTATTCATCCAATAATCATCCGATTGAACGTAATAAATCATATTACATTTTATACCAATCATCAAAACGATCAACGGTATCACAAATAATATATTTACATTTTTATTTTTTTCATTTATCTTTTCCATATTATCCTCACATTTTTAATATATATGGACAATACCTTTATCATTTTGTCCATCATTCCCACCATATTATAATATATAACACCATAATGAGCAACTAAAACAAATCTTAGTCTCAGACTTTGTCCTATATTAGCATTCCCTCTCCAATACCCCACTTAGCAAATCCTTTTCTAATAATAATCATTATGTCATTCCTCCTACGCTTTTGAAATTTTTATATATCGAATAATTCTAGCCATAATCCAGCTAATAAAAAGAATTACAACAAATATTAATATACCTACTCCTAGACCCCATTTAACAAATCCATACCAATCGTTTGAATTTGGCCACTTTCCAACTTTATTAATGCTACCAATCCACAAAACTCATTACTAAGCACAGTATAGTATTTAAAGTTTTTAATTCCTCCCGAGGCTAAATCTCCACCATCAACATTACTATACATAATTATTGTACCAATAATCGCACACATGATTATCAAGAGATTAGTAACAAACGACATTTTATTATATTTTTCTTTCATAGGCAATTCCTCCTAATCTCTATTTCTGTGAATTAGAATCAAAAAAATTAAATCATTTCTTCACTGTCAATTAAATAATTCCTTATTTTTTCACTGTATACTAAAACTATTACTAATCTTATCCGTTACTTTTTCTACTGAAAGTTCACTGGTATCCAAAGTATTCTTCAATGTTTCAAAGTAAGAAAGCGACTTAATGCTTGCATCAAGCCATTCATCTGTACGCCACTCACAAGCTGTATCATTTTTCCAACGTTCTATCAATTTTTCTTTACTGCAAATAAGTGTAACACTATTTATATCTAAGCCTATATTCTTAATGCCATCTATAATGCTTTCATATACCCAATCATCATCCATTAACCACACCAAAACTATCATTTTGCATTCGGTGCATTTGCTGTAATTATCAACCATATGAAGTATGTTGTTAACCGCCATGGATTTAGTTTCACGATTCCCAACAAATGGATGAAGATCCATGCACCAATCTCCATCTATAAATGCAGTTTTAGGATTTCTATTTGCAATATACTTTCCAATTGTAGTCTTTCCAACGCCCATAGGGCCATTAATTATAATAATTTTCATTTGATTTACTCTTTTTTATTTTATAACTTATCTATTTTTCTAAAGATAAAATGACTGTGTTTAACATATCATTATCTTCAATCACGACATTCTTTTTAATCTTACACATATTTCTTCTCCTTAATCAGTCTCAAAACACGAAGTTCTCGTTTTATCATAATCTCATTAAAATAAACATCACTTTTGTAGATATCATTTGCTGCAATTACTGTATCAATATCAACTACTTTTAATACAAACTCTGCCTCATTTTCATAATCATCAAGTTCTTGATCCACAAGAGTTTCATTTACATCACAAAAATAGTAGTAATTTTCCTGTTCAAAAATCGAATTTTCAAGTCTATCATTCTTCTGTCTACGCAAAACACTTCCGAATTCTCTAATGCTTTCAGGAATTACAATCATTCCTACCTCTTCTCTTACCTCTCGCATAAGAGCCTCTTTTTTATCTTCATCTCCATGTATTCCGCCACCCGGAAATTTGTAATACTTTTCCTTTTTGCTATATACAAGCGCTATCTTATCCCCCTGAATAATAATTGCTCTTGCCGATGGTCTTCTATATACATCGTCTGTTTCATTATAGTCTTTTAAATCTATTTCAAAAAGTCGTCCCATATAATTCTCCTAAGATGATATTTATATATAGAGTATATATTATGTATCTTTTATTGCTTCTAATATATTGCTTATAAAATATTTTCTGACAATTATTTTAATTAGATTCTCATAACACTAATTGATATATTCTAACTAACTACATTAATGTTTGTTCATTTATAATTAAATGAAATTCAAGATTTAGAAATCTTGCCGCCTTACGACAAAGAAGCATTCTCTCCATAAAGATTTCAAAATATTCTCCAATTTCTCCATATCTAGTATCTATTTCTAATTTAAGTTTTATCGCCGTATGATCTTGGTTAATCTTGAGTTTTGATGATTTAACAGAATAATTAACTCTATCATGAATATCATAATCTTTTTCATCTTCATCCTGGACTCTATTTCTTCTAACATCTGACTTATCAGCTAATATAAGCGCGGCTGCAATATCGCTTACCGGTACTCCACTTCCTTCATCATGATTTCCTATCGCTCTAATAATTGGAGCAATATCTTCAGCTGGAATTCCCATTTTATCTAGCAAATAAAACGTCATAAGTGCACCAGACTGACTATGATCAACACGATTTATTACATTTCCAAGATCATGCATCCACGCTGCAGTTAACGCTAAATCAATAGTATGATCATCTACCCCAAGCGTATCTAATATATACGCAGTTCTATCAGCTACAACACCAATATGTGCAAAACTATGTTCAGTAAACCCCATAGCATGCAATGACTTATTCTGCTCTTCAATATATACACTAATTTCATGATTTTGTTTTACCTTATTAAATAAAGGAAATCTATTTTCATCATTCTGAATATTACTCATACCTTCTATCCTTTCATAAGAATTCTTAACCTGTATAAATGTAATCAAGATTATGTTTTTTCATAACACCAAATTTTATATAAGTATTACTTTTCTATAATATATCCCTAAATTTATCAACTATTATATTCTTTGGCTTATACTAATATTAGTTCACTATAATATACCCTCAAGGCTTTCATATTTCATAATTTCTAATCTTTAAATATTATTAGTTCACTATAAAATTATATCAAATATCTATAATAAAAAATACTTGATTTTATCCTTATTTTTCTCTATAATACCCTAATAATACCAATATTATTAGTTTAAATAATGCATAATTTTATCCTTTACATTTGAGGTGTTTAGAGGATGAAATCTCGTTTCTCTAGATATTATAAGATTCTCTCCTTCTCTAATATTATTCTGTTCATATAATTCCAATTTAAGTATAGTGTTATTTAAATATTCCTCCTCATCAAGCATCCCCAAATGTTCCCAATAATATTCCTTTCTAGTTTTTTGGCTAAAAAGAAAGCATCTAACTAGCCAAACTCATAAAAACAAGCTCTAACTTGCTTTCCTTTTTACTTTTTTGGCTAATAGGAAAGCAACTAACTAGCCAAACTCACAAAAGCAAGCTCTAACTTGCTTTCCTTTCTGCGTTTTTGGTCAATAGGAAAGCATTTGGCTAGCCATACATACAAAAGCAAGCTCTAACTTGCTTTCCTTTTTACTTTTTCGACAAAAAGAAAGCATCTGGCATGTCCCACGTCAACCTCGAATCCTCACCCATTACTGACTTATTGATTGCCAATACTTTTCTCAATATAACTATAAACTAATTCAAGGCAATCAATAAGTGACGTAGACATTCATTAAATGTCTACGTCAAAACATAAAAAAATAAGTCCAACAACAAGCAAGCTTGTGTTGGACTTATTTTTTTTATGTTTATCAGTAAATACTTAACTCAAAGTCATTACTGAATAATTGTAGCAACTTTACCTGAACCTACTGTTCTACCACCTTCACGGATAGCGAAACCAAGACCCTGTTCCATAGCGATTGGGTGAATAAGTTCAACTGTCATTTCTACGTTATCACCAGGCATACACATAGGTGTTTCTGCTGGTAAGTTACAAACACCAGTTACGTCAGTTGTTCTGAAGTAGAACTGTGGTCTGTAGTTGTTTGTAAATGGAGTATGACGTCCACCTTCTTCTTTTGTAAGAACGTAAACCTGAGCAGTAAACTTTGTATGACATGTTACTGTACCTGGTTTAGCAAGAACCTGACCTCTTTCGATCTGGTCTCTGTTGATACCTCTAAGAAGAGCACCGATGTTATCACCAGCCATAGCTTCATCAAGCATCTTTCTAAACATTTCGATACCTGTTACAACTGTCTTCTGTGTTTCTTCCTTAACACCAATGATTTCAACTTCATCTGAAAGGTGAAGTGTTCCTCTTTCTACTCTACCTGTAGCAACAGTACCACGACCTGTGATTGTGAATACGTCTTCTACTGGCATAAGGAATGGCTTATCTGTATCTCTTTCTGGATCTGGGAAGTAGCTATCTACTGTATCCATAAGTTCCATGATCTTGTCGCCCCATTCTCCGTTAGGATCTTCAAGAGCTTTAAGAGCTGAACCCTTAACAATTGGAGTACCTTCGAAACCATATTCTTCAAGTACTTCTGTTACGTCCATTTCTACTAATTCGATAAGTTCGTCATCATCTACCATATCACACTTGTTTAAGAAAACAACGATCTTAGGTACACCTACCTGACGTGAAAGAAGGATATGCTCGTTTGTCTGAGCCATAACACCGTCTGTAGCAGCTACAACAAGGATAGCGCCGTCCATCTGAGCAGCACCTGTGATCATGTTCTTAACGTAGTCAGCATGACCTGGGCAGTCAACGTGTGCATAATGTCTCTTTTCTGTCTGATACTCAACGTGAGCTGTAGAGATTGTGATACCTCTTTCTCTTTCTTCTGGAGCCTTATCGATGTTTTCGAAATCTACCTTTTCATTACCTGCAACTCTTTCAGCAAGTACCTTTGTGATAGCAGCTGTAAGTGTTGTTTTACCGTGGTCAACGTGACCGATTGTACCAATATTACAATGTGGTTTTGTTCTGTCAAATTTAGCTTTTGCCATTTTTAATTCCTCCGTTTATTAATTATAATTTCCCCCGTGGGGTGACTAAGACTTGATCATTCATAAATCTTAGTAATGACAATAATCTGGGAGGAAATAATTTCCTCACACTAATTACCATTATATTTAATAAATCCATAATTTTCAAGCCTAAATTATAAATATATTTGTTTTTGTATCCGCTGGTTATTACCAGCAGATACATCGTTATTTTTTTTAATTATTTAACTTTACTAGCAATAACCTTTTCCTGAACTGACTTAGGAGCTGGTTCATATTTTTCAAAGAACATTGAGTAGTTACCACGACCCTGTGTTCTTGATCTTAAGTCTGTTGAGTAACCGAACATTTCTGCAAGTGGAACGAAACCTCTAACGATCTTACCACCACCGAGATCATCCATTTCCTGGATACGACCACGTCTTGCATTAATATCACCAATTACATCACCCATGTATTCTTCAGGCATTGTTACTTCAACTCTCATGATAGGCTCAAGTAATACTGGATCAGCTTTTGCCATAGCATCCTTAAATGCCATAGAACCAGCAATATGGAATGCCATTTCAGATGAATCTACTTCATGGTATGAACCATCCCATACTGTAGCATGAACACCAAGTACTGGGAAGCCTGCTAAAATACCAGACTGAGCTGCTTCTTCGATACCTTCACCAACTGCTGGGATGTATTCCTTAGGAATGCTACCACCAACAACTGTTGAATCAAACTTGAATGTTTCTTCACCGTTTGGATCCATTGGTTCGAACTTAACTTTACAGTGACCGTACTGACCACGACCACCAGACTGCTTAGCATACTTGCTATCAACATCAACAGCCTTTGTAAATGTTTCTTTATAAGCAACCTGTGGAGCACCTACGTTAGCTTCTACCTTGAATTCACGAAGAAGTCTGTCTACGATAATCTCTAAGTGAAGCTCACCCATACCAGCGATGATAGTCTGACCTGTTTCATGGTTAGTATGTGCTCTAAATGTAGGATCTTCTTCAGCAAGTTTAGCTAAAGCTTCACCCATCTTACCCTGACCAGCTTTTGTCTTAGGCTCGATAGCGAGCTCGATAACTGGTTCTGGGAATTCCATTGATTCTAAGATAACTGGATGCTGTTCATCACAGATTGTATCACCAGTAGATGTAATCTTAAAACCAACTGCTGCAGCAATATCACCAGAGTAAACTTTATCAAGTTCCTGTCTGTGGTTTGCGTGCATCTGAAGGATACGACCAACTCTTTCCTTCTTACCCTTTGTAGCGTTAAGTACATAAGAACCTGAGTTCATAGTACCTGAGTAAACTCTGAAGAAAGCAAGTTTACCAACGAATGGGTCTGTCATAATCTTGAATGCTAAAGCTGAGAATGGTTCTTCATCTGAAGAATGTCTAACAACTTCGTTACCAGCATCGTCAACACCTGTGATATCAGGGATATCTGTAGGAGCTGGCATATACTCGATAATAGCATCAAGTAACTTCTGAACGCCCTTATTTCTGTATGCAGAACCACAACATACTGGAACTGCTGTACATTCACATGTACCCTTTCTAAGAGCAGCCTTAAGCTGTTCAATAGAAACTTCCTCACCTTCAAGGTAAGACATCATAAGTTCGTCATCAAGTTCACAAATCTTTTCAACAAGTTCATCATGATACATCTCAGCATCATCCTTCATATCATCAGGAATATCTGTGATTGAAATATCATCACCCTTGTCATCATTGTAAATATATGCTCTCATTTCGAAAAGGTCGATAATGCCCTTGAACTCATCTTCCTTACCAATTGGTAACTGAGTTACGATAGCATTCTTACCTAATCTTGTTTTAATCTGATCAACTGCTCCATAGAAGTTAGCTCCTAAAATGTCCATCTTGTTGATGAACGCCATTCTTGGAACGTTATATGTGTCAGCCTGACGCCATACGTTTTCTGACTGTGGTTCTACACCACCCTTAGCACAGAATACACCAACAGCACCATCAAGTACACGAAGTGAACGCTCTACTTCAACAGTAAAGTCAACGTGACCTGGAGTATCAATGATATTGATACGATGCTCAAGTGCACCTGGTTCTGGTTTATTATCTTTCTGACGTGTCCAATGGCATGTTGTAGCAGCTGAAGTGATTGTGATACCTCTTTCCTGCTCCTGTTCCATCCAGTCCATTGTAGCAGTACCTTCATGAGTATCACCAATTTTATAATTAACACCAGTATAATAAAGAATACGCTCTGTTAATGTTGTTTTACCAGCATCGATATGAGCCATAATACCAATATTTCTGGTTCTCTCTAATGGATATTCTCTTCCAGCCAATTTAGTTCCTCCTTTTCACCAATAGGTGAATAATCTAAAAATTTAATTAGAAACGATAATGAGCAAATGCCTTGTTTGCTTCTGCCATCTTGTGCATGTCTTCTTTCTTCTTTACAGATGCGCCTGTGTTGTTAGCAGCATCTAAAATTTCGTTAGCCAATCTCTCTTCCATTGTCTTCTCTGATCTCTGACGAGAATATAATGTAAGCCATCTAAGAGCAAGAGCCTGTCTTCTGTCAGGTCTTACTTCGATTGGTACCTGATATGTTGCACCACCGATACGTCTAGCTTTAACTTCAAGCTGAGGCATAACGTTATTCATAGCTTCTTCGAATACTTCAATAGCATCCTTACCAGCCTTCTCTGCAACCTTATCAAAAGCTCCGTATACAATCTTCTGAGCTACACCTTTCTTACCATCTAACATAATGTTATTGATAAGCTTTGTAACTACGATATTATTGTACATAGGATCTGCTAATACTTCTCTTTTCTGAGTATGTCCTTTACGTGGCACGGTACTTCCCTCCTTAATAATAATATTAGATCTTCGGTACTCACTTATTTATTTGTGTTCGCGCACGGTTACAATCTATTGTCAAAACAATACTTTCACTTAACCGGCACACAAGTAAGTCTCAAGTGACCTTTACTTTTTTACCTTAACTTTTTATTCCTTTGGTTTCTTAGCGCCGTATTTTGAACGAGCCTGACGTCTCTTAGCTACGCCTGCTGTATCAAGTGTTCCTCTAACAATATGGTATCTTGTACCTGGTAAGTCTTTTACTCTACCACCACGGATAAGAACTACGCTATGTTCCTGAAGGTTATGACCTTCACCTGGGATATAACTTGTAACTTCCATACCATTAGAAAGACGAACTCTGGCAATCTTACGAAGCGCTGAGTTAGGTTTCTTAGGTGTAGCAGTCTTAACAGCTGTACATACACCTCTTTTCTGTGGAGAAGCCGTGTCTGACATTTTCTTCTGAAGAGAATTGTAACTCTTTAAAAGTGCTGGTGCAGTTGACTTCTTTACAGATGCCTGTCTACCTTTTCTTACTAACTGGTTAAATGTTGGCATTGTTTCACCTCCTATATTATTTCTTTTTTGCACACAAAAATAAACGATATAAAATCGCGTGCCATTAGAATATAACAATTCTAAAGTCAAAAGTCAAGTATTTGCTGAAAATTCATATATTTTTCTATGATAAATCACTTATGTTTTTATCAGGCCAAACTATATTTATTAAAAATGGACCAATGCAATAAGCATCAGTCCATTTCTTTTTGTTATTAAATAACTATATTATTCTTCAGAACCTGTTACATCACCTTCAAAATTTTCATCAAATACTTCGTCATCAACAACATCATCAACAACATCGCCAATCATGTCTGTACCGAATGAAATCTCTGCATTCTGGCTAAAATCAATAACATCTTCTGTTTCAGTATCAAGTTTAACGCTTCTATATCTTCTCATACCAGTACCAGCTGGGATAAGGTTACCAATAAGAACGTTTTCCTTAAGGCCGATAAGTGGATCAATCTTTCCGTTAATAGCTGCTTCAGTAAGAACTCTTGTTGTTTCCTGGAATGAAGCTGCTGAAAGGAATGAGTTAGTTGCAAGAGATGCTTTTGTAATACCAAGCATAACCTGTGTACCAACAGCTGGTCTCTTTCCTTCTGCTTCCATCTGCTCATTAAGTTCATTAAAGTCAAGTACGTCAACCTGAATACCTGGTAAGTAACCAGTATCACCTGGCTCATCAACCTTAATCTTCTTAAGCATCTGACGAACGATTACTTCAATATGCTTATCGTTGATTTCTACACCCTGAAGTCTATATACACGCTGTACTTCACGAATCATATAATCCTGTACTGCACGAAGACCTTTAACCTTAAGTAAGTCATGTGGATTAACACTACCTTCAGTAATTGGATCACCCTTTTCAATAATATCGCCATCATAGATCTTAATTCTTGAACCATATGGGATTAAATATGTCTTAGTTTCACCATCTTCAGGATTTGTGATAATAACCTCACGTTTTGTCTTTGTTTCTTTAACTTCAGCTCTTCCACCAAATTCTGCGATAATAGCAAGACCCTTTGGCTTTCTTGCTTCAAATAATTCTTCTACTCTAGGAAGACCCTGTGTAATATCATCACCAGCAACACCACCAGTATGGAATGTTCTCATAGTAAGCTGTGTACCTGGTTCACCGATTGACTGAGCAGCGATAATACCAACTGCTTCACCAACCTGTACGGCCTGTCCTGTAGCCATGTTAGCACCGTAACACTTAGCACAAACACCAACATGTGATTTACATGTAAGAATTGTACGAATCTTAACAGATTCAACACCTGTTTCAATGATAGCTCTTGCTCTCTTAGGTGTAATCATATGATTTGCCTTAACAATCATGTTACCGTCTTTATCAAAGATTGATTCAGCAGCATATCTACCTGTAATTCTTTCTTCAAGACTTTCGATTACTTCCTTACCATCACTAAATCCCTTGATTTCCATGTAAGGAATATCCTTACCTGCACAACAATCTACATCACGAATAATAAGATCCTGTGATACGTCTACAAGACGTCTTGTAAGGTAACCTGAATCGGCAGTTCTAAGAGCTGTATCTGATAAACCTTTACGAGCGCCGTGAGCAGAAATGAAGTATTCAAGTACGTCAAGACCTTCACGGAAGTTTGACTTGATTGGGAGCTCGATAGTTCTACCTGTTGTATCAGCCATAAGACCACGCATACCAGCAAGCTGTTTGATCTGCTTGTCAGAACCACGGGCACCAGAGTCAGCCATCATGTGAATGTTATTATACTGGTCAAGGCCGCCTAAAAGTTCGTCAGTAATCTGATCATCGGCCTCTTTCCATGTTTCAATAACCTGTTTATATCTTTCTTCATCAGTTATAAAGCCCATCTTGTAGTCATCTGTAATTTCTTCAATAACTCTTTCAGCTTCATCAATGATTTCCTGTTTCTTTTCAGGAACTGTCATATCTGAAATTGAAACTGTCATAGCAGCTCTTGTTGAGTATTTATAACCAATTGCCTTGATGTCATCAAGAACTTCTGCTGTTCTTGTAGCACCATGTGTATTAATAACTTTTTCAAGAATCTTCTTAAGCTCTTTCTTCTTAACTAAGAAGTCTACTTCAAGCTTTAAGAAATCTTCATCTTTTTCTCTTTTAACAAATCCTAAGTCCTGAGGAAGGATTTCGTTAAATAAACATCTACCAAGTGTTGTTTCAATAACACCTGTTACTTTTTCACCCTTATCGTTGAAAGCACTAACTTTAACTTTAATCTTTGCATGAAGTGTAATTACACCATTTTCATAAGCAAGGATTGCTTCATTAACGCTCTTGAAGCATTTGCCTTCGCCCTTAACACCATCTCTTGACTGTGTTAAGTAATAAATACCTAAAACCATATCCTGTGATGGAACTGCAACTGGTGCACCATCTGATGGCTTAAGTAAGTTGTTAGGTGAAAGAAGTAAAAATCTACATTCAGCCTGAGCTTCCACTGATAATGGAAGGTGAACAGCCATCTGGTCACCATCGAAGTCAGCGTTGTAAGCTGTACATACGAGTGGGTGAAGTTTAATAGCTTTACCTTCAACTAAGATAGGCTCAAATGCCTGAATACCTAATCTATGAAGTGTAGGAGCACGATTAAGCATAACTGGGTGCTCTTTAATTACTTCTTCAAGTACATCCCAAACTTCTGTCTGGAGTCTTTCAACCATCTTCTTAGCACTCTTAATGTTATGTGCTGTACCATTTGCTACTAATTCTTTCATAACAAATGGTTTGAAAAGTTCGATTGCCATTTCTTTTGGAAGACCACACTGATAAATCTTAAGTTCTGGTCCTACTACGATAACTGAACGTCCTGAGTAGTCAACACGCTTACCTAAAAGGTTCTGACGGAAACGTCCCTGCTTACCTTTAAGCATGTCTGAAAGTGACTTAAGAGCTCTGTTACCAGGTCCTGTTACTGGACGACCTCTACGACCATTGTCGATAAGAGCATCTACAGCTTCCTGAAGCATTCTCTTTTCATTTCTTACAATAATTTCTGGTGCAGCAAGATCAAGAAGTCTCTGTAATCTGTTATTTCTGTTAATGATTCTTCTGTATAAATCATTAAGGTCAGATGTAGCGAATCTACCACCATCAAGCTGTACCATAGGACGAAGATCAGGTGGAATTACTGGAATTACATCTAAAATCATCCATTCTGGTTTATTATCTGATGTTCTGAAAGCTTCAACAACTTCAAGTCTCTTAACGATTCTTGATCTTTTCTGTCCTGTAGCTTCCATGAGTTCTTTCTTCAATTCTTCATAATCTTTTTCAAGATCAATAGACTGAAGTAATTCTTTAATTGCTTCTGCACCCATGCCAACACGGAAAGCATTGCCCCATGTTTCAAGTGCTGTTCTATATTCAAGTTCTGTAATAACCTGCTTATACTGAAGATCAGATTCACCTGGATCTAAAACAATGTATGAAGCAAAATATAATACTTTTTCAAGTACTCTTGGTGAAAGGTCAAGAAGTAATCCCATTCTACTTGGAATACCCTTGAAATACCAAATGTGTGATACAGGTGTAGCAAGTTCAATACTACCCATACGCTCTCTACGAACGTTTGACTTAGTGATTTCAACACCACACTTGTCACAAATAACACCTTTGTATCTAATCTTTTTGTACTTACCACAATGACATTCATAATCCTTGCTTGGTCCAAAAATCTTTTCACAGAATAAACCATCTTTTTCTGGTTTTAATGTTCTGTAGTTAATTGTTTCTGGTTTTTTAACTTCACCCTTTGACCAAGCTCTGATCATATCAGGTGATGCTAAACCAATTTTTATCTTATCAAATGATATTGGCTGATAATTAACTGTATCTGGCATTATTCCTCTCCCTTCTATTCTTCTGAATCACTTTCAAATGAATCTTCAATAGAATCATCGAATGAATCACTAAAATCATCTTCAACATTTTCATCTTCAACTGCAACATATTCTTCACCATTGAATTCTTCCTGAGTAAATCCAGTTGCATTCTTGAATTCATCATTATTTCTTCTAGGTGAACTATCATTTAAAATTGAGTTGAAGTTTGTAGGTCCATCATCAACGCTTTCCTTAAGTTCTACTTCTTCGTCATTTTCATCAAGAACTCTTACGTCTAATGCTAATGACTGAAGTTCTTTAATAAGAACCTTAAAGCTTTCTGGAATACCTGCCTGTGGAATATTGTTACCCTTGATAATAGCTTCAAAGGTACGTACACGACCAGTAACATCATCAGACTTAACTGTTAAGATTTCCTGAAGTGTATATGAAGCACCATAAGCTTCAAGAGCCCAAACTTCCATTTCACCGAATCTCTGTCCACCGAACTGAGCTTTACCACCAAGTGGCTGCTGAGTTACAAGTGAGTAAGGACCAGTTGAACGAGCATGAATCTTATCATCAACAAGGTGATGAAGTTTAAGATAATGCATGTGTCCGATTGTAACCTTACCATCAAAGTATTCGCCTGTACGGCCATCACGGAGCTGAACCTTACCATCTCTAGTAAGTGGAACACCCTTCCATAACTCTCTATGATCGCGATTTTCATAAAGATATGTTAACAATTCTTCGTCTAAAACATCTTTATATTTATCTTCGAATTCCTTCCATGATGTGTTAACGTAGTCATTTGCTAAATCAAGTGTATCCATGATGTCTTTTTCGTTAGCACCGTCAAATACTGGAGTAGATACGTTAAAGCCAAGTGCCTTAGCAGCAAGACTTAAATGAATTTCAAGTACCTGTCCAATATTCATACGTGAAGGAACGCCGAGTGGGTTAAGCACGATGTCAAGAGGACGACCATTTGGTAAGAATGGCATATCTTCAACTGGTAATACACGTGAAACTACACCCTTATTACCATGACGTCCGGCCATCTTATCACCAACGGAAATCTTTCTCTTCTGTGCTATGTAAATTCTAACTGTCTGGTTTACACCAGGAGCAAGTTCATCACCGTTTTCTCTAGTAAATACCTTAGCATCAACAACGATACCATATTCACCATGAGGAACCTTAAGTGATGTATCTCTAACTTCTCTAGCCTTCTCACCGAAGATTGCTCTAAGAAGTCTTTCTTCTGCAGTAGGTTCTGTTTCACCCTTAGGTGTAACCTTACCAACTAAGATATCGCCTGCACGAACTTCAGCACCAATTCTAATGATACCTCTTTCATCAAGGTTCTTAAGTGCATCATCACCTACACCAGGAACATCTCTTGTGATTTCTTCTGGTCCAAGCTTTGTATCACGTGCTTCTGCGTCATATTCTTCAATATGAATTGATGTATAAACATCATCCTGTACTAATCTTTCACTAAGAAGTACAGCATCCTCATAGTTGTAACCTTCCCAAGTCATGAAACCGATAAGTGGGTTCTTACCAAGAGCGATTTCACCGTCCTTAGTTGAAGCACCATCAGCGATAACCTGACCCTTAACAACATGTTCGCCCTTATCAACGATAGGCTTCTGGTTGTAACAGTTACTCTGGTTACTTCTTGAGAATTTAATTAATTTATAATCTTCTGTTTCACCATTATCATCATATCTAATAGTGATTTCTTTTGAAGTTGATCTTTCAATAACACCGTCTCTCTTTGCTACTACGCAAACACCTGAGTCAACGGCTGCCTTACCTTCCATACCTGTACCAACAACAGGAGCTTCTGTTGTCATAAGTGGAACTGCCTGACGCTGCATGTTAGAACCCATGAGCGCACGGTTAGCATCGTCGTTCTGAAGGAATGGAATCATGGATGTAGCAACTGAGAATACCATTCTAGGTGAAACGTCCATAAGGTCAATATTCTTCTTATCGTACTGTGATGTTTCTTCACGGAAACGTCCAGATACGTGATTATGTACAAAGTGACCTTCTTCATCTAAAGGTTCATTAGCCTGAGCTACGATGTAGTTATCTTCTTCATCAGCTGTAAGGTAAACAACTTCATCTGTAACCTTTGGATTTTCAGGGTCTTCTTTATCTACTTTTCTATATGGAGCCTCTACAAAACCATACTCATTAAGTCTAGCATATGTAGCAAATGAGTTGATAAGACCGATGTTAGGTCCTTCAGGAGTCTCGATAGGACACATTCTACCATAGTGAGTATAGTGAACGTCTCGAACCTCGAATCCGGCTCTATCTCTACTAAGACCACCAGGTCCTAATGCTGATAAACGTCTCTTATGTGTAAGCTCACCAAGTGGATTGTTCTGATCCATGAACTGAGAAAGCTGTGAACTACCAAAGAATTCCTTAACTGCAGCTGTAACTGGCTTAATGTTAATAAGACTCTGTGGAGTAATATTCTCAAGTTCCTGAGTTGACATTCTTTCCCTTACAACTCTTTCCATTCTTGATAAACCAATACGATACTGGTTCTGTAAGAGTTCGCCAACTGCTCTAATTCTTCTATTTCCAAGGTGGTCAATGTCATCCTTATTGCCGATACCATATTCAAGGTTTAAGCAATAGTTGATTGAGGCAATAATATCCTCTTTTGTGATATGCTTTGGAATGAGCTCATGGATTCTTCTCTGAATAGCTTCCTTAAGTTCATCTTCGCTATCACATTCTTCTAAAATTTCTTCTAATACTGGATAGAATACTCTTTCATTAACTCCCAATTCTTCGCAATCAACATCAACAAAGTTGTTGATGTTAACCATCATGTTAGAAAGAACCTTAACATTCTTTGTTTCTGTTTGTACCCAAACAAAAGGAACTGCAGCATTCTGAATTTCATCAGCTGTTTCCTTTGTAAGCTTAGTTCCAGCTTCAAATAATACTTCACCTGTTGATGGATCTATTACATCTTCAGCTAAAACACTCTTATAAATTCTATGTAAGAATGAAAGTTTCTTATTAAACTTATAACGTCCAACCTTAGCAAGATCATATCTCTTAGGATCAAAGAACATTGCTGTGATTAAACTTTCAGCACTTTCTACACTTAAAGGTTCACCTGGTCTAATCTTCTTATAAAGTTCTAATAAACCTTCTTCATAATTTGTAGAAGTATCCTTCTCAAATGTTGCTAAGATCTTAGGTTCCTCACCAAAGAGTTCGATGATTTCTGCATTAGATCCAATACCTAAAGCACGGATAAGTACAGTAATAGGAACCTTTCTTGTTCTATCTACACGAACGTTAAAGATATCGTTTGAATCTGTATCATATTCAAGCCAAGCACCACGGTTTGGAATAACAGTAGATGCGAAAAGTTCCTTACCAATCTTATCTCTTGTTATATCATAGTAGATACCTGGTGAACGTACAAGCTGTGAAACAATAACACGTTCAGCGCCGTTAATAACGAATGTACCGGTTTCTGTCATGAGTGGCATATCGCCCATGAAAATTTCATGGTCAACGAATGAGCCAGTGTCATTATTGTGAAGTCTTACAGTTACACGAAGAGGTGCTGAATATGTAGCATCTCTTTCCTTACACTCCTCAATAGTGTACTTCTTGTCTTCTTCACAAAGTCTGAAGTTGATAAATTCTAAGCTTAAGTGTTCTGAAAAGTCTTCGATTGGAGATATATCATCTAATACCTCTCTAAGACCTTCGCTTAAGAACCACTCGTAAGAATCTCTCTGTACCTCAATCAAGTTAGGGATATCAAGAACGTCTTTACCTCTTGCATAACTAACTCTTGGATTTTTACCTTCGTGAAGCTTGCGAATTCTGTTTTTTTCCATTGACATTTCACCTCTATCTTCAATATTTAGGTGCCACTATTGTAAAAATTTAACCTTCATTTTTATAAATTTTTATAAAAGGGCATAATGCGCCTATTACGACACAATAGTGCATCTGACATCATATCATATTTAAGTCAATAGGTCAAGTGTTTTTTATTTTTCTAAAAAAATAATTTACCACAAGCAAATACACCTCTAATTGCTAGAATTACTTATCTAACAAATAGAGGTGCACTTTACTAATCTAACCAATTATTTATTAATACTCTACATCTTCAACTTTTTTGCTTTTATAAAAATATTTCTTTGCACTATTATTTCCCGGTTCGTCTACCTTATCATCATGATACCAAAAAACAGCATAATCATCTGTAGCTTTTACTGCAAATATATCCTGTTCAGTAACTCCTAGATCTTTATATGATATAGTGCTTATCTTCTTTATTTCATTTTTGTCCATATCATAACACATAATAGTTGTTTCTGAAAAATCGGTAAATCCTTTTTTATCAGTCTTTTCATGATTTTCATAATATAGTTTACGTCCATCTTTAGAATAATTTAATCCACCATAGTAAAAATCACATTCCGAACGTTCACCAAGATATATTATTTCTGTTATTTTTCCACCGTCAAGTTTTTCTACATATTGAGGTCTCTCACCCGGATGTCCCGGTGGATCGTATTTATATTTTGGGACTTCACTAGTAATAACATATTTATCATCTATAAAATCTTCTATCTTTCTATTTTTGTAGAATTTTAATTTTTTATTTTTTCGGTTTAAAACAAATGAATAATATTCTGTACCCGACCAGTCTTCACTATCATAAGATTTCTCATTAGGATATATTTTTTGACCTGTTATATAAATATAATTTTCATCCATTTTTACTATGTTAGGCATAAAATTTTCAGTTAATTCTTTTTCAAACTTAGCTACATAACTACTTTTTAGATTATCAGCATCAAAACTTTTCAATCCATATGTATCAAAATAATATAGAGTATTTCCATATTTGTAAATATCACCTATCATCTTATAATATCCTGGGACTATAAATTCATCGACTGTTGTTTTAGATTTGTCAAGATTATTCTCAACCTCAATTTTATATTTCCCTGTTTCACCATCAACAATTTTAGTGTTTACTACATAATCTCCAAACTTAAAACTATTAAATTGCGGCTCAAGTATATACTCATATCCATTTCCTTCTTGTACAACTTCCCCAACCGACTCCTCTTCAACAAACTCTGTTTCTTCCGTTATCTTTTCAGTATCTTTTACAATTGTTTCTGTTTCCTTTTCAGTTAATCTTTCAGATGTTTTCTCAATATTCTTATTTACGAATTTATTTCCATCCCCATTATTATTTGAGTAATAAATAACTCCAGCAATCATTGCACCTGAAGCGATTAAAGAAAAAGACGCAACCGCAACTTTTTTAAGTATATCACCATATTCTTTTTTCTTCATAATCTGTGACCTTTTAACATCAAGTTCCGATTTGTTATTTTCCGAACTTTCCGAACCTTTCTTTAAAATTTCTTCAACAATACGTTCCTGTGATTCGGTACTAAATTCAAGATTATCATATATTTGGTTTTCACCGTTTTTCCAAAAATCCATTTATAGCACCTCCTCTAAATAAAATTTCTCGTAGGTTTTCTTCAACTTTTCCCTACCTCGTTTCAATCTCATTTTAACAGCCGATACCGAGATCTCTAAGATATCGGCTGTTTCTTCAACAGAAAAGTCCTCAATATAGTGAAGTACAATTGCACTCTTATACTTATAATCAAGTTTTGCTAACTCAATAAATTCTTTCATATCTTCATTATCGTATCTTTTCCCAATCGAGAGGCACTCTTCTATCTTTTCCAATTGTATGTAAGAATGTCTTTTCTTATATTTCAAAAGATTCTTACACTTATTCTGGGATACTCTAATTAACCAGGCCTTCTTATGAATTTCCGAATCAAAATCCGGCCTATCCACATAGTACTGAAGTAATGTTTCTTGGATGATATCCTCAGTATCATATTTGTTTTTTACCATGATAAAACATACCTTAAATAGCATTTCTCCGTATGTCTTCATTGTTTCTTTTAAATCTAATTCCCTATCCTGATTATTCATAGCGTCTCCTATAAAAGTTTTACCGGTTTAACCTTTTCACCCTTAATACAACCGAAAAAGCATTTAGGTCACAAAAATTTTTTATACCTCTCATTTTATAAATCATTCATTATTCTACCACATAAAAAAGACCATGGACAATGTCCATGGTCTTTGTAAACTCTAAACTCAGATTACAATTATTTAATTGTAACAACTGCGCCTTCATCTTCAAGCTGCTTCTTAAGAGCTTCAGCTTCTTCTTTTGTAGCGCCTTCTTTGATAACCTTAGGAGCTCCGTCAACAACTTCCTTAGCTTCCTTAAGTCCAAGACCTGTAGCATCCTTAACAACTTTGATAACCTTAACTTTGTTAGGACCTACTTCTGTAAGTTCTACGTCGAATTCTGTCTTTTCAGCTGCGCCGCCTTCAGCACCGCCTGCTGCTGCAACTACAACACCTGCTGCTGCTGATACACCAAATTCTTCTTCACATGCTTTTACTAATTCATTTAATTCTAATACTGATAACTTTTTGATTTCTTCGATAAATTCCTGAGTTGTCATTTTTTATTCCTCCATTTAATATCTAATTTTAATTTGTTTTCTAAATTCTTTATGAAAATTTAAATATGGTCAAAACTCGGTAAAGGTTACCTTCGTTTTGATTAAATACAAGGGTTAATGCTCGGCAAAAGATACCTTCGCATTAATCCTGCTTCGCAGGACATAACCCCTCCGGGCTTATGCCAAGTACGATTTAAAAATTTCTGATGAATTTTTAAATCTGGTTAACTCTCGGAAAGGATACCTCGAGTTAATCACTTCGTGACATGCATTCCTTCGGAATACATGCAAGTACGATTTAAATTTTCTTTATGAAAATTTAAATCTAAGCAACCTCTTCGTCTTTGCTATCTGCAACCTGCTTGATAACACGAGCGAAGTTTGCAATAGGTGACTGAATACTTCCAAGAAGTTTTCCAAGAAGTACTTCTCTTGATGGAATGTTAGAAATAGCCTTAACACCAGCTGCATCATAATATGTTCCATCGATAACACCACCCTTAATTTCAAGAGCTTCAGCGTCTTTAGCGAACTTGCAAAGAACTCTTGCAGCTGCTGTTGCATCTTCTTTACAAATAGCAATAGCTGTTGGTCCTTCAAGATTCTGAGCAAGGTCAGCGAATTCTGTACCTTCGATAGCGAAATTAATCATAGTGTTCTTATATACTTTGTATACAACGCCAGCTTCTCTTAATTCTCTACGAAGATTTGTATCCTGTTCTACTGTAAGACCACGATAATCTACAACTACAGCTGTCTTAGCGCCATCAAGTAATTCCTTAATTTCATCTACGATAGGCTTCTTAATTTCTACTTTAGCCATGATCTGCCTCCTTATTTTATTTGTTTGCCGTTAAATAAAGAGTTTTTACAATATAGAAAACCTCTCCATGCCTAGACATAGAGAGGTGTAAATAATCTTATTTATCTAACTCCTCGGTAGGCTTAATGAATAATTACGCTTTCGCACCTACTGTCTTCGGCAATTGGACTTTAAGTCCTTGTGCATAATAGCACATTTATTATGATCTGTCAACTTTTAATCCAAAATCCCTAATTAGTTAGAGAACTTAGAAACGTTAAGTTTTACACCAGGTCCCATTGTAGATGTAAGAACTACGCTCTTCATGTACTGACCCTTAAGTGTACTTGGCTTAACCTTGTTGATAGCATCAATAAGCGTCTGGAAGTTTTCTGCTAACTGGTCTTCACTAAATGAAGCTTTACCAATTGGCACGTGGATAATATTGGACTTATCAAGTCTGTATTCAATCTTACCAGCCTTGATATCGCTAACTGCTTTAGTTACGTCCATTGTTACTGTACCAGCTTTTGGGTTTGGCATTAAGCCCTTAGGACCGAGTACACGACCAAGTCTACCTACAACACCCATCATATCTGGTGTAGCAACTACTACGTCAAAATCAAACCAGTTTTCATTCTGAATCTTTGGAATTAATTCCTCACCGCCTACAAATTCTGCGCCTGCAGCTGTAGCTTCATCAGCCTTGTCTCCCTTAGCAAATACAAGTACTCTAACTGACTTACCTGTACCATGTGGAAGAACAACAGCTCCACGGATCTGCTGGTCTGCGTGACGTCCATCACATCCTGTTCTGATGTGACATTCTACTGTTTCATCAAATTTAGCAACAGCTGATTCTTTTACTAATTTAATAGCATCTGCTGTATCGTATAAAGTAGCTTTATCAATCTTGCTAGCTGCTTCTACGTATTTTTTACCATGTTTCATTTAATAACCTCCTAGTGGTAATAACGGATAAACCTCCCACTTTTCTTTTAATAATTATTAGTCAACTACTGTGATACCCATACTTCTTGCTGTACCAGCGATCATGCTGATAGCTGCGTCCATGCTTGCTGCATTAAGATCTTTCATCTTGATTTCAGCAATCTTCTGAAGTTCATCTCTTGTAATAGATGCAACTTTAGTTCTGTTAGGAACACCTGAACCAGACTGAATCTTGCAAGCTTTCTTTAAAAGAACTGCTGCTGGTGGTGTTTTTGTAATGAAGCTAAAGCTTCTGTCTGAATAAACAGTAATTACAACTGGAATAATCATTCCTGGCTGATCAGCTGTTCTAGCATTAAATTCCTTTGTAAACTGTACGATATTTACACCATGCTGACCAAGTGCTGGTCCAACTGGTGGTGCTGGTGTAGCCTTACCAGCTTCGATTTGAAGTTTAATATAACCTTCTACATTCTTTGCCATTGTGGCACCTCCTATTGTGGTATTATCGGGAATCCCTCCCACTGCCTTGTTAATCTTTACAAGACATTCTTAACTCTATTAAAACCTTATGGTCTTAATCCATCTTCTTAACTTCTGAGAATCCAATTTCAACAGGTGTTTCTCTACCAAACATATCAACGCTAATTGTGATAGCCTGTCTACTTTCATCAATTCTCTTAATGACACCAACTGTGTCTTTCCATGCACCTGCTATAACAGATACTGTATCGCCTACTTCGTAGTCGCATACGATCTTTTCCTTCTTTCCAATACCAAGATTAATCATCTCAGCCTCAGTTAAAGGTACAGGTTTTGATCCAGGTCCAACGAATCCTGTTACACCTCTTGTATTACGAACAACGTACCATGTATCATCGTTCATAATCATATTGATAAGTACATAGCCTGGGAATAACTTCTTAGAAGCCTCTTTCTTAACGCCATCCTTAATCTCAACCACATCCTGCATAGGTACTGATACCTCAAGTATCTGATCCTGGAGATTTCTGTTTTCCACAGTCTGCTCGATGTTAGTCTTTACTTTGTTTTCATATCCTGAATAAGTATGAACTACATACCACTTTGCTTCTTCCATACATTCTCCTTCTTGTAATTAAGATAAAATCTTATCAATTCCTAACTGCACCAACATATCAACTAATTTGATAATGATACCAAGTATAACGGATACGATAACTACTGCTGTTGTTTCTTTTACGATCGTTGGTCTATCAGGCCAAATAATCTTATTGAACTCAGCCTTAAGATTCTTCCACCAACCGCCAGCACCTGAACCAGATTTCTTTTCTTTCTTTTCTGATTCTGACATTTCTCGCTCCTTATCCAATTACTTAGTTTCTTTGTGCATTGTATGTCTCTGACAAAATCTACAATACTTCTTTGTTTCCATTCTGTCTGGGTGTGTCTTCTTATCTTTAGTCATATTGTAATTACGCTGTTTACACTCAGTACATGCCAATGTTATCTTTACGCGCATAACTTCCACCTCCGCTAATAATCTTTTTTGATTCCTTTCTTTTTATGTACCAATTTCTATCGCAGCAAATGCTTTCTTTCGAAGTGGGATATCTACTAAAACGCATTCAATCCGCTCTAAAAATTTGCGCACAAAAAAAAAGACGCTTCTTCCATCGCTAGATTAATATAACATACCCACAAAAAACAGTCAACACTTTTTTCGTAATTTGTTATATCCATTAGCATAAGCATCTTTTTAATTTCCCATTCCAGTAGCTACTGTAATAAAGAAAACTTTACTAGCACCACTTTCTAATAAAACCTTACTAGAACTTGAAACTGTAGCACCAGTTGTATATATATCATCAATAATCAATATATTCTTATCCTTAATAAGATTTAATTTCTTATCATCAACCATAATCGCTTTTTCCAAATTATTTAGCCTGTCAAGTCTTGTAAGTTCTTTTTGCGGTTTGGTTTTCTCAACTCTAATTAATGCTTCTGTCCAATCCCATTTGCTAAGTTTACATAACTCAGAAGCAAGAACAGCTGCCTGATTATAACCACGCTCAATAAGTTTCTTCTTATGAACAGGGATTGGAACAATCAAATCAATATTCCAAAGTGAAATCCTATCTGCATAGGACTGCATAATACTTTCAGCGAAAAACTTGGCATTCTCTCTTCTATTATGATACTTAAAATCCATAAGTGCATTTTTAATTGCATCATTATAGTAGAAAACCGAACGCCCCTCTTCAAAATAGGTCTCACTGGTCTCACAAAACTTACATATGGTACTTGCTCTATCCTTAAGTATCTTTCCGCAGTGAATACAAGTGTTCTTATTAGCATAAACAAGCCTACCATTACAAACATCACATATTAATATATCTTCAGATAAGGTTTTACCACATATCGGACAAGTTCTTGGATAAACAATATCTAATATACTCTTTAACCCCTTCATACTCCTCCTTATTTCAATCTTAAACTAAAAAAACTAAATAACGTTATTATCCAGCCCCACAAAGAAAAACTAAACATACTAACTCACCTCCTAAACTATTGTTCCACCACCGACAACATAATCACCATCATACATAACCAAAGCCTGGCCCTTTGTGATGGCTCTCTGTGGTTCATCAAACTCAACAAGTAATTCATCATCACCAATCTGAGTAACAGTAGCCCATGTTTCAGGCTGACGATAACGAATCTTCGCCTTAACTCTAATAGGCTCCAAAATGTTATCAACTGTAATTAAATTAATGAACTTACAATGTAAAGTCTTTGTAAATAAATCTTCATTACGTCCAAGAATAACCTGGTTCTTTACAAGATCAAGTTTAACAACATACATAGGTTCCTTAAGAGCAAGACCTAAGCCCTTTCTCTGTCCAATTGTATAATTAATAATTCCCTTATGTCTTCCAAGCACATTCCCTTCAAGGTCAACAAAATCGCCTTCCTTGTAATCCCTACCTGTATAAGACTTAATAAAATCAGAATACTTACCTTCCTGAACGAAACATATGTCCTGACTGTCATGCTTTCTTGCATTAACGAATCCATTCTCTTCAGCAATGTCTCTTGCATAATTCTTTGTCATCTCACCAAGTGGAAACTGAACGTGGGATAACTGTTCCTGAGTCATAGAATAAAGAACGTAACTTTGATCCTTTGTATCATCAACTGCCTTCTTAAGTAAGAATCTTCCATCCTTTTCCTCAATTCTTGCATAATGACCAGTTACAACATAATCACACTCAAGTTCCTTAGCTCTTGAGAAAAGTTTTTCAAATTTTAAATATCTATTGCAATCAATGCATGGATTAGGTGTCATGCCATTTTCATAACAGTAGATAAACTTATCTATAACCTCTTCTTTAAATCTATCAGCAAAATTAAAAACATAATAAGGCATGTCTAATTTAAAGCACACTGATCTAGCATCCTCAACATCCTTAAGAGAACAACATGAATTCTCTCTTGAAACATTAACATCCTCATTATCAAATAATTTCATTGTAACACCCATGCATTCGTAGCCTGCTTCTTTCATAAGAAATGCAGCAACTGATGAATCCACGCCACCACTCATGGCTATAAGTGCTTTCTTACTCATATTAAATCCTACCTTTTAATCTATCTTTTAAACCTGAATATCTAATCTGTGTTGATTTGTTTTCAATCATATGCGAAAACATCTCACTGCTTCCAACTATACATACGCACTGCTTCGCTCTAGTAATTGCTGTATATAATATATTTCTATTCATAAGTTGCATTGGTCCTGTAAGAAGCGGAATAACAACCGCAGGATACTCTGAACCCTGTGACTTATGAATCGTAATTGCATATGCAAGTTCAAGATCTGATAAATCTTCAAATTTATAATTTACAATCTTACCATCATCAAATCTTATTCTCATCATATTAGCAAATTCACTGATTTGCAATATAATTCCGGTATCTCCATTAAAAATACCTGTACCTCTTTCAATAACTATGCCTTTGTTATTCTCATATTCCCATTCATAATCATAGTTATTCTTAATCTGCATAACCTTGTCGCCTTCTCTAAAGAGTTTATCACCATACTCTTTTTCGGCTTTCCCAGTATCTTTTGGATTAATACATGATTGTAAATATTTATTGAAGTTTTCAACACCAAGGACGCCCTTTTTCATAGGAGTTAGTACCTGAATGCTACCTATATCACTATTTACATATGAAGGTAACTTATCCATTACCAAAGTTTTAGTTGCTCCAAGAATTGAATAAGCTTCATCTCTTTTCACATATACAAAATCCTTACTTTTCTTTGTAAGGTCAACTTTCTTGCCATCATTAATCATATGAGCATTAACTATGATATCGCTATGTTCACTCTGTCTGAAAATCATCTTTAGTTCAATAACCTTAATAACTCCCGACTCAATAATGTCCTTAAGAACATTACCCGGTCCTACTGATGGGAGCTGGTCCTTATCTCCAACTAAAACAAGATGTGCTCCATATGGAATTGCCTTAAGTAATGCCTTCATTAAAAAGATATCAACCATTGACATCTCATCTATTATTATAACTTCTGCTTCTATTGGATTAAACTCATCTCTTCCAACATATTCTTCAGAAGCATCTCCACCCTTTGTAATTTCCAAAAGTCTATGAATAGTTGATGCTTCATATCCAGTGCTTTCTGTAATACGCTTAGCCGCTTTACCTGTTGGAGCTGCAAGTTTTACACTCTTCCCAAGATAAGTACACATACTTATAATTCCATTAATTATAGTTGTCTTACCTGTACCAGGTCCACCAGTTATAACCATAACACCTTCTGAAGCAGCTTCTTTTATTGCATGCATTTGCTCCTCATTAAAATGTAAGTCAATTCCTGATTCAACCCTTTTTAATATATCATCATTAATAGAAAACTTTTCATATCCATCTTTAATCTTCAGCAAATTCTGCGCAATGTTTTTTTCAACATTATAAAAAAGTATGTCATACACGAAGTCAACGCCATCGATATTACATACTTTTATCCTCTGCTCAATCAACATATCCTTAAGGTATTTGTCGATATCGTAATCCACTCCAAGTATTTCGACGGACTTAGATTTAAGAGTATTAATGTCAAGACAGGTATTACCGTTCTGTGCGGCCATACTTAAAACATAAGTTATACCTGACTTGATACGATACTCACTATCAACTTCAATTCCAACTTTACCTGCGATGTCATCTGCAATTTTAAAACCAACACCCTCTATGTCATCTGCAAGTTTATAAGGATTTGTTTTTAATATATTAAATAATTCATTACCATATAAATTATAAATCTTTGCAGCAAGACCTGTTGTAACACCATATTTCTGTAAAAAGATCATGGCATCACGCATGCTACGCTGATTTGAAACCTGCTCATAAATGCTAAGGGCTCCCTTTCTTGAAATACCCTTAACCTCCGCAAGTCTCTCTGGTTCATTCTCTATAATTTCAAATGTTTTCTCTCCGAACTTATCAACAATTCTACCTGCCATTGTTTTACCAATGCCCTTAATTGCTCCGGAGCCTAAATACTTTCTTATTGAAAGCTCATCATTACTAATTTTAACCTCGTAGCTATGAATCTTTACTTCCTCGCCGTACATATCATTAAAGACTTCTTCACCTTTAAGAACTATATACTCCCCCTCATTGATAATAACGTTACCAACACATGTATGTGATTCTTCTTCAGATTCAACAACAATAATCTTAAAATCACTATTAGGTGAACTATATAAAATTCTTTCTACATATCCAGCGACTTCTATCATATCTACCTTTCCATATAATCTAATTAAAAATTAGTCAATTGTGAACTTTCCTTAGGTGAGAAGAACTCTGTGTATCTTCCTGTACCAATTGCAACAGCTGTCATAGGTTCTTCTGCAATCAAAGTATTAATACCTAACTTAGCTTCAATTAATTCCTCTAATCCCTGTAAGAGACTTCCGCCACCAGTCATAACTATTCCACGATGAGCAATGTCCGCTGAAAGTTCTGGTGGAGTTTTTTCAAGTACTTCATGAATAGCTTCAATAACCTGAGTAGTAACATCGCGAAGCGCTTCCTCTGTTTCCTCTGATGTAATGATAATACTCTTTGGAAGACCTGTAACAAGGTTACGTCCTCTAACTTCCATCTTCTTATCATCATTTCTTCTATAGCAGTTACCGATTTGAATTTTTACTTCTTCTGCAGTTCTATCACCAATCAAAAGATTATGTTTCTTTCTCATGTATTTTACAATGGCTTCATCAAAATCATTACCAGCCACCTTTATTGAAGAACTCTCAACTACACCACCAAGAGAAACAACTGCAATATCAGTAGTACCACCACCGATGTCTACAATCATATTTCCACATGGTCTCATAATATCAAGTCCAGCACCAATTGCTGCTGCCATTGATTCATCAACAATAACAACAGATCTAGCGCCTGCCTGATAAGTAGCATCCATAACAGCCTTTCTTTGAACATCTGTTGCTCCACTAGGAACACATACATTAATTCTAGGCTTTCTATAACTTCTCTTGCCAATTGCCTTCTGAATGAAATATCTAATCATCTGCTCTGTAACAGAATAATCAGCTATAACACCTTCATGAAGTGGACGAAGCGCAACAATATTACCAGGTGTTCTACCTACCATAAGTCTTGCCTCTTCACCAATTGCTTTTATTTTCTCTGTATCTCTATCAAAAGCAACGACAGCTGGTTCCTTTAAAACTACGCCTTTACCTTTTATGTAAACCAATATGCTAGCTGTACCTAAATCAAGTCCAATATCTGTGCTCAAATCACACCTCCGTATTATTTATATGATACCCACATTGCTGGGCGACAATTAATAGATTTGTCTGTTGCAACATAACCATCATACATGACTTCTCCATTTGAAACAAACGCTACCTTATCCTGTGAAGATCCAGGGCCAATTAACCACCAGTCCGTCATATATGCATCTAAATAATAAGCATACTGTCTTGCCTGAAGATCATTAAGGAAAAATAACTTATCAACTGTATCTATACCTGCTGTAGTATCAGAATCAAATCTGTCCTTAGCTAAAACTGCTGATTCCTTAATGTGACTAGCTTCTGTTGATGAAAAATATTCTTTAATAAAATCCTTATTGAAATACTCTCTTATTGAGCTCTCTGCCCAAGTAATATCACCTGGCTTATTATTATATGCGCCATAAGGTTTTGGTTCGCTCTTTACAAGTAAAACCTCACCCTTTTCGTCATTTCTTTCAACAATTTTCCATCTGTAATAACCATATGTAACACTTGCTTTAAGTTTTCCATTCTTTATAACTTCGAGTTCGCATTCACATTTCTTCTGTTCGCATTCATAATAGTTTTCCAATTCTTTGAACTCATTAATGGCTGCTTCGTATGCCTTTTTAACGTCATCATCCTTTTTGCTGTCTTCACCCTTTTTACTTTTTTTAGCTTCCTTAGCTAATTCTTCAGCAGCTTCCATCTTTTTACATGCGCTCTCGATTTTTAACTTAACAACTTTTTCACTGTCAGGTCCAAAGCCCTTAAGTTTTGTATATATTTTAATTGCGTCCTTATAGTTACCAGTTTTCACAAGTGTATCAGCCTTGAAAATCTTATATCTATCAGACTTATAAAAAACAACAGCTAAAACCATCAAACAAGCAAATAAAAACATTCCAAGGAAAAAGAATACTCTTCCCTTCATTAACTTTTCATTTCTTTCTTTTTCAACCTTAGCTGTATGAACTTTATCTTCTTCAGCAAATTTAACGTCATAATCCTTAGCCTTAGCTAAAAACTCTTCCTTACTTTTTTGAATATTCTTGATTCTTTCCTTAGAATCCTTAAAATCTCCAAGATCTTTATATATCTTTATAATAGTATCGCACAATGTTGCTCTATAACTATCATAATTTAAGCATTCTAATGATGCTTCTAATTGTAAAGCCTTCTCATACTTTTCATCGTCTGTTAATTTAACAACTTTTTTAGCCATGATTTTTAAACAAATAACTTCCTTTCTATTCTTTCCCTTTTTCCACCTCTAACTTGTAAATTATAGCAAATGTCTTAAAAGTTTTCAATACATTTGCTGTAATGGTAAACTCCATACATAAAAAGACAGGGACCACAGAGCAAATGCTTCTGCAGTCCCCGCAAATCAAAACGATTCATTTACATATTTAATTATCTTTTAATTGGAGTTCTCTTAACTTCTTCTGGTTTTTTCTCCTCTGGATAGAAGAATCTAAATGCAAGTGCTGCAAGTGCTGCTCCAATAAGTGGAGCAAATAAGAATACCCATGATTGCTTAAGTGCTGTTCCACCAAGGATAAAAGCTACACCCATACTTCTTGCAGGATTAACTGATGTTCCTGTTAAAGGAATACCAATAATATGAACAAATGTAAGTGTTAAACCAATTACAATACCTGCAATATTACTACACTTTACGTCTGAAGTTACTCCTAAAATAGTAAGTACAAATACAAATGTTAAAATAATTTCAACAACTATAGCACCAAATGCTGAAAGCCCTAGTGCACTTGCCTTACCATAACCGTTAGTACCAAATCCTCCCATTTCAAGAGTCGTACTTTGTACTATAAAATAAAGCATACCTGCTCCAATAAATCCACCAATAAACTGTGAAATCACATACCCAATTAAATCTTTAACATTCATTTTGCCTGCCACAAAGCATCCTAATGAAACAGCAGGATTAATGTGACAACCTGATACATTACCAATAGCATATGCGCAAGCTACAATTGACAAACCAAATGCTAATGCTATTGTTAAAACTCCTCCAAATCCAATACCAGTTCCAGCAGTTGCTCCTCCTACAACCATAGCTGTACCACAACCAAACAGAGTCAGAACAAAAGTTCCTAAGCATTCTGCAATATACTTCTTCATAATAATTCTAGCGTGAACGCTACTCCTTTCCATAATTTTTTCAGCAAAACATATTACTGTTACAAATATTTTAACACTACATTCATATTATGTCAACATACTATCGACAATATTACAATAATAAATTCAAATTATCCTTGACTTTATGGTGGCTTTATGATATAAATATCTAGGTGTCAACTTAGGGGCATAGTTCATCGGTAGAATAAGAGTCTCCAAAACTCCAGAGCTGGGTTCGATTCCTAGTGCCCCTGCTAAAAAAAGCATCTGCAATTTGCAGATGCTTTTTTCTATGTCTATTTTATTTTTAGGCAAATATATCTGATCTTGTAATCTCTGAAACATTACCTATTGGAATGAAAGTAAGACCATATTCTTTATTAATATCCTTACAGTCCTTACATAAAGTCTTATATGAAATCTCAGGAAGGATTACTCTATTAAATCCAAGTTTTTTAGCCTCTAATATTCTTGCCTTATCCTGTGTTACACTTCTAACCTCACCTATAAGACCAATCTCACCAAATACAATTGTATCACTTGCAACAGGCTTATTCTTAAAACTTGAAACAAGACTTATTGCCACGGCTAAATCAAGTCCTGGTTCATTAAGCTTCATGCCACCTGCTATATTTACATATGCATCGCAATCAGATATTGATAAACCTGCTCTTTTATCTAAAACTGCAAGCAAAAGATTAACTCTATTATAATCCATACCTGCTGCTGTACGCTTTGGCATAGAGAAATTAGTATTACAAACTAATGCCTGAACTTCAACAAGAAGTGGTCTTGTTCCTTCCATTGCACAAGCTACAACTGTTCCCGCTGCATCCACTGGTCTTCCTTCAAGCATAAAAGCTGATGGATTAAGGACTTCTCTTAAACCATCATTTCTCATTTCAAACACGCCTATTTCATTAGTCGCACCGAATCTGTTCTTAACACTTCTAAGCACTCTGTAACTTTCGTGTCTATCACCTTCAAAATAAAGAACTGTATCAACCATGTGTTCAAGTACACGTGGTCCTGCAACAACACCTTCCTTTGTAACGTGACCAACAATTACTATAGGAATATTAAGTCCCTTTGCAAGCTGCATTAAAACATTCGTTGACTCTCGTACCTGACCAACACTACCTGGTGCAGAGCCAACTTCTTCCTTATACATGGTCTGAATAGAATCAATTATTACAAATTCTGGCTTTTCATCTTTTAACACACTTTCTATATTAGAAAGATCTGTATCACACAAAACCTTTAAATTATCATTAGTTTCACCAAGTCTGTCAGCTCTAATCTTAATTTGTCTTAAAGATTCCTCACCAGATATGTATAATACTCTAAGACCTGCATTTGCTAAGTTTCTGCATACCTGAAGCAAGAGAGTTGACTTTCCAATACCAGGATCACCACCAACAAGTGTAAGTGAACCAACTACTATTCCGCCTCCTAGTACTCTGTCAAGTTCATCAAATCCTGTATTTATTCTTTCACCATCCTCGTTAGTTACTTCCTTAAGAGTTGTAACTGTACTTTTTGAAATACCCGATACTATTTTAGATTTAGATGATGTATTAACTTTTTCTTCAACAAATGTATTCCAAGCCTTACAGGAAGGGCACTGTCCAAGCCACTTTCTACTTTCATATCCACATTCATTACAAAAAAAGACTATATTACTACCTTTTGCCATCATTCCTCCAATATATATTAATAAAACAGGCCCGAGCTTTCGGACCTGTTTTAAACTATATGTACTTTTCTAATGTAGTGCAATTAGCACTTTTTAATTTTAACTTCCTTCTTTGAGTCCTTGTCCATCTCAATACCAACTGTAAGCTTTCCACCTAAGTTTGTCTTAATAACTCCAAGATCCTCACCATCTACAGAAACACTGTACTCACTGTCTGGTTCAACACCAACAGTAACCTGTGTGTCACCTAAGCCTTCTACAAAGAATGAAACCTCATCGCCATCAACCTTAAATGAGTTAACTGCGCTTCCCGGTGTTGATTCATATACAAATTCACCATCTCTTTCAAGCTTTGTAATATCCTTATAAGTTTTAACTTTGTATAATGCTCCGTTACATTCAAAATCGGCTAACTTCTTCTTCTCAGGAAGTGTGTAATCACCAAAACTAAGTGAACCATCCTGTTCTTTCTGTAATAAATCTTTAACTATAGCCATCTCTTTTATAACCTCCAACTACTCTTTGAAAATTAATCGTCAAACGAAAAATCTCCTAGATAAATTATAACATATATATTTTAAATTTCATATAGCATTTGTTATGAAAATAATTTTATTTTTTAGCAAATGTTACCTTACCATCGACGATACTACAAGTAATATTATCACCCTCTAAGAATTCGCCCTTTAAGGCTGCATCTGAAATTTCATCCTCAATATAAGTCTGAATAGCTCTTCTCATAGGACGAGCACCAAATTTCTTATCATAACCTTTTTCTAAGATGAATTCCTTTAACTTAGGTGTAAATTTAAGTGTAATTGCAAGCTGTTCATCAACAATCTTGGCAACATTCTTAAGCATGATGTTAACAATACCCTTAACTTCATCCTTAGTAAGCTGATGGAATACTATGATTTCATCTATACGGTTAATAAACTCAGGTTTAAAGATTCTGTTAACTTCTTCCATGACATTACTCTTCATAGTCTCATAATTACGCTTCTCATCTTCACCAGAATTAAAGCCTAATGTTTTAGGTTCAACAATTCTTGCTGCTCCTGCATTACTTGTCATTATGATAACTGTATTCTTAAAGCTAACCTTTCTACCCTTAGAATCAGTTAAAATACCATCATCTAATACCTGAAGCAAGATATTAAACACATCTGGATGTGCCTTTTCAACTTCATCAAATAAAACAACAGAATATGGATTTCTTCTAACCTTTTCGCATAACTGTCCACCTTCATCAAATCCAACGTATCCTGGAGGTGAACCAACAAGTTTAGATACACTATGTCCTTCCATAAATTCTGACATATCAACTCTTATAATTGAATCCTCACTACCAAATACACTTTCAGCAAGTGCCTTTGAAAGTTCAGTCTTACCAACACCTGTAGGACCAAGGAAAAGGAATGAACCTGTAGGTCTCTTTGGATCCTTTATTCCAAGTCTTCCACGTCTTATAGCCTTTGAAACTGCCTTAATTGCATCTTCCTGGCCAATAACTCTCTTATGTAATTCATCCTCTAATTTAAGGAGTCTCTTACTTTCTGTTGTTGCAAGTTTTGAAACAGGAACCTTACTCCACTTAGAAACAATATCACAAATTTCTGCTTCTGTAACACTGCCTCTAGATTTAAGTTTGTCATTCTCCCATTCATCAATCAACTTATCATATTTCTTCTGCGCTCTGTCTAATTTCTTCTTAGTCTTTGAAATCTCATCAAGATATCCCTGCTTTAACATATCAGCAATTTCTTTCTTAAGAGTTTCAACTTTTTCACATGTATTTACTAACGCCTTAGGCATTGTAATTGGCTTCAACTTAACCTTAGCAGATGCTTCATCAATAACATCAATCGCCTTATCTGGAAGGAATCTGTCATTAATATATCTAGCTGATAATGATACAGCTGCTTCAATCGCGTCATCAGTTATGTTAACCTTATGAAATTCTTCATACTGCTTTCTAATACCCTTAAGAAGTAAAACTGTTTCTTCTTCTGTAGGCTCATCAACCTCAACAGGCTGGAATCTTCTCTCTAAGGCAGGATCCTTTTCTATTCTCTTTCTGTATTCACCAATAGTTGTTGCACCAATAACCTGAACTTCACCTCTTGCAAGTGATGGTTTTAAAATATTAGATGCATCAAGTGAACCTTCAGCACTACCTGCCCCAATTAATGTATGAATTTCATCTATAAATAATAAAACATCCTTACTGTTAGTAACTTCATTAATGATGTTTTTAAGTCTTTCCTCAAACTCACCTCTATACTTTGAACCAGCAACAGTACTTGTTAAATCAAGCATTACAATTCGTTTTCCTAAAAGGCAATCTGGAACATCACCCTTACTAATTGCTATTGCAAGGCCTTCAACTATGGCTGTTTTACCAACACCTGGCTCACCAATAAGACATGGATTATTCTTAGTTCTTCTACTTAAAATCTGAATAATTCTTTCCATCTCATAACTTCTGCCAATAACAGGATCAAGTCTGTTATTTCTTGCTTCTAAAGTCAAGTCCCTGCCATATTCGTTAAGAGTTGGTGTATCATCAGCAGATGATACATTAAATCCCATCATATCATTTAAAAGGTTGGCATGTTTAAAACCTGCTCCTTCTTTAGCTTCATCTGAAGACATATTTATTTGCTTTCCGATACCATTAGAAAGTGCGTTAAGTTCTGAAATCATTTTGTCAAAGTCTACATTTAAACTTTTTAAGATTCTATAAGCAACAGTACCTTTAGTCTCAAGAAGTGCGATTAAAATATGCTCTGTTCCTGTACTAGCAGTTCCTGCGACTGTTGACTTAGCCTGTGCAAGTTTAAGTACCTGTTCAGCTTTAGGTGTCATGCTTCCTGCTAATTCAAGAGCAATTCCACCTTCTTTTTTAACTATGGTATCAACTATATTAACAACATTTTCTATATTTACACCGTATTTTCCAAGAAGCGCACTTGCAATACCGCTTCCAACGCCTAAAAGCCCCACCAAAATATGCTCTGTTCCAATATAAGTAACGTCAAGCTGTTTTGCTTTCTTTTTCGCTATCTCAATTGCTGCCTCTGCCTGCTTTGTATACTTAATCAAACTACCACCTCCATTAGTTTCCATGTATTGCCAAAAAAGGACAGTTAGAACTGTCCTTTTTTCTAATCATCAATCATGATAAATTCAAATCCATCATCATCGTCATCATCATCAACCGGACTACTCTTCGCTGCAGTCTCTGCTTTTCCTTCACTTCTTACTGGAATTTCTCTTCTAGGTTCAACACTTGGTCTGCTTGCTCTAGTTCTACTCTCCCAGTTAGATGTTGAAGGCTTTTTATCTTCACTCTTTGGTTTTTCTTCAAATTCCTTCTTAACATCATCAGTCATATCAATTGATAAATCATCATAACCGATAGGTGTTACACTCTTCATGTCCACATCTTCCTTAGGTTTCTTTTCAACCTTCTGATTTGGAACAACTGTCTTAATACCAGGCTTTTCAACATAGTACTTACTTCTCTTACTTGTTGCTCTAATAGCCTTATCTTCAGCATCCTTAAGCTTTCTTCTAAATGAAGCAATCTTAAGTCCTAAATTTAGGATAACAAATCCAAGAACTACAATTAATACAATAAGACCAATAATGATTTTCCACTTAAATGAATTTTCCTTATTATATTTCTTAACAAATGCATTGTATTTCTTATCCTGTTCTGCAATAGTTTTATCCGCCGTATCAAGTGTAGCTTCTGCAGACTCATTTATGATAAATCTCTGGAATACGTTTTCCTTGCTATCAAACTGATAGAGACCAATCTCTCCATCCCAGTTCATAAGGTATAATAGATATAAACCTTCTTCTTCGTTTTTAACCCATACCTTAACTCTGTTTCCACCAATTTTGATGTACTCTCTATCATATTTTTTAAGACCCTTATCCCTTGTTTCTGGATGTGCGATAGTATATAATCTGCTCTTTACCTTAATTTCCTTAAGTTTAGAAAAACTATCCTTAGTCTCGTTATATACAAAGAACTCACCTTCACCACTTTCGTTTAAGAGATATAAAAGAGTCATGTTCTTAGCTTCACTAAAAGCAGCTACAACCTTTGTATCATGATACTTTATCTTTTTTCTCTTAAAACCATAAGGTAATTCAATATCCTTTAAACTCTTCTTAACGTAATACTTTGCGCCCTTTTTCCCGATAACTTCCAATGTACTGTCAGCCTCATCATGCTGCTGAACATATTCATTGTACTTATCATCTGAAAGAGTTGTATAAACAGTATACTTAATTGTACCTACTGAACTTTTAACAAAAATACGACTTGTATTTTCACCTGGATCCATCTTAGTCCAGTCTGTGGTATATGTAGCATTCTCATCATTTAATTCAGGCTCAATCACCAATTCTTTAACATTCTCCGGTGCAACCGCCTTAATTTCCTTACTATCTGCTTTATACTCCTCAGTCAAATAAACATCAACTGTACCGCCCTCTGTAGTCTTACCTGTAATCTTAACATCTTTAATACTGCTATCAGCAAATACTGAAGAAGCCATCATAAGCACAGTGGCTAGGCTAGTCAATGTCAATCTCTTTAACAATTTCATTCCTATGCCTCCTCAATAGCCTTACCTATATCATTTCTCATGTATTTATTTTCAAAGTCTATCCACTTTGTTGCTTCGTAAGCATTTGCTCTAGCTTCAAGAAGAGTATTACCCTTAGCTGTAACGCCTAATACTCTACCACCATTTGTTACGATTTTTCCATTATCCATCTTAGATGCTGCGTGGAATACATAGTACCCATCCTTACCATCAAAGTTTTCAAGACCTTTGATTTCAAAGCCTTTTTCATAACTTACTGGGTAACCATCTGATGCAAGAACAACACAAACTGCTGCATTATCCTCAAATTCAAGATTAATCGTATCAAGTGTACCATCGATACAAGCTTCGATAACATCAATAATATCATTCTTCATTCTTGGAAGAACAACCTGAGCTTCTGGATCGCCGAATCTTGCATTATATTCAAGAACCTTTGGTCCATCACTAGTTAACATAAGTCCAAAGAAGATAATACCTTTAAACTCTCTGCCTTCTGCCTTCATGGCATCAACAGTAGCCTGATAAATATACTTCTTACAGAACTCATCAACTTCATCTGTATAGAATGGACTTGGTGAAAATGTACCCATACCACCTGTGTTAAGTCCTTCATCATTATCCTTAGCTCTCTTATGATCCTGAGCTGAAGTCATAATCTTAATTGTTTTACCATCAACATATGAAAGTACTGAAACTTCCCTACCTGTCATAAATTCTTCGATTACCATTGTGTTACCTGAATCGCCGAATTTCTTATCAAGCATAATTTCCTTAACACCATCAAGTGCTTCTTCCTTTGTATTACAAATAAGAACACCCTTACCAAGTGCAAGTCCATCAGCCTTAAGTACGATAGGGAATTTAGCTGTTTCTAAATATTTAATAGCCTCATCAGCGTTATCAAAATTCTCATAACCAGCTGTAGGAATATTATATTTCTTCATAAGATCTTTTGAAAATGCCTTTGAGCCTTCAAGTATTGCGGCATTCTTTCTTGGCCCAAATACTCTAAGACCAGCTTTTTCAAATTCATCTACGATACCACCAACAAGTGGATCATCCATACCGATAATTGTAAGATCTATTTCTTTTTCTTTAGCATATGAAACGAGTCTTTCAAATTCCATAACGCCAATATTTGCGCACTCTACAACTTTTGGAGTCTTAGCAATTCCTGCATTGCCTGGTGCAACATATATTTCATTAACCTTTTCACTTTTTGATACTGAATATGCAATGGCATGTTCTCTTCCGCCACCGCCAACTATTAATACTTTCATTATTTTTCCTTTCGATATTACGATATTTAATTGCTTTCAAATATTTACATATCACGCAAACGGTTGAGTGTTTCCTAAATTCGGCGTTCACTCTTGGGATTTTTCTATAAGCTCCGAAAACTCGCGCTTTGCGCTCAAACACGTTCTACGCTTATGAAAAATAGCAAGCAGAAGATTCTTCTACGAAGAATCTCTGACTCCGCTCAAAGCCGCGGAGGGCTCCTATGATATTACATATCATAGGTAATCCAAACGTTCACTTGAATTTTTAACGGAAAACTCAAATTGTTTGCTTAGATATTGTAAATGTTTTTACCAATTAAATATCTATCATTCTAAATATTTATGAAATAAAATATAATTATTTAATCTTTACTTTGCCGTCTACGACTTCAATTTTTCCATTAGCTATATAATCGATAGCCTGTGGAAGAATTTTCCATTCTGCGTTTTCCATTACTCTACGCTGTAAAACTTCTGGAGTGTCATCTTCTAATACTTCAACAGTTTTCTGGAAAATGATAGGACCTGTGTCAGTTCCATCGTCTACGAAATGAACTGTTGCACCTGTAACCTTAACACCACGTTCTAATGCAGCTTCATGAACCTTAAGTCCATAAAATCCTTTTCCACAAAATGATGGAATAAGTGATGGATGTATATTTATAATCTTTTCTGGATACTTCTCTATAAGTGCTTTTGGAAGAACTACCAAGAATCCTGCAAGAACAATTAAATCAAGATTAAATACATCTAACTGTTCAAGAAGTGCCTTTTCAAACTCTTCTCTTGTTTCATATTCCTTTGGAACAACTGCCATATTACGAATGTGGTTATTCTCGGCTCTTTCCAAAGCGTATGCATTCTTGTTATTACTAATTACAACTTCAATTTTTGCATTTGTAATTGTACCATTATCAATCGCATCCATTATAGCTTGTAAATTAGTTCCTCCACCTGATACTAAAACACCTACTCTTAGCATAAAATAACTCCTTTTTCTCCTGCTTTAACACTACCTACAACGAAACATTTTTCTCCTGCTTCTTTAATTGCAGCCATAGTCTTATCAACATCTGCTGGGTCAACTGCAACAATCATACCAAGACCCATGTTAAATGTATTATACATCATATGTTCATCAATGTTACCTGTCTTTGCAAGTAAATCAAAGATAGGTGGAACATCGTAGCTATCTTTTTTAACTTCTGCACAAACTCCATCAGGAAGCATTCTAGGAATGTTTTCATAGAAACCACCACCTGTGATATGGCTACAGCCTTTAACCTTAACTCCTGCATCCTTAATAGACTTAAGTGCTTTTACATAAATTACTGTTGGAGCGATTAAAGCTTCACCAAGAGTTGTACCAAGTTCATCATAATATTTATCAAGTGACTCTTTTGTCATCTCAAATACTTTTCTTACAAGTGAGAAACCATTACTATGAACACCACTTGATGCAATACCAATAAGAGTATCGCCTGGTTTAATGTCTGCACCTGTAATCATATCTTTTTTATCTACAACACCTACAGCAAATCCAGCTAAATCATATTCATCCTCTGGCATAAGACCTGGATGCTCTGCTGTTTCACCACCAACAAGTGCTGCACCTGAAAGAACACAACCCTTAGCAACACCGCTTACGATTTCAGCTATCTTTTCTGGATAGTTCTTACCGCATGCAATATAATCAAGGAAGAATAATGGTTCTCCACCTGAACATGCAATATCATTAACACACATTGCAACTGCATCAATACCAATTGTATCGTGCTTATCCATAAGGAATGCAAGTTTAACTTTTGTACCACATCCATCAGTACCTGAAAGAAGAATAGGTTCCTCCATATCCTTAATTGCCTTTAAATCAAAGGCTCCAGCGAATCCGCCGATTCCTCCCAATACTTCTGGTCTGTTAGTTGTCTTAATGTGCTCCTTCATAAGCTCAACTGACTTGTAACCCGCTTCGATATCAACTCCGGCTTTCTTGTAATCCATATTATTCCTCCATATGTTTATAGAATATATTTAATAATCAATACTTTTTGACAACGTCACGATAACTTAATAAATTTTTTATACATCGAAAACCTATGGACGGTTTTCTCACGTATAAATAAATCTATTCAGTTATCTGATATTATGAAAATATTAATTATCAGTTATCTAATTATTTTATAAAACTCATTTTTAATAATTCTCGTATCCAACTTCCTGTAAACGTGCATCCTTTGCAACCACCTGATTCTTAAGGTCTTCCTTATACTCCTTAAGTTTAGCTAAGATTGCATCATCACTTGTTGCTAAAATCTTAGCAGCAAGAATACCTGCATTAGCACCACCATTGATTGCAACTGTTGCTACTGGAATTCCTGAAGGCATCTGAACTATTGAATATAATGAGTCCCTTCCTCCAAGAGATGTTGTATGCATTGGAATTCCTATTACTGGCATTGGGAATATAGCTGCGCACATACCTGGAAGATGTGCTGCCATACCTGCTCCTGCGATAATAACCTTAAATCCTTTTTCTTCAGCAGTCTTAGCATACTCAAAAAACACATCGGGTTCTCTATGTGCTGAAATGATAGTCATTTCAAAATCGATTCCTAACTGTGTAAGTATGTCAGCCGCTTTCTTCATAACAGGCATGTCTGAATCAGAGCCCATCACAATCCCTACTTTTGCCATAACAAAAATCTCCTTTCAACTACTCGACTTCTAATTGTTTTATCATATTATATACATCAAGAAAATAACTTCTCTTTGTAATATAAACCTTATTATTGAATATAAATCTTTTATCTATTACTATAATCTCATCATCATGTTCACCATCTTCATCCTTATAATGAAGTGTTATTTCAGCAACTGGTTCACCTGATTTATTTTCTTTTTTCTTTCCAAAAAAAGAATTTCTCATTTCAATCGAATTAAGCACCGTCACTATATTGAGAATATCATTCTCATCATCCACAACTATTTCATTACCTCTTCTTTCAATTGAGATACTTACAATATCATCAATATATACATCTTCCATAGGATGCTTATCATATCTAAAATAAAATGTTGATCCCAATATGACAATTACAATAAAAGTAAAAAATATTATAGATTTCTTTGTCATTTTCTCTCCTTTTAATAAGCCTAAAACAACAACTTTCATTATATATTATTTATATTGTCAAGTCAATTGAGCAAACCTTAATTTTTGCTTAAAAATAAAAAAAGTTGCGGCTATTGCCGCAACTTTTTAATCTACTCTACTCCTGATTTTATATCAGGAGAGCCCTCCGCGGCTTTGAGCGGAGTCAAAGATTCTCTGTAAGAGAATCATCATACTTTTGGTAACTGTGAAAGTGACTTCTCAAGATCAGCATCTGTTGGGATGTAATCTGACATTTCACCATCATTAAACTTCTGATATGCAACCATATCAAAATATCCTGTACCTGTAAGACCAAATACAATATTCTTAGCCTCACCAGTTTCTTTACACTTAAGTGCCTCATCAATAGCAACTCTAATTGCATGACTACTTTCTGGTGCTGGTAAAATACCTTCTACTCTAGCGAACATCTGAGCAGCTTCAAATACCTTAGTCTGTTCAACACTTGTTGCTCTTAAGATGCCCTGATCGTAAAGCTCTGAAACAACACTACTCATGCCGTGGTATCTAAGACCACCTGCATGGTTAGCTGATGGGATGAACCCACTACCAAGTGTGTACATCTTAGCGAGTGGGCAAACCTTACCAGTATCGCAGAAGTCATATGCATATTTACCTCTAGTAAGAGATGGACAAGATGCTGGCTCAACTGCGATAATATCGTAATTAGCTTCACCTCTTAAGACTTCTCCAGCAAATGGTGAGATAAGACCACCAAGATTTGATCCACCACCTGCACATCCGATAATCATATCTGCCTTAATACCATATTTATCAAGCGCAGCCTTTGTTTCAAGACCGATAACTGACTGATGTAAAAGTACTTGTGATAATACAGAACCTAAAACATATCTATAACCTTCCTGAGTTGTAGCAGCTTCTACAGCTTCAGAAATTGCGCATCCTAAACTTCCTGTAGTACCAGGAAATTCCGCGTTAATCTTCTTACCAATTTCAGTTTCCATAGATGGTGAAGGTGTAACCTTCGCACCATATGTTCTCATTACTTCACGTCTAAATGGTTTTTGTTCATATGAAACCTTAACCATATAAACCTGACAATCTAAATCAAAATATGAACAAGCCATTGAAAGTGCTGTACCCCACTGACCTGCACCAGTTTCTGTTGTAACACCCTTAAGGCCCTGTTTCTTTGCATAATATGCCTGAGCAATTGCTGAGTTTAACTTATGTGATCCTGATGTATTATTACCTTCGAACTTGTAATAAATATGAGCAGGTGTTCCAAGTTTCTTCTCTAAGCAATAAGCTCTAACAAGTGGTGATGGTCTATACATCTTATAGAAATTTCTAATTTCTTCAGGAATTTCAAAATAAGGTGTAGTATCATCAAGTTCCTGTTTAGCAAGTTCTGTACAAAAGATATGTGATAACTCATCTATTGTAACAGGCTGTAATGTTCCTGGGTTTAAAATTGGTGCTGGTTTCTTCTTCATGTCAGCACGTACGTTATACCATTCCTTAGGCATTTCGTTTTCTTCAAGATAAATCTTGTATGGTATTTCTGTCATAATATAACTCCTTCCGAATTCACCCCATGTGAATTTATTAATTTAGAAGACCTTCCGTACCTTCTAACACTGTCTAAAATAATACCACATTTTGCTATTCATAGTAAAGTATTCAAAGCAAAAAAACTAAACACTCATATTACTCCAAACACAAAAACTGGAATATCATAAAAGACATTCCAGTTTTATCATCAAGAAATATTATAGTTACTATTTATACCGCTTCCTGTTCATCCTGCGCTCTTACTTTTTTAGCTGCAAGAACAAGGTTGATTAAGCTTTCTTTAGTTTCTTTATCTCCTCTAGTCTTAAGACCGCAGTCTGGATTTACCCAGAGTTTGTTATCATCAAGTTTTTCTCTCATCAAGTTAAGAGCATTAACGATTTCTTCAACTGAAGGTACACGTGGGCTATGAATGTCATATACACCAGGACCAACTTCTGTTTTAAAGTTGTTTTCCTTAAGTGAATCAAGAATCTGTAAATCAGATCTTGATGCCTCGAATGTAATAACATCAGCATCCATTGCATCAATTGCAGGAATAATATCTGTAAATTCACTATAACACATATGTGTGTGAATCTGTGTTTCCGGTTTTACTCCACTGTGAACAAGTCTGAATGCAGGAATTGCAAAATCAAGATATTCGCTATACCAGTCCGACTTTCTAAGTGGAAGTTTTTCACGAAGTGCAGCCTCATCAATCTGAATAATATCAATACCATTTGCTTCAAGGTCAAGAACTTCATCTCTAATTGCAAGTGCAATCTGAAGTACACTTTCCTTAATTGTTATATCTTCTCTAGGGAATGACCAGTTAAGGATTGTAACAGGGCCTGTAAGCATACCTTTAACTTTCTTAGTTGTACACTGCTTAGCGAACTTACTCCACTCTACTGTAATGCTTTCCTTTCTTGAAACATCACCCCAAATAATAGGTGGTTTAACACATCTTGTTCCATATGATTGAACCCAAGCTTTTTCAGTGAATACATAACCTGATAAATGCTCACCGAAATATTCAACCATGTCATTTCTTTCATATTCACCATGTACTAAAACATCGAGACCAATTTCTTCCTGAAGTGCAATACATTTAGCAATTTTTTCTTTATTAAATTTAATATACTGTTCCTTGGAAATAACACCATTCTTATAATCTCTTCTATTCTTTCTAACCGCAGCTGTCTGTGGGAACGAACCAATTGTTGTAGTTGGAAACAATGGTAAATCAAGTTTTTCTTTCTGAATCTTTTCTCTTTTCTCAAACTTAGGAAGTCTCTCATAATCAGATTTTTTAATTTTTGAAACTCTATCCTTAACTTTCTTATCGAAGCTATTAATTCTGCTTGCATGCAAATTCTGATTATCCTTATAACATTTTGATTCTTTCTGTGCAAAATCATCAAGTTTTACAAGTGCAGCAATTTCCTTAAGTTCAACAAGTTTTTCCTTAGCAAATGCAAAATGTTCAATGTAATCTTTCTGTAATTTAGTTTCACTCTCTGTTGTATATGGAACATGTAAAAGTGAGCATGATGTACTAATTACAATATTTTCATCACTCTTAAGAGCTTTCTTAATTATTTCAAATGTATCTATTGTCTTTCTGTAATTATTTCTCCAAATATTTTTACCATTAACAAGACCAGCAAATAAAATCTTATCAGTTGGGAAACCATATTTTTTAATAAGATTTAATGATTCCTTACCTTCAACAAAATCAATACCAATACCAGCAAATGGTAACTTAATTAATTCTTCATAAATATCTCTTACATCACCAAAGTATGTCTGCAAAACAACCTTAACACCACTATTACTATTTAATATGATGTCATATAAGTAATTAAATAATTCTTTATCCTTACTATCTAAATCTCTAACAAGATATGGCTCATCAATTGAAACTGTCTTACCGCCTGCAGCCTTAATATCATTAAGAAGTTTCACATATTCAAGTACTAACTTTTCTTTAACATCATCAATAGTTTTACTTCCAACATATTTTGTTAATTTAAGGAATGTAAAAGGTCCAATCAAATTAACCTTTGCATCAATATCAAGTGAAACTGCTTCTTTATATCTTTCAATTACAGTTTCATCATTTAATTTAATCTTTGTATCATCCTCAAATTCAGGAACAATATAATGATAGTTTGTATTAAACCATTTCTTCATAGCGAGAGCTTTTACATTACCTTTATCTTTCTGATAACCTCTTGCCATTGCAAAATATGTATCAAGTTCTGATAAACCTAATTCCTTGTATCTTTTAGGAATAACATTAAACAATACTGCTGTATCTAATACATTGTCATAGAATGAAAAGTCATTTACTGGAATATATGTAATTCCTTGCTTACTCTGTTCAAGTAAATTTTCTTTTCTAATATCACTAGCAACTTTTTTTAATTCTTCTTCACTAATTTCACCTTTAAAATATTTTTCTGATGCAAATTTTAATTCTCTATCTTTTCCAATTCTAGGAAAACCAATAACTGCTGTTTTCATTTTATTTACCTTCTTTCTATTTTATTATTTTTCATAAAAGTTTCTATAAATAATTATTTTACCAAAGATACTTTGCTATAAATTTTTCTTGTGTATCTTAATTTCATTTTAAATTATAAATTATTTTTGTAAAGCGGTAAAATACAAAAAAACATATCTTATCCATAGATTTTTTCTATGAAACATGGTATAATTATCACTATAATCTATGTATATAATTTGTTATAAAAGGAGACTATAGTGACAATCAAACAATTAAAATACATTATTGCTGTTGCTGATGCAGGAAGTATAACAGAAGCATCAAAAAAATTATTCATTGCTCAGCCTAGTTTAACTGCATCTATACAAGAACTCGAAAAAGAATATAACATTACAATTTTTTCCCGTTCAAAGAAAGGAATTAAGTTAACTAATGAAGGTGAGGAATTCTTAGGATATGCAAGACAGGTTCTTGATCAATTAAATCTAATTGACGAAAGATATACAGGAACATCTCTTTCAAAGCAGAGATTCTGTGTATCCTCACAGCACTATTCATTTGCTGTGGAAGGGTTTGTTGAACTTTTAAAAAAATATGGTGGTGAAAAATATGAATTTCACATGAGAGAAACGCAGACGTACGACATAATAGATGATGTAACACATCTACGTAGCGAAATTGGAATTCTTTATATTAATGATTTTAATAAAACAATTATTGAAAAAACTCTTCGTGATAATAATTTAAGTTTCACTAGTTTATTTAAGACTACTCCACATGTATTTGTTGGTAAGGATTCTCCTCTTGCAAAAAAGGAAACTCTTACACTTGATGATTTAAAGCCATACCCTAGACTTTCATATGAACAGGGAAGCCATAACTCCTTTTATTTTTCAGAAGAAATTCTAAGTACAGTAGACTGCGATAAGGAACTAATTGTTAAAGACAGAGCAACTCTTTTTAACCTTCTTATCGGTATGAATGGTTATACCATTTGTAGTGGTGTTATCAGTGAAGAACTTAATGGACCTAACATTGTAGCCAGACCTCTTAATGTTGAGGACTACATGGACATAGGGTACATACTTCCAAACTCAACTAGAATTTCAAATCTTACAAGTGAATATATAAGTATATTAGAGAAGTTAACAAAGTAAAAAAGACGGTCAATAATGACCGTCTTTAATCTTCTTATTATCTAATAATTCAATTTTTTAAAAAATGTACCATCATGCCCCCATAAAACATATATGTATTCATCTGTACCTTTTACACTCCATACATACATAGGATCCAAAACCGCATCCTTATCATCAGGCACAACCTTACCTAATGGTTTTTTCTTATCAGATGATGAATATTCATTTTGATAATCTGCTTTATAAATATCATCATCATCAATCATGATAGTATCATTTTCACCAACAGCTTTATATGTTCCTATAACCTGTTGTTCTATATATAATTCTCTTAACTTAAATCCAAAACTTATAAAAATAATACCTATGATTATAAGTGTGCAAGTTTTTCTGCTTTTATTATCCCATTTAAGGATACCTTTAATAATCAAAAACAAAATTCCAATAATGATAATAAATCCTATTGCAATTAAACCATAATAAAACATCTATATCCCCTTAAAACTTTTCTATACTTTATGATTATAATACAGCACTTCTAATTCATTTTTAAAATTTTATTGTTATAATTATCCTCAACTTCAATTATACATTTAGGAAATTGTTTTTTCAAATAATTAATAACTTCATCTCCTGGATGCATACTGAATCTCACATATTCTAAACTAGTAAATTCTTTATAATCATCCACATTACTGTAATCATTTTTAATTATTTTACTAGAATCTTCTGGATACGGTGAACTATAACGATGTATATCATCTAAATATAATTCTTTTACTTCCGAATAATCTTGGCTTATTGCAAATATAGGAAAAGCAGTTCTATGTCCATTTATAGCACAATATATCTTTTCAACCTTCCCATCTGGATTTGCTGTAATAATAAATAAATCTTTCTTGCTTGGAGCATAAATCATTATCTTAAGATTATAATCTCTATATGACTTATTTTTATAAACTATTTTTTTACAATCATCTAATAATTCATTAATTACTTTTCTTGCTTTTTCATCTGAAAATCTTTCTTTAAAGGAAATAGAAATCAGTTTCTCTTCTTTATCAATATCAGCGCCTAAAAAATCAACATCAAAAATATGATTAATATTTCCAATGATTAATTTCTTTTCTAATGAATTATATCTAAACATCCAATATGAAAATAGTAATAATATTATTATGCAAATAACGATATATCTTTTTCGTTTTTTATTCATTATCATACTCCAATAAACAATTCGGAAATTTTTCTTTTATATAATTAATAACTTCATCACTTGGTTTTTTACTAAAACTTACTTTTTCTAAATTTGTAAATTTTTTATAATTATTCACATCGCAATATTCATCGTATATGGTATACATATCATCTAAACGCAATATTTTTACATCTGAATAATATTGGCTGATATATGAAAAAGCCATACGTTTTCGATATCTATTAATTGCAAAATATACTTCCTCTGTATGTCCTTGTGAGTCTTTTATAACAATAAACTCAGGTCTCGAAGCTTTTGTAATTCTAAACTTCATTTTATAGTCTTTATATTTATCTCTTTTAAAAATAATATTAAAACTGTTATTAAGCAATTTTTTTACAATTTTATTCTCTTTTCCTCTTCCTTCTAATCTTTTAAAAGTTACCTCTATCACATGTTCCTTTTCATTCACATAAACTGAACCAAAATCTATTTCTACAAAATGATTGATATTTGCTAGAATTATTTTTCGTTCTAAGGAACTATAACTAGTTATTTTTAGTAAAACAACTGATAAAATTATCAACAAAACTATTGATATTTTTTTCTTCATATCAAACACCCATGCTATTTAAAACTCTGTTCCACAAATTAATATTCAATTTTGCATTGTGGTACTTGTTCTCTTAAATACTTTATTATTTCATCACTTGGTTCTTTTACAAATTTTATTTTTTTCAAATTTTTAAATTTATTAAAATTATCTATTTTACAGCACTCATCACTACTCCTAACCCGATAATTAAATATTACTATTTCTTCAGCATCCGTATGTTGCTGTAATAATTTTGTAAAAGTAGATATATCACGATCACTTGCTGGGGCAATTTCCAAACTTTTTTCTTTCTTGTTTTTATCATAATAAATTGAATATTCTGGATACGAAGCCCTTGTAATAGTAAAATTGACTGTATAATCATCATAAGATGCCTTTTTACTAATTATTCTTTTACAACTGTTTTCTAAATCTTTAACAATATCATATAATTCATCTGTAGTAGCGCGTTCGCTAAAACGTACATCTATACATTCATCATTTATATTAACATGCTCCAATTTTACTAAAAACAGATGATTCATATTGGCTAAAATAAACTTTCGTTCCAACGAATTATATCTACAAAAAAAGCAGCAGCCAATTATTAAAATAACAATTATGAAAAACCCTATTTTTTTCTTCATTTTATCACCTTATCCTAATATATATACAAAATATTACTTAAAGTTGTATTTAATAATCCATTTCCATCTACAAAAGAACAGTATTCATCAAAATCGATATAACATTTTTCACCCCATGTTGATATCTGCAAAAATGTTTTATTACTAATTCTATCTTCCGCCATTCCTGTTACAGTAACATAATGTTCTTTTGTTTCATGCAAATATTCACATTGTAAAGGAAATTTCTTCATCGTCTCATCCGTTGGTATATATAATTTTAACTTCTTTGATGAATTACCTATAGATAAACATATTGGAATATCTTTATCCAGCATTTCCTTAATATATCCTTTTAAATCTGAAAACTTAACTCCCCATTTAGCCTTTAAGTCAATAGAATTATCTTCAAAATATGCATTCATCATTCTAGCCATTGATAATCCATCTACACCTATTATCCTTACGGTCGAAAACACCTTATCATTCATGCGTGTAATATAATTCTTATAATCTTCTTTGTCTATTTTCAATCCCAAGGTTTTATCTGTCACTATACTAGTATAAACACTATTCTTATTTGAATCAACAATAGCCATATATAATAAAATGTCTGATGCAGAAATTAATCCACATCCATAATGTTCAATAATATAATCTGAAGACCATTTGTTTTCACTTTTAAACCATCCTTGATCTCCGCCAAACGAATCTTTTCCTTTTCCATTACCATCTATTATAGATACATAGTCTTTTCCCCATCTATGTTTTATGACATCACTATATAACGGAGACGAATTATATTCATCTCTCTCAACTTTATCTTCATATCCATCATCATCTGTATCTTTTTTACATGGATTTGATTTCATCGAAAAATAATAACCTTTTATTCTATCATCAGACTCATAACTTCCATACTCTGTTATATCATTACATACAGGCATAGGATTTATTTCTTCTCCATCTATTATCCCATCACCATCCGTATCTGACTTTGTAGGGTCACAACCATACAAAATACTTCCATTCTGTAATCTAATACCTGCCGCTTCTACTGCATCATATAAGCCATCATGATCATTATCCGTCTTATCAAAATCATCTCCGAAACCAAGGACGGAATATATATTTATCAATTCTTCTGCCTCATACGCTTTATAAAAATCACCATTACAGTACTCTGCGATTTCCTTTAATAATTCATCTCCTGCTTCTTCTCCCAATCCAACCGTATCTATTTCTATTCCTTTGGCATTTGCTGAATCAAGAATCTTTTTACTATAGGCTGCTTCTCCATCTGATAATAAAATAATTCTGTTATTACCACTAAAGGCTTCTGTATTAAATATTTCTATTGATGCAGATAAAGCATTATTGAAACTTGTATTTCCTCCATCTTCAAGTTCTTGCATAACATCTAACAAGGTATCCTTATCATTTGTCATCTCTGTCTTTTTATATGCCTTATCATTAAAAAATACTATGGATGCCTTATCCATATCACCCATGTTATTAACGAAACCCGTTACTGCCTTAATTCTATTACATGTTTTATCACGAGTCGTAACATATTCATCCAATGGAATAAGTCCGTAATTATATCCCGAATTAATCCAATCTTTAAAAAACATACTGCCTGAACAATCTACAGTTAAAACTGTATTATATGTTTGTGTTGGTGCAGCTGCATTTACTGATCCTGGATTATAGTTTATATCTTTTACCCAAGCCTCATACCATTTATCTCTATCAACTACCATATAACGACTAAAATGTGTTGTATCTACACTTACAATGCCATTTTTATCATCATGTTTTGTTTCAAGTTCAACATACTTATTATGCTCTTCATCATACCATAAAAACATCAAATCGTTAAACTCTGTATCACCTAACTTTTCTTTATCTACCTTAAATGAAATAGTAGCCTCATCAAAATATGAATCTGTTGTTATTTCAACAGGTTCTCCAATAAGTCCTGGAACATCTGATGATAACATATCAACCTCTTTAATGCTTTCTATTTTCGTTGTCTTTTCAAGATTACCAGAAGCTTTCATCGATACCCCGACTTCCAAGATTTCACTTTCCTCATCACCTATTTTTTCAGTATATGTCTGTTCACGTTGTATATCTCCATCTCGTCTTCCATCTACATCACTATACTCATTATTAGGATTTGTCTTAAATTTTATTTCCGCGCCATCATCTAGTCCATCCTTATCTGTATCCATTTCTAAAGGATTTGTAAAGTACTTATATACTTCTTCACCATCTAACAATCCATCGTCATCTGTATCTTCAACTAATGGATTAGTACTCTTTTGAATTTCTTTACCATTCACCAATGAGTCCTCGTCTAAATCCTCATTATAATCAGATATTCCATTGTCATCCGAATCCTTCTTTAACGGATCAGTTCCTAACCCATATACTTCTAAGCCATCACTTAACTTATCTCCATCTGAGTCAGCCTTGTTTGGATTAGTTCCTAACTCTTCCTCATTTTCATTAGTAAGACCATCATTATCTGAATCATCTGAGTCTTCACTATTGTTTTCATCACTAGCCAAGCCACCTTCACTCTCTATACCAACATACTTAGCCCATTTTTCACTATAATTAATGCTTGCGCCTTTTCCATCTATTATAACATTTTGAGCTATTATTATTCCATCAAGTGTAAAATAATCACAATCAACTTTTACAGTTCCAGATGGTGCATATATAATTCCCTTTAAAGAAACATATGTATTTGATATTTTAATATCACCTGTCTTTGAATATATAACAACACCAGAACCATTAACATTTAAGTTTCCCCCAAAACACAAAATATCAGATACTGCTCCTACAGATTTATTTAGATTTGTACTTCCATTCAAGTTCAAACTTCCATCAGTCCATATCTTTTCATCAATACTAATGTTCATGTTTCTAATTGAGTAATCTTTCTTATGATTATTACATTCATCACTAAACTCTTCACTCTTGATTTTATCATGAAGAATGATTAAATCCTTATTATAATCAAATGAATTATCTAAACTCTTATTACTAGAATCATTTGTATTTTTGCTATCTTTATCTATGATTTTTCCACTTATACATGGATATTTGGCTGTTGAAACAAACTTTCCATTAGTATATGCAGTACCATTAATTGTTAAATTCTCCGTATTTATTTTGATTCCTAATTCCTCATCCTCTGCATACAAAGTATAAGGATATTTTTCATTATTCCCTTCTTCCCCCTTTACTGGAACTCCAGAAATCAATCCTGTTACCATAGTACATGTTAACGCAACCGATAACACTCGTTTAATTACATTGTTATACTTTCTCATCAAAGTGTCCTCCAATACTAGTTTTGTCAATATATATTATACTCTATATTTTTCAGACACTTTCTAACTTTTTTCTAACTTTTTGTTATAAAAGCCAAAACAGGTTCTAGGATATCCTAGAACCTGCTTTTTGCGTTTATGTTTAAGAGATAAAACTTAATGAATTTATCTTTAAACCCATCAAGTTTATTTACTTTTTAATTTTACTTCTGTCTAAAATAGTAAAACTTCCAAAATAATTTGCTCCAAGAGTTTCATTCCAAAGGCCCTTATCTTTAGCATTTGTTCTTGATAAACCCTTACCCTTATTAGCAAATTTTACAGGATAACCATTAAGTCCCTTTGAATCATCACTATCAGCTATTCTCAAGTAAACTTTATATGTACCATTTGGCATGTCATCCTTTAAATCAACCTGAGCTTTGAACTTTGTCATGCCTTCGTTAGCAGATGTATTTTTATCATCTGATAACCAATTTCTAACATCGCCATTCTCAACTTTTTCATTTCTCGATCTACTAAGTTTCGATAATGGATACTCATATGTTTTACCATTAGCATCCTCAAATATTAACTTCATTTTCTTTGTTCTTGTGATATTAGCAAATCCAACATTTTCAATCTTAGCTTCAACGCCAAAATTTTCATATGTTGTTGTTTCTTTTGTAAGTTTAATTTCTCTAGCCACATATCTATACCCCATATGGTTTCTTAAATACACATAACCATTCTGACCTTCATAATTTTCATCATAGTTACCTGCATTAGCATCATCCCTAAGTAGTGAATCGCTACTATCTTCATCACCCTTTAACTGATTTAGAGCAGTAGTATTCCAACCTATGTTAAGGTATGATGTATGTGTATCAAATGCTTCCTTTGTAATGTATTTAAGTGTATTATATCTATTTATTTCTTTATGCTTCTTATCCACTGCCCAGATAGCCATCTCTCCACCATACAAATTGTGTTTGGTCTGACTCTTAAGCCACTTAATTGCAGTGGCTCTAGTCTCATGTTTTGAAAATGTTCCTCTGTCAGTTGTGCTACCAAGATAAGAATCATTAAAGAATCCAAGATTATACTCTTTCATGCCTGATGTTGGAATGTACTCACCAACATTTTCATGCTTAACATTCTTACCCTTAAAGCTGTTTGCATTTGCGAAATTAATATAATCTTCCACTTTTCTGATTAAAACTGGAATTTCAGTATCATCTAATAAATCAAGCCATTTGCCAATAATCTTATTATAATGATCAGCACCTGAAACTACTTTATTGTTCTTTGAATCATAAACAGTTTTCATCTTTTCTGAGCTATGCATTTCGCCCCACTGACCGATTAATCCTGCCTCTAATCCAATAATAACATCCTTGTATTCATGTAATACAACACTTAAATCTTCCTGGTGCTTATTAATTAAATCTGAATCACCAACCACATATGTCTTACCACCAACTGTTACTCTCTTTTCAGGCTCATAGCTTGTTCCTGAATTGTAACCTGGATCATAAGCAAATCTGATGATTACAGTTCTATGATTATCCCTACACTTTTTAAGCTGTGTTCTTAAAGCATTAAGAGCCTTATCATTAATATGATAATTGCTAAGCTCTGATAAACCAGCTTGCTTTCTGTAATATGGTGAGAAATGTGAAATATCAACTCTAAAGTGAAGAAGATTATTAGTCTCCTTTTCCTTTAATTCATCACCATTTTCTGTAAGATTCATTCTGAATCCCTTATAAAAACCCATTCCTGGGTTTTCAACATTATTAAGTGTTTCAGTATCACTAACGTCTGTAACCTTAGTTTTTACTCTAACACTATACTGATCAACAGCATAAGCTGCTTTTGTTTCAACCTGATGTATTGACCACCCCGCAACAACCAAACTAAGCGAAGTAACCACACACGCAACCCTTTTTGATAATCCCTTTATACTAAGGTTTTCTCCATTCCTTTTCTGTTTCATAACTACTCCTGTTTTATCTTAAAAATTCTTACCCCGAATTAGTTATGCTCCCGGTGTTATCCCCAGAATTTTTTAAATAAACCAAAAGTTTTATCCACTATTCACTTCATAATTTTTGGGTTGAAACCCACTATTCACTTATTTCTACTCCTGATTTTATATCAGGAGAGCCCTCCGCGGCTTTGAGCGGAGTCAAAGATTCTCTGTAAGAGAATCTTCATTAGCGCATTAATACTGCATCAGTCGTCTTCTCGGTTTGACAACTAATTCCTTTTAACGCCGTTTTTCAGTATATCATAGTTTATTATTCTTTCAATCGTTTGAGCCTCACTATATATAGCAAATTCTTGGTTTCATGGCAAATAATTCTCCTTAAACGTTTTAGTATCCAAACTCCCCTCTTTAGCATTGACTCCAATCTATGATAGTGCTATAATGTGGAACGTTTGAAAAATCCACATCAAAGAAAGGCGAAAAAAATGCAAACAAATAAAAAGAAATTAATGCTTATGCTAATATTTTGTCTAATTGGAAGTTTAATCTTCTTCCCAACATTAATATATATGTTAAGACACATAAACGAAAACTTTCATTTAGAAGTCCTTTTGACTTTATACTTTATTTCTTTTATCTTTTATACCATTTCTTTATATTACGGAATAAGGTATAGTTTATTACCAAAAATAAAAAAACATTATGAAAACAAATAGTAAAATCAACCCGCTAATTTAATATACTCTTTAGATTTACTTTTCTATTTGTTAATCTTAATTTTTCATTTTAAAAGGAACACCATTACGGTGTTCCCTAAAATCATAATCTCTAATATATAATAAATACTATTTTTCATTTTCGCTAAGATTACTATATTCTTTCAATTGTGCAAGTATATCCCTAATAACTACAATACAAACTCCACATAAAAAAATTGATGAAATCAAGCAAACATAAACTCCATATATAACATATCGGCTTATAATCAGCGAAACTAACATAACAACTGCTGTAATCATCAGTACTAATTTATGTGATTTTTTTGTTCTGTATTTCATATCTCCTCCATAATTATCCTAATAAAATTAATAATAACCTTTGCTAATACATTTTGTATTCAAATATTTAGATTTAAAAACATTATATAAGTCTTTATAACTTCTTATATTTTGCTTTCTTAGAGATTCCTCTCTTCTTAAGAATCTTCTTATAGTTCTTTAACTTTTTCTTGTATGCCTTAACTACAATCTTCTTATTCATCTTAGCAAATGCCATCTTACCAACATTTTTCTTTTTAAGAAGCTTAGTCTGGATAGTAAGTACTTTACACTTCTTCATACCGAAGAATGCTTTCTTACCAATCTTTCTAATGTATTTGCTAATTGTAATTGATTTAGCCTTGCACTTAAAGAATGCCTTATCACCAATTTCTGTAATCTTGAAGATATACTTACTTGAATTAAACTTACCTGGAATAACAATCTTCTTTCCATTTTTTAATACTTTAACAACTCTAAGTTTAACATTATTCTTATTCATCGAAATAACTCTTACTCTAAGAGTGTTCTTACCAAATGAAATATTAAACTCCTTGCCAACATACATATCATTAGCAAGTGAATGATTCTTATCTTTTATATCTTTGTTGTCTGTAGTGTTGTTCTTATTTGTATCCTTCTTAGAATCATTCTTCTTTGTTTCTTTATTGTTATTATTCTTATCAGTAACGGATTCTGTTTCAGTATTTAACTCTGTCTCTATATTTGATTCAGTTTCAACATTAGACTCTGTCTCTACGTTTGATTCTGTTTCAATGTTTGATTCAGTCTCAACATTAGACTCTGTTTCTTTATTAGATTCAGTTTCTTCTACATTTGATGAGCTCTGTTTCTCTGTGTCTTTTTCAATTGTACTCTTATCAACAATTGTAAAACTACCAAGGTAGTTAGCACCAAGTGTTTCATCCCAAAGGCCTTTATCATTTGCTGCTGTTCTTGATGCACCCTTACCCTTATTAGCAAATCTAATTGGATAACCATTAAGTCCTGATAATTCATCACTATCAGCAATTCTTAAGTAAACCTTATATGTTCCATTAGGCATATCATCTTTAAGATCTACCTGGGCTTTAAATGTTGTAAGGCCTTCATTTTTATCAGTAGCTTTATCATCTGACAACCAACTTCTTACATCACCATTTTCAACTTTTTCATTCTTTGAAGAACTTAAATTTGATAATGCATATTCATACGATTTACCACTAGCTGGTTGCATAATAAGCTTTAACTTCTTACCTCTTATAATATTAGCAAATCCAACGTTTTCAATTTTAGCTTCAATGCCAAAATTTTCGTAATTAGTTGTTTCCTTCGTAAGTTTTACTTCTCTAGCAACGTATCTATAACCCATATGATTTCTTAAATATACATAAGCATTTTGTCCCTCATAATTACTATCATAAGCTCCAACATTCTTATCAATATCCAATAAATCCATATCAATCATACTATCAGGTTCTTCAGGATCATATATACCTTTTAACTGATTTAGGGCAAGTTCATTCCAACCAATATTTAAATATGATGTATGTGTATCAAATGCTTCCTTTGTAATGAATCCGATAGTGTTATATCTCTTGATTTCAGGATGATTTTTATCCACATGCCAGATAGCCATCTCTCCACCATAAAGTGTGTGAGTAGTCTGACTCTTAAGCCACTTAATTGCTGTAGCTCTTGTTTCATGTTTTGAAAATGTTCCTCTATCAGTTGTACTTCCAAGATAAGAATCATTAAAGAATCCAAGATTATATTCTTTCATATTCGCTTTTGGAATATATTCACCAACATTTTCATGCTTAACATTCTTACCTTTAAAGCTATTAGCATTTGCGAAATTAATATAATCTTCCATTTTTCTAATTAATACAGGAATATCTGTATCTTTTAGCAAATCAAGCCACTTATCAATTATTTTATTATAATGTTCTGGACTCTCTACAAGTTTCTTACTTGACGGATCGTATACTTTTAACATTTTTTCAGAACTATGCATCTCGCCCCACTGTCCAATTAGGCCTGCTTCAAGTGCAACAATTACATCCTGATACTCATGTAATACCACACTCAAATCATCCTGATGCATATTTATTGTATCTGTATCACCCACATGCAAATCATTACCATTAGCATCTTTATAAATTTTCTCCGGTTCGTAACTTGTTCCTGAATCATATTTCGGATCATAAGCAAATCTAATAATTACAGATTTATGCTCATCTCTAGCTTTTTTCAATTTATTTCTTAACGCATTAAGCGCTTTTTCATTTATATGATAACTTGATAAACTAGTTAATCCTTTCTGCTGTCTATAGTAAGGTGAAAAATGTGAAATATCTACTCTGAAATGAAGTAGATTCATTTTAGAATATTCATTTAATTCATCACCATTTTCAGTAAGGTTCATTTTAACGCCTTGATAGAATCCTATACCTGGATTATTAATCTCGTTACATGTTTCACCATCACTGATATCATCCACCTTAGTTAAACTTCTTACGCTATACTTATCAACGGTGTATGCAGCTTTTGCTTCTTCTTTATGTATCGCTAACCCACTAACAACTAGTGTTAATGATGCAGCAACACATATTGCCTTTTTAGACACTTCTCTTAGTTTAAGGCTCTTTCCTATCCTATTTTTTTTCATAATTACTCCTATCTTTGTTCTTTGTCCTCAAGTAACATGTCCTTATTAAAAGCTCCCACACTCACCATTATTTTTTGCCTTTTAACTAATTCAAAACCACTATTCACTTATATATTTATTATAGGTATTTGTTAAGTTCGTCAGTTCCCGGCAAGACAAACTTTCCATCCCTAATAATATCAATTTCCACGCCGTCACTTGTAACAGCAACAATTTCACCTAATTCCTCATAAGGAATTGTAATATCCGTATGACAATTAAAGTATGCATCCATTGGATTATCATTTCTCTTTCTTGAATATGTATTCTCCTTTGCAATCATCTCTTTGCCATCTGGATTATATGTTTTAATTTCTTCTTCCCATGAAAAGCATGTATCACCCACTGCAAAATGAGGTCCCATCTTTTCAACTATTAAAATAGGCATAACATCCAAAATATCATACTTCTTTGCCATGGCATATGCACAAGTATTTGTACCTATAGCAAACTCTCCAATAGGAAGAGTTTCATGATTAAACATTACATTTTCAAAAATATATTTTTTATTATCCTCTTCATTATCAAAATTGCTACAAGTATAATTCTTTATGCATCCATCAGCAAATTCTATCGAAAGATCCTCATACTTAAGTCCATTTAAATACACACTACTAACATGAAGCAGTCCTTCTGTTCCCTCAAGTTTAGGAGAAGTAAATACCTCTCCTAAAGGAATGTTTACATCAGCTAGACAATTTTCAAAACTTGTTTCCTTATCCGGATTTTTAATCTCCTGCATAGAAACATTAATATATGTTTTATTATTTCCTTTACCTACAACTCGTACATGATCTGCCTTATCAAGAGTATCAATTATAGTCTGTTGTATGTCCTTATAAAGTTTTTTATCAAGTGTATTAATCTTAACTGTTTCCTTAAAGATTTCATCAAAATTATCGCCGATACTTGGAACAGGGAATGAAATAATTGTAAAACTTCTCTCATCTCCTTTTATGTACTTCTTTATAATCTGTCCACTATGAGAAGCATATTCAGTGACTAATTTCTGCTGCTTGCTTGATAAAGTCCAAGCACTTTCCTTATTAACTGGAGCAAATGGTATCTCTCCCCAAGTCTCAATAACTGCAGGGCCACCCATAAGTGCCGCAACATCCTTATACTTTTCATATGACTGCTCTAAAAGTGCAATTCTTCTATCATTAAGAGCCTTATCAAGTACACATGCAATATCATATCTGTGATCATAATCATACTGCTTATTAGCAGGTGTACCAATTGCACCATTAACAAATGTTTTTCTATTAATCACATCAACTGCTGGAAGCCAGATTACTGGTGAAAGTCCCATATCCTTAAACATAAGGATTGCTTTTCTAACAACTCTTTCAAAACCAATGTTATAGTAAAGTGAAACACATTTCTTCTTATGAAGTGGCTTATTTGCCATTAAGAATCCATCACGATAACCTTCTACGTAGGTTTTGGCCATATTCTCTACTTCTTCATCTGTTAATGTGTTAATGAATTGCGCTGTCTTTATTTCAACATCTGAAATATATTCACCATAATTATATAAATATCTTAAATCATCTAAGTTGCTATTTGCTACTAAGTCACTAATTCTATCAAGAGTTGGATCAACATTCTCACGAGTTCTAATCTCTATGTTTCTATCAGCATAATCACTTATAAAGTAGTATATAGCTTCCTTAGTATTTTGAAGCAATGTATCCTTTGAAGAATCATCCTTATCTAATTCTTCTTTGTTCTCATTACTTTTGGCATTCTCAAATAAATTATAGACTTCAACAAATAATTCCATGTTTATAGTCATATCTACAAGTCTATACTCATATGCATATCTAATCATGCCTCGAATCTGTGTATATAAAAGGCATAGAATCTTTCCATATTCCTCACCTAACTTTTCCACTGCGAAATCAGGATTAGCATAACTTTCATCATATGCATCTCCTAATATGTCACTATAAAGATTCGTATTAATGTCTCTTAATTCTTCGAAAGTGATGTTAGCATTCTCTGAAAATCTCTTACTCTCATCTTCATAAAAGCAGCAAATACTTTCAATAAACTTAGCCACACTCACGAAGTAATCCCTATATTTTTCATCTATGGTTTCTTCATGAATAATTAAACCAATTCGTTCCTTTGAAAGTTCATATCTTTCAAGGACACCTTCATTTTCATTATAAAATAATTCCTTATAACTCATAACAAATCCTCAATACTAATATAAAAGGAGACTTATTAGATAAGTCCCCCAAAGTAAACTAATAGCATACATAAATAGAAAACCATAACTACCATATTCATGATGGTTCCTATCCAAGTAAATTTTAAAAACTTCGTCCCTTTTTCATAAAAACTTCTAATACCAAATACAAATCCACAAATTGCTAAAATCAGGGAAATCAAACCCATAACGCCAACTTTAATTCCAGCATTACCCTCAGCCTTATATGCAATAAGTATCGCCCATACTAAAATAAAAAGTGATATTGCTGCAATAATGGTTGAAACTCTTCCGCCTAAAGTAAAGTTCTTAAGCGCTATTCTATGTCTTACTTTCCTTTTATTTTTCTTAGCTAGTTTTTTCATTATTCAAACCTTTAACTACTTCTTTTTTAATAATACTCTAATCGTATTACAAATATGATATGTAATGCACCCTAAAAAGCCACCTAGTGTATTAAGAGCTATATCATCAACATCAAATGCACCTATGCGATAATGAAACTGAGTAATCTCAATTGTAAAACTAAACACTGCCGCAAGAATTGTTACTGCGATGATATTCTTATATATCTTCTTTTTCGTAAGCATTGGTAAAATAAATCCAAATGGAATAAATGTAATAATATTACCAAAAATATTAATAAAGGATGCTTTAAATCCTAAATAGTCTCTATTATACCAAAACCTTTTTATTTCCTTACCAAATTTCAAATTATATCTGAAATGAGAACCTTTTATAGTTCTACCAAATTCTTCAGAAAGAAACATGACATAAACAATCAAAATTAAATACAACAAAAAGGATAGCCATGCAAGAGCTCTTACAAAACGTTTTCTCGCTGAATCCAAATCCAATCTCCTACTTTACGCCATACTCTTTATAATAATCATCAATTCTTGATTTGATTTCATCATTAATGACAACTTTGCCATTAATCTCGTTGTTATATAAATGTTCAACAACTTCTTCCATGTTAACAATAGCATTTGCTGCAAAACCGTATTTTTCCTTGATTTCATCAAGTGCGCCCTTGTCGCCCTTACCTCTTTCCATACGGTTAAGACTTACCATAAGACCTATGATTTTAACATCACCCTGTGCTCTGATAATTGGAAATGTTTCTTCAATAGACTTACCTGATGTTGTGACATCTTCAATAATTACAACTTTATCGCCATCTTTAATCTTACTTCCAAGTAAAATACCTGTATCACCATGATCTTTTACTTCTTTTCTATTTGAACAATATCTAATTTCTTTTCCATATAATTTTGAGAATGCCATAACTGTTGCTACAGAAAGTGGAATTCCTTTATAAGCAGGACCAAATAATACATCAAAGTCATCACCATAATTATCGTGGATTGCTTTTGCATAATACTCACCAAGTTTTATAAGTTGGCTACCTGTAACATATGCACCTGCATTCATAAAGAAAGGTGACTTTCTTCCACTTTTTAATGTGAAATCACCAAATTTTAAAACATCGCAATCAACCATAAATTCAATAAATTCTTTTTTGTACTGTTCCATATTAACTATATCTCCTATCAAACACATTTATATGTTTTAAGAATATCTAAATATACACTATTTAACCATTCCTAAACATTCAATATTTTATCACGATTACTGATTTAACGCAATCATAAAGACTATAATTAAGAATTATGTAATATTCTTTATAGTGAAAAATAATAGTAAAAGGGAATGCTTATTTATTTCAATAAACATTCCCTTATATCACTTTACTTATTTAACAACAAACTTTTTTGTTTTTGCTTTCTTAAGCATCTTCTTATATGCTTTCTTCTTAGCCTTAGGGACCTTAAATGTTACCTTCTTTCCACCTTTTCTGTAGAAAGCTTTCTTACCAACTTTTTTAAGTACCTTTGAGTAAATAATTACCTTCTTAAGTTTCTTGCAATTAGCAAATGCATTTGCTCCAATCTTCTTAACATTCTTTCCGATTATAATCTTTGTAACATTCTTATTACCCTTAAACGCCTTTGCTGCTACTGATGTAACCTTATATGTTACTCCATCAATTTTAACAGTATCTGCAATTTTAATCTGTTTAAGAGTCTTATTTTTAAGACCAGTTACTTCAAGTTCACCTACTACTGAGCCATCGGCTTTACCTTCTTTTGTTACCTTATAAGTACACTTATCATCTGTAACAACACTACCAACCTTTGGTACATCAGTTTTTGATACATCAGTTTTTGGTGCGTCAGTTTTTTGTTTGTCAGCATTTGTTTTATCAGTCTTAGGTGAAACTACAGTTGCTGACTTTATAGGTCCGAAGTATAAATAATATCCGTCTACATACTTCTTACCCTCTTCAGTGCTAGCATCTATTCCATTAATATATTCTTTTCTAGCTTCAGCAAATCCACTAGCTATTTCATCATCAATAATATAATATCCCTGATCTCTCAAATTAAAAAGCTTTGTAGTATACGCATCGGCTATATCATATCTATAATATTTTCCTTCTACAAAAACGTCACCTTTCATTGGAGCCCAGTTTTTACCATCAGTAGACTCTTCCCACGCACCTGTTGTATCAATTTCTGTAAATTCCTTGTTAAAAGCTCCTTCAGGCTTAGTTTCAACCTTTATAGTCAAATTAGCTTTATCTCCAGCAACTGGCTCTTTAACATTATAGTTAATCTCAGTAATAGCAGGTTTACATGTAAATGTATAACTTAATGTTGTAAAATCATGTTCTGCTTTATGACCATTTACAAAGAATGATGTTTTTGTATCATCCGCGTAGTTTGCTTTTGATGTATAACCTACAGTAATCTTGTATTCCTTGCCTTCTTCAAAAACATCTTCATCGTCCAATGTTGCCTCAGAATTTGTATATTTCACACTCCATTTAACTTCGTTTTTACCATCAAATTTAGCGAATTTTACTTTATTTGCCTCTTCACCACCAAAACAAGTAAACACATCACCAACTTTTTTACCAGCAGTAGGTAATTCTGTTACAATCTGAATCTTTTTTATCTTTCCAATTACTTTTTCAAACTCTCCAAACTTAGAATCTGATGTTTTCTTTCCATTAACTGATAATAAGTCAGTTAACTTTTCTCTATCTTCTTTAAAATTTGTAACAACCTCTAAATCCATTAAATCATCAAAAGCATTTGATAAATTAAGAGCAACGGAAGATAGAATGTTATACTCAATTCCCTTAAGGCTATATTTCTGACCCGCTTCAAATTCTTCGTTAGATTCTACACTAACCCAAGTTTTTTCTTCTTCATCAAAACGCAGCCATTTATCAGAAAGATCTATCTCACTAACAAATGAGTCATCCTTTAATGCACCTTCTGGAGTTGTCTTTATTTCTTTTACCTTTGTATCAGCAGGTGTCTTACCTTCTTCTGGTTTACCAACTATTATATCAACATTTTCTAATGCTTCTTTACATTTAAATTCAAAAACAAGATAAGCAATAGTACCCTTCTCATTCATTGAAAGATCTATAAGTTTTCCATTACCATTACATGAGTACTTTGTCACATCATTCGAAAACTTATAATGTTCAAAATCTGAACTTGCCAATTTGAGTTGCATGCAATAAGTCTTATCATTCTGATATTTAACTTCTTCATCTTTATCTAATTCTTGCCAATTATTATCTGCTTCAAATTGTGGTCCAAATTTAGTTTCTACACTCTCATCTTTTTTTACATACCAATAACGAATGTCTTTATCAACCTTATATGTACCCGTATCAAGCGAATCACCTATTTGTTCAACATCATAATTAACAGTATTTCCAGCAGCAGGTGCTTCAATTTTTAGTTTCACAGCTGGTATTGTTGAATTAGGCTCAGCATTTACTGGTACCACATTAATTGATGAAACTACCATTGCCATACTTAATGCTAAAGTAACGATTTTTTTACCTTTCTTTAAAATTCCTTTCGTTAGATTTCCTTTCATTATTATCCTCCTCATCTAATGATTAAGGTGTATTACCTTAAAATTTATACACCCATCTTTCTATTTTACTAGAATAAAACAAAAAATCAAGTAGATAATTCTACTTGATTTTTTAACTAAAATTAACTGTATTCCTTACTAAAAGATACTATTAATATCCTTAATCATGTACTCAACTGCTGCTCTTGAAGCATCTGCATAGTTTTCTTCAGCGAAGTTACCATATGTATCCTGCTTATATGCACAAATGATACCTCTTGAAGAATTAACAATTGCTCCAAGTCCATCTTCATTAAAGTATGGTTTAAGGTCAGCAGCCTTACCACCCTGTGCGCCATAACCAGGTACTAGGATGTAAGTCTTAGGCATAATATCACGAAGAACCTTACCCATCTCTGGATATGTAGCACCAACCACTGCACCAACGTAACTATAATCATCACCCATATGATCCTTGCCCCATTTATCAACCATTTCACCAACGATTTCATATAAAGGCTTACCATCAATTTCTCTATCCTGGAATTCACCACTTGATGGATTTGAAGTCTTAACTAATACGAAGATACCCTTCTTAGTTTCCTTACAAACATCTATAAAAGGTTTAACACCATCTGTTCCAAGGTAAGGATTAACTGTTACAAAATCTTCATCAAATGGAACATATTCCTTATTACCAACCTGAACCTTACCAACATGACCTACAGCGTATGCGCTTGAAGTAGAACCAATGTCACCTCTCTTTATATCACCAATTACTACAAGGTCTTTTTCCTTACAGTAATCAACAGTCTTCTTAAATGCTACAAGTCCTGGAACACCAAACTGCTCATACATTGCAATCTGAGGTTTAACAGCAGGAATCAAATCGTAAGTTGCATCAACGATTCCCTTATTAAACTGCCATATAGCTTCTGCTGCTCCCTCTAAAGTTTCACCATATTCAGCATATGCCTTATCTGTGATGAACTTAGGAACATATGAAAGCATTGGATCAAGTCCAACAACCACTGGTGCACCTGTTTTCTTAATCTTATCAACTAATTTATTAATCATAGCATCCTCCTAGATATTAAATTTAACTATCACATATAATACCATATATTTAACAAATACACAAACAACAAGGGACAAATTCTCTATTGTTTTATCTCCTTCCCAAAAGCGCGAGACGGTGCGGTCATCCAGTGGATGACCCTGCATAGCAGGAGCACCGACCGAGGCTGCACCCCTGCAGCCGAGAGATCGAACCTTCGAGCTCTCGGCTGTACTTTTTTGACGCAAAAGAACCAGGACAAAATGTCCTGGTTCTTTGCATCAAAAAAGCGCGAGACGGGGATCGAACCCGCGACCCCCTCCTTGGCAAGGAGGTGCTCCACCGCTGAGCCACTCGCGCATTGCTTTTGTCGGTGTCGTTTCAACCGACAAGCAATAGTATACTGTATTGTCTTTTATTTGTCAACTAATTTTTTCAATTTTTTTATATTTTTTTAAATAATAGTTTCCAGTCTAAAAAGTTCTATATTTCAAACCCTATTTTAGCAGTTCTTCCATCTCATTTAATAATTCTTCAAAAACATTAAGCGCTTCAATAATTGGTTCTTTCTTACTCATATCAACACCAGCAATCTTAAGTAAATCGATAGGATCTTTTGAACATCCACCCTTTAAGAATTTCTTGTAGTCCTCAACTGCACTTTCACCTTCATTTAAAATCTTCTTTGAAAGAGCAATTGCTGCTGAGAATCCTGTAGCATACTGATAAACATAGAACGCATTATAAAAATGAGGGATTCTACTCCACTCGTACTTAATGTCATCGTCAATAACAATGCCATCGCCAAAATATAATTTATTTAAATCATAATAAATTTCATTAAGTTCATCAGCTGTTAATGTAAGACCCTGATCTGCTTTTTCATGAACAATCTTTTCAAATTCAGCAAACATAGTCTGTCTGTATAAAGTTCCCTTAAACTGCTCAAGGAAATAATTAATTAAAAAGATTCTTTCATTCTTATCAGTTGTCTTATTTAAAAGATAATTAATAAGCAATGCTTCATTACAAGTTGATGCAACCTCTGCAACGAAAATCTTATAAGATGCATTAATGTATTCCTGGTTTTCATTTGAATAATATGTATGAATAGCATGACCCATCTCATGAGCAAGAGTAAATACACTATTTAAATTACCACTATAATTTAATAAAACATATGGATGAACACCATAACATCCCCATGAATAAGCGCCACTTCTCTTCCCCTTGTTTTCATATACATCAATCCAACCATCATTAAATCCAGCTTCGAGATGTGAAATATACTCATCCCCCATTACCATAAGCGCATCCTTTACAATGGCCTTAGCTTCATCATATGAATATGAATTATCAACATTTGCTGCCATAGGAGCATATAAATCATACATATGAAGTTCGGATAAATTTAATGCCTTCTTTCTAAGTTCAAGATATTTATACATCAAAGGCATTTTCTCATGTACGACATCAATTAAATTATCATAAACTTCTTCAGGAATATGATTACCTGTTAAGTACATATCCCTAGATGATTTATACTTTCTAACATCACTATAAAAAGCACTCTTTGAAAGCGATGAATTAAACATAGCCGCAATTGTGTTATTAAGTGCGCCATACGTCTTATACATCGCAGCAAATGCTTCCTTTCTAACCTCTCTGTTTGTGCTCTCTAAATACTTTACATATCTACCATTAGAAAGCTTTACACTTTCACCATTCTCATCCTTAATCTCTGGAAAATCAATGTCAGCGCCATTAAACATACTGTAAATGTCCTGTCCAGCGTTATCAAATCTACCAGCCTTAGCAAGAATCTCCTCACATTCAAATGATAAAACATGCTCTTTTTCATCAATAAGGTCTGATAATAACTTATGATAAATCTTTATATCACCATCACCTTCCATGTATTCACGCAAAGTCTTTTCATCCATTGATAAAAGCTCTGGTCTAGCAAATGAATCCTCACTATAAGCCATAACTAAAACATTCTGAATATCACCAGCGTACTTCTGATATTTAGATACAGATAAATCCTCATGAAGTTTCTGATTAGCATAAACATATAATCTTTCGCCTTCACAGAAAAACTCATCATCAAACTTAAGATAAGCTAAAAGACTATCTCTACTTTCAGATAAAGTCCCCTTAAAATTCTTAAACTTTGAAACCTTACCCTTAAGTTCTTCAAGACTCTTCTCAAAAGCCTCATCGCTTTCAACCATATCTTCTATCTTCCATTTAAACTTATCATCTATTTCTTCTCTTAACGCTAATTTCTTCTCTTCCATATCTCCTCCTAATTTCAAATAATATTCCAGTACAACTAATTTATTTAATCAATTTTGAAATTGCTTTAAATTCTGGGGCAGTTGAACTACCAAGTAATTCAAATAAAATAGATTCATAAGTAGTAACTATTGCACCCTCCATAGCGGCTCTTTTTACAGCCTGAGTTTTGTCATTTTCTTTTCTTGAAAATACACAGTCTTCAACTAAAACTGGAATAAAACCTTTTTCTGATAAATCCATAATAGTCTGAAGTACACAAATATGTGATTCAATACCACATACTAAAACATAATCTCTATCAACTTTTTCAAGTTCATTTAAAATCTTTTCTTCATCAAGACAGCTAAACGCTCTCTTTGCAATGATATTTGCTGGAATAATTGTACCATCAATTTCCTTATCAAGTACCTCCCTGATTGCTGGAACTGTTGAGCCAAGTCCCTGTGGATACTGCTCGCTTACCACAATAGGAAGACCAAGAATTCTTGCTCCCTCTATTAATTTAGCTGTATTATCAACACACTTTTCTGGTTCACTCATTGCAGGAACTAATTTCTCCTGAACATCAATTACTAAAAGTGTCGCATTATCTTTTGTTATTTTCATTAATCATATTGTATGACTTAAAGCCATACTCTCCTTTCTGTATAAATTATATGTGTAAAATTTGCATATCTAGTTCTATAATACTTTATAAACCTGCCTACGCAACAACAAATCCATAATATCTAAGAACAAATAACATGGCTGTTATTGTAAATGCAGAAAGTGCTGTTGTAAGAACAACAATACTTGTTGTAAGATCTGCATAATTATCCATATTCTTAGCCATTATATAACAACTTGGAGTTGTAGGTGCACCAAGCATAATTAAAATCGCTATAAGTTCTTCATTTCTATAACCAAGTTTAATTGCTATTGGCAAGAATACCAAAGGTATAATTACTAACTTAAGCATTGAAGCCACAAGCGCTGGTTTTAATTTTCTTATAGCTTCTGATGTGCTAAATCCTGCACCTATTGCTAAAAGCGCAAGTGGTGTTGTCATCCTTCCAATTGTACTTATTGTACTATCTAACATAACTGGAAAATCAACGTGAAAATATGCAAGTAATAATCCTGCTGCAATTGAAAGAATAATAGGATTTGTAAAAATGCCCTTTACCGCTTTTCCAATTGTCTTTTCCTGCTTTGTATCCGCCTCAAAAGTAAGTACAATAACAGAATAGATATTATAAAGTGGTACGGATCCAATCATCATAAATGGAGCCATGCTACTATTTCCATATATATTCACTATAAGTGCAGTTCCTAAAACTGCAGCACTACTTCTAAAAGATCCCTGAACAAATGCTCCGATTATCTTTTTATCTTTAATAAAAATCTTTGCAAGTCCCCATATAGTCCAGAAACTTATTGTAGTTACAATAGCGCAAAATAAAATATACTTTGGATCAAAATCTGCTTTCAAATCAATGTTCATCATATCTATAACAAGCATACATGGAAGTGCTAATTTAAAGTTTATTTTATTTGCTGAACTTATGAACCCCTCGTTAATTACACCCTTTCTCCTTAAATATAATCCAATAAGAATAATAACAAATATTGGAACTGTAGCATTTAAGCTGTATATTAAAGCGTTCATAAACTCATTCCTCTTTTCGCTCGGTATAAACCAAATATTTCCTTATAAACCTCTACTATGATAACATAATCCATACCTTTTTTCCACAAATGTATTGATTAGTTCTATCACATAACAAACTATTTTTATATTAAAACAACCTCCTCAAAACTTTATTTTATAATAAAAAAGTTGTAAACTATAAATATTTAAAATAGATTTATAAATTCGTACTATTACATGAAGGATATATAAAATGAACATAATTAAATCAAATAAACTCAATGAAAAAAACATAAAAGATATAGAAATTCTCGAAAGCAAATGTAGAGAAACAGATGGTGATAACCTCCTTGTTTATGCTGATGAGGATGATAACATATACCCACAATTTAATTGTTTTTATATGATGTATGAATTAAACTCATCAAATAACGATAATACAAAGATTGTCAAAGTAGAAAACCTTCCAGATAATTCAAAGTTAATCGGTTTTCTCTCTGTTTTTCAACCTGATGGATACTGTCCATATGTCTATGCAATGGTTGACCCAGAACATAGAAAGCAGGGAATTTTCAAAGAATTATATGAATGCTTTATGAAAGAATTTAATTACTTTAAATTTGAAAGTATGTCTTTCCCTACAAATAAGAATAATGAACTAGCAATTAGCATACTAAAAAAAATGGAAGGTTATAAATACTCAACAGAATTTATATTAGAATATGATTTAATTAGTAGCGAAACTACTACTAACTCTAAACCTAATAATACGCCCACTTTCGATAATAAAACCAAAGCATCTCTAACTTTATCATCTTCAACAACCGAGGATAGTGATATTGTTTATTATCTTGAGGACTATGCATTAGGTCATTTTAAACGTACAATAGGCTCACTACTTATAACCATTGATGGCGACACAGCTTGTCTTAGTCATTTTGAGATTTCAAAATCCAAAAGAAATAAAGGCTATGGGCGAAAAATGCTAAACTTACTATGCGAGGATTTATGGACTAAAAACATAAGTAAAATACTATTACAGGTCACTTCAAATAATCCTGCCGCACTTCATCTATATACTTCTTATGGTTTTACTGTTCAATCAGAACTTGATTACTATAATATAGATGTAAACATTCAAAGTATGAACATATAATCTAAAATATAATTAAATTTAAACACAAAAAAGTTGCCGACTAAATCCTTAGATTTATCATCGGCAACTTTTTTACTTAGTTGTTGTCTCTTCTATTTTATTTGTAGTTTGCTCTGTTGTTTCTTTAGTATCCTTATTTCGTTTAGATTTCAAAATTCCAGCATCTTTAAATGGCCAATATACAAATAATGCCTTAGCCTTGATTTCTTTTCTTTCAACAAATGGATCTTTCCAAAATCTTGAATCCTTAGAATTATTTCTATTATCACCAAGCATTAAATACTGACCTTCAGGTATATCAAAAGAGTATCCTGAATTACCTATAACCCAATCCTCAGCTAAATAATCTTCTTCATAAATACCATCTGTTGTTCCATCCTGTCTATTTGTGATATAAATTGTACCATCTTTAATTTCAACTTTTTCACCTGGGAGACCAATTAGTCTCTTAACGAAAAGTTTTGGTTTCTTTACATCTGGATCATTAACATCATCTGGAAATTCAAAAATTACAATATCTCCACGCTTTGGTTCACCAAATCTGTATGCAAGTCTATTACCTACCATTCTATCATGTTTCATGATAGTATTCTGCATTGACTCACTTGGTACTGTTGCATTAATAATTATAACATTATCAACAAAATATGCTATAGCAAATGCTACAACAAATACCATCACCCATGATAAAGCTTCCTTAAAGAAATACTGTGCTCCATCACCTCTTGCTGATCCCCTTATTTTTAAATCTTTCCTAAAATCATTAGAACTCATTATATCCTCCAACCATTAAAATGGTCTATTCATTATCTTTACCTGTACTTACGTTTCTTCTGTTTATAGCCCAAAGATTAGCTCCACTACCATTATGGTTGTAACTTGCATTATAGTAATTATTCCATCCCTTTGTTCTAGCAAATAAAGGATCAAATGCCTTACCATCTATTTCAACCCATGAATGAGCATCACCATAAAGTGAACTATCATCATCTGTAATATAAACTGTCTTATATCCACATTCATGTAAGAGATATCCAAGTGCACAAGCCATTGCTGTACACTCACCACCATTAGTAGCGTGTGCATTTTCGTCTAATATATCATTCGCCATAATGATATCCCAATCTTTCTGATCTCTAACATTCTTTAAGAAGTGATATCCAATATATGGAACCTTTGTCATATATTTAAATACTTTCTTTCTCTTTGTCTTTCTAGAATCTGTAGGTTTAGTAATATTCTTAACAAGCTTTCTGGCTCTCATCATAGTCTCAATCTTACTAACTGCGTAACTTGTTTCATCAGCAGTTCCATCAAGTTCTACTTTAATACCATCAACCTTCTTACCTCTAGCCATAAATCCTTTTGTTCTATCAAAGTAATAGTAAGAACCTTTAATCTTATGCCATCCTTTTACAGCCACGCCCTTAGGTGCCTTACCATGTGCTTTCTTTGAGAAATAATATGTATATCCATCTATATTTCTAAAACCAGTTGCCTTTACTCCATTACTATAATAATATTTATAACCACCCTGTTTAATCCATCCATTCTTCTTTGCAGCATCTACTCTTACTGCAGGTATAGCTGAAACCATCATTGCTGATGCAACTACAAAACATAATGCATTCTTTATTAAAGTACTCTTACAACGCATAACTGCCTCCCAGTGATATTCTTATAAATCATTATTTATATATTATTAAATGTTGATATTATTCAATAGCATCAATAATCCATTTAGTCTGTCCTTCAACAGAATGACAATAAACTGTAAAATTTGTAAATGTAGCAATTCCATTAAGTTCATTCTCGTCATCTAAACAAGCGCCGGCTGTTTCGAAATTATTATACATACCAACTGCATTAGTAAGTTCTGAAAGTGTCTTACCAACATACTTTTTAGCATCATCAACTGTTGCTTCTTTTTTAGTATCTGTTTCAGTAATCACATAGTCAGTTCCGTTTTCTACCTTCTTAGTACGTCTCTCCTGTGTCTGTGTTCCCTTATTTTCAGTAACCTGTTCAGTCACTGTTTCTGTCTCTTTTACTGTTACTGTCTCTGTTTCCTTAATAGTTGTTGTTTCTTCAGTCTGTTTTTCTGTTGTAACAACTGTCGTCTTTTCTGTCTCATCACTTGCTGACTTTCCGCATCCACTTAATCCTAAAACTGCAATTCCCAAAGCTAGAAAATAAGCCTTTTTTTTCATGATGAATCTCCTTATCTACTTCTATTCTACTTTTAATACAACACCTGATGATGTGTATTTATTATCTTTATCAGAAATTACTTCAATTTCGCTTTCTCCAGGAACAATTTCATCTTTTCCTACATACATTGAAAATGCATATTCATCATCTGAATTCACGTCATTGTATCCCACTGGATAAGCCTCATAATCTGTAACATACTTGCTATCTTTTACTCTAACAAATACATTACTATCTTCATCCCAATATTTTTTATCTAAACTTCCATAAATGACATACTTACCAGTAATATTATCAAATTTACAATTTACCTTAACATTCATCTCTTTTTCATCTAAAGAATTGATGGTCTTAAACTCTGCTTCCATAACTGGAAGGTACTTTGTAAAATATGATATATGTCTTTGTGTGATTTCCATAACCACATCTGTTGCCTTGTGTTCTTTTATTTCCTCAAGATTAAATGGAACAATCTTTGTAAAGAAAGAATTTCCATACTCTTCAGCCATAAAAGGAACAAGTGAATTTCCATATGAATCACGATACATAACAAGTGATTTATCTTTAGAGCCATTCATCGCACTGATTTTAAAATCCTCAGTGTTCTTAAATCCATCAGCATATTTGAAAGAAAAGTCTTTATCATAATATACATTATAATCAAGCTCGCTGCCTTTTGGATAAAGCATCTTCATAAGATCACCCTTAAAATCCTTTTTAATGGATTTTTTAATTGTATCATAATCCGTATATTCATTATTTAATTCTTTTTGTATCAATTTCTGAGCAAATGCTGCACCTTCATTATTCCAGTGCGTATCATGCTTATGATACATTATTCTTTTATCTTTAGCAAATGCATCGTGTAAATCAACATAATTTACACATTCCTTATCCATGGCTTTCTTAAGCTTAATAAAATTATTTTCACCATCAGGTTTTAAATAATTACCTGGCATGTATCTACCATAAAGTTCTGCTTTTATAGGAGCTATTGCAACTATAAAGTTAGCATCATAACTCTTAGCGTAATCCTGCATAAGTTTTAAACTTCTGGCTGCATTATGTATCTGTCTGTCAGATAAGACATTTCGACGCATATATTCATCCATTGTTTCACCATAGAATAACCATCCCTCGGTACCATAAATAACATCTTTATTCTGAGATGTTTCAAATAATTTTGTACTTAATATTTCATCAAGTGTAATCATCTCCTGACGGTACGCGAAATGATCTTTATAATATAAATCAAGTTCATCAAAGAACTTAGTATTTATTTTGCCTTCTTTCTTAAGTTGTGGAAAAGCTGCAGCTGTTCTTTTTTCAGCTGACATATCAGTTTTATAATAAAGCATTCCCACACTTGGAATAGAAATAAGAATCAAAAACAAAAGAATATGTATCCATTCAAAAATACCTTTATTCTTCATAATCACTCCAAAATTAAAATCTAAAGTAAATAAAAGGGTTGTATGCTCCTGATGACAATCTAAGCATGCATAAGAATAACATAACCATAGCCATATAAGCGTACACCTTTCTATTAATGTCTTTTTTCTTAATTAATTCATTAAACCTCTGGCTTACTGGATAAGCAAAAATAATAGCCACAATCAATGTAACAATATTATATAAATTCATGTATTCTAAAAACATACTTGAAGTCTTAGTATCTATCCAGAAGTTTGTAAACATTGATTTCACAAACCATAGGCCTTTACTTATGGTGTCCGCTCTAAAGAATACAAATGCTGTCACGGCAACTAGTAATGTATATAAATTAGCTATTACTTTTATCTTTAATTTTCTAATAGGAAGAATCGTATCTTCTAAAACATTAAACACTCCATGGATTATCCCCCATAGGATAAATGTCCAGTTAGCGCCATGCCAGATACCTGTAAGAAGGAATACTGTCATCTTGTTTCTTTCTGTCTTAAACTTTCCTTCCCTATTTCCTCCAAGTGGAATATAAACATATTCCTTAAACCAGGTTGAGAGTGATATATGCCATCTACTCCAAAAATCCTTGATACTTGTTGCACAATATGGATGATTGAAATTCTCCTTATATGAAAATCCAAACATATGACCAAGACCAATTGCCATATCTGAATATGCACTAAAATCATAATAAATCTGAAGTGCATAAGCTATTGCTCCAAGCCATGCCACAATTGCACCATATTCATTTATATTAAGAGCAAATATATCGTCTGCAATAACAGCACAAACATTTGCTAAAAACATCTTCTTAAATAGTCCCTTGCAGAATCTGCTAATACCATTTGAAATCTCTACGGTATCAAATTGTCTTTCATTAATCTGTTCGTTTATATCACCATACTTTACGATTGGTCCAGCAACAAGCTGTGGGAACATAGAGATATAAAGTAAAACATTCAAATAATTCTTCTGTGATAATTTTGGATCCCGATAGACATCACAAACATAAGATAATGCCTGAAACGTAAAGAAAGAAATTCCTATTGGAAGAGCAATCTCCTTAATAGATATTCCTGCGTGCAATCCTTTATTAATGTTATCAATAATAAAGCCTGTATACTTGAAAACTCCAAGTATACCAATATTAACTATTACCGCAATTACAAGTATAACCTTTCTATACTTTGCCTTACCATCACTTGAAGGACCAAGCATATATCCAAAGATGTAGTTCCATATGCTTGAACCAATCATAAGCAAAACATATACTGGTTCACCAAATGCATAGAAAAACAAACTTGCAATTATAAGAACTATGTTTTTAATTTTTATTGATACCGGTAGCATACATAGTCCAAACACTATTGGCAAAAAAGCAAACAGAAATATTGCTGAACTAAAGACCATGTTACCCTCCAAAGTCTCTATATATTATAAATTCCTATATATTTAAACCATAGAATATTATATAAAATACAATGATTTCGGTCAAGTCATAAATAAGCATAAATACTAAACATTTTCTTAATTTTTCCAAATTGTTATATTTATGTCAATATTAATTCACATTTCATATTATATGTTAACATTTACGTAACACATCTAACGCATGTTTACCTTTCCAAAAACTAAAAGATACTACGCACAATGCGTAGTATCCATTATTTTATAAAAAGTCTTTAATTTTCTTACTTCTAACAGGATTCTTAAGCTTTCTAAGTGCCTTAGCTTCAATCTGTCTAATTCTTTCTCTTGTAACATCAAAAACCTTACCAACTTCTTCAAGTGTTCTTGGATGTCCATCATTAAGACCAAATCTTAAAATAATAACCTGTTTTTCTCTTTCCTTAAGATCATTAAGTAAAAGATCAATATGCTCACGAAGCATGTCTCTTTCAACAAATTCTTCAGGAGTAACTGTATTATTATCAGCAACGAAATCACCAAGGTTTGAATCATCCTCTTCACCAATAGGTGTTTCAAGAGATGCTGGTTCTCTGGCAATCTGCATGATTTCTAATACTTTATCCTCTGTCATATCAAGTGCTTCAGCAAGCTGAGATGTTGTAGGTTCTGCTCCAAGTTCAAGAGTAAGTTTTCTTTGCATCTTTGACATACGGTTAATAGTTTCAACCATATGAACTGGAACTCTGATTGTTCTAGCATGATCAGCAAGTGCTCTTGTTACAGACTGTCTAATCCACCATGTAGCGTAAGTACTTAATTTGTAACCCTTTTCATAATCAAACTTTTCAACACCTTTAATAAGACCTAAATTACCTTCCTGAACTAAATCAAGGAAACTCATGCCTCTACCAGTGTATCTTTTTGCAATACTAACTACAAGACGTAAGTTAGCTTCAATAAGTCTCTGTTTTGCAACAGGATCTCCCTCTGCTTTTCTTTTAGCAAGGGCAAGTTCTTCATCAGCTGTAAGAAGTGGTACCGTACCAATTTCCTTAAGGTACATTCTGACTGGATCCTCTGTTCCGACGCCTTCAAGCAGTTCTACTGCACTAAGATCTATGTTCTCTTCATCTTCCAATTCAGGAACAAAGTCATCTTCATCAAGTGGCTCTAACAAAGTATCGTCAACAAATTGGTCATCATCCACATCATCAATCTGAAGGATATCGATTTTATTCTCTTCTAAAACCTGATACAACCTATCTGTTTGATTCTCGTCAAGTTCAACATCCTTGAAAACCGCATCGATTTCATAGTTTTCAAGCACACCCTTTTTACTTTTTCCGAGTTCTACAAGCTTCTTAAGTTCTTCTTCGAAAAATTCTTCCTGCATCACTTGCTCCTTTCGCCGACCTCAATTTACACTTTCCCAATTGTGTATAAGGGTAGCCTTTTCATAATAACCCATTTTTTATAAATTGTCAACATTTCTGTGCATTTTTTTATTTTTATCAACAAATCCAAATCATTTATGATTTAATTTCAATAGCACTAGGAATTACACTTATTTCTACTTCTTTATGGTTACCCGCAAACTCACCATCAACTGTCCATGGAATCTTCTCACTAGAAATAACCTTAACATGCTTAGCTTTTCTCTTAATTACGCGATCGCTTTCTTCCTTAAAACCACTAAGTACTCCAAGAACCTCATTTAAATCAGGTGGTCCCTGTATACTCTTAACAAATAATAACTCAAAGATACCATCATTAAGAGAAACATCCTTACCTGTAATTCCCTTAAATCCACCAGCTGATGTAGCATTTGTTATCATGGCATAAAGGAAATCATCCTCTATTATTTCTCCATCTACGTCTAATACAACGTGATAATTTCTAAGTTTTGGAAGACTTCTAATACCTTCTAACAGGTACGCAGGATGTCCTAAAACATTTTTAAGATCCTGCGAAGTACTATATGAAACTTCAGTAAATGCACCAAATGCTGCAATATACACAAAGTATCTTTTGTTAAACAAACCAATATCAATAACGTATTCCTCTCCATTTATTGCAACATCCATTGCATCTTCAATAGACTTAGGAATACTTAAACTATTTGCGAAATCATTAGTACTTCCTGTTGGGATATATCCAAGAGTCGGTCTGTCTTCAATACGCATCAAGCCATTTATTGTTTCATTAAGCGTTCCATCACCACCACTACAAATAATATGGTCAACAATTTCACCATATTCAACCACTTTTTTTGTAGCATATCCCTTTTCCTGTGTAGGCACAGCTATAACATCATAACCTACCTTTGTACATTCATCAATAATCTCAGCAACATACTCAGATATAATTGTTTTTCCTGAATATGGATTATAAATAAATAATAATCTCTTACCCATAATATCCCTCCATCTTACGATAACATTCTGGTTTCCTTACCTAACCACTCCTTCTCTTCTTCATTTAAATAAGGTGAAATTTTCTCATATACTATTTTATTATAATTATTTAACATTTCAATATCAGATGCATCAAGATACTTTGTATCAACCGCATCAAGATCAACAGGACAAAATGTAATTGTTTCAAACTCCATAAATTGTCCATATTCATTCTCTTCTGCTTTTTTACAAACCAGTTCGTTCTCTATTCTAATACCAAATTCATTCTCAATATACACGCCAGGTTCTATGGTTGTTACCATACCTTCTTCTAATACACATCCATCATTTCTTTCTGGTACCTTTCTCCATCTAAAACCATTAGGTGCTTCATGAACAGATAGCAAATACCCAACGCCATGACCTGTACCACATTTATAATCCATACCAAGCTTCCATAACGAACCTCTTGCCAAAATATCAAGATTAAGTCCTGTACATCCATATAAAAACTTAGCATCTGATAGATTTAACATCCCCTTTAATGTTAATGTATAATACATCTTTTCTTTATCAGAAAGTTCTCCTAAAACAATGTTTCTAGTAATATCCGTCGTTCCTTCAAAGTAATGTCCTCCACTATCAACTAAAAGCATCCCCTTAGGTTTTAATATAGCGCAATCTTTTCCTGCCTCATAATGCATCATGGCTGCATTGCCTCCATATGCACTAATTGTATCGAAACTTAAACCAATTAAACTTTTACACTCTTTTCTAAATTCATATAATTTATCTGCTGCCGATTTTTCGGTAATTTCAATCTTACCAATATTATGTTTTAGCCAATATATAAACTTAGTTACAGCAACCCCATCATAAATATGCGCTTTTCTTAAGTTTTCAAGTTCAACTTCATTTTTAACTGCTTTGAAAGCTGTTGTAATGTTAAACTCATCAACATAATCAATTTTTAACTCTTCTAATATCTTAAGTAATCTATAGCTACTCATTGATAAATCAACTAAAAGCTTATAATTACCAATCGAAGAATCAATAACTAATAACTTCTTTATGTCTTCATAAAAATCTTCATATTTCTTATGAATAATCTGGTTATATATCTCTGTTCCCTCTACATTCTTATTAAGTGCTTCTTTAACATTTGCATTTTCATTAGAATAAATGTATATCTTATCATTTGTTAAATATACAAAGCTTAAGAATACTGGATTGCACTCTATGTCATTGCCTCTTAAATTAAGAAGCCAAGCTATATCACATAGAGATGATAAAACATAACCATTAACATTTTTCTTATTCATATAATCTCTAACTCTTTCTATTTTAGAAAGAACACTTTCACCCGAATAAGTAATTTGCAAATCATAAACTTTTTCAAAACGTAATTCACTTCTATCTTCCCAAACATAATCCAGAAGATTAATATCGCATAGAATCTCTCCGTCTCCGATTGAATCTCTAAATGTTTTTCCAAGACTTGAACTAATCATTCTACCATCAAAACCTAATGTTTTGTATTTTTTCTCAGCAAATACTTTCGCAATCAGTTCTTCCTCTTTTAAAACATCCTTCTCTCCCATCTTCATAAGAATCACTTTGCTTGTGCTAAGTTCAGATTCTGCCTGAATAAAATATCTTCCATCAGTATAAAGATATGCTTTTTCATCAGTTATAATAACACTTCCATTACTTCCACTAAAACCAGTGATGTAATAAACTTCTTTAAAGTAATCCTGTATATACTCACTACTATGAAAATCCGATGTGGTTGTATAATAAACGTCCACATTTTTATCCTTCATAACTTCTCTTAACTTTTTTATTCTATCATTAACACTTAATATTTTCATTTCTTATTACTCTTCTTATTACTCTTCTTATTCTTCTTACCTATTACCTTTTTCTTAGAAACCTTTTTCATCCTAACCACTTTGATTTTTACTTTTTTAATTGGACCATATTCACCATAAAAAGTATCTCCCTGTACTCTCTTATAACATCTAACCTTAATATAATATGTCTTTCCTGGTTTTAACTTTTTAGTTTTAAAAGATAGACTTGATGTTTTCTTTAAGTCAGAATAACCAGATCTCTTCTTCCTAGAAAACTGAACCTGATATTTAACGCCTCCAGTTCTCTTCTTAAGTTTGATTTTTACATAACCCTTTTTATCCAGTTTAGTTGTAACACTTTTTATTCGTGTTTTCTTAGGGAAAATCTTAAATTCCTTAATTAATGTTCCATTGTAAGAATCAACACCTTCGATAATTATTCTACCAATACCAATATTAACATTATCCTGGTATCTAATAGTATAATCATCATCTTTTGATAAACTCATACCCTTACATACTAATTGAACGGTTGGACAAATTGCTTTCCCAGTATAAACATAAGTATTTTCATAATAAACATCAGCCTGATTAATACTTATTACTTTTACACCCATCTTAGTAATTTTAACGTATTTAACCTTAAATGAATATTCTGCTTCATTACCGCATATATCAACAACTTTTACGTTAAAAATTTTTGTATCATTATTTAAGAATTCATACTCTTGGGTTAATTTCTTTTCACTACTATCTTTTATGTCTCTATTAGAATATACATGTTCATTATTTACATATAAATCATAAATACCAATTGTTGGATCAATATTTACATCATATGTATATTTCTTTTTAGACACTCTAACCACACCGATAGCATTAGCTAAACCCTTATCAACGCTCAAGCTTAGCCCATCACTATATATAACACCTTTTATTGTAAAAATGTTACTTTCTTCGCCATTTTTAAGTAAAACAGAATATGTATTAATACCATTCTTAACAAAAACACGAACCTTAAAATCATAAACATGTTCTAAATCTGTTTTTGTTATTTCAACATTTTTATTATTTATTTTAAAGGAATCTGGTATTTTACCAACTATTTGTCCTTTTATTATAAATTTACCACTATCGACTTCATCCTTCGTAAGTACTGAATATGATTTTAAATTAATGTTTTTAATCGTTGTTTTTTCCAAGTCATACTCAGACAAATCAAAATCATCACATAGTAGCAATTCACTACTATCATCTGTTTTTTCTGCTTTATAAACTGCATTACCTGCCATGTCCATAAAGAAACATTCAACATTTTTTTCATCTGCATTTAAATTATAATAATACTTTCCACTTGTATTTCTACAATCAGATAGCAAATTAATCTTTTTGATTTTACCATTTGAACACATTGTAAAATATGGATAAATCATATTATTATCATAAGCTGTTATCTCTAATTTTGAATCTTTAATGTTTAAATTAACAACCGGTGCAACACTATCAATTACTACGTTAAATGTTGCTTTTTCAAAATCATCATTTTTACTAGCTCTAGAATTAATTACATATTGATAGTTTCCATCAGGATAATCACAATAAGCCATTCTTTTTTCATCATAGTATTTTGTTTTAAATCCTATAGGAATCGAACCATTAACATCATAACTTCCTAAATCATTATTAATATTTTTACCTTTTATGGAAACATTAACTTCACGTATTTTTCTATCCGACTTAATAACTGGTCTTATCTCACCATATAAGCCATTAGGAGATAATGCTATATAATCATTACTATAATAATCCTCATATTCACCATTTTTTCTTCTAGTATATAACCCTAATCTATTACCATACTTATCCATAAAATATGAATTATCAAAATCAATAAGTTTTCTCTTACCGAAATTACCTTTATACATAAGAATTGGTATTGATAAGTCAAAATCTCCATCAAACTCAATGAAACCTTCAACATAACAATCCTCAAGTTCTGGTGTTTGAATTAACATTGTTACATTTGCACTTGAAAATGCTGGTACTGTAACACTATCCTTAAAAGATGTTATCTTGCCATCTTTACAAGTTTTAAGTTTCTCATCATTTTCGTTTGCCATATAAAGTGGGCAATCCTTAAGTTCATAAGTAACATCTACATCACCATAATTTTTTAGTTCAATTTCTACCAATGTATCATCTTCTTTTGAACTTACTTCACCAAGTTCAACCTTTGCCTTTCCCTTAACGCTTGCACATACCTTACTCTCTAAAAAGGCTTCGTCGTTTATAACTCCTGCGCCTTGCTTTCTAACTGAATATGGAATTTCTCCATCATACTCAACTTGAGAAGTATTCAATAAACAATTATTAATATAACTTAGTATTTCCTCGCTACTAAGTTTTCCATTAACCTGTTCTCTTTTCTCTTCGAGAAGTTTCTTTACATGGTTTAAAGAATCTCTAAAAGATTCATCTTCTTTATCATCAACTAGACAATCAGGTTTACATGATAATGAATTATTTGCAATTTCAAAATCATCACTTAAAACTTCATTTATTCCAGCTATAGCTGTAACATATTCAGAATCAGCATAGCTTTTTAATTCATACTTTCCAAATCTATTTGCTTTTTCTTCAAATGCAGATGATAAAAGTAACTTACCTTCATTAAAGGCTTTTTCAAGTGAAACATTTGCTGTATCTGTATTACTAGCTCCCGCATCATAACTTAATACAGCTATCTCATCATCACTTTCAATAATTTTATCGATTTCATCTGAAAGTTCATAATCCATGCAAAATGATTTAATTAATTTCTCATTTTCATTATAGTAATCACCAATATTTAACAAGGCCTTTTTAAGTACCGCTCTGTTATCCCTACTAAGATTTTCACTTTCATTATTCTGACTTTCATTATCCAACGCATACACGCCAATGCCTGTATCCATATTTCCAACTAATACAACCATTGAAAGTGCCATGCAAAATAACTTTTTCTTCATGTCTGTCTCCAACTCTATCTACTATTATACATTTCGTAGTACATTCCACGTTTTTCTAATAATTCATCGTGATTGCCACATTCAACAACCTTGCCATCTTTCATTGCAACTATAATGTCTGCATTTCTAATTGTTGATAATCTATGAGCAACAATAAAACTTGTTCGTCCTTCCATCAATTTAGCAAATGCTTCCTGGACCTTTATTTCAGTTCTTGTATCAACAACACTTGTTGCTTCATCAAGAATAAGCATAGGCGGAACCGCAAGCATAATTCTTGAAATACATAAAAGTTGCTTCTGTCCAGCTGAAAGTGAACCACCATCTTCCTTTATGTATGTATCATATCCGTCAGGAAGTCTCATAATAAAATTATGACAGTGACTCTTCTTAGCTGCCTCAATAACTTCCTCATCAGTAGCATCTGGCTTACCAACTATAATGTTGTCTCTAATTGTTCCTTCCTTAAGCCATGTATCCTGTAAAACCATTCCAAATCCACTTCTTACGGATTCTCTTGTATATTCTCTACTATCTACATTATCGATGCTAATTTTACCATCTTTAATATCATAAAATCTCATTAAAAGATTAATGATTGTAGTTTTACCACATCCAGTTGGTCCAATAATTGCAACCCTCTGTCCACGCTTTACATCAATATTAAAATTCTTGATAAATTCTTTATCATCAGTATATGAAAAAGCAACATCATTTATGCAAACATCACCATTAAGGCTATTAATATCTAATGTCTTTTCGCCTGTCTCTTTTTCATATTCCTCATCTATTAATTCAAACACTCTAGATGCACATACCAAAGAATTTTGTAATTCAGTAATAACACCTGAAATCTCATTAAAAGGTTTTGTATACTGTTTTGCATAACTTAAAAATGATGTTAATCCACCAACTGTAACATTTCCCTTTATAACTGACATCCCAGCAATCATCGCAACAAATGCATACACCAAACTATTGACGAATCTTGTTGAAGGATTAACTAATGATGAATAAAACAAAGCTCTAAGTGATGATTCACTTAAACTCTGATTTATTTCATCAAATTCATCAATCATGTCTTTTTGCTTTGAATATGCAGTAACTAATTTCTGATTAGCTATTGCTTCTTCTAAATTTCCTGTTAATTCTCCTCTTGTTACCGACTGTTCTGTAAAAAACTTATGTGTATTCTTAGCTATAAAACTTGCAACAAAAAATGAAATCGGAGTTAACACAACAACAACTAATGTTATCTTTATACTAATGGATATCATAAAAATAAGCGTAAAAATAATCGACACCACGCCTGTAAAAAGATTAGAAAAACCTAATAATAATCCATCCGCAAACTGATCAACATCAGCTATAATTCTACTAACTGTATCCCCCGTACTTTTTGAATCAAGCATCTTAAGTGGTACTTTCTGGATCTTTTCATATGCATCTCTTCTTATATCTCTTGTAACATTATAAGTAATATTATTATTAATAGTACTCATAATCCACTGTAATATGCCTGATGCAATACATACTAATAGTATTCTAAAACAATATATATACACATTATCAAATTGTACTTTATTTTTCCCAACTATACAGTCTATGGCTTTTCCGCCTAATATCGGAACATATAAACTAAGCGCAACTGATAAAGATGCCGTAATAATTGAAACGAAAAGAAGACCAACATACTTTCTTATGTATTTTAAAATTCTTAATCCTGTTTTTTTATTATTCATAGTCAACCTCACTTCCATACTGAGATTTGTAAATTTCTCTATAAATCTCATTACTATTTACAAGTTCACTATGAGTTCCAATCCCCATAACTTCCCCTTCATCTAACAAAATGATTTTATCCGCATCTCTAACTGCAGAAATTCTTTGTGCAACAATGAAAGTTATAGGTTTATAATCAAGGCTCTTAATTCCCTCTCTTACTCTTTTATCCGTAATCATATCAAGCGCTGATGACGAATCATCCAAAATAAGGATTCTTGGCTTTCCAACCAAAGCTCTTGCAATTGACAATCTCTGTCTTTGACCTCCTGATAAATTCTTACCACCAGCTGTAAGTTCATAATCAAGTTTTCCTTCTTTTTCAAACACAAATTCATAGCTTTCAGAAAGCTTGAGGGCTTCAATTAATTCTTCTTCTGAAGCATCCTTCTTTCTCCAACATAAATTGTCTCTTATACTACCTTTAAATAAAACAGCTTTTTGAGGAACAATACCTATTGTTTTTCTTAATTCATCTTCATTAACTTCACTAATGTCAATTCCATTAATTGATATCCTACCTTCACTTGCTTCATAAAACCTTGGAATAAGATTAATAAGCGTTGTTTTTCCACTACCTGTTCCGCCTATAATTCCAATTGTTTCACCGGCATTTGCTATAAAACTAACATTCTTAACGGCTTCAGCTCTACCCTTATGATAAGCAAATGATACATTATCAAATTTAATATTAATATCACCATTTAAATCTTCATCGATTATTTCATCATATTCACATCTGCTTTCAATTTCAAGCACCTCTTCGATTCTGTCTCCTGATGAAATTGACTTAGTAATGTTTATTACTAAATTTGCAAACTTAACAAGCTCTTCCAAAATCTGAGCCATGTAGTTATATAACGCAACAACCGCACCCTGTGAAAGTATACCAACATCAACCCTGATGGCACCCTTTTGAATTAATACTATTGTCGCAATATTTATAATAATCAAAGTTACTGGATTTAAAAGATTTGAAATATGTCCAACATATTTCTGCATATTTGCTAGATTATCTGTTCTTTCATTAAAATTAGCAATTTCTTCCTCTTCCTGTCTGAATGCTCTAACAACTCTGGCACCAGTAATTGATTCTCTTGTCATAACTAGCACCTTATCTAGAGCACCCTGAACCTTCTTATAAAGTGGAATAGATACTAATATAATTGTGAATACTACAACTAATAATATAGGGATGGCAACAGCAAATATCAATGCAAGTTTAACATCAATTGTAAATGCCATAATCATTGCGCCTAAAACAACGAACGGTGATCTCAGTAAAAGTCTAAGTGTCATATTAACACCTGACTGAACCTGATTAATGTCACTTGTCATTCGTGTAATAAGTGTATTAGTCCCCTCTTTATCAATTGTCTTATATGAAAAGCCTAATATATGTGAGAATAAATCATGTCTTAAGTCAGTTGCGAATCCAATTGCTGCCTTCGCTGCAAAATACTGAGCTGTTATGGAAAATGCTAGTCCAACCGCTGCCAACACCAATAATAAAACTGACATTTTTACGATATATGCATTATCTCCTTTATCTATACCATTATCAATCATCATCTTAATAACAATTGGAACGTATAGCTCAAGAAGCGCTTCTAATAATTTAAAAAGCGGTGCAAGAATTGTTTCAATTTTATACTTTTTTAAATACTTTAGTAACTTAAACATCATTTATCCCATCTTTTACTATTTATTATTTTCAATAGCCTTAATCAATCCATTACAAAGACCTTTTGCATACTTATCTTTATTCTTCATAAAGTGATTAAAATCCTCTTCAACTGACATGTATGCAAGTTCGCATAGACAGCACTCAATACCATAATTTGCCTTAACCCACTTATTCTTTCCATACTGTGGATGTCTTCCATCTGTGTAAGCATTAGTTGAGATGCCACCTAACTCTCTTAACATATATAAATAATCATCACCACGTTTTACATCATATGGAGCAAATCCATATTGAGCAGCTATTGATCTTATTTCAGCAAGTTCTGTTGCGCCGAATGAATGTGAATATACACCATCCTCTCTCATAAATGAACCACCAAGATTTGATGTATATGTATTAGCATCCTTAACAACACTATCAGCTAGGTACCTAGCCATGCTTGTATCAGCTTTACTTGAACAATAAATCTGAACTCCACCTTTAGACATATCAGCCTCAGAACTATTTAAATGTATTGATAAAGCATATTTTGCTCTAGAAGCACATGCTAATGTAACTCTTCCATTATCCTCATATGATGTATAAACGCTATAATCATCATTACTTTCTGAGCCATCTCTGGTAATTAATACTTTATAGCCCTGATTCTTTAAATTCTCATAAACCATTTTGGCTATTTCTAAGGATAAATCCTTTTCATAGTAACTACCATGTATAGCTCCAACGTCACTTCCACCATGTCCTGGATCAATCACAATATCGTACACATCCTCAGGTAGTTCCTTTTTATAACAATTTAAAAACATAAACTTTGAGTTTTTCTGTTCTTCAACTTCATTAGGAGTATAAATGTTTATCTCCCTATTTGACTGATCCTTTAAATTTGTAACCGTATAATATTTTATATCTTTTTCCTTAGTCTTATTTTCAAGTGGTAAGAATATATTCTTCCCCTTCGAATCCTTAACAACTACATATAAAGCATATGTACCTTGTTTAACGTTCTCTAAAAATAAACCCTTATTTATAACTGACGAAGCGTTAAAGTTTACTTTTTTCCCTTTATTTTCAAAATTAATCTTTATTGCACCAGCAACTTTAGATGATATATCTTTATCTGACTTACTGATATCAATTAAACAAAGACTTGCACTTTCAACACTGTTGCTTCCTAGTTTTTTAATTCCTATACTTCCCTCAAAGTTAAAATGTGTTCCATATACATAAAACTTATTAACTTCTAGACTATCATTATAATAATCTGCATTTTCATTAATAAATTTAAGTTCATTGCCTTCAACATATTCCTGAATACTCTCTATTTCATCACCACGTTTTGTTTCCATGCTTTGAAATTCAGCAGTTGTCTTTGTTTCCTCATTCTTATCTTTTTTATCTTTCGACTTACTATTGCAAGCGCAACAATTCGTTAGTATCAAAATACTAATAACTACTAATACAATTCTCTCTTTTATAATCTTCATGTTTATCTTTTCCTTTTATAATTATATCAACCCTATAAATTTCTCCCATGCTCTTTTTACACCTAAAAATAGCGCAAACATAAGTTTTGCGCTATTTCTATCTACATCTGATGTCTGACAACCAGATACTCGTCTCCATTTATATAATATGGACAATTTTTGAAAGAATCCGATAAGAACTTTTGCATTTCATCTTCATCAAGATCTACCATGCAAACATAGCATTCATAATCTTCATCATATTCATAATTCGCGCACTCATCACACATCGACATATAACATACTCCTTTTAGTACTCTATAATTCTTGTTTCATAAGGCTCTAATTCCACTGTACCAATTGAAGAAATTGGAACGTCCACCTTATGATGTTCACCATCAGCATTAATAGCCACTAAAACATTTCCATCCTTGCAACATCTCTTAAATAACAAATACTTGTTATCAATTATGACATTCTCATAATCACCATATATAATGGCTGGAGTAGACTTTCTAATTTCAATCAAACTCTGAATATACTCAGTTAAGTTGTTAAACTCAGGCTCAAAAATTTGAGGTCTTAGAGCTGAGTCATCAGAATTCTTAATACCAGATATTCCCCATTCACTACCATAATAGATACAAGGTATACCTGGCATAGTAAGTAATAGAGCAAATGCTGGATAAAGTTGCTCAGGATTTCTAAGCGCCGATGCAATTCTAGTTACATCGTGATTATCCACAAAGTTAAACAAATGCTTTCCTGTATATAAGCACCACTCTTCAGCACCATACTGTCTGTTAAGTGAATGTGCAATTTCAAACATATTCATATCATTGAAACTTGAATAAATACCCTTGTAACATTCATAGTTTGTGATTGAATCAAGCATATCAGGTCCCATAAGAGTATTGTAATCACCATGTAACATTTCTCCAACGAAGAAGAAATCAGGTTTAATATCTCTACAGAACTTAACTAATCTCTTAATAAAATCATGATCTAATGAATAAGCAACATCAAGTCTTAATCCATCAATATCAAACTTTTCGATCCAACCCTTTACACAGTTTAAAAGGTAATTAACCAAATCTTCATTCTTTAAATTAAATTTCACAAGTTCATAATGACCTTCCCAGCCTTCATACCAAAGTCCATCATATTTATATGAATTACCTGCAAAGTTAATATAAAACCAATCCTTATATTCAGATCTTTCACGATGTCTTAAAACATCCTGGAATGCAAAGAATCCACGACCTGCATGATTAAAAACTCCATCAATTACAATTTTCATGCCCTTACTATGAATGTCCTTACAAACTTTTATAAAGTCCTTTTCAGTTCCAAGTCTAGGATCAATTTCATCGTAATGTCTAATATCATATCCATGTGCATCAGAATCGAATAATGGATTAAATAAAACTGCATCTACACCTATCTTCTTAAGGTGCTCAGTAATATTAAGCACTTTCAATATACGATTCTTAACAACCCCATCATTTTTCTGTGGTGCTCCACAAAATCCAAGTGGATATATTTGATAAAAAACACTTTCTAAAGCCCACATCTTAATCCTCCTTCTCACAATACCAGTTTTCTCTACTTTTTTAAATTTATTTAACATTACGCATCTCAATAATAGGTGCGCCTTTGTCTTCTACATATTCCTTAGTAATAATAACCCTACCAATATTATCGTCTTTTGGAATTTCATACATAATATCGAGCATAATCTCTTCAATTACAGCTCTTAACGCTCTTGCTCCAGTACTACGCTTAATAGCTCTTCTTGCAATAGCATGAAGTGCTTCATCATCAAACTGTAAGTCAACTTCATCAAGAAGCAATAACTTCTGATACTGCTTTGTAATAGCTCCCTTAGGTTCCTTAAGGACACTAACCAACATATCCTCAGTCATACCGGAAAGAGCAAATACAATTGGAAGTCTTCCAATAAACTCAGGAATCATACCATAAGTTCTAACATCCTCAACAGTTACTTTCATCAAGAGATCTTTTTCGTCATCATATTTATCTTTTAAGTCAGCCTGAAATCCCATAGATGACTGTTTATTAAGTCTTTCTTTTATAATATTCTCCATATCAGGGAACGCCCCTCCACAGATAAATAAAATATTTCTAGTATCAACTGTTTCCATAGGAACCATTGCATTCTTACTACTAGAACCTATTGGAACTTCAACCAAACTTCCCTCTAATAATTTAAGTAAGCCCTGCTGAACTGACTCTCCATTAACATCTCTGGTACTTGTACTAGTCTTTTTCGCCAACTTATCAATTTCGTCAATAAAAATAATACCAACCTCGGCTTTTTCAATATCACCATCAGCAGCATCAATTAATTTACTAACAACTGATTCTATGTCATCACCAATATATCCAGCTTCTGTAAGAGTTGTTGCATCAGTAATTGCAAGAGGAACATCTAATAATTTTGCAAGTGTCTTAACTAAATAAGTTTTACCGCATCCAGTTGGACCAAGCATTAACATATTAGATTTTTCAATTAAATCCTCATCATTTTGATCAGCTGTAATTCTTTTATAATGATTATAAACTGCAACAGACATAACCTTCTTAGCATGTTCCTGTCCAACCACATATTCATCAAGTTTCTGCTTAATTATATGTGGTGCAGGTATTTTTTCAATGTCTATTACTGGTTTTGATTTATCCTTTTTAGGTTTTCTTTTAACCTTATTTCTACCACCCATCATTGAAGATAAGTCTGATAAATTAATCATGGATATATTAGAAATGTTACTTCCATTATTATCATTTCTATCATCAACAACAGAAACATCACCACCTACACTATCTTGAGACTCATTAGAATCACTACTTACAATATTTTGAGTATTATTAGGAATACCCATCATTCTACATAATTCATCTAACTGTGCAGGCGATAAATTATTTCCACTAATATTAAAGTTTCCCATAGGCATATTAGGCATACCAACGCCTCCATATGTCTTATCTATATCATCAAGACTCTTCTGTAAACAATCTCCACATATGTAAAATCCACCTGGAAACTTAAAAATCTTATTCTTTTCATTCTCACTTCTTCTACATAATGAACAATATTTTACATAAACATCTTCATCATTAGTTTCTTCAATATCAATATTTTCAATTTTATCACTCATAATTATTAACCTTAATTCTTTTTTCCTTAACTTAACCTTAACTTCTAATAAAATATCAACTTATATTATACTACATATCGTAAATTTATGAAATATATATTATAGATTCCCTACTAATTACTTGAAATAAGCCCATATAATTTTCAAACCCCTGCACAAGATTTGTACAGGGGCCCATGAAAAAATTTATAAAGAGGGAAAAGAACGCTTAATTAATTATTTGTCTGATCTACCATCAGACATCTCATCTTTAGGAAGTGTATTAGCATCTTTAAGTACTACATCCACTTTCTTTTCTTTATACTCTCTACCATCGAGATATTTTATTGTTACTTCTATTTTATCATTAACTGAATAATATTCAAGTATTTCTTGCAAATCTTCCATATTTTTTACAGAATCACCATCAACAGCCACTATAATATCCTTAGCTTCGATACCTGCTTCCTCAGCTGCACTACCTTTATTTACCTTAACAACATAGGCTCCAATTGGGATTCCATAATCTCTTTCGTCTTCTTCAGTAACAGTTTTTCCTTGTATTCCAAGGTATCCTCTTTTTTCTTTATCAACCTTATCCCTAGTTTCCTTATTCATAAGTTCATTAATTCTGTCTAGGGCAGAAGAAATAGGAATTGCAAATCCCATACCTTCAATACTAGCTGTTCCAGAATAACCATCTGATGAATACTTAGCTGAATTAATACCAATAACCTCGCCATTAGAATTAATTAAAGCACCACCACTGTTACCACCATTGATTGCAGCATCTGTCTGAATAAGATTCAATGTCTTATCTTCAATATTAACTTCTCTGTTAAGAGCACTTACAACACCTGTTGTTACTGACTGTCCATAACCTAACGCATTACCAATTGCAATAACACCATCACCTACTGATAATGAATCAGAATCACCAAGAGTAGCAATCTTAATATTCGATAAAGTATCACTATCCATAGTATCAAGAGGAATTGCAACAATTGCTAAATCCTTATCCGGATCTGTCCCCTTAATCTTAGCTTCTACTGATTTTTCATCTATAAACTTAACTGATAATGAATCCGCACCTGCAACAACATGGTTGTTAGTTACAATTAACAATTCACTATCTGTCTTTCCAACAATAATACCTGAGCCTGCTCCTTCCTGTTCATACTGTTCGTTTCCACCACCGAACCACCAATTAAAATCATTGTAGTTCTCAACCATCGTCTTACTTGTAATTGCTACAATTGATGGCATAACATCTGAAACAACATCTGAAACATCAGTCATCATAATGGCACCGTCTTTAACAACACCCTTATCCTTACTCTTTGAAGTTGTAAGTTTTATCTGGCTCTCAGTCTCATTATTTTTAGTTAGGGAATTAACTTTTCTATTTAATTCCTTATATTTATTATATCCTACATAACCGCCAAGACAAGTAACACCAATAAGTGCTATTGCAGCAGCTGTAAGAACAAATTTCTTAAAAATTGGCATCTTCTTAGTTGCTTTTTTATTATTTCCATTCATATTTTTCATCTGATATGCATTATTATCAAATGAATTTCCATATGAATTATTAAAGCCACCATTAAATCCGCCCATATTTTCATTAGGAGTAGCTTGCGCTCTCTTAATATAATCAGCATACTGATTATTTGTATATTCTGAATTTACAGAATTATCTTTCTGTATACTTTTTGTATATATCATATTACTAGCTTCTGTATTAACAGCACTGTTATATTCACCATTAATAGTTGTATTATTAACCCCTGAATTATTAACTTCAATAGTATTATCAACTCTTGAATTATTAACTTCAGTACCATTATCCACATGGTTCATATTATATAAACCATTAGGTCCAATACTAATATTACCAGTATTCTGAGTATTTGAAACTTCCTTTGCAAGTTTCTCTGCTTCTTCGTTTATAATCTGAGAACTAATACTTTCAGTATTCATACCGACATTATTCATATTCTCTCTTTCTTTTTCATCAAACATCTTCTTATCCTCCTTGATTTTAACGTTAAGATTTAAACTTCTTTCGTTTAACTGTCTTTAGTTTAAAACCAAATTGTGTTCAATTTGTGAATACTTCGTCAAGAAAATATGTTTTTTAGATAATAAACCAAGCCGTCAAAATCGAATTATACAGTAAAACTCTAAAAAAAGCAATACTTTTTTTAGAGTTTTATGTATAGTTAATATTATATTGTTTATAAAACTATAAAGTTTCCATAATCCCAACAAATACTAGATACCCGAATCATCTTTCGTATCATCGTATCCATAATTTTGTCCTTCATCGTCAAATGACTTATATTTTGATTTTTTCTTTGTTACTTCAGGACCACCATCAACTACTTCACCCATCTGTTCATCAGTTGCTAAATCCTTAGGTAACTTTCCATCCTCCGATGTAGCCTGCCACTGCTGTGTCTGCATATAATCAGGATAGACTCCTGTATTAGCCTGAAGATTATTGCTAATATTTTCAACCGTGTATGATGGCTGATACTCTTTTTCACCATATAAGAATTCATGTAACTTTGAAACATTATATGATAAGCCTTTAATAATTACGCAACTCTTTCCGCCCAAATCACCAGTTGTGAATGAGTTAGGAAAACTCTGTGTACCAGATAACTGGAAATCAAATATGATTGGCATCATATTCATAAGTTCATCCCATTGGAAACTTGTTCCAATAATCTTTGCATTACCCTTGTTCTGTGAAAATACCAATTCTGCTGCTTCCTTAAGTTCATTTACTCCTGCATCCTTAGCTTTTTCAACAAGTTTCATAATTACAGAACGCTGTCTAGCAGCACGGCCAAAATCATTATTGATAACCGCTCCACTTTCTGGATCATAAAATGCCGTTTTTCTTATACGACAGTATGTTGTAGCCTGAATACCGTTCAAATGAATATTCTCTCCATAGTTAGTAACTTTAGCTGTTCGTTTTCCAATTGATAACATTGTACTAGACATATGATGGTTAAGCTGACTCATCTCTTCTTCAGTAAGATTAACATCAATTCCACCTAATGCATCAATAATCTCTGATACGCCAGCGAAGTTAACGACAATATAATCTTTTAAATCCAAATCCATGTTTGTATTAATTGTGTTAAGTGCAGCTGTTGGGCCTCCTCTTGCGTATGCTGAGTTAATCTTATCATAAGCAGATGTTCCATCAGCACTTTGAATAGCTAAATAACTATCTCTATAAATAGAAACCATTTTTACTTCACTTGTTGTATTATGAATACTAACAATAACAATCGAATCACTGTTAGTTCCACTATCGAAATTTGCATCTCTCGCATCAATTCCGAACATAACAAAATTAGTATATTCTCCAGAATACATATATTCTGGCAAATCCTCATTTACTTTAATTTTCTTTTCATCAAATGTAGGATCAAATACTGTACTATTGTAATCTTCCTTACCATAAACACCCATTAGATACTTACCGACAGGAGTTTTTATAAATTCCAATCTCGCTTTAGGAACAAACAGGAACAATAATATGGCTATTCCAATAATTCCAACCAAAACCTCAACGGCTGTAAGCAATCTCCATAATATCTTAATTTTTTTCTCTGACATTACAGGTTTATCTGCAGTTATTTCTTTAGTAGACATTTACTCTTTCTCCGTTATTATAATTTTCCCTTATTATAATTATCCTTCATTAATTTTTATATCCATTTGGATTAGCGCTCTGCCATCTCCATGTATCAGCACACATATCTTCAATACTATATTTAGCTTCCCATCCAAGTTCAGCCTTAGCAAGTGAAGCATCTGCATAACATTCATCAATGTCACCAGGTCTTCTTGGAGCAATTACAAATGGGATATCAACGCCACTTGCCTTCTTAAAGCTTTCAATAACCTGAAGAACACTATAACCATTACCTGTTCCAAGATTATATGCCTTAACGCCTGGATTCTCCCAAATCTTTTCAATAGCCTTAACGTGTCCAATTGCAAGATCAACAACATGAATATAATCTCTTACACCAGTTCCATCAACTGTATCATAATCATCACCGAATACATTTACCTGTGGAAGCTGACCTGTTGCTACCTTTGCAATGTATGGCATTAAGTTATTTGGAATACCATTTGGATCTTCACCAATCTTACCACTCTTATGAGCTCCAATTGGATTAAAATATCTAAGTAATAAAATGTTCCATTCATTATCTGAAACATAAAAATCTCTAAACATCTCTTCCTGCATAAGTTTTGTTCTTCCATATGGATTAGTTACAGAAAGTGGAAAATCTTCCTTAATTGGAACAGTCTCCGGTTTTCCATAAACAGTTGCCGATGAACTAAATACTAAATTCTTGCATCCATTCTTTCTCATAACATCACAAAGAACTAATGTACCTGAAATATTGTTCATGTAATATTCAAGTGGCTTTGCAACTGATTCACCAACTGCCTTTAATCCAGCAAAATGAATTACTGCATCAATCTTATTTTCAGCAAATACTTTCTCCATTCCTGCTCTGTCATTAATATCTAATTCATAGAACTTTAATGTTTTTCCTGTAATTTCCTGAACTCTCTTAAGTGATTCTTCAGATGAATTGCATAAATTATCTACTACTACAACATCCATTCCTGCTTCAAGAAGTTCAACGCATGTGTGACTACCAATATATCCTGCGCCACCTGTTACTAAAATTTTCTTCATAATAATTCTCCTTTGTTTCTCTTTATCTCTCTGTAGCTTCTGAACTTGATTCAATTTCAGAAGCTCTTTGTGTTTCTTCATTTGTTTCTTTTTTTAATATTTTAACTTTTGCCTTTACATCATTAATAACTTCGTATCCATCCGGAAGAGAAAAACTTACCTGATACTCATCAATTTCCTTTGTGGAACCTGATAAATCAACATAGAAATTAATTCTATTAACATCAAACATATTATGATTATCTGGCAAAGCCTTAACGTTAATGATTATCTTTGATGATAATAATGCTGCCTGATATCCTTCAGGAACATTTGTCCACTTAACATTTTCTTTATTAAGTTCATACATCTTCGTTACCATTTTCTCTATGGTAATTACAACCTGAAACTTTCTATTCTCAGAATCATAAATCTTCACACCATCTGGAAGATATTTTTCAAGATCAACCGTTATGGTCGTTGTTCTAATTTTTCCTGAGATATCAAACGTTCCCTTAGGGAGTGTAATATTCTCACATTTTGAAACATCATCCGGTTTACCTATTACCTTAAGTTCAGTGGCTGAGTTTTCAACATCTGTCACTGTACAATCCTTATCAGGCTCACCCTCAATATTATAATTAATCAAAATACTCTTAGTCATGAGAATCTCAATTTTAACCTTAGTCCTTTGTGATGACATGCTAACTTTTGAAGGGTCTATTTCCTCGCCATCAGCTTGGTATAATTTAATATCATACTTACCAACAATGTCTCTTGTTGCATCACTAACATCAACATCAACGCAAACCTTGTTTATAAGATTAAGCACTGATGCTCGACCAGTTATATCTATTTTATCTCTACCTATAATCTCCTGACCAATCTCATATCCAGTAAATGGTTGTCCCTCTGTATTGATTGTAACATCAAATTCCTTAGTAACAACACTTTCTACTGAAACCTGAATAGTTTTGGTTTTCTGATTAATAATTACATAGTTCTGATATGCAGCATTTTTAAATTCTACATATACTGGAACAGAATATACCTTTGACATCTGTGACAAAGGTGCCTTAGCTATAAAATCACTACTTGATAAATTTGATACCTTTGATCTTTTACCTGTAATAGTAATCTGTGCAACATTCTCTCCTATGAGATTATATTCTAAATTCTGTCTAGTTAAAGCTTCCGGATCAGTCACTTCTATTGGTATTGCGTTAATAGTTTTTGTTATTTCTGGATCATTAACATTAACTACTGCAAGCCAAACTAGAAATGCAAACACAAGAGAGCCTAACTTAAACAGGATATTCTCGGTAAGAATACCTTTTACAACTCTTAAGAATTTCTTCATTCTACTTCCTGTGTCCTTTCCAAATTTTAAACTTTTTATTATTCTTCTTATTCTTCTTTCTAACCTTAGGCATAAGTTCTGTCTTAAGATTTTCACCAGTCTTACAAGCTACAAGATTACCACCCTTAGCAAGACTAACTCGTCCTGTTTCTTCTGATACAATTATTGTATAGCTATCAGTGACTTCACTAATGCCTAACGCTGCTCTATGTCTTGTACCAAGTTCCTTGCTAATAAGCATATTATCTGAAAGTGGTAAATAACATGTTGCAGCTATTATTCTATCATTCTTTATAATAACAGCTCCATCATGTAGAGGTGTATTATGTTCAAAAATATTAATTAATAACTGACTACTTATCTTAGCATCAAGAGTAATTCCTGTATTTACATACTCATCAAGTGCAATATTCTTTTCAATAACAATTAATGCACCAGTTTTATTCTTTGCCATTTCAAAAGTAGCTTTAATTATTTCATCATAAACATCTGAATTTATAATGTTTGTAGTATCATCTGGTTTAAATATACCAGTAAACAATCGTCTTTTTCCTAATTGCTCTAATGCCTTACGAAGTTCAGGCTGGAACACAATTAAAATAGCAATAATACCAACACTTAATGTTTTATTCGCTATCCATAATATAGTACTCAACTGGAATATGGAAGCTATAATTATAAATAAAAGTAAAAATATAATACCTTTAAGAAGGGACCATGCTCTTGTCTTTTGAATCCACATGGTTATTTCATATACTATAATTGCAAGTATAATAATTTCTACAATGTCAGTATTATACAATTTAGGAATTTCAAAATACTTTAGTACAAAATGTCTAAAATGTTCAAAAACATATCCCACATTTGGCCTCCTTTCCTATATATTCCAAACTAATTAATTTCTAAAATTACTTATCTTTATTTTCGTCCTTATTTAAACCTGTTGGTCTTGTACTAGGTCTGTTAATACCTGTTGTTGATGGTCTTGATGCTCCAGGTCTGCTAGCACTTGATGGTCTCGAAGTAGTAGTTGAACTAGTCGGTCTACTTACACTACTTGGTCTTGATGTAGTTGTGCTACTTGGTCTTGTAGTTGTTGATTTGCTTGCAGTTGGTCTACTTGTACTTGATTTACTAACACTGGTTCTTCCAGCAGTTGGTCTACTTGTACTTGTAACAGACGCTCTTGCACTACTACCCTGCCTACTAGTATCTATAGTACTTCTTCTTGAAGGTACTTTACTTTCAACATCTTTCTTTATGTCTTTTGCAGCCTTAATATCATCTATGATGTCTTCATTTTCATCTTCCACTTTTTCATATGCTTTCTTTATTTCATCAGCATCTGACTTACCAGGTAAAACAACACTTCTTCTCTTTGTCTTTCTAGTATTAATATGTTTAACACTTACTTCAGGTGTTGTAACTGTAATCTTAGGTACAGCCTTAACATAATAATAATATTCATCATCCTCAAACTGAGTATGTTCTGTTCTTGTATAATCAACTGAGAATACAAGAAATTCAAATATATATGCTAAAACAATTGAAACCATTGTTCCTACAACAATTGAAACAACAGGTGTCTTAACTGCATTTTCAACAACTGTGTTACCAACAAGGAATACAGCAAGGTTTGCAATACCACCACCGAGAATTGCAATTGCCCATGAATAATTAACTGACATACGCTTAACTGTATATACAATAATAATTACAAGTGTAAATGCTATAACAGTTAAGTACATCTCGTTATTACCAAGCAATGAACCAATAATCATTTTAAACTTATCTGTAACTGAATCTGCAGACATATTGTTAATAAGTGCAGCATTCTTACTAATATAACTAAGTAAATAATAAATGATAGTACCGCATGCTACCGAAACAGCTGAAATTGGAGACAAACAAAGTCCAACAGCTATTGGTATGAAATATGGAATCTTTATAAAGAAAAAGATAGATGTTAATACCAAAAGAATACTATCATTCCCTGAGAATCGATAATATAAGATGAACATTACTATCATCATAACCATGATTACTAACGCCATCTCCATAGATAGGGCATAAACATGAGCTACAATAACAATAGATAATATAATTGTCATCAAACTAAATGGTAAAAATGAAGCAAGTAAAGCAACTATAAGCATAATTGGTTTAGCTCTAAAAAGAGCCATATAACCTATCTTCTCACCTAGCAAATTCATCGAGAAAAATATAATAAGGAACTTTCCTAGTGCTGAAAGATAAACATCATAGTCGTTATATATCTTTTTGCATTTTTCCTTAAGCACCAAAATGTTCATTAGCATTGTCTTCACCTCCGTCATCATCACCGTATTTTTCTTTTTCGTACATTCTTCTTAGCTGTTTCAATCTACCATTATATTCTTTTAAATGCTTTCTAATCTTCACAAATTTAACTAAATATGCCAAATACGCAATAAGCATATTTAACACCAAAAAAACTACATATCCGATTAGAATGTCCTTACCCATCTTAAAGAAATTAAGAGAAGTAAGATTCTTCATAAGTTCATCCGACTTATAAGCAATCACTAATGCCACAACCAAAGCATACGCTATTGTGATTGCAAAAAAAGATCCAATCAAATGTAGTCCTATATAATCACTTTTAAAATATTTACTTAATGGAATTTCCTTCCTTCCCTCTTTCTGTTCATACGTTGCTAATTTTGTCATTAAAATGACCTTATCTCTATTAAGCATAATAGTCTCCTATCATATGTGCATACTTTCTAAAGATTATATCACATCTCAAACCTTAATTCTACAGGAAATTTCTTAATGTTATCTTAATATTCGTCATAAAAACGCAATAATTTTGCCTGTCATTTTATTACAAATCAAGATACTATTTTCCATTTAATCATTTTATTTTGCCTTAATTTTTCTCTCTTGATAATTTATTAAAATTTATATATAATAAAATAAGTTATGAGAAATCGGTTTCGTATATTTCACATACGCAAAAAACTTAATAGGAGGATTGGGCAATGAATAAGTTTCTTGAAGAATTCAAAGAATTTGCTCTTAAGGGTAATGTTATGGACATGGCTATCGGTGTTGTTATCGGTGGTGCATTCAAGTCAGTTGTTGACTCACTTGTTAATAACATCATCAACCCTATAATTGGTTGTTTCTCAGTAGGCGGTCTTAATGGATTATCTTTAAAACTTGGTAAAGCACAACTTTATTACGGTGCATTCATCATGGAAATCATTAACTTCCTTGTAATTGCATTTGTACTTTTCACAATTATCAAGGCATTTAACAAGGTTTCAGATTTCAGAAAAGCTCCAGAAGAAGCTCCTGCTGCTACAACAAAGGTTTGTCCTTATTGTAAGAGTGAAATTCATGTAGACGCTACAAAGTGTCCACATTGTGCTTCAGATCTTTCTGAATAAAATAAAAAGGTGATTTGAATTATCAAATCACCTTTTTATTATTTAAAATTTCCACCAACATAGTTAGAAGCCTTAAGTCTAGCCATAGCTCTAGAAAGAGAAGCTCTTGAAACATGATACTCTCTAATACTCTGTTTCTGCTGTAACTGTTCACGGGCACGTTCAAGTGCAGCCTGAGCACGGAATCTATCAATATCTTCTGGTCGTTCAGCTGAATAAACAACTAAGTCAACCATGTTTTTTCGAACTCTAATAACACCATCCGATGTTACAACTCTTCTATAATCTTTTTCACCAGGCACTCTAAACCTAACTTCACCTATATCGATAACCCCTATAAATCCTTCATGATTGGCAAGTACGGATCTATCACCATCATCCATAGGAAATGTGATAATTTCGCACTCACCCTCATAAAAGAGTTTATTACAGGATACTATTTTTAAAGAAAATGTCTTCATACATATCCTCTTTCAATCCGTAGTTATGTAAACTACAGATTTATAATTTATTTAATAGTTGCTGCCTTAGCCACAACATCTTCAATCTTACCAACATTAAAGAATGCAGCTTCTGGATATTCGTCCATTTCACCATTAAGGATAGCCTTAAATCCTTTAATTGTGTCTTCAACAGGTACATAAACACCCTTAATACCAGTGAAGTTTTCAGCCACACTAAATGGCTGTGATAAGAATCTCTGAACCTTTCTTGCACGATAAACTAACTGCTTATCTGCATCTGATAATTCTTCCATACCAAGAATTGCAATGATATCCTGAAGTTCTTTATACTTCTGCAAAGTCTCCTGAACAGCTCTTGCAACCTTATAATGCTCTTCACCAACAACATCCGCCTCTAAGATTCTTGAAGTTGATTCAAGTGGATCTACAGCTGGATAAATACCCTGTTCAACAATCTTTCTTGAAAGAACTGTTGTTGCATCAAGATGTGAGAATGTTGTAGCAGGTGCTGGGTCAGTCAAGTCATCGGCTGGTACATATACAGCCTGAACTGATGTAACAGAACCCTTCTTTGTTGATGCGATTCTTTCCTGTAACTGGCCAAGGTCATTTGCTAATGTAGGCTGATAACCTACGGCTGATGGCATACGTCCAAGAAGAGCTGATACTTCTGAACCTGCCTGTACAAAACGGAAAATGTTATCAATGAATAATAACACGTCCTGCTTCTGAACATCTCTAAAATACTCAGCCATTGTAAGGCCTGTTTCAGCTACTCTCATACGTGATCCAGGAGGTTCATTCATCTGACCAAATACTAACGCAGTCTTATCAAGTACACCTGATTCCTGCATTTCTTTCCAAAGGTCATTACCCTCACGGGAACGTTCACCTACCCCAGTAAAGATGGAGTAACCACCGCCTTCTGTTGCTATATTATGTATAAGTTCCTGAATAAGAACTGTCTTACCTACGCCGGCACCACCGAAAAGACCAATCTTACCACCCTTAGCATATGGAGCTAAAAGGTCGATAACCTTGATACCAGTCTCAAGCATTTCAACTACAGGACTCTGCTCTTCAAATGAAGGTGGATCTCTGTGAATACACCAATGCTCTACTTCATCAAGTGGTTCTTTATCATCAAGAGTTTCACCAAGTACATTAAATAATCTACCAAGTGTCTCAGTACCAACCGGAACGGTAATACCACTTCCTGTGGCAATAACTTCCATATCCTTATGAAGTCCCTCACTAGCATCAAGCATAATACATCTTACGATGCTATGTCCTATATGCTGTGATACTTCCATAACTCTCTTTTTACCCTTAACATAAACATTAAGAGCATCTTTAATAGCAGGAAGTTTGCTGTCTGGGAACTCTACGTCTACAACAGGTCCTGAAACCTGTATAATCTTTCCCTTATTTTTCATAAGTGACTACCTCGCTTGCTTCTTCTTTTTATTTCTTAAAGCTTTAGCTCCGCCTATTACTTCAGTGATTTCTTGTGTAATAGCGGCCTGTCTTACTCTGTTATATTCAATGGACAATTCTGATAACATGGCCTCAGCATTATCTGTTGCTGATTTCATAGCCATCATTCTGGCATTCTCTTCACTAGCTGAACCTTCAACAAGTGCACCATACATAAAACCTGTAACATAGTTATAAACAAGTTTTTCAAGTGCTCTTTTAGGAGATGGATAAATAGTATACCAGTCAGAATTAATCTGATCCGCCTTAGCCTGTTCTATATACTCCTGCGTAACGAATTTACTAGTCTTAAGCGGCAGCAAATGCTCCACTCTGATTTCTGAACTAACAGAATTAATCATCTGAGTAAAAATAAGAACAACTCTGTCTACTTCCTCTTCCTTATATAGTTCAACTATCCACTCTGCAATAACTCTTGCTCTATGGATTGAAGGATTATTAGCAGAATACTCAAAGCCCTCTTCAAGTTCATAACCCTGACTTCTAAAGAAATGTCTTCCTAGTTCACCTACAACAAGTAATCTATGTGGTCCGGTATCAGCATCAATAATCTTCACACTTTCTTTTAAGATGTTATGATTATATGCACCTGCAAGACCTCTATCACCAGTAATTACGACATATGCAGTTCTTTTATATGTTTCTGCCCTATCCTTAGGTCTGTTATCAAAATATAAATGTTCAATATCCGGATAATGAAGCATAATATCTGAAAGCTGCTCCTGCAAACTTTCAAAGTAAGGCTCTGTGTTCTCCAAATTCTGCTTAGCCTTTCTAAGCTTAATTGAAGACATCATGTACATTGCCTTAGTAATCTTCATAGTATCCTGAATACTGTGAATTCTACCTTGAATTTCCCTAGCGTTAGCCATATTTTACTTCGCCTCCGCGTCTTCTTTCGTACTTTCAGAAGTTTCCTTAGCATCTTCAGCGCTTATTTCCTCATTAACCTGTTCTTCAAGTTTAGCATCCTCAGCTGCGATTTCTGCTCTAATAGCCTCGTCCTCAGCTTTTGCCTTAGCCTGTTTTTCTTTAATGATTTCTTCACGCTTCTTAGCTTCTGCTAATGCTCTTTCTTCTTCAAGTTTTTTATTTTCCTCATCCTTAATACGCTTACGTTCTAAAGCTTCTTTCTTAAAGTTTTCACATACAGAAAGAATCTGAGTAACTGTTTCATCATCAATGCTCTTTTGAACATCAATAGTATTAAGAATGTCTGTATAATCATTTCTAAAATGGTTTACAAGTTCCAAACGGAATTTAAGAATGTAATCAATAGGAACATCTGTAAAAATATGATTGTTAATTGCAACTAAAGTTACAACCTGTTCTGGCATACTAAATGCTGTTCCTAAAGGCTGTTTTAATAATTCCATAATTGCACGACCATGATTTAACTGATTAAGAGTTGTTTCATCAAGGTCTGATGAGAACTGAGTAAACACTTCCATTTCTCTATACTGTGCAAGGTCTACTCTGATACTACCTGAAGCCTTCTTCATAGCCTTAGTCTGTGCAGCACCACCTACACGGGATACTGAAAGACCAACATTAACGGCAGGTCTCTGACCTGAGAAGAACAACTGACTTTCAAGATAAATCTGACCATCAGTAATTGAAATTACGTTAGTAGGGATGTATGCAGATACATCACCTGCCTGTGTCTCAATAATTGGAAGGGCAGTAATTGATCCACCACCTGCTTCCGGTGTTAAACGAGCTGATCTTTCTAACAATCTTGAATGTAAATAGAATACATCACCAGGGTAAGCTTCACGTCCTGGAGATCTTTCAAGAAGAAGTGAAATTGCTCTATATGCAACAGCATGTTTTGAAAGGTCATCATATACGATTAAAACATCCTGTCCTCTATGCATAAAGTACTCAGCAATTGCTGTACCTGAATAAGGTGCAATATACTGAAGTGGTGCAGCATCAGCTGCTGTAGCAGATACAATAACTGTATACTTAAGTGCATCTGCCGCTTTAAGTGTATTAACAATCTTAGCTACCGATGATGCTTTCTGACCAATTGCAACATAAACACAGACTACATCCTTATCCTTCTGGTTAAGAATAGTCTCAAGTGCAATTGAAGTTTTACCAGTCTGTCTATCACCGATAATAAGTTCTCTTTGTCCTCTACCAATTGGGAACATGGAATCAATTGCCAAGATACCTGTTTCCATAGGTTCTGAAACTGATAATCTGTCAACGATACTTGGAGCAGGCATTTCAACTGGTCTGTAACCTTCAGACTCAATATCACCTTTTCCATCAATTGGTGCACCAAGTGCATCAACAATTCTTCCAAGGAACTTCTCGCCAATTGGAATACCAGCCATACGACCTGTTCTAACAACACGGCTTCCTTCAAAAATCTCTGTGTCACCACCAAAAAGTATAACACCGATTTCATCACGACGAACGTCCTGTACCATACCCTTAACACCACAGTCGAATATTACAATTTCACCATAGCAAGCATGGTCAATACCATCAACATTAACGATACCATCACCAACCCAGTTAACAATACCAATTTCCTTATCCTTAGCTTCAAGTTCAAATTCGCTCACACTAGTTCTAAGAATTGAAATAATGCTCTCCTGACTAAATGAAGCATTCTCAAGCTTTGACATATCTCCAATGATTTTATCCTTAAGCTGTTCAATACGACCCTGTTCACTCCAGTCATATTCCTTAGTTCCAACTTTAATAATAAAACCACTCTTAATTGACGGATCTTTAGTCATGTCAATCTCAATATCGTTATTTCCACATTCTTTTCTAATAAAGGCAGCAATACCATCATATTGCTCCTCAGTAGGTTCTGTTACATAAATAAGCTCAGCTCTGTTTATTGCATCACTGTTCGCTAAAAATGTATCCCTATATTCTTTTATAATGTCATCAATTAAATTGAAGTCATTACTATCACATAATATCTTTAAAAATGCGCGGATTTCCTTTGGGAATATACGGTCAATAACCATCTGCTTTTTAGTTACTAAAACCGTAGGATCACAAAGTTCCACCTTAATCTGCGGTACAGCTTCTAAAATATCTCTAGTCTGTAATAAAGCATCTTTAGGTATTCCTGAATTATACAAATCCTTCGCATAAGCTATTGTTGCCTCTGTCACTTTTATTCACCTGCTTTTTTCAAAAATTCATCGTAAAGTGCCTTATCCACTTCACTACCCTTCTGCTTTCCTACAGCCTTTGAAGCTGCAACTAAAGCCATCTGAGCAATTTCTTTCTCTGTATCCTTAAGGATCTGTTCTTTCTGGCTTTCACCTGTTGCTCTGGCTCTTTTTCTAATTTCATGAGCATCTTTGTTAGCTCTTTCTATAATCTTATTATACTCGGCATCTGCTGTCTTCTTTGCCTTTTTAAGAGTTTTTCTACGTTCCATTTCAAGTTCACTCATAGAAGCATCGTATTTAGCCTTAATATCTTCTGCTTCCTTCTTAACTTGCTTTGCCTCGTTAAGCTCTTTATCGACTTCTTCCTGTCTCTTGGCTATAATTTCAAGGACGGGTTTAAACAAAAGTACTTTTAATGCCACTGTTAAAATAAGTAGGTTTATAACTATAATAATTAAATTTTCTGGCGTAACATTTAACATTACAATAGTTCCTTTCTACAATATTTTTGGCTTTAATCTATTTCATCTGTCCTGGAAGCATTACAATAATCATAAGAGCTATAACGAAACAGTAAATAGCTGTTGCTTCTGCAAGCGCACAACCTAAGATAAGCATGTTACGAATTTTGCCTTCTGCCTCTGGCTGTCTAGCTACTGCTTCTGATGCTTTACCTGTAGCAATACCGATACTAATACCTCCACCTAATGCTCCTAAAACTGCGATACCCGCACCAATTGCGATAAGACCCATTTTTTTAATCTCCTTTGTTAATCAAATTTTTCATGTCAGTACTGTGTTACTCTATTTCCTCGCTAATATAAAGGGATGTTAAGAATACAAATACATATGCCTGTAACAATCCATCAAAAATGTCAAAATAAACACAAAATACTGCTGGTACAATGATAGGAACTACACATTTTAAAAGTTCCATAATAACAAATGCACCAAGAACATTACCAAACAATCGCATGCAAAGCGAAAGTGGTCTGGTTACCAACTCTAAAATATTAATAGGTGTTACAATTACGATAGGCTCTGTAAATTTATGGAGCCACTTCTTTACACCTAAATGATAGATACCTGCTGCTTCAACAAGTAAAATACTCATAAGCGCAAGTGCAATGGTAACAGTCAAATCCTTAGTTGGTGATTTGAACCCAAATATACCTATGGTGTTAGATAACCCAAGGTAAAGTAAAACTGTAGTAAGATATGGGACATAAGCTTTCCCCTTATGACCAACCATGCCTTCAACAAGACCTGTAAGCTTAGTTACAATAAGTTCAGCAACAGCCTGTCTCTTACTGATATTATGCACCTTTAAGCCTCTGCCTAATATAAATGCAATCAATATCAGAACGGCCATGATAATCCATGTTACTACTACCGCCTCAGAAATATGAGCCGTATAACCGAAAAAATCAAATGAAAAGACTTCTTTACACTCAAGTTCTTCCATGAGTTTTTCGTTTAGATTATTCATCCGCTCACTTCCTTTCTTCTGTCAAAATTTGGGAGGATTTGTCAACCCTTTTTTAATAGTATAGTGCTTTTCCCTACGTACACAAAAACTATATCCCCAATGTAAATTAGTATACTACTATTCTTTTGTTAATTCAAATACAAAGTTCACAAAAAATTGACACTATACCACAAAAAAAGATGCATCTTTTACAAGATGCATCTTTGCATGTTTTATCTTCCACCATTATATGAGAAATGCATATAATCTCTGGTATATTCAGTTGCTGAAAAATTCCATATACATCTGTCAAATCCATATCTTTTTAGAACATTGACAAACTTACCCTTCATAGGTATTGAATATAGATTTTTCTTAGGTCTCCAGAATGAACCAGCCTGAACTTTACCATTAGTAATCATATAGTTTTCATTAGCATTAATATCAATTGCAAGACCTTGATTATGCTCGGAGGTTGAACCTTTACCTCTCCAGCTAAATCCGCCAACATCATGAATTGGTCTTCTACTCTTTTCATCAAGTTTATATAAAGATCTAAAAATCACCTTAACAGTTGATGCAATTGCCTTATTAACTGATAAACTAAACTTTCTTGAATACCATCTAGAAGGTGTTTTATCCCACACCCTAACTGTTATTTTTTTCATATGTCTCTTTGCAATAAGCTCAGATTTATAATAAACATATTTTTTTCTTTTAAAGACGCGTCGGTACTTGCTAGCTGAAGATTCATTCTTATAACCATAATAATCGCAATACTTGCCCTTAACTGACTCACTAGTATATTCAACGCCATTCTTAATCATGTAGGCACAAACCTTAAAGTAATACTTTTTACCATTCGTCAAATTACTAAAACAGTAACTGCATATTCCATTATTTGCTGTTTTAGTTGCAAGTGTATATGTGCCCTTACTCCCCTGTTTATAATATACATAATAGCCACTTGCATTCTCTACCTTTTTCCAGGTAATTGTAATAGTTCTTGCCTTTAATGATTTCGCTGATAAAATCGTTGCAACATCAATTGTGGCGTACCCCGTAACAACATTACTGTAATTAGAATATGAGCTTCCTCCATTTAATACAGCTCTAATCTTATAATAATAAGTCTTTCCAAAAACTGTATTTGCATCAATGTATTCATACTCAGTCTTACCACTTATGTTTTGAACCGTTGAAATCAACTTATACTTTCCATCACGCGATTCACTTCTATACACCTGATAAGATGAAACCAATGCTCCATTAGCATAAATCTGATACCATGAAAGCCTGATTCTATGATCATCTATGGTATTAACACTAAGCGATAACTCAGTATTTGGATTAGTAAGTTTTACCGGATTATAAGCAAATTCAACGAACTCACCATCAAGTTCATGATAAACTCTTTGACCAACTTCATCAAAGTATCCGCTAATTCTTACTTTGTAGTAATAATTATTTCCCGCGAGAAGTGAACTATCAACATAGCTCATAGCTTTTACACAATTACTGTTAATTGAAGTAAGCCTGCTATAATTTGATGCATCACCTACGGATCTATATATTTCAACATCAACACTATGAGTAGTTATGTACTCATCCTTTTCAGCACCAATGTTCCACTTAATTGTAGCAGAACTCTCACTTGCTACAATTGATAAATCCGTAATTTTAAAATCAATCGGCTTATATTCATCCGCATATTTTTCACTTTCAGTTTCAGATTCACCAGCCCACTCATCCGCATAAATGCAATTACTGCTAAATATCATACTGATACCCATAACTACAGCAAATGCTTTCTTTAAATACTTTTTATAATTCATATTATTAACATTTAGTCAAAAATCCAATTATAAATTATGACTAAACATATCGTCCCTCCTAACATATGTTATTCTTAAAACAATAACAATACACCTTCTTACCATACTTAACAAATAAAAACTTAAGCAAGACTTCCCATAGGATCCCATGGTTCTAAAACAATAGGTTCCTTCTTAAAAGCTTCTGCCTGCTTTTTATTTAAATACTTCTTATCAAGAAGTATCTGATAAACATACTCACTAAACCACTCATCATCCATGACGTAGTAGCCATCAAATCCAACATCCTTTCCCCAGGAGTTTTCAACTTTCCACTTAATAGGTTTACCTTTTTCATCAAGATCAACACCAGTTATAACCATGGCATGAGTCATTAAACTTTCACCAAAATCAAGTCTTTCTTCCTTTGTCATACCAAACTTAGTTGAAAATAGTTCTTCAATACAAAGAGCATCCATTGTTAAGAAGCCCTTCTTTCTTTCAGAAAATTGGCCAACATCTGAACCAAACCAGATAACCTTATTATCTTTAAGTTCCTTAATTGCAATCTTCTTTAACTCATCAATTGGAAGATTTAAATACTTAACAGGATAATCCCCATCTGCAACAGAACCTAGATACTTTACAGTATATGTTTCATAGAAAGGCTTATCCTTAGTTGGTGCATTAATAACTGTTACCAAGTCATTAAGTGGCATTCCAACATACTCCTTATAAAAATCCTGTGGAGTAATATCCTTAACCTTAATAAACTTTCCATCTTTATCCTTAGTCTCCCAGGTAAATTTTACTGGTGGCTTACCAAGGCTAATGCAAAGCATTCTATAGATTGTATTTAACATTTCTTCCTTAGCATCTCTTAAATCCTTAACAGTCTTGCCTTCTGCCTTCATCTTTCTAAATTCACAAGCAAACTCACGAAGCTTTGTAGTTAAGTACTTATCCATCTCCCTTGTCATACTTGATACTTCTGTTTCAGGCATAACATCCTTAGGAACAACTCCATACTTAGCAACTAAACTTCTAAACATATCCCACTGACCGCCGTCACCAAGAGGTGCCATAAGTAAAAATGCAACCTCCCTGCTAGTAACAGGCATATCAATAGTTTCAATCATATTTTCAAGGAAAAGATTACTCTTTTCTAGCTTATCATAAAATAATGGATAGTTCTGGCTAAGCTCCATATTCTCAATATTTAACTTATCCATAACCTGTAATCTAAATGTATTAAGTGCAGCGAACATCCAGCATCTTCCTGACTGCTTCTGATTACAAACATCTCCTGCCTTAACTTCAATAGAGAATGCATTTTGATTATTATTATAAACATCCCTGTTAAGTGCAGCCTGATTAATACCATTATTAGTCACTGCATTCATAGCAATTTTATTAGCGATATTACTATCAAAATCCTTCTCAAAGCTTTCTAACTTCTTTAAACTAATTCCTTTTTTCATAACAGCTCCTTTGCTTTGTTTAAATTTTATAACATCACTCTTAATGTAAATTTCTAATCTTCCTTATCCCCTGTCCATACATATGTAGGATCAGAACGATACTTCTTTAAGAAATCTTTTCTATACTCTTTAAGACTTAGCTTATTAGCACCACCTGCATAGTTTTCATCCTTATTCTGAACATGGTCATTCTCCCATCCACAGATCTTACAAATATCGTATTCCTCCCTAACGACATCAAGACCACAACATGGACAAGTTTCAAACAAGGCCAATTCAAGATTTAAATTAATTCTCTTATTTGACTTATTTCTATTATCAAGCGGTACAACTCTAAAGCCATTTCTTCTGCAAAATTCAATTGCATCAACGCACTTTCTGTTTAGAGCAAATTCAATGTAATTCGCTCCATGTTTTCTAGCGTATCTAATTATTTTTTCAAGAACAACTTCGCCTGCTCCCATTCTCTTATAACCTACTTTAGTCGCAAGCATCTTAATGTCCCATCTAAAATACTCATCAGGAACAACTGCTCCTGTTGAAACCACCATTTCTTCATCTTTATCTATAACTAAAAAGACCTGGCCACCCTTCGCTATAATGCCTTCTATATGGTCTCTGCTATAATAAAGTTCATCCTTACTATTAAATGAAAAATACTCATCAATCCATGCCTTATTAATGAAATATACTTCCCTAACAGCAGCGTCCATTGAATCTACATACCCCTTTTCAATGGCCTCTTTGATAGAATACGCCTTATAGTTTCCCATATAAACTAACCTCCTCACACTTATATAAATACCCTATATAACACTTAATTATACTCTTATTTGTTTTATAGGTCAATTTTACTTCACTAACCACATAAAAATGGAGATGTACATAACATCTCCATTTGCTATTTATTATTCAAATAAAAAATTGCAAGGTTAGTCCTATCTCTAATATCAAGTTTAGCTAAAATATTACTAAGATAGTTTCTAACAGTACCTTCTGACAAGCAAAGACTTGTTGCAATTTCCTTATTATTCTCACCCTTTGCAACGCACTTAACTATTTCAAGTTCTAAAGACGTAAGGTCGGCAAATGCCTCTCCACTGGATTTTACATTCTTATTATCATCAGTCTCTGCCTTTACCTTACTCATGGCAACAATCTTTTCAGTTACTTCCTTACCAAATACCATATTGCCCTCGAATACAGTTTTAAGTGAAGGTACAATTCCTTCAAAATCCTGCTTTATAATATAACCCTTAGCTCCTATGGAAAGGGCCTTATCAATATATTCTTCATCATTAAATGTTGTAAGATATAAAATCTTTGCATCTTTATTTTTATTAAGGATTTCCTCTCCAGCATCAAGCCCGGATAAACCATCCATACGAATATCCATAAGAAGAACATCTGGCTTATATTCATCAAAAAGCTTTATGGCCTCTTCGCCAGAATTACCAATTGCAAGAACTTCTATATCCTTATCGCTTTCAACAATCATCTTAAGAGATGTTGCAACTAATTTATCATCATCAACAATTATTATTTTCATCTGTGCCCTCATACTATATATTTAAAATTTTCCTAAATACAATTACTTAATTGGAATCGTAACAAATACTTTAAATCCATCATCATCCATGATTCTAACTAATCCATCTACAGATTCCACCCTGTTTCTAATGCCTTCAAGCCCCATACCAGAACTATTACTAATGTAGGATGATAAGACATTATTTTTACTTGCTTGTTTACGCATCTCTTTTCCATTCTCATCATTAGACATCTGATAATAATCATGAATTACTAACTGATACATTGAAGGATGCCATACGAGTTTAATATCAACATTTGAATTAACACTATATTTCATAATATTAGATATGGCTTCTTTGCAAACCCCAATAATAACATACTTAATCTGCCTGTTCATGTTTTCATCAATATCAAGTTCTAAATCCACCTTAAATTTTTCATTAAGAGGCTTAGCCATAGTTTCAATCTGAGCCCTTACATCAATCGACTCATCATGAAGATCATGAACAGAACTTCTAATGTTATTCATTGCTCCATCTAAGGTTTCACGAACACCTTCAAGCTGTTCATGAATTGGCTCTTCCTTGTATATCGATAGCAATGCTCCCATCTGCAAAATTGCTCTTGATAACATATGACCTACATTATCATGAATCTCTCTTGCAATTCTATTACGCTCTGCAAGCTGAGCCGAATGTATTTGCTCATCTCTTGCAACAACTAATTTAGCATTCTGTTTTGCTAACTGTTCCTGCTTAATATGAGTATCATCTCTAAGTTCAATACACTTTCTATTAAGTCTGTTAATCTTCTTTGTATTTGCTGCGAGATAAAAAGAAATAAGCATTATAAGTCCTACGTACAATATATTCATTTGTGAAACATCACCATCTGAAGTAATCTGATATGCTGAAGAAACATATACTATTATCGATAATAATAATCCAACGATATTTCTACTAAAAACAATATCATATAAAATTACAGGGATTACTATAATTAATCTTTTATCACTTAAACATATAAGTATTGCAACAATATCAAGGAGTACACCCATGTAATCTAAAATACTATCATATTGAAAAAATTCCTTATAATCCCCATCATTTAAAAGATAAAGTTCGGCACCACTAAGAGCAACCGAAAGACATATTGTTAAAACTAAATAATTGCCATGCATTATATTTAACATGGCAATTATTGATAAACAATGTATTAGAATTTTGTCAAAAAACCTATTCATACCCTAATCCTAATTTAAACTTCGATCATTTTTAACCTTTAGAACTGCGAGTGAAATACCTAAAATTGCAAGTCCAATTGCTATTTGCATAAAGTATGCTGAAGCAATAGTAGAAATAGAAGCTTCATCCACTATCTTATCTATAGCTGTGCTATACCAATAATTAGGTGTAAATCTACCGACTCTTTTAACTGATTCACTTAAGTACTGCGCTGGTACAAACGATCCACCTAAAAAGGCAAATGTAAGTGATACACCATTAGCTATAACCATAACTGAATCATTAAGCTTTCCACTGCAAACAGTCACTAAAAATATTACCATATTACAAACTATAGTATAAATGAATAAGTTAATAACTTCAAGTATTAAAGCCCTTGTAGAAGGTATCTGCTCTCGGCCAAAATAAACGGAAACTATTAATAATACCGCATAGATTATTGTTGATAAACAGATACAACCCATTACTAAACCAAGACCTCGTTGTATCGGTGTAATTGATGAAACAAGAGTTCTATTTTTAACTTCTTTTTCATTAAATGCAAGCATTGCATATAGTACACTTGAAAAAAGAGTAACCATAACTACATATGGTAGGAAATTAAATGAAATAGCAAATCCTTCGGCATCCTTTTTTTCTTCCTTAATGCTTACAAAATTCGTACTATCCATGGCTTCTTTAGCTTCATCTAAAGCAATCTTAATATCCTTACCTTCATTTATTTTCTTCTGTACAATTGATAAGTATTCATTAATCTGATTATTTATAAATAGTCCAAGTGGAGTTGATTCATTATATAAGTTAGTAATGTCTGCATCCTTACCATTTAAAATGCTTTCTCCACTACCTTTATTGATAACTACTTTGGATACTATGTCCTGGTAAAAAAGACGATCTTTATATAAATCTTCCTCATGTTTTGTAGTATCAACTGAGTGAATACTCTTTAAATATTCAACAATCCCTCTTGATATTTCAGAGTCATCTTCATCTATAACCGCAATATTTAAGTTTGTGCTTTCAAACTTTGTAGTCTTACTAGTATCTGACTGACCATTTAAAAACACTATCATGAAAACACCTATACAAACCGCAACAATAAGTCTTGATTTAACTGCCAACGCAACCCTAAAGAATTTTCTAAATACTTGCATAGCCTCTCCTTCCTCTGAATATCATTCCAATTGCTATAAATATAATTGAATAAACAAACATTGTTAAAATTGATTTTGTGTATTTTGCATTTGCTCCATACATATTAAGTGTATAGAATGCATTTGTAATAATTGAAGATGGATTAATTCTGTTAATTAATGGGAATTTTTTCTCCACAACAATGTACATATCCCCTTTCATAAGACCTGCTAAAAATCCACCGCCTGTAACAAGTCCAACTAAAATTGCATTCTTAAGTCCTTCAGATGCATTCCCTACACATGCAACCATATATCCAAGGGAGCATCCCATAAATGCAGCAAACATAGATGTTATAAATATATATTTTATACTACATCCAAAATCAACTTTAAGAACATATACATAGTAGATAATTGATACTATCAAAATCACTATCTGTAAAAAACTCATTGCAAGCATCGAGCAAAATGACTGAAGCACTCTGCTTACTGGTGATGATTCAACTCTAATTCCTATTGCACTATAATTTGCTTGAGTTTTAATTACACTAAGCATTACACCGCACGATGTCATTACACTAATCATTGCAAGAATATTGTAAAAATACTGAACATATGGGTCTTTATTGTTCCCTTGTAAACCAGATGTTTTTACATACTCTTTAATATCTATACCTTCCCTAAAAGCAGTAACTATCGACGTTAAAATACTCTGTTTAATACCGTTTTTCTTAATTTCCATTTTTATGTTTTCATAATCATATGGATTAATGATTGCCTCGATCTTATCATCTTCTAAAAGTTTTTCAGCTTCCTTTTTATCCACATTTTTAATGTCAAACATTTTAGTTCCATCATCATATTCTATTTTTGATAATGTTTCATTCATCATGTCATATGCCGTTGGCATGTTTTTAACATAATCTGAATTTAACTGATCCTCTGGCATTGTTTTTTTCAACCATTCTCCATGAAGCGCTTCTGTATTATCCATCTTCTCAATAACTATATTAATAGGTTCATTCAATTCTTCGTTATATAAATGGCCAAGTGCTGCATAAAAAACTGTTCCAAGTAGAAATGGGAATATTAAGTTCCAACCTAAAAATGACTTATCCCTTAATCCTTCTTTTAATTTATAATAAAATAATCTAAGTAACATATTCGTTCTCCTTAATCATCTTAGTATCAATTTAATACTATCATTCTCCATCACGAAGTTCCTTACCTGTAATTTCTAGGAATACATCATTAAGTGTTGGAAGTTGTGAATAAATACGATCATAAGAAATATTATTCTCTGATAAGTATTCAACTACATTTGTTATATTATGCTTTCCTCCACTACACTTAATAACAAGTTGATCATTTTCATGGGCCACACTGTAAATATGATTGTAACTAAGTAGATTCTTAATATGTTCTTCATCAATCTTTTTAATATCCACATATATTACTTCTGTGTTTCTAATTTTTCCCTTTAGTTCTTCCTTAGTTCCAAGAGCCACTGCCTTCCCACTATCCATAATAAGAATTCTAGAACATATTTGCTCAACTTCTTCCATATAGTGTGAAGTATAAATAATAGTTGCACCTTGTTCATTAAGTTTTTCAATTCCCTCTAATATACTATTTCTACTTTGAGGATCTACAGCAACTGTAGGTTCATCCATAATAATTAGTTCTGGCTTATGAGCAATTCCACAAGCTATGTTAAGCCTTCTAAGTAAACCACCTGATAATTTTTTTGGGTAAAACTTTTTGAACTCACCAAGACTAACAAATTCAATTGCTTCCTCAACATACTGTTTTCTCTTAGCTTTATCATTAATATAAAGTCCACAGAAATAATCAATATTTTCATATACTGTAAGTTCTTCAAATACAGCCACCTTCTGACTTACAATACCGATTCTTCTCTTTATGTCATTTCTCTTTGGACTCATCTTTTCACCAAAGATTTCAATTTCACCCTTATCATATCTAAGTAACGACAAGATACAATTAATTGTAGTTGTTTTACCAGAACCATTTGGTCCAAGTAAGCCAAATATCTCGCCTTTCTTTATTTCCATATTAAAATTATCAACCGCAATTAACTCTTTATATCTTTTTACAAGATTATTGATTTTTACTACTGTTTCACTCATATTTCGTTCCTTTCATATCTATTATCTTTCTTACATCATCTAAAAAATCAGATGTATCATACCTTCGTTATACATATAATACATCATCCTTACAATCAAAAATAGTGAAGTATGTAACTACTTAAAATGACATTTGTCATATGTTATAATATAGGTAAGGTGTTTTTCAAAAGGAGGGATGTGCATATGAAATTAAAAAAATTAGGGAAATCTCTACTATGTCTGCTTCTTATATTATCTATAAATACGCCTATGTACATATTTGCTGATAATATATTGCATCAAAATATTAATACTAACCATCCTAAAAATGCGTCAATAAAAACATATAAATATAAGAATTTCAAAAAGATTCCAACTAAAATATCTTTAAAGAAAAAACAATCCATAAAAATACAAATTAAAAATATAAATCGTAAAAATATAAAATTCAAATCAACAAACAAGAAGATTTTATCCATTAGCAAATACAATATCTTAAAAGCAAAGAAAAAAGGAATTTGCAAACTTAAGGTTTACATTAAAAAGAACAAGAAATGGAAAATAAAAAAGACAATAAGCATTTATGTGGGATATTTAAAAAAAGAACATAATAAAGACCTAAATAACGAAAAAAATACAGAAAATTCAGAAATAGACATAAAAAAAATAGTTATAGATAATGGAAATCAAACTATAAATGTTAGAGTTAATAAATCTATTTACGTACCAATAAAAATATATCCTGAAAACGCTACAAACACAGATATAAACTTTAAAATAGATGATACAACCATTGCAAATATCGATAAAAACATGATTCTTTCCGGATACAAGCTAGGGCAAACAACACTTAGCTGTTATTCAAAGGTTAATCCAAATATAAAATCAAGCATAATCATAAACGTATGTAAGATTGATTCTGCTAAGAAAAAAGTAATTGCTCATAGAGGTTACAGTAGTAATGCTCCTGAGAATTCAATTGCTGCTTATAAATTAGCTTGTAATTATGATTTTTACGGTATCGAATGTGATGTTCATAAAACAAAGGATGGTGTATTTGTTTTAAATCATGATGCAAACATGAAGAAAACATATGGTGTAAATCTAAAAATAGCAGAATGTACTTATGATGAAATAAAAGATTATAAAATCATAAACGCTAACAATGTTGAAAAATACCCAAATGAAACAATGCCAACAATTGAAGATTATTTAGAAATAATAAAAAACAGTGATAAAGTTGCCGTAATAGAACTGAAAGGAGATTTGACTTACAATGATTTACTTAATCTATCAATCATAATTGATTCTTATAACATTGACTCACGTTTGGAATATATATCATTTAAACCAAACATATTAAAAAACATGCGAAATATATACGATAGTAAGGATTTATATTATAAACCTAATTTTACATTTCTATCGATATCTGCTAATATAGCCCAAACTGAACTAGATAATTTTAAACCATATGAATGGGCAATTAAAGAAAATATGAATTTCGGCTGTTATTCATATTTAATTTCTGAAGAGATTGTTGAAATACTTCATGAACACAACCTTGGCTGTTTTGTTTTTGAAGTAGACAAATTCTATACAGCATATGATTTATTCTATAATCTAGGAATAGACGCAATAGCTTCTAATACAGCAGAAATATTAGACGATTAAAATAAATAGATTAATACATTACAAAAGCTCATACGTTAGTAAAACTAACATATGAGCTTTTATTATCACTTTTTTTCGTTCTTTTCCATTTATAAATTTTTCATATTCTATTCTTCAACCTCTTTATAAATAACATGTTCATCTTCTATAAGCATTTTGAAATTGCTTTTTTTAGATACCTCTATGTTATCTTTTAAAACAAATCCATCATAGTATTCACGTGCTAATCCCTCATTTGTTTCAGTTTCGACATTAACATTTTGCGCTATCTTTTCTGCTTTATAATCCTTATCAACACCAAAAGATGTTATAATTTGTCCATTGCAATCTCTCTCATGATTATACTCAATAATTTCTTTCGACTCTGTACTCTCTTTATAAAACTTCACATTTTTAATACGCCATAAATTATAGTTTGTATCTACATAATATAATATATTTTCTCCTGAATCATAAGCTGGCAAAATATGTAGATATTTGATATTCTTAATAGTTTCTTCAGATTTCTTATCTAAAAGTTGTAATAAACTTCCTTGAATTAAATTTGAATCATTAAAACATTTTTCTTCTAAACACACCTTTTTATTTACTGTCATTTTCTTTCTAAACGCAATAACAATACTATCAACTTTTTTTAATCCAATAAACTCACTATACGAATATTTATTTTTTGCGTATTTGTAACACAAACTATTATATATCCATGTTTCTGGTTCTTCACTTAAACGTACTCTAAGTAAGTTGTCTCCCTGAATATAATATACATAATCATAAGAAGCAAACTTGTTACCATATTCATCACAAAGTCTTTTAGCTATTTCCAAAGCTTCATCTTCAACTTCGCTTAAAAATTCTTCCTTAACACTTTCATAATTCTTTTTTGCATCTTCAGCAGTAATAACTACAAAATCCTTTCCTACAAGCTTGATATTTTTTTTATCTTTATCGTTACTTGATTTTAACTTAAAAGTCTTTTCTTCATAACCTTTTTTTAATTTTCCATTTGAATCATAACATTCATCATTATATTTTTTATAATCGTCTTTTTTATTAGTCGTTTCACTATAGAATCCATATAAACTGGATATTTGTTCACGATAATCTCTCTCATATTCTTCTTCACCATACTCATCATCATAACGATTATACTCATATACAGTGCTTTCTATTTCATCATTTATCTTCTCTGTAGTAGCATTCTTTAGAGCAATATTTTCATCATTTTTACCATTAAAATATCTTTTACCAAAGAAAAACATCGAAGATAAAAGAGCTATAACTAATATGGAAGCTACGAATCTCATAATATTCTCATATAAGCTACTCTTCTTTTTTACTCTAACTAGATCTGATGTATCTAAAAATGTAGTTGTAACCTCTCTGCTTTCACTACTTTCTGAAGAAGCATCAAATGTATTAATTAACATCGAGTTATTTTCTTCTTTTCTTTCTACACATCTATCATATATCCTACTTTTCATAAGATCTGACATTCCAAGATTATCATATGCTTTATTATTTTTATCTAGACTCATAAGACACCTCTCCTTCCTCTTTAATATTTTCATATGCTATTTTCAACTTCTGCCTTGCCCTTTGAAGTCTCTTTCTAACTGTAGCTGAATTAATATTTAAAATATCAGCCACTTCCTCAACCGAATATCCTTCAAAATAATATAGGACTACAACACTTTTATAATCATAGGATAAATTTGAAACCTTTAGGATATCTTCAATCTCTTCAATTTCAACATCCTGATGACCTACAAAGTTTTCTTCAACATCCTCATATGCTATATATGAGTGAACCTTTTTATATCTAAGCATATCCTTACATTTATTCTGTGAAACTCTAAGTAACCATGCTTTCTTATGCTCACTTGAATCGAACGCTCTATTACTAATCATATATTTATAGAAAGTTTCCTGCGCCACATCCTCTGCATCATGCTTATTTCTAAGCATAAGAAAGCAAGTCTTAAATATAAGATTTCCATATTCTTCAATTGTCTGTTCTAAATCACTATCTCTATTATTCATACTTGCTCCTTTTATATAAACCTTGTAAAAACACGTATTTCTTAACCCTTTCACTATATATACGATTCATATACAGCAAATGTGACCGTCCTCAAAAAAATTTTTTATAAAAATATTATAATTTAAAGATATTGATATAACAACAAAAGACTGTGGTCACCCACAGCCTTTTTCCTGTTCTTTTCCTTTTCATGTTAAATAATCGTTCAATTCCTCTTTATAAAAGTTCAGTCCCTCTTTATAAATTATTCTTTATGAAGTAAGGTTCTACAAGTATGTAAAAGCACAATACACTATTTGATTTCATCTTCATAAATAATAAAATTATCTTCTTGGTGCTTAATTATCTTCTTTTCACCATAAACATTTTCATTACATATTACCTTTAATTTATTAGTTTTACTATCTACACCTTCTATTAATGCTCCCGAAGAAATAGTTGTTTTATACGCTACCGGTGAAGGACTTCCCATATAATTTGAGACTCCTTCTTGTAAGATTTTATATAATTTATTACCAGTAATTTTTTCACCAGCATAATTTGTAATATGAATATCCTCTATCTTGCACAAATTATCATCAATATCCACATAATACATAGTTATCTTATCATTGTTATTTACAAAATATCTTTGATATACAGTAAGTTCTTCGAATTTTTCATTACCCTCATCTGTGATTTCAATACATGTCGGTTTGACAACATTAGCATCCTCAAAATTATGTTCAAAGAAACTCCTCATTCCACCTGTTATGGCATAAACACTATTACCCACTTTTCTAAGTTCATAGAAATCACATGAATTATCTTTCCACACTTCAACTCTATCTGTTAATTTCAATCTGCAAAGAGTAGTACCCTGAATATAATATACATACTCATACTCAGCAAATTCATTCTGTCTTCTAATCAATTCCTTTTCATCAAAATCAAACTCCTGATCATCAAAACCACTATTATAAATATAATTTAATCCAACCAGATGATTCTTTGCATTCATCAACGCTTCTTTTTTAGAAATAACAATAAAACTTTTTCCTACAACCTTACAAGTTTTTTTATCTCCATTTTCGTCTTCATAAGTAAACTCACGTTCTTCATAATCATCCAAAATTTTTCCATTATCATAATAACGTTTGTTTTCAGTTTCTAAATTATCTTCATACCATTCATTATCTGTATTTTCAAAAGCATTATGAATACTATCAATATCTGAAGCATCGTAATGATCTAAATCTTGTCCTTTAACATTTACGCGGTGAATATACTCTGACTTGGCCGTTTCGTTAACATTTTTTAACGGAACACTTTGCTCATAATCATTATCTTCAACATTTTTATAATATTTCACTCCACGCGAAACTAAAAATGCCAAACATCCCACAGCAAATACTGCTACTGCGCCTTTAACAAAATATCCAAAACCACGTTTACGTTTTTTGTGTTTATTAGTTCTTGAAGCATCCCATACGTTTGAATTTTTCTCATCATTCTCTTCTGCACCAGTTCTTTCTAGAACATCAATTTTATAGAAACAATTATCAATTAAATCTCTTCTAAATTCTTCAGACATTCCTAAAACATCATATACATCATTATTTCTATTATCTTTAATACTCATATCTATTTCACTCCCTCTCCGAAAAATCTCTCATAAGTTATTCTTAACTTTTCTCTCGCTCTTTGTAATCTCTTCTTTACTGCCGCTGGTGTGATTTCTAAAATATTAGCTGTTTCTTCAACTGAATAGCCTTCCAAATAATGAAGTATAATAACGCTTTTGTAATCATAACTCATATTTGTAAGTTTAATAATCTCTTCTGCTTCTTTCGTTTCAATATTTCTACTTCCAACTATACATTCTGCTATTTCATCATAAGCAACATATGTATGAATTTTTTTATATCTAAGCACATTCTTACAAATATTATGACAAACTTTTAAAAGCCAAGCTTTCTTATGTTCCTTACTTGCAAATTCGTTATCTGTAACAATATATTTATAAAACACATCCTGAGTTACATCTTCAGCATCATGTTTATTCTTTAAAATTAAAAGACTTGTTTTGAATATTAAATTACCAAATTCATTAATTGTTAATTCAACATCCGCTTTTCTATCACTACTGTTCATACCCACTCCTTTAGTTTTTTGAATAATAAAACACGTGTTTTCAATCCTATCTTTTATATTGTTATATATTATACACTTGAGATAAACATCTGGTGACAATTTTTTTACAAAACAACAAAAAAAGACCGCAGCATAAACCACGGTCTCTTTTCATAAATGAACTATCCCTAAATTATTTATAGTCCTTCCCTCTATATAAAATTTTTTCATCACTCATTAATACGTTTGTATCATTTAATCCATCTATACTCTTAATATACATCTTAGAGCTATCATAATAACTTGCATTATAATCTATATCTTCATCAACACAAACATGCTCTGCTAGTTTTTCAGTTTTAAAATTCTTGCCATCCTTTAAAATATATGTACATCCTTTATCATTTAAAGACTTCGAACCCAAATCTGAATAATCCACATCTTTTAAAGCCCATAATGAATCTTCATCATCTATAAGGTAAATATTTGAGCTACTATATTCATCTATATTTGAATTATCAAATTGATTAACAACATCTTTTACATATAAAACTTGTACTTCTCCTCCAACATCTATTGTTAAATTCATAATTGGAATCATATTACAATCATAAAAATATTCTACATCAGGAATATTATTATCAATTTGATTTTCAAATTTCCCTGGGTTTTTAGGATATATATATACTTTTTTATCTTTCTTTTTTAATTGATCTATCTCTATAAACGAATACCTTTCCGTATTGAAAAACTCATTGCAATCAGTTCTGCAAAACTTATTTCCTTGAAGATAATAAACAAATGAACCTTGTTCAGGATTAAAGCTAGCTACTCCATTCCCTTCTTTATCATTTTGTTCATATTCTTCTCTTGAAATTTCAACAAAATCTCTACCTACAACTTTTTTTACCTTATTACTCCCCATCAATTTATCTTTCAAAATTCGGATTTCATATCCTTCATCTGTTTTAAGATTTCCATCCTTATCATAACATTCTGGATATAATTCCGGAAATTTACTTTCATCATAATCACCTACAAATTCAACTTTGCCATTTTCATCTATCCCTTCTAATCTCTCACCTCCAGCAAGAAACTTATCATCATTAACAACCTTAACCGTCACCTTATTATTAATATTGTTAACTCCAGTCTTAAGAATTCCTAGTGAAGTAATTATAGCAAATGAAGTCACTCCCATTTTTATAAATAAATCAATCTTTTTATGTACCTGTTTTTCTATGGGTAAACTATCATCTCTGCGTTTACGATATGCATCTATGTTTACTATTTTTTCATCAAATTTCTTTAACTCATCTGGATCATTTAGCATTTCCTTATAATCATCCAATACTCTCTTCTTAAATTCTTCAGACATCTTATAATTTCTATATGCTAAATTATCCTTTCCTTCTCTAAAACTCACATAACTCGCCTCCTTTCCTTTAATCTTCGAGGCCGCTTATTAAATCTTCTCTCATCTATAAATCTTTATTCTTACTCTTTTACTATATATACACATAAGAAAGCAAAAGTGTGACAAAAGAAAAAAAGCTGCAAGCTGCAGCCTTTTTCTAATAATCAATACCTTTATATTTAACGCCTTTATCTTTCTTTATGATATTATCTTCACTAAAACCTTCTAAAGGTTCAACATATATATCGTTTGAAGCAAATCTTTTCTTTTCATCAAACTTAACATTCCTTGCTAGTTCATACTCTTTATAATTTTCACCCTTTTTATAAGTATAAGTAGTACTAGCATCCTTCAATCTTAAAGTTGAATCATCTACATCTTCAAGTACCCATAAAGTATTTTCTTCATCAATGAAATATAAATTCAAAATGCCCTTTGAATTGCCTTCAGCATCTTTTTCATAATCATACCTAGAAGATGAATCTAACATATATTTATATTCAGTATCTTCACCATCAATAAAAGCATACTTTGTAATAGTCTTCATATTAAAATCCATAAAGAACTCATCCTCTGGAAGTGGATCTTTATCCCTATCACCATATACTCCACGATCCTTTGTAAAGACCATAACCTTACCGTTAATCTTTTTAATATCCTCTATTTCCTTATAAGCATAACACTCTGTAGAGAACTCTAAATTCGCACATGTTCTTAAAAATTTGTTACCTTGCAAATAATAAATATACGTAAATCCATCCTTGTTAAACGGTTCAGCTCCCAACATAGATTCCTTATAATTTGCAACATATTCCTCATTAGTCATCTCTATAAAATCTCTACCTACAAGAATTTTAGAATATTTCTGACCTTCATATTCAAAACTTAGTGTATGATATTCATATCCATCTAATAACTTGCCGTTCTCATCATAACACTCCGGATATAGTTTTGGATACTTCTTTAATTCTTCATCATTCATAGATTCTATTGACTCTTTTGACACACCTTCAGTGATTGTCATATCATCAGAATCTGACTTTTCATATTTTCCAAAAACAGAAGTTTTTCTTTCAGTTTCCTTTGCAACCTTTTTAGTTACTTTATCTCTGTTTCCATATGCATCCATACCAAGTTTAACTGCTCCAACGGAAGCAATTATAGCAAATGAAGCTACAGCGACTCTAATGAAGCCATCATAAGATTTCTTATTATCTCTCGCCAAGTTAATATTTCTTCTCTGCTCTAGTTCATCAAATCTTACAATATTTGAACCCATAGTATTTTCTTCAGGTTCAACATTATTTTGAATTTCTTTAACGTTACTACCTTCTACTGTGTTCTGACTATTTAACATTTCCATGTAGTTATTTAACATTCTGCTTTTAAAATCATCAGACATCTTATAATTTTTATACGCTAAATTATCTTTACCTTCTTTTAAACTCATTAGATTTCGCCTCCTTCCGCATAAATTTTTTCATAAGTAATTTTAAGTTTCTCCCTAGCCCTTTGAAGTCTCTTTCTAACTGCTGCCGGTGATAAGCCAAGAATTTCAGCCACTTCTTCAGCATTGTAGTCTTCAAGATAATAAAGAATTACAACACTCTTATATTTATAATCCAAATCTGCGATTTCAATAATCTCTTCTAAATCACTTTCTGGAATAAAACTCTCTGTGACAGAAACAAATCCTTCCTCTATGTCAGCATATGATATATGTGAATGCATGCTCTTATAACGTAACAGATTCTTACACTTATTCTGCGATACTCTTAAAAGCCAAGCCTTAATATGTTCTTCCGAATCATATCTGCAATCCGATGTCATATATTTGAAAAAAGTCTCCTGCACAACATCCTCTGCATCCTGCTTATTCTTAAGCATAAAAAAGCACGTTCGCATCAATAAATCGCCATATGTATTTATAACTCTTTCAAACTCTCTCGCCTTATCTACATTTGACTCCATAATTACTCCTTAATTTCGGTAATATAAACTTATAAATAAAATCTACTGATTTCGTTAAATTTCAATATATCATACGCACCTTCATATGTCTGACAAACCATATCTCCCTGAACTTCCTTAACAACCTTACTATCTAAATCAACTGAAAGTGGCCAATAAGAATCTTCAGGCTGTGCATAGTTTGGATCAGGATAAACCGCTGGAACATCAAGTTTTTCAACAATTTTTAGGTAATTCATAATTACCCTTATATTATCATCAATACATGGTCTAAACCATATATTATTTCTTCTATCACATTTATATTCAATATCATGCTCATTGCAATATTTTGCAAATGCAGTGCTATCAAACCAGTCTTCAGAACTACCATCTACATAGAACCTGTCATACAAAGCTCTTTCATAGTTGCTTGCACTTAACGAATTCCTAAGTTTATTTGCATTCTCTGCATTAAATGTATATATCGAAACCGTAAATTTATCTTCCGTATGCTCATTTGTATCAGGATTAATCTTTAAATCTTTAATATCCTGGCAGTATAAAAGCATTGAACCATCTTCTCTATCCTTTAAGATAAATTTACCATCAATAACTTCCATCTTATCATAGCCCTTGCAAAACTCAGCAATCTCCTGCTCTAATAATTTAAACACAAGAGCCACTAAGTATCCATCTGCAACCGCATGATTCATGCGCACACTTACAGGCATTACAAGTTTCCCATCTTCTTCTCTATATCTTCCCCAATTAATTATTGGTGCAAAATATAAGTATCCATCCGGAAGTTCTAAATTAAGCGAATCATAACTTATCCATGATATGTAAGATGCTTCAAAATTATTTGGATGATTTGCTGAATCTAGATTATATGTTTTTGATTCTTTCGCTTTTTTAATATCCTCAATAACCGCTTTATAAAAACTTCTATAATCCTCATGATACTCAGAATAAACTGGTGTACAAGTTTCACTATCCTCATGAAAAACATAATGAGTAGGATTCACCTTATCATAACATATAAGTTCATCTTTTTCATAAATATATCCCATCCTATAATCTTCCCTTGAGTTTAAAACTTTCGTTAAAACATAAAGAAAATCAACATAAAACTTAGAATTTGTACACTCTGATCTTTTCACCAACTCCGTAACATCAATCCTTGCAGTCATCGAAGTTGAGCACTTACAATCCTTTGTAAAGTGTTCATAAACACCTTTTCTATAATACCTCTCCTTATCAATTACTTTATAGTCCATATAACACCCTCCATTATTTAACATACATTATATACTAACCCATAAAATCAATTCTCTATCATTATACCATATATTAGCAAATTAATATTAACAAATATACATTAACCATAAAAGAAGTGGCCAATTACTGACCACTTTCCTTAAAGAACTTCAATCTCCACATTTACATCACTATTTTTTTACATCTAGCATATTTTAATAATTTCTTATAAGCCTTCTTTTTCTTGTTTGGCGCACTGATTTTTATTGTACCTTTACCCTTCTTAAAGAAAGCTTTCTTACCAATCTTTATTAACTTATTTGATTTAATTACGACATTACTTAACTTCTTACAATTATAAAATGCTTTACTTCCAATCTTAGTAACATATTTTCCGATTGTAACAGACCTAAACTTTTTATTATTCTTGAAAACATTTTTCCCAATTGATGTAATCTTATATTTTTTTCCATTATATTTAATTACGTTTTTAATTTTCAATTTTTTTATTTTATTATTTGTAAATCCTATCACTTCAACTTTACCATAATTATTTTTAGTTATAGATTCTTTAAGAATTTTATAAATCAAATTCTTATCCTTTATAATTCTTTTATCCGATGTTTGCTCATCAGAAGTATGGTCAGTCGAAGTTGTGTTTTTATTTGTTTCATTAGTTATTTTTTCTTCAATAATTTCAAACTCAACTGTTTTCTCACCTGTATAAAAGCCAATACCTTTTATATGAATTTTAGCATTTCCTACTTCTATGTTATTTTCATATGTAACTTTATAATCCACACCTTCAAACAATCCGCCTAATTTAACTTTTGGAGTATGAGCTTTACCATTATATTTAAAGCTATTATCTGATAGTTTTACATCATACTTATCAATTAAAATCCTTTTTATTTGTGATTCATCGGTGTAATACTCATAAATTATATTCTCAAATTTTGACATATCAATATAATCACTTCTAGAATTATAATTTCCTATCAAACCTTCTTCATCACCATCTGCGTCCACAAAAATAAAAGTACTATTTTCAATATATACATTAGGAGTAACTTTATAACCATAATAACTTATAGCTGGATATATTTCAACTGCATCATAATAATCAAACTCATTAAGACTTTCTCCTGTATTTATGTAAATGCTTCCTCCGGAAATTTCTAATTTATCAAATATTTGTATTGCTGGGGCACGCTGCAATTCTTTTAATTCATTAGGGATCCCAAAACTTCTAAATTCTGACCAGTAGCACCGCATATCTACATGACCAGATTTTAATATAAAGTCATCTAATATCATATTTGAATCATATATATTTAAATACGGACCATCAATAATAACACTCCCCCGATTATCTACCAGAAAATCATCTTCATATTCATTTCCAGCTGTTGTAAATCCATTAGTCATGTTTATACTACCATCACCAATTAATTTAACATCTAAATTATAGATTTTAACCCCATACCTTAAACTCGTTAATTTATTATTATTTTTAACGATGATTGTAATATCTTTATGTTTTCCATGTGAATAAATACCCATATCTGTACATTCGAAATTATCCATCGTTAAAATATTACGTTCCTCGTCCCACGAAAGTCCTTTAACATTACTTGGATCAGTATATTCGGCTATTCTATTAAAATTATCAGATTTTCTTATGTAAAACTTAATATCATCTTCCTCTTCTGCTTTTACTATTTGCGTTCCTGTCAATGTAGCAATAGTCACTAATATCATCAGCAAAAATAATTTAAACTTCTTAAATTCTTTCATTTTTTTACACCTTTCTATATTTATATCTCCAAAACATAAATATTATATCGTATATACGATTTATATGCAAAAAATTTTAATTATGACTTTTCTTATTTCTGTTACCATAATCATTTCTAACCTCTTCATCCCAAGCACTTTCATTCATACACTTTTCCACCTCTTTAACACTTCCAGCTTCCATAACAGAGCAAACAGCCTTTGAAACTGAACCATATACGTGACCTATACCAACACTGTCATTTATATAATTAATAGCTCTATCTTTCCTAATCCCAAATCTATTTGCTTCTTTTATAGCATCAATATTTGCTCCAATAAATATAAACTCCCAACCATATTTTTCTTGCTTACGTTTAATCATTCTACTAACTTTTTCATATGAATACTTACGAGAAGCATTCTCCATACCATCAGTTGTAATAACAAATATAGTTTTCTCAGGTCTCTCTTCATCACTCATATGTTTATGAATTCTTCCAATATGATGAATTGCCCCACCAACTGCATCAAGAAGTGCAGTGCAACCTCTAACATAATACTCTTCTTCAGTCATTTTTTTAACTTTACTAATATCAACCCTATTATGCAATACTTCACAAACATCATCAAATAATACTGTTGAAACAACTGCTTCCTTACCAGTAGCCTTCTGCTTTTTCATCATTGAATTAAAACCACCAATTGTATCCTTTTCAAGTCCACTCATTGATCCACTCCTATCTAAGATATAAACTATCTCTGTTAAGTTCTTACTCATAATTATTCCTCCTTAATTATCATTAAAACTATATTTTCATATTGTTCTTTTAACTTTTTCGTTGCAACTCTTTGTTATGTCTTAATAATAAACTAATATAAGAGGAATATGGTAAACTCTAATGCGACCATTTAAACACAAAAAAATCTGCGGAATCATCCACAGATTTTCTTGTAAGTAAATCAATATATAATAATATTATTTCACAACAATATTCTTATATTTCTTAAATAACTTCTTATATTTTTTCTTCAGTTTCTTAGGTACAAAAATCTTAATCTTCTTACCACCCTTTTCAGCAAATACCTTCTTTCCAAGTTTAAGTTTTTTAGCTTTAATAACAACCTTCTTTAACTTCTTACTCTTATAAAAAGCTTTATTTTTAATACTTACAACTTTATAATCGAAACCACCAATCTTAACAGTTGGTTTAATTGTAATCTTCTTAGCATTTTTCTTTTTAAGACCAATTACACTAAGTTTTCCAATTACTGTTCCATCTTCACTTGCTGCTCTAACAACCTTATATTTTAATACCTTATCATAAATAATACTGCCCTTCTTTGGACCATATTTCTTTGCAATACTTGAATTAGCTTTTATATTAAAACTAAGATTAATTGTACCATCATAAAAACCTATACCTTTAACAATAGCAACTCCAGTTCCAACCTTAATATTATTAGAATAGGTTACAGTATAATTAATACCTTCAACTAATCCTGCTACATTAACCTTTGGAGTCTTAGCTTTACCATCATATAGATATTCAGTACAATCTAAAGTTGCTTTAAAATTTTTTATATCAATACGTGAAACATCTTTAGAAGTTTTTGCATATACAATATGAGCATTGCTTCCTATGTTAACCTTTAGGTCATCACCTTCATAACCTATTTCATCATCAGAATAATCAATATTATATGAAAATGGCTTATCGAAATTCATGTTTTTATCAATTCCAATAATGATAATAGAACAATTATCTATATCAATAGGCTCATATTGATTCTTTCCTATAAAATCCTCATTAACATTTTCTAGGATTATAGGATTAATGTAATAAGAAATATTTGTATCAGCTAGTTTTTCATATGAAACCACAAGTGTTCCACCATTAATCTTTACACCTTTTTCTTTTGCATAAATAACAGAGCCTAACCACACACTATTATCATATTCATTTTTTGAATAATCCCTATTATAATTAACAGTTACATTACCGGATTTCATTACAAATCCATCAACATGAAAAGAGTTATTAAGCATCTTTTCAAATACAACACTAGCTCCATCTATTGTTACAATACTTTGTATAGTGTAATAATAATATGAATCACGTGTTTCTCTATTACCAATGCTACCAGAAATAATCTTTAATTCACCATCGCCTTTAATTGTTCCATCGCACTGATCAAAGTGAAGTGAATTTTGATACTCACCAAATGCAAATGCAAGATATATACGGTCATTTGCGAAATAATCTATTTCTGTTTCATTAATAACATTTTTTCCCTTAACGTTAATACTAATATTATTATGATATGAATAACAACCTATTCCTATCCAACTACCATTATAACCATTCATAGTAAGAGTTTTATTTTTATCATCCCAACTCAGTCCCTTTATTTCATTAGGATTATATGTCTGATATAGTTTTCCTTCCTTAACAAAACTAAACTGAACTTTATTTTCCTTTTTCAAAAGAATAAAGTCCTTAACCTTATCTGGAATATTAACAGTTACATTTTTACTATTAATTTCAGGTTCATGATGACAAGTATAAAACATATAATAATATTCTTTATGTCCCGTTGAAGTTTCATTAGTCAAAATCATATCTTCAGTATACTTTTCTGGATAATAATAAGATATATTTACCTTGTTATCATTTAACTCTATACTATCTATTGCCACAAATAAATTCTTAGTAAAAACAAATCTTTTTCCATTATTTTCATAATTACTAATATTAATTTCACTTTTTATATTAAGTGTTCCATTCTTTAAAACAAACTTTCCTATTATTTCACAAAATCTCATAAAAAGATCTGAATTAATTGTAGGTCCATCTATTTCAACATTTCTTGCACCATATATTACTGATACATCATAACTCGTACTTTTTCCTGTACAGTTAAGTACACCATTTCCAACTATCTTCAAATCTATATCATTATCACAAGAAATTGCATTACCTCCAGCACCATATATTTCGTTTTTTCCATTAACCCTAATGGTAAATGTACATGTTTTATCTAAATTCGTATATATATCTATATCCCATCCTTCATATCCATTAAGAATTATTTCCCTATTATCAACATTAACACTTATATTGTCTTCTTCATAATAATCTGAGACTTCCTTTCCTCCTATAAAAACAGTGATATCGTAATCATCACTTGCATATACTGTTTCAGGTATTGCATTAATGCCACATAGCATCAACAAGCCCCAAAATATAATCATTAATCCTTTTTTAAACATCATAAAACTCCTTATTAAACATATTTAAAAGAAACTTTCTTAATTAGTTTTCTTAATATCTTTTCATGTTTCGCACCCTTTTTAATAGTTACCTTTACATTCTTAACTTTACCAAATGACTTCTTAGCAATACTCTTTATATTTTTAGAATTAATAACAATATTCTTAATGCTACTGCATCCAAAGAAAGCTTTACTCTTTATCTTACTAACATACTTTCCAATAACCACTTTTTTGATTTTCTTGTTATTAGCAAATGCTTTCTTTCCTATTGAAACAACCTTATATTTTTTACCTTTAATTTTGATAACAGACTGAATTTTTACAGTCTTAATATTCTTCTTTCTAAGACCAATTATTTCAACTTTTCCATATTTCTTAGCATTTGCTTTTTTAAGAATTCTATAAACATATTTTTTATCCTTATATGTGTTAGCATTTGCTCTACCATTTGAATTATCATTCTTATTCACATCAGAATCTGTGGATAATTTCTTTACAATTTCAAAGGATTTTACAATAGTTCCACGATAAAGTCCAATACCTGTAATTACTATACTAGCCTTACCAAGATTCTTATTGTTTTTATATCTAACTATGTAATCTTCACCTTCAACAAGTCCACCAACCTTTACATTAGGCTTAATATCTTTTCCTGTATAAAGGTATTCTTTATTTAATCCATTCAAACTAAAATTATTAATATCTACTGTATCTAAATATCGATAATCTGTTGCATATAATAAAAATACATTTTTATTACTTAAATCTTTTTGAATATACTCATAACTATCATCTTCATCCACTATATATGAATAACCAAACTCTTTTCCTTTAATGCCATTTTTATAATCAACAAATGCTATCACACAATCTTTAACGTTAATAACATTATTAGCATTCTCAATATTACGTGTTGATATAGCTGGATAATAATAAATAACCTCACTCCACTTATCTGGGAAATCATATTTATCCTTTATAACTATTGTTCCACCAGTAATCTCAACACTATTACTTACTAAAATTGCATAACTAAAGTATGATACACTCTTTCTTTCTTCATTAATTTCTTCAAATCCTGAACTACTACCATTATTCATTATTAGTTTTCCTGATTTCATTATGAAATTATCAAAATAAACTAATCCTCTATATCCAAAGCCTTTTATATTTAGTATTGGACCATCAATAACACAATTCTCTTTATTATCATCTTTAGTAAGTTCATTATAATTATTCCAGTATTCTTGTCCAAATACACAACTACCATTTACCACATTACTATCTAATATTAATTTTCCATCACCAGTAAAAGTAATATCTATACCATCTATAGTAAACATACCATCTGAAACAATAGTTCCCGAACCACTATGTATTTTATTTTCATTTTTTATTACAACCTTTACTGATTCATGATAATACTTAGAAGCAATGCACATCTCCTCTCCATCATATCCGTCCATTGTAAGTGTCATACTATCAGGATCCCATTTCAACCCTTCTATTTCATTTGGGTTTACTACAGTTTTCCTTTCTGTTTTGATTCTAAAAATTATCTCTTTATCATAATTTATTTTAATTTTATCTTTAATCCTACTATCAGCATTTATATTTACCTTACCCTTAATTACGGGCTTTTCCAAACGACTTTTTAAAACAACTGCCTTTTCCAAATCCATATTAGCCTGTGATGACATGTTTTCAGGCATTTTATATGATGCATTTATCTCACCTGATAAAATATCAATTCGACTATATGTCATTATTAAACTTCCATAAAAATATGTTTCTACTTCATCTACCATTCGTATATGAGGATATATATCCATATTAATAGTACCTGATTTCATAGTAAAATAATCCGCACCTACTACACTATCAGAACTATCAGTAGAACAGTTCTTAATATTCATAGTAGGTCCATCATAAGTGATTCCTACTGTATCCATACAATCTATGCATGCATTTCCATCTTCCTTTACTTTATCAAGTGTTAATGAACCATCACCAACAATAGAAAAATCTAGTTGTCCATCAAATCTATAATCTCGATTTACAAATATTAATGTACTATTACCACTTATCTTTTTTGATAATGTATTATTTCCTAAAATCCTAAGTGTAAATTTCTTTACACTTGAATCTTTAACAAAAATATATATCTTATCTCCTGTAAAATTATTCAATGTAAGTTCTCTTTTAGTTTCATCATATGATACACCGTTTAACTTACTAATATTACTCATATAATTACCA